>FLNY01001747.1_pt1 | contig 29221 bp, 24 predicted proteins | sample 1140381 | NCBI WGS metagenome assembly FLNY01 (sample SAMEA3878172, study PRJEB12797) | bioreactor metagenome | biome: Moose rumen | place: Sweden | collected 2011-10 | reverse complement strand
AAGCAGGATTCTTGCGGGAAATTTCATATTTCTCCCGCAAGAAGTCATAGATTTTTGTTTTAGCAAATACGGGGCAAGCCCTCACCCTGAAGGATATCTAAAAATCTCCTTCCCCCTATTCGGGTGCGCATCACAAGCGCTCCTTTCTCAGAGTCATCTTCAGGCTCCACCACGGCGCCTACCATACAGGCATGTTCTCCATACTTGCACCCTCGGATTGTCTCCACTGCGTCCGCTGCATATTCTTTTGGTACTATGGCCACCAGCTTACCCTCGTTACCCATGTACAGAGGATCAAGTCCCAGCAATCCGCAAAAAGACCTCACCTGCTCATCTACAGGCACTTTTTCATCCTGTATCTCAAAGCACATATCACTGGCAAGTGCCAGCTCTTTGAGAACCGTAGCCAATCCTCCACGGGTCACGTCGCGAAGCACATGTACAGGTATATTTTTTTCAATCAATGCGCCCACCATTTCCTGCAATGGAGCATTGTCACTGACGATATTATTTTTGATATTCATACGCTGACTCAGGACTGTGGCATGATGATCACCTACATTACCTGACACGATAATTACATCACCCTCCTTAGCATTTTTGGCTTTGATGTCTACACCTTTAGGAACAAATCCCACTCCTGCTGTATTGATATAGATGCCTCCATTGCCTTCGATTACCTTGGTATCTCCCGCCACTATCTTGACCCCCGCCTCAGCGGCAGTCTCAGCCATGGACTTTACCAGGCGCCTCAGCGTCGCCACCTCTACTCCCTCTTCCAGGATAAAACCGCATGTAATGTATTTAGGAACTGCTCCTCTCATACACAGATCATTGACAGTGCCACAGATACACAGCCTGCCAATATCTCCTCCCGGAAATTCCAATGGAGTCACCACAAAGCTGTCAGTCGTCATGGCGATAGTAGCATCCCCAGGCACTACAGCCGCATCCTCCATCTCAGAAAGCACATCGCTATTAAACTGTGATTCAAAAATTTCTCTTATTAATTCTCCTGTTGCACGACCACCTGAGCCATGCTCCATAATTATTTTATCCATATCATATCTCCAATATAGTCCGTGTAGTACGCGACCATTTTACTCTTTCATGCTCCCGCAAACAAATCAACGTCTAACCAGGTAGGCGTTGAAGCAGCTGCCCTCTTCGGAAACCATACATGCTCCCTCAGGAGTCATAGGTGTGCAGACTTTGCCAAATAACGGACAGTCTGATGGCTTTGCCTTGCCCATAAGAATCTCACCACATCGACACGCCTTGTTACGCTTATTGTCCTCATCGAGCCCTATGCTTCCGGCATCATATCTGCTGTAGTCATCCTTTAACAGCAGTCCTGAACCCGGCACGATACCCATACCGCGCCACACTACATCTGCCGATTTAAAATATTTGTCTAATTGGGAAACTATGGTGGCATTCTGTCCCCTATCAACTACCGCTGTATAAAAATTTTTTACCTGTGGCTTGTCTTCTATTATCATCTTGACCAAGCCATATATCGCTATAACCAGCTCTCTGTCACCAAAACCCGATACAGCAAAAGGTATATGATATTTTTCTGATAGAAAATTAAAATAATCAGCCCCGGTAACCGCACACACATGCCCCGGAGCAATAAAACCATCTATCATAGCACCATTGTCACAAAGATATGATATAGCCCCCGGCATAGTCTTGAGAGCCGTCAATATCTTGAGGTTTGCGATGCTTTGTTTTTGTACTTCGTCTAAAAGCAGCGTATACACCGGCGCTGTAGTCTCAAATCCCACTGCTGCAAATACATATTGTTCTGATGGATTGTCTTTTGCCAGTGTCAACACATCCATAGGTGAATAGACCATCTCCACGGAACCGCCTCTGCCCTTGGCTTCATTGAGACTCTCCCTGGAGCCTGGCACTCTGAGCAAATCACCAAATGTAGCCACGGTAGTACCGGGCTCAAGGCACAGCTCCACCAGCTTGTCTATGTAGGCCGTCGGTGTGACACATACTGGACATCCCGGTCCTGACAACAGCTCTATTTTGTCAGATAACAAATCCCTGATACCATGCTTTGCAATAGCATGTGTATGACTACCGCAGACCTCCATCAATCGCACCGGCCTGCCATCATAGGTACGCAGATATTCAACTACATCTGATATCTCCATTAACCTTCCAGGCCTCCCATCAATTCGATAATCTCCTCTGCCTCATCTTTTTTCAGTGTCTGGATGACACATCCTGCATGAATCAGAGCATAATCTCCTTCTTTGACATTTACCAGTCCTGCATAGGCTTCTACCTCATTACCGCCTACGTCTACTGTCACCTTGCCATCTTTGTATTTTTTAACCAATCCCGGTATTGCTACGCACATAAATATATCTCCTTTACCTCACCTATTTTATCACAAAACATCTCAATACGCTTAAATTTGCATGTATCAAAAACAGTGCAGTATTTCCTACTGCATATGCCTTTTCTGGTCTGCTAAAAAACACTCACAGTCTGCTCAACAAAAATGCCTGTCCTAAACATATGCCACCATCACCCGGAGGAAGTTCCTTTGACATATACACTTCAAAACCGTCTGCTTCAAGAAGATTTATCGTACGCTCCGTCAGCACCCTGTTTAAAAAAGTACCCCCGGACAACACTATCTGTTTGATATTTTGTCTTTTTGCTATACCAATAATAAAATCAGAAACAGCATGTATGAATCCTCTGGCCAGGGCCGCCGTGTCCACTTTATCCTCTATGGCTTTTAATATATCAATCAACAACTCAGCTGTGCTTCCATCCTCACCTATATGAAGAGGATATGCCACATCAGTCTGCACTGCTACATTCTCCAGTTCTATAGGGGCTCTGCCCTCATAAGTGTTGTACTTACAAATGCCAAGCAGGGCGCTTATGGCATCAAAAAGTCTGCCCATAGATGTGGATGTGACTGTATTTACAGAATTATTGATAGCTGCCGCCACAATGCTACTCTCAGGGCTGTCATCTATAGGTCTAAGACCTGCGCTAAGCAACATGCCATTTAAAATAGTTTTGCAATTTTTTGCTCCCTCATCTCCTCCGATGAGTCGCACCTCCTGCAAATGTGCCACTCGCTCCATGTCCCCTTTTCCGTCCCATACAAAGACTTCGCTTCCCCATATGGTGCCGTCGTCGCCGTATCCTGTACCATCAAAAGCAAAGCCCAGTACTTTATTTGTCAGACAGTGTTCTGCTATCACCGATGCCACATGGGCTTTGTGATGTTGGATAGCATCCACTTGCATGCCCTTTCCTTCAGCCTCTTTTCTTCCCGCAGCACTGCTAAAATATCCGGGATGTTTGTCTACCGCTATACGCCTTGGAGAAAAACCAAATATTCGCTCCATCGATAGCTTCTCATTATTGTAGAATCTTTGGCAGCTGACTGATTCCATATCGCCTAAATACTGGCTCACATAAGCATATCCATTTTTTATGTAACAGAAGCTGGATTTGAGATCTCCACCTGCTGCAAAAATCTCGCCGGAGATATCCACAGGTATGGGATTTGGAACATATCCTCTGGCTCTTCGAATAAACTGTTGTCTGCCTAACACCACTTTAATCACCGAATCATCCATGGGTCGCAAGATTCGCCTGTTGTGAGAAAGCATAGCCACTGTGACACCCTGCATCTCTTCTGAAAGGCAACGCTTAACAAGCCAGCTTTTCATTTTATCGTCATCTGTCTCAAGGACATCTCCACTGCCATTACCGCTAGTCATAATAAGGGGACCGCATTCTTTTACAAGCATAATCTGGAGTGGATTGCAGGGCAGCATAGCACCAATATCAGGACTTGACAAGCATACTCCCTCATCAAAAGCTCTTGCCTTAATGTCTCGCTTTTGTCTCACCAGTACAATAGGTCTGGCAGGAGATGTCAGCAGCTCCTTTTCCTTATCGTTCACCAGACAATACTCTTCTATCCCTTTCACATCTGAAAACATGACAGCAAAAGCTTTAGCGTCGCGATGTTTTAATCTACGAAGTGCCTGCACACTGTCTTTGTTGTAAGGATCACATGCCAGATGATATCCCCCTATATCCTTTATAGCAAGAATAGCTCCTGCCTTTAAAAGGCCTACAGCCCTTGAGATCTCATCACCCGACTCATCGCCGTTATAGTAATCCACATACTTATCAACTTTTCCACTTTCTGTAACATTGTCAGAAATAACGTGTAATAAAAGACTAGGGCCACATTTCTTACATGCTATAGTCTGGGCATGACGGCGTCTGTCAGTTTTGCCTGTATATTCGGCAAGACAATCAGGACACATCTCAAAGTCACCCATAGTAATGGTATCTCTATCGTATGGAAGCCTATCAATAATCGAATATCTCGGTCCACATATAGTACAACTGATAAAAGGATGTCTGTAACGCCTGTTATTCCTGTCAAAAAGTTCTCTTTGGCAATCATCGCAAGTACAGATATCCGCAGGGATAAGAGGTAAATTTGCTTTTTGGTCTTCGTTAGATTCTACTATGCTAAATCCAAAATCAAAAGGCAAATCAGCCTCCGGTGAATCCTCCACCTCTATAGATGACACAAATCCTCCCGTAGGGACATCACAAGAAAGCCTGCGGTAAAGTTCCTCCAAATTCCCTTCTTCTCCGCAAGCTAGTACTGTCACAATACCGCCGGTATTTCTGACCCATCCTGATATATTAAGTTCATCCGCTTGTTTTGCAACAAAGGGGCGGTACCCAATGCCTTGTACCAGCCCCTTTATTACATATTTTTTAATTGTCATTTAGTTTGTTCCCGCAGGTGCTGCTGCCAGAGCTGCTGCCTGTGCCGCAGGTGCTGCTGCCGGAGCTGCTGCCTGTGCCGCAGGTGCTGCCGGTTTGGCTGCAGGCTTAGGTGGCTCGTATGGAACGTCCACTGAATAATTAATTTTCTCAGGGCTCGGCTCCTGATAACCTGCTGTAATAGACAAGCACTTCTTAGGGCACTTCTCTACACAGTAGCCACACTGTACACAATCAAATCTATTGATTGTCCATGTCTTGCCAGCTCTGTCTACATTGATGGCTCCCGGTGGGCAGCTACGCATACACATACCACACAGGATGCACTGATCTTTGTTTATATCTACATGACCTCTGGTGCGCTCTGGATACTCTCTTGGTACGAAGGGATACTGAGTAGTAGCAGGCTCAGAAAAGAGGTTTTTAAATACTTGCTTTGTAAATGGTAAAAATTGTCCCATCTTTGACTCCTTCCAAATATTATCTCTCAGTACAACTTATACATGGATCGATTGTGAGTACCAAGAGTGGCACATCACCGTACTGGCATCCCTGCAATGTCTGTGTAAGGGCCGGGATGTTTGCAAAGGTCGGTGTGCGGACTCTGAATCTATCCAAGAACTTAGTGCCATTGGCACGTATATGATAGAAAGCCTCACCTCTAGGCTGCTCCAGGCGGACAATAGCCTCGCCGTTTGGCATGCCTGTTACTTTTGTGCTGATCTCTGTATCCGGAATCTTTGCTACACACTGTCTGATAATCTCTATAGACTGGAATAACTCTCCGATACGTACCTCACAACGAGCATATGAATCACATTTGTTTGATGTAACTACATCAAAATCAATCTCGTTGTATGCGGCATAGCCGTTCTTTCTCATATCGACGTTGATACCGGAAGCTCTCATCATAGGTCCCACCGCACCACGACGAATAGCATCCTCTCCTGTGATGATACCTACATCTACAAGACGGCTCTTTACTGTATAATCATTTAAGAAAATATCTGTAGTCTCGCGAATCTCTTTTTCCATCTCATCAAGCTGACGTACAAAATCCTTCAACATATCATTAGGCATATCCTTAAGTACACCACCGATAGTGTTGACAGAAAAAATAACGCGTCCGCCTGTAGACACTTCAAACATATCAAGAATCTTCTCGCGAAGTCTCCAAGAATGCATGAAAAGTGACTCGAATCCAAATCCGTCAGCTAAAAGACCAAGCCACAGCAAGTGACTGTGAAGACGGCTCATCTCTGCCCATATAGTACGCAGATATTCTGCACGACGAGGTACCTCGACATTCATGATATCCTCAAGTGCCATGACATATCCCATACCATGCATGAAGGAGCAGATACCACAGATACGCTCTGCTACATATACCATTTCGTTAAAATCTTTTTTGCTTGTAAGGCTCTCAAGTCCTCTGTGTATAAATCCTATTGAAGGTACAGCTGCTAGAACTTTTTCATCCTCCAATACAAGATCAAGATGAATAGGCTCCGGAAGAACAGGATGTTGTGGGCCATAAGGTACTATACTTCTCTTTCCCATACTACTTGTCCTCCTTTTCTAAGAATGGTGTCTCCACATCGATGCGATAAAGCTTGTCGTGAAGATCTACTTTGATATTTTCAACGTTTAGTCCCCAAAGCTCATGCATTTCATTCTCATAATAGATAGCTGATTTGTATACACGTGAAATCGAAGGAACCTCTTCGTCTCTCTCAGCAATTAATCTGTAATTTGCAAAATCATAACCGTTAGCAAAAGAATAGGTCACCTCATAGTGGTCTTCTGCCTTTGGATAAGAACAGCAAATCTGGCAAAGTCTCCATAGAGCATTTTTCTTTTCCATGATGACCTGTAGGAGCTCTGCCTTGTCAATTAAATATAAATCTTTTTTAATCTCTTGCATATCTTCCTCCTACTAATTTGCCTGGCCGGCTTTAAGTGCTTCGGCCTTTTCTTTGAAAAGTGCAACACCTTTTACAACACCATCAATTATTGACTCCGGACGTGCAGCACATCCCGGTACATATATATCTACAGGAATAACTGTGTCTGCGCCACCCTTGATGTTGTAACACTCTTTGAAAATACCGCCTGTGCATGCACAGGTACCTACGGCAATAACGACCTTTGGCTGGGGCATCTGCTCATATATCTGTTTTACAACAGAAGCATTCTGAGAATTGATACCACCTGTAATGAGGAAAATATCGGCATGCATAGGGTTACCTGTGTTGATAACTCCAAATCTCTCTACATCATATACAGGTGTAGTACATGCCAAAACCTCTATATCGCATCCATTACAGCTACTTCCATCATAGTGGAGCAGCCATGGAGATTTATGTATTGTACTCATTTTAATTCCTCCTAATTATGAAACTCACCCATTAACCACGAATAATCTCAAGTAAGAACAGATTCATGCCGGCTGCTACAATAGTCACGCCCCAAGCAAGCTTGAGCATGAGCTGCCATTTAACTCTCGCCGATGTATTGTCGATGACAATCTCAAGGAACCATACAACAAGAATTGCAATGATTGCGCCAATGATTGAAACTGGGTTGTTGTTCAGGAAGAACAATCCTACTATACCAAGAAGAATTGCATTCTCATACCACTCAGCTAAAGTAACCAAAGCGTACTCTTTACCAACCATCTCAGAGGTAACACCCTTGATGACCTCCTGATGAGCATGGTGGCTGGTAGCAATATCAAATGGTGATTTTCTGAACTTGATTGTCAGGATAAATACAAATCCTACAAAGAAGCCCGGAAGATAAACGATGTTTGAAACCGGGCTGCCCGCTACAATGTCAGATACATTGAAGGTGCCCGGTATTGTAGCAAGATAAAAACCAACTGCCACAAGTAACTCCATAGGCTCGCATGACATAATCTGCACGAGTTCTCTGTGTGTACCCTGAGAAGAGTATGGAGAGTGTGTAGATGTAGATGCAAGTATCAGGAACATGGCTGCTGTAGACAGAGAAAATACTACTAGCAGCAAATCAAATCCGCCGTAGAAAATGACGCCCGATAACATAATAAAAAACAGGTATGAGCAAATCATAAACAACTGGCTCTTGTTTGCTGTTAAAAATTCTTTTTCAAAAAGCTTTTTAACATCATAAAACGGCTGAAGAACCGAAGGTCCTCTTCTTCCCTGCATACGTGCAGATATTTTACGGTCAAAGCCATCCAATAAACCAATAACAAATGGTGCAAATACTATGTAGCAGATGGCAATGATAATACGTGTCTGTAATGTCATTAGAATGCACCTCCTACTACGATAATCAGATAAACAATGATAATAACCGTCGAAATCATAATCGCCGGTGTAAACAACTTCTTCTCTCCCATAATGTCATCCATATAGAAGTTTGCAATGTGCATCTCCTTAGGATCACCTGTAGCTGATACGAAGTTGAAATTATCTCCGCAGTTAGCACCACCCATGTAAGTGATAACCTGCTTTGCCTTTGTGTTCTTTGTCAACGCGTAATTGAACAAAGGAACTACGAATATACCTACCAAAAGAACTATCATGATGATGATATTCTGGTATGAGATGACCTGCTCTGCAGTACCAAACATATCATTAGAAAGCGGCTTCAGTACGTGTTCTGACAACCAAGGGAATCCTAAAATCAAAGCGACCATCATAAATGCATGGAAAAACATAGAGATGTACTCATTTTTCTTAGTAAGGTCTCTTGATTTTTCTTTGCCTGCCTGTCCTAATATCTTTGACATCCACTTTGTCCAATAGAACATGGTAGTCGCAGAACCGAAGCAGATAAATAGCACCATCAAAGTAGATACATATACCGATGTGGTATCAATAAATGCCTTGAGGGCTGCCCACTTAGAAATAAGCATACCAAATGGTGCAAGGAACATGCCTGCAATACCAATCATAAGTACAACAGCAAGCTTAGGGAATAAAGCGATAAGTCCCTGCATATCCTCTACATCTCTGCTGCCTGTGGTATTCTCGATAGCACCTACGCACTGGAAAAGCATTGATTTTGAAACAGCATGGAAAATTACAAGGAACACTGCTGCCCAAATAGTCTCCTCATAACCACAGCCTGTACATGCAACGATAAGGCCCAGGTTAGAGATAGTAGAATAAGCAAGTACCTTTTTACCATCTGAAACAGAAATAGCAAGGCAAGATGCAGCAAGGAATGTGAAGCCACCGATAAGGGCAACCATATTTCCTACGTAGTTGTCTGCCATAGCCATAGAAATACGAATAAGAAGGTATACACCTGCCTTAACCATCGTCGCACTGTGAAGAAGTGCAGATGAAGGTGTAGGTGCTACCATGGCGCCAAGCAACCATCCTGAGAATGGGAACTGAGCTGATTTTGTAAGTGCTGCAAAAGCAAGGAATGCTATAGGAAGCAGATACAAAAGATTGCTTGGATCTGAAATAGCTATGTCGATAATGTCATAGAGATTGACAGTATTAAATGCAAGGATGCCGACTGCAATAGCTACTGCGATGCCGCAGCCACCGAGAAGGTTCATCCACAAAGCTCTGAATGAATTGGTAATAGCCTCTTCTGTACGTGTGTATCCAATCAAAAGGAAGGATGTAACTGATGTAATCTCCCAGAAGAAATACATCCAGATAAGGCTCTGAGAAAATACAAGGCCAAACATCGCTCCAAAGAACACGAAAATCATAGCAAGGAAAAAGCTACGTCTGTCAGTCAGTTCCTTATGATGATGAATGTGATAGCCGTGCATATATCCAACGGCATAGATACCGATGAGGGAACCAACCACACCAATAATAAGAATCATTACAAGTGTAAGCCAGTCAAAACGAAGTGCAGGAAGCTCTTCTACTTCAGGTCCAAGATACTCAAGTCCCGCTACCAGCAGGGTCTGAGCTATCGCCAATAACGAAATAACCCCTCTCTTATACTTGAATGATAGATATGTGATAAGACACATCAAAAAGAGATCGCCAAAGAGAATGACACCATCAAATGCCTCTCTGTAGGGCAAATCAAAACTCAAGGTCTGGCCTCCGGCCATGTACCACTGAGTAGCTGTGACAACCGATAAGCAGATAACGATGGCACAGCCCAGGTAGACGAAGAATGCTCTGCACTTGGAATTGTGAATAACTGCAGGCAAAATCGCCCAGAGAAATGGTAAACAGATTAATGCTGTTACTAACATTTCCATTATATTTTCCTCCTTTTACTTTAAATCCCTTTTATATATAATTCCCCAAAAATCAGGGAAATCAGGGCCCAGGTTTGTTCAATTTTTCACAATGTATACTATATCACAAAACCGTGTTTATGTAGTGTCTTTTTACAACATTTTCACAGTTTTTATTTAAATACAAAAAGGGTAGAACCAATATATGGTTCTACCCTTTTTGTCTCTCAATTACTTCTTCAATTTTGATTTCAGAAGCCTTCGTGTTCTGTGATTCTCTATCATTGTTTTGAAAATCTTTGCTTTAAGAATCAACACTTTCATATATTACCTCACCATCTTTTTCATACCCAGCGACCAAAAATCGCTGTGCCCCTGCTAAAACTACGACCTCCCCAAGCCATAATCTCCTGCAAAGACTCAACCCGCATTGTTACTTTAGCACGGCAAAGTGAAACTTTCAATAATTTGGCAAAAACTTAATGTATTTGGCAAATTCCACGTCTGTGTATTATTGATTCAGCTTATCAATAATCTTGGCTGCCGCCCTGCGTTTTGCTTCAAATGCAGCAACTCCAGCTCCTGCCACAGATACTCCTGCCAAACCCACAAACCATTCACCACGCTCCAAAAGTCCTGACACAGTAATACCCGCAGGTGTAGGATCTTCTTCTATGACAGTCACATCATCCGAAGGTGCATCCTGTGGTATATCCTCAGGTCCATCGTCTGAAGCCCCGGTGCCTGCAACAGCTATTCCTCCGACAGAGACTTGTGCATCTACAGTCTCCGGCTCTAATTCAGGTTCTTCTATCTCCTCTTCCTCAAGCACGTCATCTATGATTGTCTCCACAATTGTCGCGTAGGTGGTCTGACTGTTCGAGGTGGTAGTATCCGTAGAATCCTCTGTATCATTAGACACTTTTGTGGCAGCGATTTGTTTTATCGTCTCCAGAGATATCTTTGCTATATCAAGACTGGCTCTGGCATCTGAAAGGCCTGCCTGAGCTGACGCTAGCTGCGCCTCTAATCTGGCTAATTCTGCAATAGATATTGCATCGTCCGCCCCATCCAAAGCAGCAATCTGAGTCTTTATCCTGATAATCTGCTCTAACGCGCTGCGATATCTGCCTCTGGCACTATCAAGTGCATTAAGCCAAGCTGTATAAGCGTCGACCTGTGACTGATTATCCACATGCTCTGTAATGATATCACTTGCATCGGTATCTATGCCTGAAGCACCTTTTTCTGTACGGGCCTGATCCACAACTGCTGCAATAGCATCCTCTTTAGAAGAATACTGTATCCCCGCAACATCTGAGCTAATAGAATAACCGCCCAGATCCTCTGCCTTGACATAGGTAGCCGTAAAGGATCCTGTCACGTCGTATCTCAATGAGAAAAATTCTCTAACACTCTGCCAATCATCTGAAAAAGCGATATCTGACTTGTAGTAAACTGATGAATCAGAATATAGTGCACGCACATAATCCATGCCGGAGGTGATAGCGGTAGTCGAGTCATACATCGGCCAATATCTGGTACCTGTATAGTGCATATAATCAACATAGACAGGCACATAATATCCCGACACTTTCCAATAATCGATACCTGCCTGAGTCAATGCATCCCTCGCATCTGACAGTGCCTCTGTGATAGTCTCTAACGTAGCTAGTGCTTCATCTAGATCCTGCTCTGCAGCATCAAGACTCTTGAGGGCCCCCTCTTTGTTTGCTATGTATGCATATCTGGCAGTATCATAATCATCCTTGGCTGCAAGGTATGCGCTGAGTGTGTTGTTATAATTGTCCTGAGCAGAAGCATAAGCCTCCTCCGCCTCGGACAGAGTCACCTCAGTGGATGACACAATAGCATCTGCCTCTTCTGCCGTAGCCGCTGCAGTAACATCTTCTATGGCGCCGGCAGCTTTATCTTTTGCATCCGAAGCGCTGTCTGCCATTTCAGCAGCAACCATCTGAGCTTCATCTGCCGAATCATTCATCTGTGACAATGACTCTCCTATAGCCTCAGCAGCCTTTTGCACATTAGCGGCAGCATCCGCCGCTGCAGCCACCTGGCTCTTGGAATCAGACTCTAAGTAGGCTACATCATTAAGACCCGATGTAGTATCTGCATCAACCTCTGTATCTAAAACCGTCTCCTGCAAATCCCCTGATATATCTTCATTATTCAATTGTCCTGAAATAGTAGCAGCACTCTGTGCTGCCGCCGCTTCCTCCTGAGTCGAATCCTCCGTCTCTTCTATAGCTGCCTGTGCATCATCTGTCGTAATCTCTGCGGCATATGCGGTCACCCCTGTGGATGCAGCTATAGTCACGGCTGACAAGCCCACGGAAAAAGCCTGTACAGAACGCATTTTCATAAATTTATTATCCTTTTATACATAAACTCCCATTACACCTTATAACACTTAATAAGTTACCCAAAACAAAAATACAGCGCAAGAGTTTGGCAAAATCAAGCACATATTGGCAAAACTATCTTGCGCCATTTGTTTTATAGTATTCTCTTGTCTTTGTCGCCCTAATTACTAATCCGGTTATAAGACATCTCTTATATCGTCTATCAATTTTTCATACTCTGCCATTATTGGTTTATGATTATTTTTTATATAATCATAATTCCCTTCTTTTGCGGCAAATTCTAACGTCTTTGCCTTCTCTGACAAATACGCGGCACCAATAGTCATCGAAGTACCTTTCAATGCATGGGCCTGTATCTGATAATTGCCCCAATCCTCGTTTTTAAGATACTCATCCATGACCTCTTTTTTATCCTCATCTACATAGGTAGTAAGTATCTGTCGGTAGAAGTCCTCATCTCCTGCTGCAAATTCAAGCCCCGCCTTAGCATCAAGAAAGGCGAGTCTTTCAATCAAGCCTTTTTGCTTTACTGTGTGTTTTTCCTTTTCTACATCCTCATCTTTTCTTATAATCACAAGATTCTTTGGAAGATATTTCAACACAATGTGTTCGAGAGCATTTGGACGTATTGGCTTAGACAGGTAATCGTCAAATCCATTTTCAAGATATTTTCTATCGGCGCCCATTGTAGCATTCGCCGTAAGAATAATCATCGGAGTATTGATATTTGGATTATCTCCATCCGACTTAACTATATTAAGAACTTCTATTCCGTCCATCTCAGGCATCATATGATCCATGAATATGATGTCGTATCTGTTCTTGCCCATGAGGTCTAATGATTCAGCACCGCTGGTGGCACAGTCTATCTTGATACCAGTGTCCTTTAAGAGTCCTGTAAATACATCTAAATTCATAGACACATCGTCAACCGATAATATATGCGCCTCGGGCGCCGTAAATCCAATGCGATGTTTCTTAGTGGTACCTGCACTGTAATGCTCATCTATAGAACCCATTGGAGAAAAATCGTACACCTCAAAAGGTAACTGCACTATAAAAGAACTTCCCTTCCCATATTCACTGTCGACTGATATAGTACCATGAAGTAAAGTCACCAGATTCTTTGTAATAGCCAGGCCCAGTCCTGTACCCTGGATACTGCGATTTCTAGACATCTCCAGGCGCTTAAAGTTTTCAAAAATATGCGGTATATCTTCAGCTTTGATACCTATACCGTTGTCGGCCACCTCTATTGTCAGCACGATTTTATTAGACTCAATTTTTTTATAAGTAGTCTTGATAGTGATATTGCCTTCCTCAGGAGTATACTTCACAGCATTTGACAGTAAGTTGGAAAGTATCTGCTTCAGGCGATTCTCATCACCCTTAAGAATTGCCGGAATATTTGAATCGCACTCCATGAAAAAGCTCTGATTTTTTTCTTTTGTGGAATTCAAAAACAGGTTGTAACCATCGTTTAGCACAGAGCCAATGTTAAACTCCGCATTCACGATTTCCAGTTTGCCGGATTCGATTTTTGAAAAATCAAGCACATCATTTATTATGGAGGTCAGTGATCGCGAAGCCACATTTATATTTTCCGAATATTTCAAGATGTTCGCCTCATTGCTCTCGCGAAGTATCATCTCATTCATGCCGGAAATAATATTGATAGGGGTTCTTATCTCATGTGAAATATTGCTCAAAAAAGTAGTCTTGGCTTCATTGGCAGCCTGAGCTTCCTCTATGAGACGATTTTCCTCTGTAAGATCCGTCGCCACGAGAATATAGCACATAGGATCATTGTTCCTATCCATTTTGCAGGAAAAATTAACCAGTATCGCCTTGCCTGTCACATTTGCTGTGAGACGATAATCTATAGCCATACCTTCCTGAGACTTTTGGAACATCATAAGGGGCTCGCCTGTCTTCAGATCAAATATCTCTTTCAGGCGAATACGCTTGGGTTCTTTATCCAGCCCCAATATTTTTTTCGCATAATCATTTGCAAGATTAAGATGAAAATTGGTATCAAATACAAGTAATCCCGCAGCAATAGTAGAAAAAATATCCTTACTGATACCTGCGACAGTGATGTAAAAAGTCATATAATTATTAGCTGAATGAAATAATATGAGATATGCAAAAAAAACACCGCCGCAATAATATATATTTGCAAAAGGTATGTCATGGACAGGTTTGATAATATCTGAAATACCGGAAGCCGCAAAAATGATATTAGACAAAAAAGCATAAAAAACCAACTGCTTATCTCTTTTATACCTGACACTAAGCGCCCAAGTCACAAGTATGATAAAGATACATATAGCTACCACCAGCAAGTACGTATAATGAAAAAAATGGCGATAAGGATCAGCTCTATAATAACTGGTATAAAAATGTCTGCGATAAAATATATCTGTATTAGGACTTCCATAGATAATCAAATCAAGTCCTGCTGCCACGGATGCTATCGTCCCAATCAAAATCTCCGCTACTCTGCTGATATTCAGACAGCTGGCAACCAGAAGTATCTCTGCTATAAGATACAGATTAATGCCAAGTAATCCTATCACTCTGAAAATATATGCCACCGTCAGGTTGGGACTAAGAGCCATGACAGAATAGCCCATACAGCACAATCCACACCCCAGGGACAACTGGGCTACTGCATATTTAAAAAATCCTTTTGAATTTTTTTCTCGCCTCAAGAAACCAAAGCCCATGTGTATAGAAGTGGATCCGGCTATTAAGAAAATCAGATTTACATAAAATAAATTTTTAAGTAAAACAGACATATCGCTCCCTCTGCTGCACAAAATTATTGTGGATTTTTAAGAAAAATCTATCTTCCGCATATTATTTGGTGGCATAAGTCATAATGAGATTTCAACAAGTTAAAACTCATTTTTGACTTATGACTCTTTTATGATAAAAACATCCTTTCATTTCATTATATATAAATTCTCAGAATTTTCATTACATATATTTCAAATTATGTTAGTATATAAATAATCGAATGAATCGGAGGCACAACATGAGAATTGCAGTAGTAGATGATGAAAGTATCTTCAGAATGCAGCTTAAAATGATGGTGGAAAAAGTAGCCGAAAACAATGCGCTGCCACTAATAGTGGAAGAGTTTGGAACCGGTCCGGATTTCATAAAAGCATTATCTGACAAACGTTATGATATAGTTTTTATGGATATCTTTATGCCTGATATGGATGGTATCGCTACAGCCAAAAAACTCAGAGAGCTTACAGAGCGCACCTTCCTTATATTCATGACAGCTTCCGACGGCCACTACCCTGATGCTTTTTCACTTCACGCCTTTGACTATGTCACCAAGCCATTTACCATAGAGCGTATCGAAAATGTCATCGATGAAATCATTGCTCATACACCTTTGGATGAATACTTTTTAAAGGTCAATGTAGGAGGTATCGAAGAAAGGATATTCCTAAGAGATATTGTTTCTGTCACCACAGATGCTCACTACTTAGAAATCAATAAGCAGGACGGTTCCACCTCCAGGGTACGACTTACTTCCGGTGAATTTTTGAACAGTACTGCCGACGACAAAAGATTCATCATGATAAACAGAGGCATAATAATCAATATGGACTTCATCGAAAAAATAGATGGTGGAGATGTATATCTAAAGGACAAGACGATTTTTCCTATCTCAGCTAAGAAAGTGTCTGAGATTAAACAAAAAATAGAAAACTATCGATTCTCAACAAGTTAAATAATTAATAAACGGATTTCCTATAACATAATAAAAGACCTGGCGAATATTCGTCAGGTCTTTTTATGCTGGTGGCGGGACTTGAACCCGCACGACGTTGCCGCCAACAGATTTTGAGTCTGCCTCGTCTGCCAATTCCGACACACCAGCGTACGCAGATTAGTATACTAAAACAGTTATTTTATTTCAATAGTTTTGTTCATTATTTTTTTCCTAGTTTTTTCATTATTTCCTAGATTTTCATAACACCCCTTTCACATTTCGATGCTACCTTAATTGTAGTAAGTTGTTAGGTATTTCATTTCTGTAATTTCTCAGATATTTCATCTAAAACTTACTTCGAGGATATTGGTATATTGGTGTATGTTTTAGATGGAGGAATTCTTCTATGACAAGGAAGTCAAGGGCTATCAAGGTATTTTCTGCTGTATTATTTGCTGTTTTTTTCTTTTCCTTCTCCCTGGTGGGATATGCAAAAACTTCAGACAACTCAAGCTACTACACGTATAATCAGACTACCTACGGTACGTCAACCATCACTTACGTGCAGACCTCTGCGCTGAAACCAAAGCTTGTAGCCACCACAGGATTTGACTCTGTAAAAGAGCTAACAAAATCAGTGAATGGTGTGATTGGTATCAATGCCGGCGCATGGAACAATTATGGTGCACTTGATTTTACATATACAAACGGGGTATGGTATTCAGACAACAAAAACGCCTACGTAGGCGACCCATTGGTGTGCACCGCAGACGGTTATCTTTTTGCCTATGGATACAACGGTGCCTCAAAGGAAGTCCTAGAAAGCTTCAACCCCACATGGGTGGTAACTGGTTTTAACGGAGTCATCTATGACACCTACTATAAAAATGTGGACTGGAACACTAAGCACAACCGTTCATTTATCGGACAATTTGCCGATGGAAGCTATGTTGTAGGTGTAGGCACCGCAATGACATATCAGGATATGTATGATTTCGCCAAAAGTACCTGGGGCGACAGTCTCAGGCTGCTCTATAATCTGGATGGCGGAGGTTCTACCAATCTCTACGTAGATGGCACCATGGTTGCAAGCGGCAGAAATGTAAAAAATGCCATTTGCTTCGTGGCTGAATAGTCTACGCTAGACACTTTCTTTGAGATTAAAATTTTTATAAATATGCCGCAGATAGACTTCATTTTTTCCTGCTGCAAGGATCATGGGCGCGTATGCATCGCGCCCTTTTATATTGAACATATAATTATAATCACCAAAATGCTTCTTGTAATCCTCTACAAACTCCAACATACCTTGCTGAATATCCTCTATACCTGCAGGATTATCTTCCTGTGGCAAAAACTTTGCCCTGACACCACCTTCCTTTGTAGGATAAAATCCCTTGAAGGAAGGAGCCGGTGAAGAGGTAAGCAATTCAAAATACAGATTGTATCCTTTCGCCGGGTTGTGACGCTTCCATATGTCTCTATTGAGTCCTGAGGAATACATATATGATACCATGGAGCCGTCTAGAAGCATGGTCTCACTCATATCCGGCTCAGCATTGTGTATAGTGTTGGTACCTGCCACTATAGCGGTCAGTCTGCAATCAATGTGCCACCTGTTTTCAAACAACAGCTTCAGTGCAAGGGCGCCGGAGCCTGCCCAGCCTATGTCTACTGCCAGTGCATTTTTTGCATCACCCACCACCTGCCTGTACCATCTGCCTGCAGCCTCAGTCTGTGGACCATATATCTTAATTATATAATCCCAGCATATATTGATAAAGCCAACAAACTCCTTCACATTTTCAGAAGTCAATTTCATATCCGGTTTTAGCCGCCTTTTGCCGTCGTATTTTGCCAAAAATGAGATCAGCATTTCAAGCTCCATCTCAGTCAATAGCTCAGCCAGGCTCTTGCCCAAGCCTACCTTGTGATATATAAGCTTGTGCATATAATCATACTTCATATAGGAAGCGGCCCATTTGGCAGCTGCCAGCCTGGATATATACACATATGCCGTCTCATCATCGGGATATAGCTGGTCATAGACCTTTTTTAATATCTCTCCGTCTCTTGAGAGAAAAAGTATCTTATCTATGCCATGAGTCCGACTGTAGGAGTGTATAAAACTACAATAACCCAACGCAAAAATCCCGCCATATACATAACCAAATTCCTGATTGAAATTATATTTTCTATCGCCGCAGTATAGATGATTATTGACGATACCTCGATATGCACCTCCTATAATCGGAGACATATCATAGCTGCGATACAAAAGTGAATTCGTATTTACGTTTTTATATGGTAGTACCTCGATGCCTTTTTCCTCAGCATTCATGACATCGCTATGGTCATTGTCACCTACATGCACGATGTCTATATTGTCTCCGTACTTGTCTTGGAGTTCTTTTTTTACTATATCATAGAGACTACCGTCAGCCTTGGACTTATTCCATTCGTTGGAAACATATAGCTTTTCATAACTCCCGTAACCACATTTTTGTAATATAGCACCCAGTATATCCGAGGGCAGATACATATCAGAAGTAATTACTATGTGCTTGCCTGCGGCAACCAGCCTTGAAAAAACTTCTGTAAAAAATGGATTAGCGTAGCACAATGCTAGCTCTGTATCTATCTCTAGGCCCATGCCGGCTGCCTTGTCTATGCCAGTCATCTCTTCTACCACATCCCAGACCTCTGACAGACAGACCTCATAGGTACCCTCTTTTTGATATTTCCGCTGCCTGACCTCCTGCTCAGCCTCCATACGAATTCTCTTAAAATCCATATAATTAATCTGCTGCCCCACTATATAAAACAGGTCTGTGGGCTCTGAAAAGGGTCTGAACACCAATGTGTCAAATATATCAAAGGAAATAACGTCATACCACATGAGCTCATCAGCAAATTTTTCAGGCGAAAGCCCATCAAAAAGCCTGCTCTCAGGTGTGTGCACGGGAAGTCTTTTCTCCTCATATACCTTGACACCCCTGCGCTTTCCTATCCATCTGCAGTACAGCACGTAGTAAGCAAAGTTGAGCAAGAGGAGGTAGAACCACGACGTCACCCTTCTTAGGCCAATTGCCCCGTCATGATACTTATGGTATCGCTCCCCTATCCCCGGTTGTTTATTTACAAGTGCGTTATATATTTTTAGTCTCATTTGACTGCTCCTGATTAGTGTACATATCTGCCTGTATTGTCGCATCACACTCTGACCATATCTATCGGATATTTTATCATATTTCATAGGTTCTATTCATAATTTTCATCATATGCATTATATTATCGTATTTCTTCGTATTTTGTCGTGAATCTTCGTATTTCATCGTAATCTATCATATCCTATCATAATTCTTCATATTTTATCATAATCTATCGTAAATCTCCTTGACTACTTTCTCAGATACCATATATAATAGTTATGGAGGTGTCATCATGAAAATTAACAATCCATATAGACCCGGTGCCGGCTTGATGCCTACTGTACTTGCCGGTAGAGAAGACATAATACAAGCTGCCCGGCTATCCTTTGCTTCTTTATCTAAGGGTATTCCTGTGCAGTCTATTGCATATACAGGGTTCAGAGGCGTTGGAAAGACTGTCTTATTAAATCGCCTGCAAGAGATTGCCTCAGAGGATTTTGATATTTCCTGCTATCATATAGAAGTTGCCAAATCAGGTTCTTTTGTTGGCAAGCTAAGCGACAGTTGCAAAAAGTTTCTCCGTGAGCACAGTGCATCAGAAATGGCAAAGACATTATTTGCATCGGCCTTAGATGCTCTCAAATCAATCGAGGTGTCATACAATCCACAGAGTGCAGAATTTTCCCTGTCACTACAAGAACAATTACTGTATTCCAACGGAGATTTAGCACAGAGCCTACAGGATTTATTTACCTCTATTGGTGAGATTGCAAAGAAAAAGCAAGTCTCTATATGTTTTTTCATTGACGAATTCCAATATACATCCCAGGAGGAGATGGACGGCTTTATTTCAGCTATTCACCGCGCCAACCAGTTGTCCATTCCAATTATGGCCATGGTGGCAGGTACCCCGGATATGATCAAGATGCTTCACAAAGAAAAGACTTATGTTGAGCGACTATTTTTATTCCCACGATTAGATATTCTATCTGATGAAGAAGTTGCCACCGCCATCAGCGAACCCGGCAAAAAAGTCGGCTTACAATTTTCCAGCGAAGCACTTTCACTTATCGCTAAAATTACCGGAGGCTATCCATATTTCGTACAACAATACGGACAGATAATTTTTAATAACTTTTCCGAGGAAGGAATCGTTAACGCTGCATTTGTGGAAAAAGTCAAAGATGATTTTTACAATCTACTAGATAAAAACTTTTATATGATTCGATTTGAGGAACGCAGCGATTCTGAAAAGACTTGCCTAATAGCAATGACCAAGGCCCCACAGCTACCATGCACCGTAGCTTTTATAGCCAAGGAGCTAGGCAAGAATACCAAACAAATCTCCCCCACATTGGCACGTCTCAAAAACAAAGGTCTAATCACATACGAAAATATAAACGAAGTAGGCTTCACCGTCCCCGGATTCAAGGAATATATAAAGAGGCAAGGGTTTTAACCCTTGCCTCTTGGTTTGTGCTAAGCGCTTTCGTAATTAATATCTGCCAATATATTTTTAGTCGATAAGTCAGAAGGATTCGCCATAATTGTATCGCATTCCTTATGTACTTTTATATTTTTCCATTCTACATGCCCGGACTTCGTCAGAAACAGACACACCGACAAATACTTTCCCTGAGGCTCAAATGAATAGCTTATATGCTTATATTCATCTGTTGTAGCCTCACGTCTAAGCAGATAGCCTCTGACTAATAGACCAGCCCCGATTATGGCTAGCAAAAGAAAGAATACAAAAAGTATTCTATAGACATTTATTCTATTTTTCATATAATTATTCTCCCTAATATTTACATGCATTTTTTAAAAAATGCCCTTTAAAGGACAATATTTCAAAAATCATACAAATCTTCTATATATTACCATTTACTAACTGAAATCACAATCAACTAACCAAGATTAAAAAAAATTGCCATGTTATACATAATAACTAAATTTCTGAGCTATATTTTTGTGAATAAATAAAGGCAAAATTCCAACCCATGATTAGAATTTTGCCCAATTAGCACCAGTTGTAAAATTTGCAACTATAGTAGATTATCTACTATATGTAGTCCGTCAAATGTAGCCAGATAATCTCTGATAGTCTCCGGACGACGAATCAGCTTAAATGAACCGTCCTCTTTCAAAAGAACCTCTGCACTTTTTAATTTTCCATTGTAATTATATCCCATAGAATATCCGTGAGCTCCGGTGTCATGGATAAAGAGCACATCACCCATATCTATCTTTGGCAACTGTCTGTCCACAGCAAATTTGTCGCAGTTTTCGCAAAGAGATCCGGTCACATCATATACTCTATCGGCAGGTGCATCTTCTTTGCCAAGAACAGTCACATGATGATAAGAACCATACACTGCAGGCCTCATCAGATCCACCGCACAGGCATCTACACCAATATACTCCTTGTATATGTGTTTTTCGTGGATAGCTGTGGTCACCAGTCCGCCGTAAGGGCCCATCATAAATCGTCCCATCTCGGTAAATATAGCAACATTACCCAGGCCTGCCGGCACCAACACCTCATCGTATACCTTATGGACTCCCTCGCCTATTTTTGCAATGTCATTAGCTTTTTGATCCGGTCTGTAGGCGATACCCACGCCGCCTGACAGATTGACAAAAGATATCTCTATACCCGTCTGCTCTTTGAGTTCTACTATAAGCTCGAAAAGGGTCTTGGCAAGAGTCGGATAATAATCGTTCGTCACTGTGTTCGAAACCAAGAAAGCATGTATACCAAACTCCTCCACGCCTTTGTCACGAAGCAGCTGATATGCCTCAAATATCTGCTCTTTTGTCATGCCATACTTGCTGTCTCCGGGATTGTCCATGATGCCGTTTGCCAGTTCGTATACCCCGCCCGGGTTGAATCTGCAGCACATTTTCTTTGGAAAATGCCCTACCGTTTTTTCATAAAAATCTATATGGGTAAAATCATCTAGATTGACGATGACCCCCAGGTCATCAGCATACTTAAACTCCTCTGCGGGTGTATCGTTGGAAGAAAACATAACATCATCACCCTTGAAACCAAGCTCATCAGAGAGTGCCAACTCTACATATGATGCACAATCCACCCCGCATCCTTCCTCCTGCAATATCTTAAGGATAAATGGATTAGGATTGGCTTTTACCGCAAAATACTCCTTAAATCCAGGATTCCAACTAAAGGCTTTGTTTACCGCTCTCGCATTTTCACGAATTCCCTTTTCATCATATATATTGAAGGGGGTTGGAATCTGCTTTGTGATTTCATTGATTTTTTCTTTTGTAACAAATGGGGTTTTCATAAATAATTCATCTCCGCTAGTGTGTTCTTCAAGACGGCATACTCTTCCGTCTCGGGCAATTCTCGAAGAAGCTTTTTTAGATCCTCTTCCACATCGGATTTTGATGCGGTACGTGAAATATAATTAGTGTAGGGCACATCAGCCCCTCGCTTCATAATTGCCTTGATATTTTTAACGTAACTTTGAGTCTCTCCGTAAGGCGGTACTCCACCGTAGTTTTTTACTACGCTACTGCCCGCGTTGTAAGCTGCAAGGGCATAGTCCACATTGCCGTTAAACTCTTTTAGCTTTTGAGAAATATATTTGGCGCCTGCCATTATATTTTCATAAGCGTCAAATGGATGGCTAAGTCCCAATTCTTCTGCCGTCTGTGGCATAATCTGCATCACTCCCATGGCTCCGGATTTGCTGATAGCATCCGCATTAAATCCTGACTCCTGCTGTGCCATCGCCGTAAGCAAATCATAGCTCACGCCATATTTTTTGCTGGCTTCGATAAATATATCCTTGTAGGATGTAGCAGTAGATGTAGAGTCTGCTACCATAGTAGTGCTAAGAGCCTTTTCAAAGGCTTTGCTCACGCCAGAGGTAGTGGCAGCCGTAGTCTTGGCTATCCCCGCCACCTGCTCCTCGTAGACGACCTTTTGACCGTCAGCCATTACCGATATTTTCATACTCATCCCTTTCCCCGATTAATAATAACTATTGACACCAAGGCTAATCTTTGATATCCTTTTTCTTGCTGATTAGCATGCTGGTGTGGCTCAGAGGTAGAGCACTTCCTTGGTAAGGAAGGGGTCACGGGTTCAATTCCCGTCACCAGCTCTTTTTTATATTTTACCTCTTTATTGTGCTAAAGTGTATCTTATTTTATAATCAAATGCAAGTACTAAAAACAGAGTTTTACTTTGCAAAAAAGCACCACCGAAGTGATGCTCTTTAATCCCTGATTTAATCAAATGAACTATAATAGTTATTATTTTACATAATTTACCAGGAGTAGAAATGTGTTTTCTACTCCTTTTTTGTGTGAGCGCTCATAACCATGGCTGGCATAGACACCGGCTCCTATGAGTCCGTGCTTCACATCATATCCTGCTGACAGAGCTGCATCTGCATCTGAGCCATAATGAGGATATACATCCACAGCAAAATCGATATTATTATCCTTGGCAGTCCTTATCAGCTCAGATACCACCTCATAATTATAAGGCCCATTGCTGTCCTTGGCGCATATACTCACCTGAGTCTCTTTGCACTCGAGTCCCTCGCCTATGCATCCCATATCCACAGATAATATCTCTGTAACACCTGCCGGCACAGTACCGCTGGCTCCATGTCCCACCTCTTCATATACCGTTATATGGTGATATATCTTACGCTCCGGGGTTATATTGTTATCCTTAAGATATTTTGCCTGACCTAATAATATACCGACAGAAAGCTTATCATCCAAAAATCTGCTCTTAATATATCCTGATTTTGTCACACGCGATCTGGGTTCAAAGGCAACTATATCACCTGTCATTATACCTAGCTTCTTAGTGTCATCTGCGCTTTCCACTTCCTCGTCGAGAACCACTTCCATCACTTTGAATTCTCTGGTAGTAGTAGAATAATCTCCGTTTACATGAACAGATGCATCGTTAAGCTGAAAAGTCCCCTCATAAATCTGCCCATCTCGTGTATATATCTTGCAATTTTCTGCCTCACCATTATTGGGACTAAAACCGCCCAGGGGAGTAAGTTCCAGATTGCCGTTGTCTTTTATTTTAGAAACCATGCCTCCCAAAGTATCCATATGCGCTTCGATGAGAAGGGCATCCTTTTCATTTTGCCCGCCCAGGTCTACAAGGACTCCGCCCTTTGTAGTCATCACCGGATTGTATCCCAATTTTTCGTACTCTTCCATGATGTGCTTTGCCGCATTTGCTGTAAAACCTGTGGGGCTGTCAATTGCCAGCACATCCATAGATTGCTTAACCATATAATCTACATATTCTTTGATATCCATAATCAGCCTCCCTTTTTAGATTAGACCGGCAAAGCCGCATATAAGTACTATCACTCCCAACGCTATGCGATACCAGCCAAACACTTTGAAGTCATGCTTCTTGATATAGTCCATCAAAAACTTGATAACAAACATAGACACTACAAAAGCAACTATCATGCCCACTGCTAAAATAGCAGCCTCCATAGGGGTAAATCCCAAACCAAACTTAGCTATCTTAAGTAGACTGGCTCCAAGCATAACAGGAATAGCCAGATAAAAAGTATATTCTGCTGCAACTGTACGAGATACACCGATAATAAGCGCACCTACTATAGTGGCACCGGAACGTGAAGTACCTGGGAAAATAGCCGCGATAAGCTGAAACATACCAATCAAAAATGCTGTGGTATATGTGATGTCCGCCACTGCATTGATTTTTGCATTGTGGCCTGATTTCCTGGTCTCTACTATTATAAAGGCTACACCAAATACAATAAGTGCAAGGGCTACGCAGGTAGGATTGTAAAACAACTCCTCAAAAAGATCATCCCACAATATACCGACAATAGCAGCGGGCACACATGATACCAAAATGTGGAACCAAAGAACGAATATATCTGTCTTAATCCACGCTCCCACTCCAGTTTCTGAAAGAGGTGCCGCATTTTCTTTTTTGCCAAATGGCCATATCTTCTTCCAAAAAATTATAACCACCGCCAGTATGGCACCCAGCTGAATAACCACCTGGAACATACTATAAAAATCTTCCGAAACATTCAGCTTGACTATCTCATCCAAAAGAATCATATGGCCAGTACTGCTGATTGGCAACCATTCTGTGATACCCTCGACCACACCAAACAATATTGCTTTTAATATCTCAATCATCAAAAAATCCTCCTATACAAGCGCAGCTTGTTTTTATATCTATAGGAAACTTTGTAGAAATTTCCTATAAAAAATCAAAAAAGACACTGCCAAAAACCGACAGTGTCTATAATAGCATATTAATCTCTCAGGTGAAACTACAAAGTATTGCCTTCCACTACCTTTTCCTGCCATCCGTTAGCATGGCGTTGTTCTTCCCGCTCACGCTCAGCCTGCTCCAGCTGCTTTGTCTGCATGATAGCTGTATTAAGCTGAAGCATCTTCGTATCCATCATAGATACGATCTCAGAACACTCTCTAAGGTCGCGACTAATATAGTCGGGAGCATTGCCCTCAAACTTGTAGTAAATCTTATGCTCCAGGCTGGCCCAAAAATCCATGCCTATGGTACGAATCTGTATCTCTACCTTGGTATCCACCGTCTTGTCTGACAGGTAGATAGGAATAGTCACCAGCATATGATAGCTCTTGTAGCCTGATGCCTTGGGATTCTTTATGTAGTCCTTGATGGATATAACCGTCACATCGGCCTGACGCCCAATCATCTCGGCTATCTGATAGATATCCGATGTAAAAGAACACACTATCCTGACACCTGCGATATCATTACAATGCTCTATCATACTTGGAATAGAAACATCATATCCGTTTTTCTTAAGCTTTTTAACAATACTCTCCGGTGTCTTTACTCTTGTCTTAATGTATTCAATTGGATTATATTGATGCACCTGCTGAAATTCATCATTAAGAATCTCTACCTTAGTGCGAAATTTTTTAATCGCTGACTCATACAATAACATGACTGTATTCCAGGAATTAACTCCATCATCCGGAAACAAACTCAGGTCCAAAATGAATCACCTCCCCGTTTAATATTTCAAGTAAAAAGAGGCCATATTGACAACTTTTTAACCCAATACTATGATACCACAAATTTAGAAATTTATTCATTAACTTTCTATTAATATGAAAAAACCGACGCTAAAGCGTCGGTGAATGTTCGGGGAGTGCGACCAAAGTTGCCCTTGGTCGCTGAGTTATGAAAAATTTGGTATTAGCTTTTCGCTAGTACGTTATACACTATAACATTTTAATTTTAGTTCCGCAAGCATGAATTTAAATTTTTATTCATAAAATTGTATTTCCAATGTATTTTCAGTTATTATCTCTGAATAAAAATTGATTTTTTAGATAGTTCTATACATAAATTACCACTATTAAGATTTTATTGCAGTTTACATAAACCTCTCCATTACTTCTGTGGTATGCATAGAAAGCATGCCTGCAGCAAAAGCCTCCATTATTTCTGTATAGCTGTCATCTATAAACATAATTTCATCCATATTGTACCCGTCACGTTCCGCTATCATCTTCATGATTAGGATCTTTTTATGCCGTGTCTCAGTAGAAATCAAATCTCCATGATGCTCAAATATCCCCGGGTAACATTCTCTAAGGCGATTGTACTTGGAATTGTACTCAAATGAATTGCTACACTCAGTAAGTCCATATATCTTAACACCTCGTTTAAAATGCAAATCATCGATGAGGTTTTTCACGCCTCTTGGCGCCTGGCATCTGATATAAGCATTGTTATTAATATTGTACTTAAGCCAGTCATCCTGATTTTCAAACCCAACTATTCTCTTGCCATTGTCATTATACATTTTCAGACATAACAGTGTGTTGTCCACATCTCCAAACAACACTCTTATTTTATTCAACTTTTCTTGCATAAGCCCCTTCTCCCTTCTTTTTTATTATTATACCATTCTTTTAGTCAGCAAACACATCCTGCCATTTTAAGCCCCTATAATACAGAAAAAACTGCTTTCTAATCCACGGATTAAAAAGCAGCCTCATGCCTTAACTATAGTTTCCATTATTTAGTTTCCTTTCTTTAGAATCATTCCTAAATATTACTTTCCTTCACGTCGATGGGTAAGACCTTTGCCAAATCCAACGCCGGAGAATTGGTCCGAAATCTTTAGAACAATTCTTTTGTTTTATACTCTATTTATCGGAGGATTCTAAAAAAAGTTAACCGTTATTAAAATAAAAATCAAAACACACATATATAATAAGGAACTAACGCATCTCTTTTCCTTTGTGATTGTAGTAAGATTGCTTATTTATATACATGGCATCCTCAGCCTCTTTTATAGTGACATGCAGTGGCTTGTCATTTGTTGTCATAGCCATGCCTACAGCCACGGTATAGCCTTTGCAGTCTATTTCTGTAATAACCTTCATGATATTTGCCCGCACAGCGAACTCACTGTTTTCGTATCGAAAAGCGACAAACTCATCTCCTCCGATTCGATAAGTGTTATCAACTCCATATTCCTGAGCCAAAATACTGGCTATAGTCTTAAGCATCTCGTCCCCGGCGAGATGCCCCTTTGTATTGTTCAGCTCGTGGAGACCGTTTACATCAAAATATATGCAGGCTACCCCTTCAGACTGATTAGTATAATGCATTATCATATGCTCGTATCGATTGCGATTTTGAAGTCCTGTAAGAGCATCTATATTGGCTCTGCGCTCTATTCCGGCCAAACTTCCTGATGTAATGCGCAGCAAATACATCACATAGAAAAATAATGCCACAAATTCTAAGGCAATAAAAATTGCCAATGCCACATTTATCGGGCGATACTCAGCATATACACTTTTTGCCGGAACCGAGACTATCAATTCCCAGTTTTCCATAGACATAGGCGCAAAGCTGTAAAACATGTCTTCGCCCGTGATTCCATCATTGCCCTGGGCAAACCCATAGTTTCCGTTTAAAATAGCTTCGCTAAAAGTATCTGATTCGGCTTCCAGAGAATCCACGTCAATGTCCAGATTGCCTATATATTCAAGCTGTCTTTCTTCAGAATCTACTATCAATACACCGGAGTCTCTATCGACTATGGTAAATATTGCACTACCTTCATAGGCACCCGGAAACCAGTTTTCTATTATATCCTTGGGTAAAAATGTCGTATATAAAAATGCCACCGTCCTGCCTTTGATTTTTAAAGGGACATAATTTCTTAAATTGTATTCACCTTCCACATCCAAATCTTTTTGAAGAGTAGATACATGCTCACCCCTCCGCAGGACTTCATAATAATCAAGCACCCCAGTTGCATCCAAATCTCCACCACTTACCCTGATAACAGTATTATCCGGCAGTAGGATTGCGATGTCCGAACTGATTGAATAGGCATTGTAGGTTGTCAATGATTTGATTACTGACGAAGAATGTAGGTCCTCTCCCACTATATTGTTAGATATAATGCTAGAAACCAGGCGCAGCTGATTTCTGTCCGCATCAAATTCACCCTCGACAGTATCGATGGCCGTATCTGTAATATTGCTAAGCTGGTCATAGCACTGGACACCAGAATAATATTTGATGTAAAAAGCCAAAAATCCCGAAGCCACTATGATCGCTATTATCAGCACTGAAGATGCTATCAAACTCAATTTTTGAAATGGTTCTTTTTGCTTCGACAACATGGCAAAATCCTCTAAGCTAACCATATCATATGCCCACTTTTACACCTAGATATTAGCATATATTTATGATTTTTTATTGACTACTTAATAAAAAGCCCGCAAAAAGTCATACATTTTTGTGATAGCCCTAGCCACTCTTCCAAGTACACCGTGCTCCCGGAGGGCACCTTCCATACTTTCGCTTAGGCAACCTACCGCTAAAGCGGTACCTCCTAAGCTCGGCATGGTGCCT
>FLNY01001007.1_pt1 | contig 29458 bp, 11 predicted proteins | sample 1140381 | NCBI WGS metagenome assembly FLNY01 (sample SAMEA3878172, study PRJEB12797) | bioreactor metagenome | biome: Moose rumen | place: Sweden | collected 2011-10 | reverse complement strand
GCGGAAAGTGAGGGATTCGAACCCCCGGACCAGTTACCCGGTCACCGCATTTCGAGTGCGGCCCGTTCGACCACTCCGGCAACTTTCCTTTTATGATGGTGGTCTTGTATTTTCTTGATAAGAAGAAGGCAGAACAGTCTGCCTTCTTCTTTATATAAAAGCCGGGAGGAGATGTGATGAAACTCCGAGTAGATAAGATTTGAGCGTCCGCATATCTTTGTAATCCACCGACTTACGTTACCCCTCAGGGCGTGGCCCGCCATTGACATGCGAAACCTTCTCGGTTTTCTGTTTTAATTTGATGAGTATCCCGATCGATCCTAACCCCGGCTAAGGTGTGTCGATGTTCAACTGACAATGCAAAGGTAATTGAATAATTTGATATATCAAACTTTTTTCCTTTTTTTTTTGCCGAATAACCGTTTTTTTTCGTCTTTGAGGGGTGTTTTTGCCATTAATTCGGCTGATATTGCAAAGCAGTGATGCAATTATTCGGTTGGTGCTTCAGTTGTTCCTGCAATGATGTTGATGATGGCCACGATGTCGGAGATATCTACATTCTCATCCTCGTTCACGTCTGCATAACGGTAGGTGGCAGTTCCTGCAATTTGGTTGATTACCGCTACGATGTCGGAGATATCCACGCTTCCATCTTCGTTCACGTCACCTTTCAGCCGTGGAGTCTCTTCGATGATGTCCGCCACTCCTTTCAACTCTTCCACATAGTCGGGCAGGTAATAGCCGAGATGCGGCGGCTGGTTGTAGCCGGTGTTCTGCCATGCTATTGCCATGCGGTAGTTATGGTCGTGCATCAAAGTCGGCACACGGTAGGGTGACAGCTCTGTGGATGAGAAGATAATGACCTCTGATGGGTCTGCTGTGTTCCACCAAATCACCTCTTCACGCCAGTCTCCGAAGATGTCAGCCTGCAGGCATGGTGTTGACTTCGTGCTGTTGCACGATGAGAGTGTTGAAATGATGGATGTGAAAGTTTTCATTGACGTGGAAGTCTGATATACTCCCATGTTGTCGAAACTGAGTTTCTCTCCCGTCTGCTTGTACTTACGTATGGCTGTTCCGTCGAGCAGCTCGTCGTAGGGGTCTCCGTCCCAGAAAATGCGGAAGTTCATGGATGGCTTGTCTGTGGTGATTGACGTGAGTGTCCGTGCGTTCATTGTGTTGTCCACTTTGGCAGACCAGAATTCATATCCACGGTTGTTGGCATTCGTGTCGTAGATGTTTGCGGTGAGTCCCCGTCCGTTGTCCTCCGAACCAGTAGAAGCCCACAGTACTTCTCCCGTTGCGGCGTCGATGAGGTGAGCTCCGTATGGGCTTTCCTCATGCACCATGAAGATTTCGAGTCCCGGGCGGTCGGGGTTGAGGTCGCCGATATGTAGTGCGTCTCCGTGGCCGAACCCGGTTGAATAGAGCATCCATCCGTCGTTGTCCACGGTCGCGCTGCCGTAGATGATCTCGTCGCATCCGTCGCCGTCCACGTCAGCGATAGTGAGGCTGTGTGCTCCCTGTCCGTAGGCGGTGTAGGCGGCGTGGGTTTTATTCGGGTCTGTGGTTTTGCTGTAGGTCCTGGTAGTCTTTTTTCCGTTGGCGTCGGTCTTCTCCACTTGTGTGGTGCTGATGGAGCCATGAATCCAGTGTGTTTTCAGTTCCTTTCCGTCGAAATCCACCGCCCAGAGGTATGATCGTGTGTACATTCCGCGGCACATGATGGCAGACGGGTTCTTGTCCGGTCCGTCGAGGTAAGCTACTCCTGCGAGATAACGTTCGCCGCGGTTGCCGTAGGCGCCTGTGTCGCTCTTGCTGCCGAAAGTCCAGTTGAGTGTGCCGGCTGCATCGCTGAGCAGGTATGTGGCGTTGCGGTTTGGAATATAAGGTATGGTGTGTATGGCGGCGCCTGTCTCTCCGTTGAACACTGTTAGGAACTCATAGCCTCCGTTAATCCGGCCTCCCGCCACACGGTAGTCTTTGGCGTTGTTGGTTGCGAGTATTTTGGTGTCGTTGGCAGCGAGGCTCACGTAGTTGCCTTGACCGTCGATGCTTCCCGGTGCGGTTTTGCAGATAAGCTCTGCCTTTCCGTCGCGGTCGAAGTCATACACCATGTACTGAGTGTAGTGTGCGCCGGATCGTATGTTCGGCCCAAGGTCAATGCGCCAGAGTTTTTCTCCGGTGTCAATCTTGTAGCAGTCGATGATGGTGTAGCCTGTGTAGCCGCTCTGAGAGTTGTCTTTTGCATTTGATGGATACCATTTTACAAACAGCTCATATTGTCCGTCACCGTCCACGTCGCCCACTGAGCAGTCGTTAGGTGTGTAAACATATACGGAGTCTTTCAGTTTTGCGTCTGTCTGTGTCGGTTCCGGACGTTCCAGTTTCAGCTTGTGGTAGAGATTGTTGTTGAACACCATCGGTGACACGGTATCTATCGCCACTCCGTTCTGTAGTGTGACCAGTTCCACTTTCTTGCTTGTGTTCACAATGCCTTTTGGCCTGAAACTGGTGCAGTCACGCAATGTGTCGCTCTTCACCTCCCCGTCGATGAGGATGAGGAAGGACGTGTGCTCGTCGTCCGATCCGAGCAGCCTCCACGAGAAGAAAGGCTTGGAAGTGGTGGTGTTGATGCGTAAGAACCCCCGGTCGAGTTTCTCCTGCTGGCTTGCCGGGGTGTCCCATGGAGTGGGCTTTGTCCTCTGGGCGTTCAGCTGAATCGATGCAGTCAGGCATATCAGGGGGAGTAGCATTTTTTTTGTCATAGTTGTCTTTTGGGTTGGGTGGTTTGTTTGTGGGTTGAATGGAGATTCCGGATATTCTGTGTTTTTCCGGAATTTCCGGATTTCCTTGAATCATAAAATAAAAATAGTGGGTATTGCCCCACTATTTTTATTTATAGAGAAAGGTTGCTTATTGTCCTGCGATGATGTTGATGACAGCCACGATGTCGGAGATGTCCACCTTATTGTCTCCGTTCACGTCCGCGTTTGCATACTGAGCAGTTCCGGCAATCTGGTTGATGATCGCCACGATGTCGGAGATGTCCACCTTTTCGTCCTCGTTCACGTCGCCAGGAGTAGCTGGCTCAACAGTCGGTTCGAAATGAGGTCCTTCTGCAACTGAAGGATACTTGAAAATTTGCAGGTTGTCGAACCAGCAGCGTCTTGCCGGAGCATTGGTGTTTGCTGATGCATAGTTAGAAGAAATCACAAACTTAGCCACCTTATTGTCGGTGATGCTTGCGTCGCTGAGGTTGAGCATCGGCATCTCCGCGCCTTCGCATTTGCCGTTCTTTCCGTTTTCAATGGTTCCTTGCAGAGCAAGTGCCTTGTAGTCGAAAATGAGGATGAAATGAGACTTGTTGGCATCCGTGCAGATACCGGCATCTCCTACTGAGCTAGATCCCGCACCTGTTGCATACTGTCGGATGTTCATACCCGTACCTCCGTTTGAGCTGGATGAAGAACGGTCATTGGTTTCTCCTGTAACATTGTTGAAATCGTTGTAAGCAACATTTCCGTTGTAGCGGTCGATACTGAATCCACCAACCCTTTGTCCTTCCTCGTTCTGACATTCAACGGTCATATAACCGTTGCTGAGGTTACCCAGCCAAAGGTCGAACTCAACGCGTAACACCTCGTCGTCTGAAGGGATGTTCTCTGTGCCCAGTTCCACAGTACCCGGAGAGTTGGCTCCTCCACCCACGCGCAGTACATCGAGGAACGTGTCGTTGCATCCGAGCTGCCAGTAGTGTCCGGCCTCTTGAATCGTAGGATCAGTTTGTACATTGTTGATATTTGAGAAAACCATGGTTCCTGCACCGTTGTAAGTGTCAGTCTTTCCGTCGATGTAATAGCTTGTGATGATGGTCGGGTCTTCCTCGTCAACGGTTGTGGCGAAGGGGCCAGAGAAGTCGATGTCGATGAAAGCCTTAGGCTCACCGCTTTCGATGAATGCTTCCTTCGCTTCTGCCAGGTCGTCAAGTAAGCTGTTGAGAGTCTCTGTGTCAGCTTCTTGTTTCTCATCATTGGTGTTGGCTTTCACATCTGCCAATGTGCTCTCGGCTTGTGCGATTGCTTCCGCATAGGTATCATGGTCTCCTTCGCTGTATAATGCGTCGGCATTCGTGTTTTTTGCATCCTCGATGGCTGCAATAACGTCTGCGATAATCTGGTTTTGAGCTACCACATAGCTGTTGGCATACTGATAGCCTCGTACCACTGCATACTGGCTGTAGGTGTCGTAGTCCTCTTCTTCTCCGTGCTCGTCGAATGTGTAGCCCTGAACACTTGCCCATTCGTTAAGTTCCTCATTTGTTGCAACACCTGTGTCGTTGCCGTCGGAGTCAATCCATTTGTCGTCCAGAACCTTGTTGTAGAGAGGGTCCCACCGGTCGGTGGCTGCCTTGATTGTGTCGTTTGCCCAAGGATAGTTCTCATCATCAGCCTTGGCGATAAGGTTGTTTCGTGCGCTTACGGCTGCGTTCCACTGTGTAAGGAAAGTGTTCCACGCATAGAGACGGTCTGTGTTCTTTCCTACATCTCCGAATCCACGAACTTCGAGTGCGCGTACCATGAACGCGCCACCGCTGCTTACCCCCGGCCAGTAGATGCTTGCCTTGAAAGTGCCATCCTCTTCCACTTCTCCGATCATATAGAATTTCTGGTACTGCTCACCTGAGAGCGGGTCGAGAGTGACAGTTGTGTTGCCAATGGTCATAGTTGTCCCTTCTGTTGTGAGGTTATAAACCGGTTCGCATGGCCACGCAGTTCTTGTGGTGTTGGCGTTTCTCAGCTCGGCGGTCAAGAAATACTTGCCGGCCGGGAAGTTGGAGTTACCGAATTCAAGTGTTGCTTCGTGGCTATATCCCGTCTGTATAGCAGACATGAGATAGTCTGTTCCGCTGAGGTGGCCCCAGTTTCCTCCTGTAGTGTAGAAACATCCTTTCTGTTCGTTGATTCGTCCACGTCCTAAAGCCGGGAAAGATGTAATGTCGATGTACTCAAGATATGAAGCCATGTTTGTGGATTCCACATCCATGAACAGACCAAGGTCTTCCATCAATGCGCTCATGGATTCCTCTGCAGCCACCTGGTCGTCGAAAGCTCCATCCTCAATGTCTTTCTCGATGGCTTGAATATCCTCAACGACAACGCTCTTTGCATCCGCGGCGGCTTCTGTGTTGAAATTGTCATCTTGAATGATTTTCTTAGCATAGTCGAGCAGTCGGTCGGCGATACGTGTGTCGTAAACCTCCTCTACCTCAACCACCTGGATGTTGTCAGCAATCACACTCTCTGTGTTGATGCGGCTGAAAAGGATGTTGAGATATCCTCCCGGCTCTTCCTGTCCCTCAGAAGGCTCTGCATTGACAGCCAGGGTGTCGGTGAATGCCCATGAGATGTCCGTCCACTGTCTTCCCACAACTGTTGCAGTGGCTGCAACTTGTACGTAGTCAATATCAGTGTTACCTAGTTTTACGTTGTAGTCGTCTGCATAGTGTGTCAACCATGCGTCAATTTGGTTCTGGCCACCACTTTCGATGGAAGTGGCTCCGTCGGCATCAGCCATGAACTTCATGGTGAGAATGTAGCTCTTTCCATACTGGACAGGGAGTGCGTAGCTGATGTAGTCTCCCTCGTCGCTGCGTGTACTCTGGATGCCGTCGAAGTCATCCTCTGTTTCGGCAGTGTAAGGAGAGAACCACTCACTGGAATAGTTGTACCAATCTGCAAAAGCAGGCAAGTCCAGGATTCTCTGCACCTTGTACTTTGCTGTCGACGTGTAAACATAGTCGTTTACACTGTACTGCGCGTTCATGCTGACAGCAGCAAACAACGCACACAATGAAAGTAGCAGTTTTTTCATAATGGTTTTTGTTAAATTAGTTAATAAATATATTTAGTTTAGAGTTCTTAGAATGGCATCTGAATAGCTTACTATGTTTGCTCGTGATGATATCGCTAGCCACACAACGGGCAATTGATTTCAACAGGCAATTATTGTTTTTTCGTTTGACGTTGAGGTGCCTTTAAGATGCTTGTCTGTTATTCGTTCAGTAGTTGTCGTTCTATAAAGCTATAAATTACGCAAATATAAGATAAAATTATGTGAATTCATAAAAAATTAACTTAAAAATGCGGAAAAGGCTGAAAAATTGTCTTAATGGATGTCAATATCTTTTGAATTGCGGATTTTGAAGTCATTTTCGCCTTGCTTGCCGGGATACCACAGATTGGAGAACGATGCGTCTTCAACGTCGTCGAGCACAACGATGGGACGTTCTTCATCGGTCATGGTGGTCCAGGTGATGTTGTCCACACGCAAGTCCCTGACATGACGTGCGAAGAGTCCGTAGGAGGGGGTCTCCTTGGCGAATTTCGGTTCCGGATAGTTGGTGCCCTGCTCCCGGTAGTCCCATCGCATGAGGTCGGCTGTGCCGCCGCCACGGGTCTGTATGCGGATGTTGCTCAGGTAGATATGCTCAAGCGGCTGATTGTCCATGCCGGTGACGATGATGCCGGCCAGGGCGTCCACGTCCTGGGCCACGACATTGGAGATTTGGATGTTTCCTCCGTAGGAGGGGGTGGTCACTTCCTTTGGTCCTCGGTTCCGGCATCCGGTGGTGATGTAGATGGGGTAGTGGTGTACGTGGTTCATCGAGATGTTGGTGACGACGACGTTCTCCATCCTTCCCTGGTCCACTTCCTCGAATGCGAGTCCGCTGCTGTACATGCATGTGCAGTTGGAGATGGTGATGTCGCGGTATCCGCCGTTGCTCTCAGTTCCCAGCTTGATTCGTCCGCAAACCCATCCAACCTGCTCCGGCACGTACGTTCCGTCGAGGAATGTTCCGAGCTTGTAGCCGGTGACGAGGCAGTTGGTGATGAGCACATGCTCGCATGCCACGGGCTTCTTCAGTGCGTATGAGCTTTTCAGCACGATGGCGTCGTCGTGGGGGGTGTTCACCTTGGTGTTGCTGACGGTGGTGTATTTGCAGCAGTCGATGTCGATGCCGTCGCGGTTCGTATCGATGGTGACGTTGTCGATGGTGGCAATGTCGCATCCCGTGATGATGATGGCGAAATGTCCTCCACGGTAGATGGTGATGTCGCGGATGAGCACGTTCCGGCACTGCTTCAGCGCGATGGCTTTGTCGCCGGTTCCGATGCTTCCTCCCTGGAGGTTGCCGCCCTTCTCAGTGTCTTTCTTCGTGAGGCCCTCTCCGTCAATCATTCCTTGTCCGGTGATGGAGATGTTGTGTTGTCCTTCCGCCCAGATGAGGCTGTTGTGGAAGTAAGTGTGTCCTCCGTCCTGATATGCCGGACCTTCCCAGGGTTCCGGGTCGTCGTAGGCCTTCATCTTAGCAGGTGCAGCCAGGATTTTTGCTCCCGCGCTCAGATGGAGTTCTACGTTGCTCTTCAGACGTATGGAGCCGCAGAGGTATGTACCGGCTGGAATTTCCACCCTTCCGCCTCCTTCATTCACGCATGCGTCGATGGCCGCGTTGATGGCTTGGTGGTCGAGGTTGGCTCCGTCGCCTTTCGCTCCGTATTCGCGGACGTCATATACGCTTTTGGCATGGGCTGCCGCGAAGGCAATGAACAGTAGAAGTGTCAGCAGTTTTTTCATCAGTTGAGAATTTTCTGCAAAAATAAGATTTTTCGTTTCAGTTGCTTTTGTCATTTTGTCCGAAGGTATGGGCAAATGTACAAAAAAAGAAAAATCGCCCTAAAACCATGCGTTTTAGGGCGAAATGCTTGGGTTGGTCGGACTGGTCAGACAAGTCGGACTGGTCAGACAAGTCAGACAATCTTTCTATCTCTTGAATGGGAGATACCAGTTGTTCTCGCTGTTGAGGTCCTTGACGGGCTTGTTGTTCTTCACCTTGTTCACGAGCCATGCGTTTCCGCTCAGGCCGGCACGGTTCTTGTGCTTGGCGAATCGCATCAGGTCATACCAGCGGGTGCCTTCGAAGCAGAACTCCATCGCCTCTTCGTCGCAGAGCAGTTCCTCCATCGCCATGATGGTGTCCTGCTTGGTCAGCATGTCGCCGTAGGGAGCTGGGTCTACGTGGTAGTCAGGGATGATGGTCTCTCCTGTCTCCTCGTCCGTCGTCGCGTTGGCAATCGCCTCCTGACGGGCTGCCTCAAGGTCGGCCGCATATTTGCGTGAGTGGTCGATTCTCTGGGCCAGTCCAGGATAGAGGGTTGCGTCGGCAGAGAGCACTCTCAGCATGGAGTCCACCTGCGTGTTGAACTGATAAGGAGATGAGCCGATGTAGTTGGCATCGCTGGTGAATCCGTGTCCGTGCTGGTGGATCGGGTAGCTTCTTCCGAAGAAGGTCTCATAGTAGGTGTCGCTGAGGAATGTCTCGTTGAGGAAGTCGAGCGACTTCTGTGACAGCCAAGGCTGACGGCGCAGCGATCCGTTGATTCCTTCCTTGAGGAAACCGAAAGCGAGGTCTGGCATTTCCATGCGGTTGAGCGCCTCGCAGAGGTGGAGGTAGACGGTTGTCAGACGGTAGAGGATGATGTTTCCGCTCTGGAACTTGTTGATCCATGTGATGTCCTCCTCTTCTGTGTCGAGGGTGGTCTGTCCTTGCAAGGTTCGCATGATGGCGATGCTTCTCATGTCGCCGAACTTCACGGCCTTCACGTCGTTCATGTTGTTTGTAGGACTCGTACCCACCACCCTGTAGCGGTAGTAGTAGTCCTGGTTCTCGGTGAGGTAGGTATAGTCGGCGGATGGCTGGAGCTGAATCTCTGTAGTCCACGGAGCTGAGAGAGAGTAATAGTCATATCCGAATGCCTTGGGCACGAGGGTGGTTGGTCCGTTCACACTGTTCACCGCCATCGGGATGTAAGATATCACGTCGGTGGGAGTTCCAGTTGCTGAGAAGATGCTGGTGTAGGATGCCGCACCCGAGAAGCTGTTGTTGCCGTAGTCATAGTCGCTTGGCGGCAGTATGTCCATGTTCCGGCGTGTGAAGGTGGCCGCGATGTTGGTCAACGGCTTCTTGGTCATGGTCAGGTAGTCCACATAGCACTTGGCAGCGCGCTCGTAGTTGCCTGTCTCCAGGAACATGTCGCCGAGCACCACGCCCACGGGCACGAAGATGTTCTTGAACGTGACGGTCTTCGCACCTCCGCTGTTGGTGTTGCCCACGTTGATGTTGGTGCCGTAGTTGGGCACGTCGAATCCCGTGAACTTCAGCATCTCCGGTGCCAGCTCTGCCGTGATTTGCTCGAGGTTGTACTCCGGGAACGTGTTGTTGTTAATCTGAGAGATTGTGGTCAGCGGCTCTGTGAAGAAAGGCACAGTGCCGTAGTTGCGGCAGAGCTGCAGGTAGGCCCATGCACGGAAAGCGAGCACTGCTGCATATTCTTTCACAGCCACTTTCTCACCACCGGTCTGCAGTGTGGTGTCGCGGTGGGCGATGTAGTAGTTGCAGTTGTTGATCACTCGGTAGTAGACGTAAGCTGAGTCGTACTTGTTCTCAACGCCGGCGCTGAAGTCCTTCAGTGCGTTGAGCGTGGAGTCGGTGTATTGAGTGGTAGCCACGAGCTCACCTCGCATTTCTCCCTGGAAGAAATACTGGTCAGCCAGCAGCTGCATTGCCTGTCCGATACCGAAAGCATAGAAGACGGAGTCGGTCTTTGAGTTGATGTCGGGGTCGAATGTCTGCATGTCGCTCTCAGTCTCCATCATGTCCTCACATGAGCTGAGCAGGCCTGATGCCATGGGAAGGCAGAAGAGGGCAATCAGAAAGGCAAAACCGCTTCTCATATTGAATTTCATCTTTTTCATTTTTTATCGAATTTGAGATTGTTGTTTTTTCTTTTTTTCTGAGTACTCTGAAAACTCAGAATGATTCGGCCATCGGATTTTAGAGGTTCACCCTTACACCGAAGAGGAACGTGCGGCTCATTGAGATGTTGCCCGCGTCGATGCCCTGGTAGAACACTCCGTTTCCTGCGCTGAACTCAGGGTCACCGCCCTTGTACTTGGATATGGTGAAGAGGTTCTGTGCCTCAGCCCATAGAGTGAGTCCCTGGAGCCAAGAGCTTGATGACGGAACTGGCACTTTATATGAGATGTTCACGTTCTTGAGTCTGAGATAGCTGCCGTCCTCAATCCATCGGTCGCTGAAGCGGTTGTTGCCCATGGGGTCTCCGTAGTTCACGCGGGGCATGTCGGTCTGCTGTCCTTCATATCTCCAGTGGGCGGTCTCTGCCACCTGCTGGTTGTAGAAGTTGCTGCCTGAGTTGATGATGGAGCGTTGGTAGTTGTAGATGTCGTTGCCCACGCTGTAGTTGAAGTTCAAGCTGAGGGTCACACGCTTGTAGTTCACGTTGGCGAAGATATGTCCGTAGATGTCCGGGTTCGGGTCGCCGATGACCACCTTGTCCTGGTCGTTGATTTCCTTGTCGCCGTTCTGGTCGATGAACCTTACGTCACCTCCCTCGAAGAATTTCTGCTGGCCGGCAGCGTTCTTCACGTAGTATCCGTCAGCGTCAGCATCCGCTGTGGTGGCATATACTCCGTCGGTCTTGAATCCGTAGAAGACTCCGACCGGCTTACCTACCGCCGTGAGAATGTTGTTGTCGCCGTAGATGGATGATGTGTAGTCTCCGTCAGGAAGCGAAGTCACCTTGTTCTTGTAGTGTCCCATAGTAGCTCCCATCTCCACGTGCCAGTCCTTGGTCACCACGGGCTTGAAAGAGATCGCAGCCTCGAATCCTTCGTTCTGGAGTGCTCCTCCGTTGGTCCAGTAGGCGTTGATACCTCCGATCGGATTTTCGAAGGTCTTCAGTGTGAGCAGGTCGCTGGTCTTGTGCAGGAAGTAGTTGAAGGCGAACGAGAGACGGTTGTTGATGAAGTTTCCTTCCAGTCCTACGTTGAACTTCTTGGTGAGCTCCCACTTGATCTCGTCGTTACCGATGTTGGTGAGCTGTGAGCCGGTCACATGGTAGTGGTATCTGACAGAGCTGAATGAGGTGCGTGCTGCGTAGTTGGAGATTCCGTCGTTACCGCTGGTGTCGAATCCGGCGTTGAGGCGGAGGTAGTTGACGGCCTTGTTGCGCTTGAACCACTTCTCGTTCGTGAGCACCCATCCGGCCTGTACGCTGGGGAAGAACGCCCAGCTGACGCCGGCGATCTTGCTTCCGGCCTTGTCGCCGAAGCGGCTGTTGGTCTCAGCCAGGAGCGAGAGGGTGAGGAAGTACTTGTTCTGGTAGTTGTAGTCAGCGTTGCCGTACCACTGAATCTGCTTCCATACGTCGTTCGATCCGTCGTTGTCGGAGAAGGACTGTGAGTCGTCGGTGCTGAGCGCAGCGTTCTTGTCGTCGGTCTGGCTCTTGTACTGTGATGACAGGGCTGTTCCGTCGTACTTGAACCGGTTGAACTTGAAGCCTCCGAACACGTCGATGGTGTGGCTGCCGTATTTGTTGCCCCATTTCAGACGGGTGTCGCTGAGGAAGTTGTTCTCTGTGGCCTGGTAAGATCCGACCTTGGCGTAGACGGTTCCGAGCTCGCTGATGACGAACGGCGGAACGCCGGTGTAAGGACGGAAGTACTTCTGGTTGTTACGCACGAGCGAGTAGGCCATCATCTCAGTGAGGAACAAGTGCTTGTTGATTTCGAGTGTCGGTGCGAGCGTGATGTTGAAGTAGGTGTTCTCGTTCTTGTTCTTGTGCTCTCCCGATCCGTTGGTCAGGATGGCAACGGGGTTAGCCAGTGACTGCGCCGTTCCGAGTCCGCTCGTCACATTGTTGAGCTGGTTGTAGATGTCGTCGTAGTTGCTCAGGATGTTGGAGAGCTTGCCTGTCTGCGCGTTGTAGGTGTAAGGCGCGACGATAGGCGACTTGATGAGCGCAAGGAAGTTCGGCGAGGTGATGGCTCCCTGGGTGAGGTTGGCCGGAATAGCGGTGTCGAGCACCTTGCTGTTGGTACGTGAGATGGACATGTTGAACACGGTCTTGAGAATCGGGAGGATCTCGATGTCGGTGTTGAACCTGATGTTGAACCGGTCGAAGTCGCTCTTCTTCATCGTGTTCTTCGCGTTCATGTAGCCTACGGATAGGTTGTACATTCCCACGTCGTCACCTCCCTGCACATTCACGCTGTAGTTCTGGGTCATCGCCTCGCGGTAGATGTAGTCTTCCCAGTCGGTGTTGTTGTGGTACATGTTATAGTAGTATCCGTTGGGGTCGTCGTTGAGGAAGTTCATCGATAGTGTGCGGTTGTAGTCCTTCACCGCGTCGATGGTTCCGATCATCTCAGTGGCGTAAGTGCGGTATTGCTTGGCGTTCATCATCTTCGGCAGAGAAGGTATGAGCTGTACGCCGGCGTAGATGTCGGCGTCGATTTTCGTAGCCATGGAGTGTCCGCGCTTGGTCTTGATGAGAATGACGCCGTTACCACCCCTTGATCCATAGAGTGCCGTTGCGTTCTTCACAACTTCCACGCTCTCGATGTCGTTGGGGGAGAGGTTGGCCAGCACGTTCATGAACTGTCCCTCGTGCAGCGCGGTGCGGTCGAGCATCATGTCCTGCTCGATACCGTCGATGACGATGAGCGGCTGTGCGTTGGCGTTGATGGAGTTGATACCACGTATGAACATAGACGCTCCGTTCTCAATCATTCCAGAGCGTGTGATGGAGCGTACGTCTCCCTGCAGCTGCTGGTTGATGTGTCCGTCAGGTGTGGCGTAATGTCCTTCCATGTTCACCTTCTTGGTGGCGGTATACTTGGTGTCGTTGCCATACATCTCATAGAAATGGTCGCTCAGCATCTTGATGCGAATGGGGGTCTCCGTGTCGTTGGGGTCAACGGGTACCTGCTGGCTGAGGTAGTCAGGGGTGAAGACATACAGGGCAGTGACGAAGTCGGGTACGTTGATTTTGAAATAGCCTTCCTCGTCGGTCATCGCCGCGTAGTTCGGGTTACCGAGTGCCTGAACCTTCACACCGGGGATGGGGGCGTTTGTTGCCTCGTCGAGCACCATGCCGAACAGTTCTTTCGTAGGATATTTCTTCGCAACCTTTGCCACTTTCTCCGGTACTTTCTGCTCCGTGGCATCGTCCTGTGCAAACAACGACGCAGGCAGGGCGAGCAGCATGGCTGAGAGAATGAGCAGCATTCTCTTGCGGTTCATATTGTTATTGATATTTGCCATAGTGTAATCCTATTTTTTGATAGACTTTCTTGATTTCACGTTGCCTTCCTCTTCCAGGTATGCCTCGTAGTCGAGCGGACGGAAGATGATGGAGCAGATTCTGATGTCGCGGCTGTAGTTCTCCAGGATGGCCTTACGCAGCACGTTGATTCGGGCGGAGCTGGTCACCTTGATGTTGGGTGCGTATCCAGTTCCTGCATAGCAGTACGGAATGGTGAGCTTTCCGAGGAACATGGTGTCGACCTTCGAGGTGTCGTTGACGAAGTCCGTGTCCTGCAGCTTGGCGGTTCCGCCCTGAACGATGGCCTCGCCGTCGTAGCGCTCATTCTTGAACACCAGGTCGGTGGTGGTGTACTGCGTCTTGCCGTTGTCGTCGACATAGTATCCGTTGTAGCTGAAGTTGAGTATGTTCGGCTTCACTGCGTTGATGGAGTCCCTGAGGTCGACATTTGCCGGCGGAATGACGGCGTAGATGTTATAGGTGGTTGCCATCAGCCCGTCGATGGCATAGTCCACCTCTGGTTTCGAACGCTCACCTGATGTGGCCCAGCAGAACGACAGGTTCTGTCCCGGCTTGAGTGTGACCAGGTCGGTGTTGACGTAATCCTCTGGCACGCTGACTCTCGAGAACGTGAGGTCGTTGAGGTGGCGGATATAGTTGAAGTATCCGTCAACGGTGATTTCTGGGTTGTAGGTCTCCCATGGCTTGAATGCCAGCGTGTCGACCACGAATCCGTATCCGTTGGAGAGTCGCTCCTTGCTGACGACGTACTTGTCGCTGAACACCTCGTCTCCGTTGGAGAACTTGCTGCGGGTGGTGGATACGATGGTGTCGTTGTAGTTGACTGCGTCGTCCTTCACCAGGTGCATGTTGTACTTGTTGTTGTTGCTGTAGAAGAGGTTGGAGACGATGGTCCTACGTGTCATGGAGTCTGTGAGGAAAGCGAAGTTCACTCCGAGCGTTGAGGCCGTGATGGTCTGTGCGTCGAAGTCGTTGGTCGTCTCGTTGTAGACCTGGCACTTCATTCCGTCGTAGAATTTGAAGAACGGCTTGATGGTGTTGTACTGCTTGGTGTATGCCTCGTTGGTCGGCAGCAGTATTGAGTATGTGCTGTCCTCGCTTTCGATGCGTGCGCGTAGCCTTGTTGTCATCGTGTTAGACGTGGTGAAAACGGAGTCGAGGTATGTCTGCTTACCGTTGACGACCGGTCCGATGACTGAGCTGCGGGTGTCGAGGGTCGTGTCGTTGTACTGGTTGATATAAGCAGCGATGGAGTCGATGCCCTCTATCATGGAAAGCGCCTCGAGTCCGTTCGGAAGGAACTCCGACTCACCGTTGATGACGTGGAGGGTACCGTTGCTGCTTGGCAGGTTGTACATGTTGGACACGAGCTGTTGGGCGTTGTAGGTGTAGCTGCCCTCGCTGAGCATGAACTCATATGACTTCTTGTTCAGCGTCTTGACTTTCTCATAGAGGTTCCCCTTCGCCAGGTGGTTGTACTCAGCGATGTGGTTGTTGATGAACTGTTGCAAGATGGCGTCGTCAGTGCAGTTGAGCACGGAGTCCACGTTGAATGTGCCGTCGAGCGGTGCCCATACCGTGTAGTAGCGGTTAGCGCTGAGGGTCTCCTGCAGTCCTGCCTTCTTGAGCACCTTCACGAAGTCTGATATCTGAGTCTGGGAGGTGATGTTCTCCCATAGAGTCTGCTCGGCAGCCGGGTTGCTGTCCTCCTGCACCGTGTTCCAGTCGTCGTAGTCGGAGCAGCCGGAGGCAAGTGCGAATAGGGGAGTGAGCAGTAACAGCCTTATATATTTGTTCTTTTTCATAACTATGTTGTTTTTATGGGTTTACATCCAGTCCTCCTGGTACTGGTCGTTGTTTACGATATCTACGGGAACGAACTCAACGAAGTCGAGCTGCCATTTCAGGGCGTCACCGTTGCTGAGCATGTTCTTGATGCGCAGCCAGTAGTTCTCGCTTTGCCGGAACTGCTGGGTGGTCAGGATTTTGCGGAGCACCACGGTTCCGTCTGTACGGCAGTTTCCGCTTCCGGTGATAGCCTCCACGTATGACTCGGCGTGGCCTCTGTATGAGAACGGTCCGCGCATATATCCTTTGTTACGAAGTGCACGGTCGGTCTCGATACCCCGGTCGTCCTCCTCGCTCGTGTCCGTCCATCCGATTCGCTCGTCAGCGGCGGCGATACGTACGTCGAGCGGTATTCCCAGCGGCTGCATGGATGAGATGTCGCTGCTGGTTCCGAGATAGAACTGCATGAATCCACCGTGCTGCATGGGGGAGTAGAACATACGCATCTCGTAGTTGCCGGTCGGTATTGGCGGCATCTTGATGGCCAGGTCGTAGTTTCCCCATCCCTGGAACGCATCAGCCTGCAGAGAGCGGAAGGCACCCTTCACGTTGTAACGCAGCTTGTTCTGGTCGTTGTAGCAATGTACGTTGTCGAAGTAGTTGAGAGGGAATGCGATACGGCTTCCTGACCCGCCTCCGTTCATTGCGCTGACCTCCGTTGCAGAGTTGTATCGGAACCCGTTGTTGATGAACTCAGGCAAGAATGTGGTGGCATCGAATCGTAGTCTCTCGTGGAGCACCTCGTTCTTGACTGACCAGTCGTAGACGAGCATATCGGTGATGCCGTGGATATGTCCGTTGTGTGCCTGACGGTTCACGTTGGTGTCCACGCGTATGTTTTCGCGGATGGTTCCGTGCATGGCGGCGGATCCGAGCGTGCCCACCTCGTCGGTCAGCGTGTTGTTCGGGCGGTAGCGGTTGATGTAAAGGCGCTTGCTCGAGCTGTTCGTGCTGGTTCCGCATGCGTAGGCCTGAGGCTCCCAGATTTTGATGAGCGTGTTGGGCAGCATGGTCTCGTAGTAGTCGTATGGCTCACCTCCGCACAGCGTGTTGTTGTAGTTCCAGTAGATGCTGGAACCGGACTCGAACACGAGCTGGTCCTTGGCCATGTTGACATAGAGGCAGTGGTAGCGGACGAACATGTTCAGACAGTTCCACTGGTTCGTGTAGTCGTCGCCCGTGCTGACGGCGATGCCTTTCTCGTTGACGTAGTCATACCACTGTGCGCAGTCCTTGTACTGCTCGTTGGCATAGCTGATGAGGTCGTTGATATTGTGGATGCCGTGTTTTGCCAGCACCTCGTCGCTCTCTGCGAAGATGGTATAGCCCACGCGGCACTCATCGGGCCAGTAGAGCTCGTCGGTCTTCGTACCGCTGGAAGCGCTCACGTCCCAGTTGTCGTTGATGGTGTAGGTCTCGTCTTTCTTTGCCTTCACCATGAGCTTGTCGATGCCGGTCAGCTTGAGAGCCTCGTTGAAGATGGTGTAGCCTTCCACGTGGTCCATCTCGTCACCGATGAGTCGTGATGAGCGTGCGATGACTTCGTCCACCTTGTGGAAGATACCGTTCACCGCCTCGTTGTCGGCGCTGATGATACGGGAGCTGTTCATCAGCGTGTATCCGTCCTGCACCTCGGTTGAAACCATATATCCGAGCAGGGTGTTGATACTTCCTGATGACTCTGCCAGGTCCACAACAGTGTATGTTCCGTTGAGCAGGTGGTATTTTGCGATGTCGTTGCAGAGACTGTCGGTAAGTCCCTCAAGCGAGTTCTCTGTCATTCCGTTGTGGGGGATTCTGCACTCGTCGTCGTTCCACAGGCTGTCGAGATAGGCGGTCACTCCGTCGTTGGTCGGTGCGAAGCAGGTGTATGTGCCCCATGCGCTCAGGTTCTTGTCCATGCCGATGCGCTGAAGGATATACTCAAAGGACGTGAGGTCCTCGTCCTCAACGATATAGTCGTTGATGGTCTTTCCTGTTGCCGTGTAGAGGTCGTCGCCGTCCGGCTCGTTCTCGCACGCCGTAAAGACCAGTCCTCCCAGAGCAATCAGCAAAAGCGCTTTCATATTATATATAAAATGATTCTTTTTCATATCTTCAGTTTCATTAAAGGTTAATTGTTACTGACGTTCGAACTGGCTTGATGAACTGTAAGCTGGGTTCTGCTTGAGCGCTCCGTTGAGCTTGATCTCATCCTCAGAAATAGGCATGTAGAGATACGGCTCCGTCTTCATCTTCGAAACGACCGCGTTTGCCGCTTCCTCTGTTCGTGCCATCATGTTGAGCATGTTGGCGTCGTTCTCGATGAAGCTGGTCTGGTCGGCGAGGATAGCGTCATAGTTGGTGTTGATTCCCTGCTTGGCGTTGTTCCTGTAGTTCATGCGAAGGAGGTCGAACCAGCGCTTGCCCTCGAAGCAGAGCTCACGCAGGCGCTCTCCCATGACGAGGCTCTCCATGGCGTCGACGGTGTTGTAGTTGGCGAAGTCCAGCGGTCTCACACCCGAACCCTGGTAGAGTGCGCGGTCGTTCACGGCTTTCACCAGGTCGAATGCCTGCTGCAGCTTCTCGTCGTTGCCCTCATGCTCTGCAAGCTCGGTGAGGGCCTCTGCCTTCATCAGCATCACGTCCGTCATGCGGTAGATGATCCAGTCGTGCGGGAAGTTGACCAGTCCTGACTCCCTCAGGCGGTTGTAGCTGGACGGATCGGTGCCCGTGATGGTCTCGGAGATCATCTTGGCCACGTTGTAGCTCTCGTCCGTGCTGCTTGTGTTGTAATAGACGGACTTGCGCCGTGTGTCGTATGTCTGGATGAACACAGCCTGGTCGTTGGTGGTTCCGATGTTACCGAAGAGTCCAGGTGCCTGCATGAATCCGAATGCATAGTTGGTTCCGCCATAGCTGTAGTACATGTTGATGAGTGCCGTGTTGTTGCCTGTGAACTCCAGCTCGAATATGCTCTCCTCGGCATTTTGACCGACGAAGAGTGCCTGGTAGTAGTTGTCGATGTCGGCCAGTGCGGGGTAGAGGTTTGTCTCGTCCTGCGTCTGTCCTCCGTGTATGGTGCTGCTGTGGTAGTCGTTCTTGGAGTCGATCACCTTGTCTGCATATTCCACGCACTTCTCATAGTCGCTGTATGCCTGGCTGGGGTTCGATCCCAGGGTGACGCTGGCTCTCCAAAGGTAGATGTCGGCGAGAAGGGCATATACTGCGTCTCGGTTGAGGTATCCGCGTGCTCTCCAGTTGCTGAGCGCGAAGTTCTGTGCGTCGTAGATGTCGTTGGCTGCCTCCTCAAGGTCCTTGATGCATGCCTCGAGCACCACTGACGGAGCCGACTGGGGGATATTCATCTCCTGGCTGCTGTTCCGGTAGCTCTGGGTGATGTATGGCACGTCGCGGAAGGCGCGTACGAGATAGAAGTAGCAGAGTGAGCGAAGAGCCTTCATCTGGGCCACGTCGAGTGCGCAGTCACCGCTCGTGTAGTCCGGGTCGCGGTCGATGACGTCCTTGGCCATGTCGATGACGAGGTTGCAGTAGTTGATGACCGAATAGAAGTTACCCCATGTGGAGAACATGTTTGTTGTCTCAATGTTTGCGGTCTTGATTTCGGATAGCGCCTGGCGGGTCCGGTTGGCGGCAGGAACCTCGGAAGTGAGCCTGAGCTCGTCGCTTCGGAAGCTTCCCCAGACAATCATCCTGTTGACGATGTCGGCAGATGCCATCGCATGGTATGCCTGTGTCACGACCTGCGCCACCTCGGACTTCTTCTGCCAGTAGTCTTCCTCAGTCGTCTGACCGTATGGTGTGATATTGGTATCGACGCACGATACGAATAAGATACCAGAAAGGATTGACAAAATATATTTTTTCATAATTTCAACGTTTTTAGAATCCTATATTAAGAGTGGCTGTGAACTGCTTCGAACGAGGAGTTCTGGAGTTGTCGGTAGCGATGCCCCATCCTCCTACAGATACCTCCGGGTCCACACCGCTGTAGTTTGTCCAGCAGTAGAGGTTGTTCATGGAAGCATAGAGTGCGAGGCTGCTGATGCCGTACTTCTTCAGCTTCTTGGGGTCGAAGGAGTAGGAGAGCTGCAGGTTCTGGAAGCGGACGAACGAACCGTCCTCCACGTATTTGCTTGAGCCCATGTAGTTGTAGCCGGTACCGTAGAGTGCGCGTGGAATCGGAGTGTCGTCACCGTCCTTGCGCCAGCGGTAGTTCACGGTTGCGGTCTGGTTGAAAACGGTGTACATGTTTTCGAGGTTGGCGCGGGCCAGGTTCACGATCTTGTTGCCGAGTCGGTAGTTGAAACGTGCCACGAGCTTCCATCTTCCGTATTTGAAGGTGAAGCTGAAACCTCCGTTGAACTTCGGCATGGAGTTACCGAGGTACACGATGTCGAGCGCGTTGATCTGGCCGTCGTTGTTGATATCCTCGAAGATGGCGTCACCTCCCTGGAAGGCGTAGGTGTATGCACCGTCGTCGTAGTTGTAGACCAGTCTCTGAGGGGTGCCGTTGTTGTTCATCACCACGTTGCCGTTGGCGTCACGTACCACGGGGAAGGTCTTACCGTCCTTCAGCTCGCCGTTGATCCAGTCCTGATACATGGCTGTCGTGTACGTCTGACCCTTCTGGCTGTATGCCAGCTCCTGCTCCTTGCGGTAGTTCTCGAGGTAGGAGTAAGAATACTGGTATGTGCCCTTGAACTTATATCCGTAGATGGAACCGAGAGGGTTGTTCTCCTGAATCAGGTTGAGGTACTTGGTTCCGCCTGCAGGGCTGCGCACATCCTCCCATGAGGTGTTGATGGCGTCGAGCACGCGTTGGTCCATCGACTTGATGTTGTTCACGTTCTGTGCGATGTTGAAGCTGGCAGAAATAGTGAATTTCTTACCGATCTTGATGAAGTCCTTGCCTGTGATGTTCATTTCCCAACCGTTGTTGGTCATCTCGCCAACGTTGTACCAGCTCAGTGATCCGAAACCGGTGGAGGTAGGAATGTTCACTGCCTGCATGAGCAGGTCGGACGTGTTCTTGCGGTAGTAGTCGAAGTCCATCTGCAGCTTGTCGTCGAAGAAGTTGAGGTTACCTCCGAGGTTGTAGGAAGTGGTCTTCTCCCATCTGAGGTCGTCGAGGTTCACGCCTGATACGGTTGCGTAGATGTCGGTGTCAGAACCCTTACCGTAAGATCCCTGGTTCACGTAGTAGTAGTTGTAGATGGCGTTGTTGCTCGTCGGAGCGCGTCCGTTGATACCCCAGCTGGCACGGAAGGCGAGCATGGATACTTCCTTGGGCATCCAGCTGCGGATCCACTTCTCGTCAATCATGTTCCAACGTCCTGACAGACCCGGGAACATGGCCCACTTGTGGTCGGGACCGAACTTGGAGTTACCGTCGAGACGTGCGGAAACACCGAGGGAGTAGATACTCTTATAGGATGCGTGCGCGTTGAAGAGGATGTTCTCGTCCGCTCCCTTGCTTGTGGAGCTTGACATACCGCCGTTGGCTGCGTCCACCGTCGGAGCTGTGATGCCAGGAGGCAGGTTGTATACGGTGTTGGACTGGGCCGTTGACTTGGAGGTGTGCATCTGGTAGCGGAGCAATGAGGTGACGGAGATGTCCTCGTTGTTGAAGTGAGGAGTGAAAGTCAGCTTTGCCTCCATACCCATCTTGAAGCGGTTGGACTCAGAGCTGGTGCTGATGTTATAGTTACCGTCCCTCCATCCAGTACCCGTGTTGTTACCGGTGGTAAGCTCAGCCGGATACCATGTAGGAGAGGAGTTGGAGTAGATATCGAAGTCCACGTTGGCGTCGAGTGTGAGCCTGTGCTTGTCGGAGCTGGTTCCGAGCAGCTCGTAGCGGAGGTTGAAGTCCGGCACGATACGGTAGGTGGTCTCCTTCTTCCATGCCTTGTGGGCGATGGCCACCGGGTTGCCCAGTGAGCGTATGCCCGAGAGGGAGGTAGAGGAGTAGTTTCCTGCGTATGGGTCGCCTGAAGGCATCATGTAGTAGAACTCGTCGGTGTTGTGTCCGTACTCGTCCTGTCTGTAGATGGACATGTTCGGCGCCATCTTCTGTGCGATGGCGAGCAAGTCAGAGTAGTTCTTCTCGTTGTTGGTGTAAGTGAGTGCGAAGTTCGTGGAGAAACGTATGCGGTTACTTACGTCGTAGTCGAGCACGAGACGTGTGGTGAGACGGTCGAGGTGCTGCTTGATGATGGAACCGCTCTGGTTGTCGTAGCTTCCGGAGATACGGAATGTGGCTTTCTCACCACCACCGGAGATGTTCATGTTGATGTTATGCAGCTTACCGAAGTCGCTGACTGCGTCAACCCAGTCGGTGTTGTTGTTCCAGTTCTCATACTCTGCCCATGAGCGGTCGTAGTTGATCTCGGCGATGTTCGTCGTGGCTGTTGAGCGCTGGGCAGGGTTGTAGAACTCCTCCTTGAGCATCATGGTGTAGTCGTCACCGTTGAGCAGCTTGTAGCCCTTCGGCATCCATGTGCCGGTGAACTTGTAGGAGAACTGTACCTTGGTCTTACCGCGTTTACCGCGCTTGGTCTTGATTTGGATCACACCGTTGGCACCATAGGCACCCCATACGGCGGTTGCTGCGGCGTCCTTGAGTACGGTGATGTTCTCGATATCGTCGACGTTCACCGAGAGGAGTGATGCGTACTGCTCTTCGTCAGCGTTGGCGAAGTCGAAGTTCTCGTCAGGGTTGTCGAATATCTTGTCGTCAACCACGATGAGCGGGTTTGCGTCGCCGTTGATGGTGGTGACACCACGCAGACGCATCTGTGTTCCTGCACCGAGGTTACCTGATGTGGACACGATGTCGAGACCGGCGATCTCTCCCTGCAGGGCCTCGTCTGCAGAAGTGAAGGCGAGACCTTCCACGTCCTCCATGCTCATGGTCTGGCTGGCCACGGTCATCTCACGTACCGGGATGGTCAGACCGCCTGAGCTTTGCTTGCGAGTCGCCTTGATGACGACTTCCTGAATCTGGCCCTGAGCCTCCATCTTCACGTTGAACACCGTACGGCCCTTGAGCGGCAGGACCACGGTCTTGTTGCCTACGTAGGAGATATGAAGGTTGTTGTTCTGGCTTTTGATCGTCATGGAGAAGTTACCGTTTATATCGGTGGACGTGTGGTTCACGATACGGTTGTTGGCGTCTTTCTCCACCACCGTTGCCATCATGACGGGGCCCATGTCGTCCTCCACCGTACCGGAGATGCGCTGCGCCATGGCACTTGCCGACCACAGACCCATCAGCAGGGTGATAAGGAGGATCCTTATTTGCTTGTTGCCCAATATCAATATATTATTCATAAAGTGGGATTTATTATTGTTTACAAATCAGTTGTGGTCATTTTAATGCGTTCAGCAGGTCATCCACGGTGAATTCGTCTGCCTTCCAGTCCTCGTCGTAGGTGAGTGAGCTGTCAAAGTAGAAGGGTTCGGTGATTTCGTGGATTACGCAGAAAGAGGAAGTGAGGATGCTGTTGTTTGCAGTACCCCTGCTCTTGTTGAGCCAGTAGTCGCGTGCCATGATGTTTGACAGGTGCTGGCCGTCGTTGGCGTTGACGGTGTGCTGCTGTCCACCTCCGTCGGTGATGGTGAGCACGCCGCCGCTGCAGCTGACGCGGTTCTCCTTCAGAGGCTGGTTGGCCGGTGCGTACATGCTCTGGTAAGCACCGTTTCCTCCGTCGCTGGCCGGGATGTACTGGTCGGCATAGAGGGCGATGTACTGAAAGTGGTACTTGCAGAACTCGTTCATCTTCTCTACCTTCTTCTTCAGCACTGAGGCGTAGGGCTCAGGACACTGCTCCTTGTTGCTGGCCTCGGTGGCCTTCTCGTAGATCTCGCTGATCTCATCCCAGGAGGGTAGTCCGGCTGCATAGGCTTTCTGCATCGCATCGTTGTCAGGTGCGTAGAGCGTGTAGTTGAAGGTGTTGAACATCTTCACGTTCCCCTCCTTGGCCAGACTGCGGTTCGTCACGGTGTTGAAGCTGTAGTCGGTGGTGAAGATGAGCTTACGCTGCTGGTCTGACACTCCGAACGGGTCCTTTGCGTAGTCGCTGGAGAATCCAATCCAGTACATCAGGTCGGAGTTGGCGAAGCCGGCGCAGAGCTCATAGAACTCAGAGAACCGGGGCTCGTTCGCCAGCACCTGCGACACGCTGTGAATAGTAGGCTGGATGACGTGGTCTATTCGGTATGCGTATCCGTTGTCCTCACGCTCTGACACTTCAACGGTGCTGGCTGGCAGGATGACGTCGCCTCCGGGCACGAGTGGCCAGATCTGGCTTCCGCTCTTCACGGTCCAGTTGCCGCCGTTCTGCTGCACGAGCAGCTCGCCGCCGCCCTTCGTCTTATAGTATTTGTTGCCGGTAGTAATCGGGTCGCCGTTGGCCACGTCCTCGTTCTCCAGCACCACGGTGTGGTAGTCCATGATGTCGGCGAGGGCGGACTTGATCTGGTCCTTGCTGGAAGTGAAGTTGAGGTCCGACTGGTTGGTCGTGATTTCGCCGGTCTTCAGGTCGAAGGTGTAGGCGCGGGCGCCGAGGTACTGCTGTGAGCGTAGGTTACGGTCCGTGTTGTCATACCAGAAGTGGATGACCTGCGCCTTGTTGGTGTCCCAGTTGATGGAAGCCGGGTCGAGGTAGTAGATGTCGGATGACCCGAATGCGTCGTCGTCCGGTACGAAGAACGCGTACTTGGCCTTCATGGCAAGCAGGTAGTACTGGAAGTCGATGCCGAGGTAACCGGTGTATTTCTCCTCCACTGCCCAGTCCATGACCTTCATGTCGCGGTAGGTTGCCACAGGACCGAGCACAGAGCGGTAACGGTCCGGTGCCAGCACTCCGTGGATTTTGTAAATCACGCCGTTGTTGGCAATCTTGATGTCGTATTTCCCGTCTGGACGAACAACGAGTGAGTCCACGCTCATGTTCAGCAGCTCGCTGGCGTCGTTGATGATCTCCGGGAACTTGCTGGGCACAGTAGCGATGAACGATGTCTTCTCGATGTTGTTGACGAACGAAGTGAGTATAACCGGGTTCGCATTGTGGACGGAGTCGAGGTTCTCCAGGAGATTCTCCCGTGTGTTTTCCTTCTTTCCATACTCGTTGATGATGAATGCTCCCTTGGTGCTGAAATACTGCCAAAGTGCGTCGTCGGTCGGAACGAACATGGCTCCCATGTCGGTGATTTTCGCGATGTCGGCCGTAGAGCGGTTGGAGTTGGGATAGTATTCGTTCCAACCCGGGTCGTAGTTGAGCACCTCGTTCGTTGCCCTGGGAGTGCCGTTAGGGTCGGTGTTGCCGTCAGCTCCCTGGGAGATGACGCTGAGGTATCTCACCTTATATATATTGTCATGCTGTGTGTAGCCGTTCTGGTTGGCGGTCTCCGGGTTCTGGGTCACCCATGCGTTGTAGGATGTTGTGGTCGCTGCATCCGGATAAGCCACCTTGAAGTAGTCGAGGATATGGCTGAAATACTGGGTGTCCTTGTCCTTGGCAATCACCTGGGCCATGTTTCCCGGCTGAACGAGCACGTCCTGAACCTGGTGGATGTATCCGTTCATGCAGGTGATGTCCTTGTTGATGATCTTGTCGTCGTAGATGTAGACCGGTTTCTCAGCGTCGTCGTAGGGTTCGCCTGTGATGATGGCGAAGTCCGACTGGTCGCCCTGAGTTGAGATGCCGTTGTTCACCATCTGCTCACGTGTGAAATGCACGACTGGAGGTGTGGTGTTGTCGAGAACGGCCCAAACCGGCTGTCCGCTTTCTCTGAAAGCATCCCAGTAGGAGTTGTTCTTCGGCATCTCAGCCGGTGTGATCTTCGTGATTGAGTCAATCACGCTGATGTTAGAAGGGTGTTTGAGCGCCATACCTTCCGCGATGCCCGTGGTAGCTGTTGCCGACTCCACGTTGGACAGCATGCTTGTAAGCAGTGCGTTGTCGAGCATCGACGAGTAGAGCAGCATTTTCTTCTGCGCGAAGGTGAGCTGGTCGTATGACGATACCCCCCAGTCGTTGCTTTGGAAAAACCGCTTAAACGCGTCGTCGTTCGCAGGGAAGATGGTTTTACTACCTGTACGGTCGAGTGTCTCCGCATATCCGAGGTCATCGATGAGCTTCAGATACGTGGTGAACGTGCCCGTCAGTTTCTTGCCACTCTGCAGCTCGGAGTAGATACTTCCCCCTAGCCATGATGGAGTGGAATCCTCGTCCACATCGCCGTAGATGTCCCCGTAGGTGTCGTCGCAGGAAACCAACAGCAATGATCCCAAGAATAACGTTAGTAAAAGTACTTTTTTCATAAATGTTATTTTAGTAATAATTTAAGTGTTTTAGATAGCAAGTAGTGTGCCCCGCACCCAGGTGCGGAGCCCACTTTTCCGTTTAGTCAGTTCACAAAATTATGTTTTTTCTTTGACATCTGCAAATAAATCTTAATTTTTTTAAAAAATCATCAAATATTTCATTGTGCGGCAATGATATTGATGACTGCCACGATGTCGCTGATATCAACATTCTTGTCGTTGTTCACGTCGGCGTAGCGGTAGGTGGCGGTGCCGGCTATCTGGTTGATGATGGCCACGATGTCGCTGATGTCCACCTGTCCGTCCTCGTTCACGTCGCCTGGCTTGTTGGTGGCCTCAACGACGAAGAGCAGGCCCTCGCTCAGCCGGGAGTCGTCCCATGCCAGACCCTTCTCAGGGTCGAGCACGTTGCTGGCGAGCTTCGGCGATCCTGTGCTGCTTGTGGCATCCCAGACACGGATGGAGTCGCCGACCACGAGCGTGTGTGATTCGCTTACGTTCACCTCCACGGTTCCGTTGCAGGTCATTCTGCCGATGTTCATCAGTGTGGAGCATCCGTTCTTGCTTGCTGATGCTTCTGCTTCTGCACATTTGCGGGCGTTGATGCGGATGATTCCGGTCGTCCCTACGGTCACGTTCTTGCCTCCGAAGTCAATGGCTCCGGTGGCTGAGCTTGCCAGCAGTCCCGGCTGCACGATTCCGTTCAGTGTGTAGCGGCTGTTCGTCAGCGAGCCTGTGCCGGAGAGTATGGCGTCGGGCTGGAGGGTGAGCATGCCCTTGCCGAGGCATGAGTTGTTGCGTGTGAAGAGCTCGCCCTTGGAGATTTTTACTGCACCACTGTTGTCCCATACTCCGCTGACGGTCATCTTGCAGCTTCCCACCTTCTCAAATATGGCGGTGTTGCCTCCGTTGTCGGTGATTTTTCCTGCGAAGGTAAAGTCACCGAGTGTGTCGTTACCCACAATCCAGGTGTTGTTGCCGGAGACGGCGCTTTGGTTCTGGTAGTTGGAGTTAGGAGCGCAGAGGTTGCCTGATCCCGTGAGCTTACCGATTCTGAATGATTTTGCCACGTTGTTGACGTTGCAGTTCTCCGCGATGTCGAGTGTGGCTGCCGGCATTCCGTAGCTGTTGTCGAGCGGAAGGGTGATGCTGGTGTTGGTATGCTTGATTGTTCCCTGGAACTTGCTCCAGTCGCCTGTGATGCGGACGCGGCTGACGGTGTTCGTCGGGTTGACGGTCAGTGTGCCGGTTCCTGTCAGCTTGTTTTCGTGAGCAGCATAGGCGGTTCCGGACAAGGTCAGCGTGGCGTTGGCCCGTGGTGCCACGTCAATGGCGCAGTTGGTGAATCCGTTACCCTTGATGTTACCGGTTCCCTCGAGGTATACGGTGTTGGCGTAGGTGGTGGTGGCGTAGTTGAACGTACCTGCCTGAACGACGAGTTTCTTGGCCGTGAGTGTGCCCTGCATGTCAAGTGTGCCGGCGCCTTTCTTCGTGGCGGTCGTTCCGGCGATGTTCTTCTCCATCACGAAGCCCTTCGTGTTGTTGATCACGCCGCCGTCATCTCCGTCCATTCGGATGGGAGATCCCATCTTTACGTCAGCGGTGGTCTGCAGCTCGGCGCCGTTCTCCATGGTGAACTTGGCCAGGGTGGTAGTCACAGCTCCGAGGTTTCCGTATGCCTGAGTGCTGTTCGACAGGCTGCTCACCTTGACGATACCGCCTTTGAGGAAGTTACCTCCGGTGTAGGTGTTGTCGTTGCCCATGGTGAGGGTGCCGGTTCCTTCCTTCACGAGCACTCCGCTTGTGATGGCACCGGTTCCGTTGAAGGTGTAGGCGGTGGTGTTGTTCACGAAGATGGTGTCGGCAGGCAGTTCGTCACCGGCTTTCAGCTCCACGGTGAATATCTTCGCTGAGTCGTTGAAGTTGACGATGTCGCCCTTGGCAAAGATGTCCGGAGTCTTGTTTTCGTCAGAGAGAAGGTAGAAGTTCTCGGTTGTTGCATAGTCCCAAATCTTTGATGTGCTGCCAGTCCATACGATTTCGCTGGCTCCGCGTACGGAGCCGAGAACGAGGTAGAGGTCGCCGTTATCCTCACGCTCAAGTCCGGACTTGAGGCTGGTGATGCCCTCCACCTTGATGTTGGCGAGGGAGCCGCTCACTTCTCCCACGTTTCCGATGAGATATCTGCCCGGTTCAAGAGTCTCTGCTCCGTCGAGCTTGTGCTCCACGATTTCGATGACCGGCATCATGTACTGAGGTCCGTATTCCCAGGTTTTCTTGACGATGCTGAGTTTCTTGGTCTTGATTTGGTCGGCTGCGAGGTTCTCGGAATAGAGGTCGATCTTGACGCGGCTTCCGATTCCGAGCGTGAGGATGGAGTCTGCGTTGATGATGCCGATTGCGTCGTCTCCACCCGGCCGGATGACCGATCCGTAGTCCGCCTTGATAGACTTGAATGTGGCTTCCGGTGCCAGGGAGTTGAGCTGTCCGAAGCGGTTCACCCAAACGTTGGAGTTGGCAGCCGAGCCGTTGAAGTTGACGGTACCCGCCCATATGTTGGTCTCGCCCGTGTAGGTCATGTCGACAGCGGGCAGGGTGAGGATTCCGTCGCCCTGCTTGATTAGGCGGGTGCTGCCGGTGAGTGCGCCTCCGCTTACCTCGCAGGTGTAGTATGAGGTGTTGATTGGGGTTTTCTTGACGGTGGAGTTGCTGGCAGCCGTTCCCTCAACCGACGATGGCACGTTGAACGTGACGATATACGGGCTGGCTCCGTCTGCGATGTTCACTTTCGTGTCGTTGAACTCGCAGACCATCAGGTGGTCGTCGGTGGTGGTGATGGTACCGCCGTTCTTCACCTCGGTCCGTCCGGTCATGGTGTATGGCGGCGGTGCCTGGGTGATTCCCTCAAGCTTACCGAGGAAGTAGCTCTTATGAGGTGGCTGGTTGTAGCCCATCGTCTGCCAAACCATGGCGTTTCGGTACTGGTGGTCGTGCCAGAGGGTAGGGATTCGGTATTCCGTCGGGTAGTTGGTGGTGTAGATGACGAATGCGTTGTCGCCGTAGCGAAGCACGAGCTCCTCACGCCAGTCGCCGAGGATGTCGCCGGCCGCTCCAGGGTTGTTCTTGCTGTCGTTGGCCAATGATCCCACGCACTGTACCAGCCTGGAGCCGGTACCTGGCTTATAGACCACGGCTGCCTTAGCCGTTCCCGGGCTGTCCATATACTCGTCGCAGAGGTCCCCGTCCCAGTAGATGCGCCAGTTCAGGTCCGACCAGTCCATGAGGTTCAGTGTGGGTATGACCTTGTCGGCCACGGAGCTGATCCAGCCGGATGCTGTGCTTCGTCCAAAGGAGCCGGGATAGGTGTCCACGAAGTTGGCCATCAACGCGCGTCCGTCGTCGCCTCCGGCATCAATTTTCACGTATATCTCTGCTGTAGTGGCATTGCGGTAGTTGCAGCCGAATTTGGCACGTCCTTCCTCCAGGCAGGCGAACTGCTCGGCGCCGTGGCGGTAGGGGTCGAAGTCGGAGCAGTGCTGGGCGTCTCCATGTCCGTAGTCGGTGGTGGAGAGGCCCATGCCGTTATCGTCGATGACCATCGATCCGAAGATAATCTCGTCCTTTCCGTCCCAGTCCACGTCGCCCACGGCGAAGTTGTGGTAGCCGTTGCCGAACCAAGGAGAGCTGCTGTTGTTACATCTCCAGTACCAGCGCTGTTTGAGCTGGTGGGTCTGCTTGTCAACGTCGAATGCGATGAACTTATGCTGCGTGTAGCAGCCGCGGCCGAGGAAGATGCTGGCATGCCGTCCGTCGAGGAAGGGAGCTCCAAAATAATGCTTGGTGGAACGGTGGCCGTAGCTGTCTCCCCATGCCTTTTCCAGGGCATCGTTGTATGCATTGATCTGTGAACTGTATTTGGATTGTTGTGACCAGTCGATGTACTGGTTGAATTCTGAGGTCTCAAGGCGCTTGAGGGGGTAGTCCATATAATCGGGATGCTCAGCGGGGCCAATCTGGTATGGTTTTCCGGTAGCGCCCTCCAAATAGAGCAGGAACTCATTTCCGGCACTTG
>FLNY01002454.1_pt1 | contig 29600 bp, 21 predicted proteins | sample 1140381 | NCBI WGS metagenome assembly FLNY01 (sample SAMEA3878172, study PRJEB12797) | bioreactor metagenome | biome: Moose rumen | place: Sweden | collected 2011-10 | reverse complement strand
CCGGCGCCACCGCTACGCGCCCGGCGGGCAGCAGCGCCCGTTCCGGCTCCTCTTCCGGCACCTACCGCAGCGCCGGCCCGTCGGGGAACTACCGCAGTTCCTCCTCCGGCAGCGCCAGCCGTTCCAGTAGCGGCAGCGTCCGTTCTTCCGGCGGCAGCACTTCCCGTTCCTCCTCCGGCGGCAGCTATTCGGGCGGCAGCGTCCGTTCCTCCGGCGGCAGCACTTCCCGTTCCTCCTCCGGCGGCAGCTATTCGGGCGGCAGCGCTTCCCGCTCCTCCGGCGGCGGCAGTTATTCCGGCAGCTCCGGCAGCCATTCTTCGGGCGGCGGCCGCGGCAGGTAATCAAACAGACTGTTAAGAAATGAAAAAAATCTTTTCCCTCTTCCTGTTGGCAGCGGCCGCCGTGCCGGCCATTGCCCAGAACTGGCAGGATGCCTATCTTTTCTCAGAGAACGTGTACGGCGGCACCGCCCGCACCGTGGGCATGGGCAACGCCGTCACCGCCATCGGCGGGGACCCGGGCTCCCTGGTGTTCAACCCGGCCGGATCGGCCGTGGCCGCCTATTCCCAGTTCTCCGTCACGCCGGGCCTGTCTTTCTCTTCCGCCTCGGCCACGGGTACCGTCCTTAGCGGGGACACGGATCCCATCGGCTTCGGAGACCAGGTGCAGACAGGGTTCCTGCGGGCCAAACTGCCCAACGTCTCCTACATCGGCTCGTTCGACACGGGGAACCGCCGCGGGCTCAAGCGCTATTCCTTCGGCTTCGCCTACAGTGCCACCAACAACTACACCTCCCGTTTCAATGCGGCGGGCGTCAACCTGGACAATTCCTACGCGGCATCGCTGGCTTCTTCGGCCGACGGCTTCTCTCAGGAGGTGATGGGCCAGGAAGACTGGTATTACGACCAGGATCCGTACCGGATGCCCGCCTGGGTAGATATGGTGGGCTACCGCAGCGGCATGATCAGCGGCGTCACGGGCACGGACGGCACATATATCGCCCTCACGGAAACCATGGACCAGCAGGGCAACTTCCGCCTGGCCGCCCCGGTGTACCAGGAGTACGGCCTCCAGTCCACCGGTGTCAAGAGCGACTTTCTGTTCAACTTCGCCCTCAACTTCTCCGACTGCTTTTACGTGGGGGCCAACCTGGGCATCACCAACCTGAACTACAACCAGGTGCGTTACTGGCAGGAAAGCCCCGCGTCGGAGGCCGAATTCCCCACCGTGGCCTATGCCGACGGCACCACGGCCCGCTTCAGCTCCCTGCTCATGCAGCAGAACTACCAGGCTTCCGGCACCGGCATGTACCTGAAAACGGGCATCCTGTGGCGTCCTGTCCCGTTCCTGCGCCTGGCTGCCGCCGTGCAGACGCCCACCGTCCTGCGCATTACGGAGCGCTATGGGTACAAGGGGCAGGTCACCCTTTCGGGCAAGGCTTCCCCTTCGGCCAAATCTCCGGAAGACGAGTGGAGCTACCAGCTCCGCACCCCCATGCGCGCGAATGCGGGCATGGCCTTCACCATCGGGTCCCTGGCGGTGCTCAGCGCCGACTACGAGCTGGTCAACTACGGCCGTGCGCGCTTTGCCGACTATTCTTCCTCGGACGGTTCCTTCGTGGAAACCACTTTCAGCGCCTCCAACAAGGAAATCGCCCAGGTCCTGGGCCTCTCCCATGCACTGAGGGTGGGCGCAGAGGTGAAACCCGCCCCGGCCGTGGCCATACGTGCGGGCTACAACCTCACCACCCATGCCGAGCAGGACTACGCCCTGCTGCAGCACGCGTTCTCGCTGGGTGCCGGGTATTCTTCCGGCGGTCCCTTCTACCTGGACTGCGCCGTCCGTCTGCGCACGTTGCCGGCCCAGTACTACATTCCTTACGAATACTACTATGCCCCCAACCCGGCCCAGTACTACGCCAAGGATGTCCTCACCGACATCATCACCCCGGAAGTGGAGGTGCGCTCCTTCCTGGTAGATGCCCTCCTGACCGTGGGCTGGCGGTTCTGACACCCTTTCGCCTGCCAATTTGTCAGAGTACAAGGGCTGGCACGATGTTCGATAAGTTTACGGCGTCGCTCCTTCGGGAGGGGCGCCGGATTTTTTGTAAAACAAATAAAAACAAGCATATCATGGGTAAAATTATCGGCATCGACCTGGGAACCACCAATTCCTGCGTCGCAGTGATGGAAGGCAACCAGCCTACCGTCATCATCAACAATGAGGGGCAGCGTACCACCCCTTCCGTAGTGGCTTTCACCGACGGCGGAGAGCGCAAGATTGGCTCCCCGGCCAAGCGGCAGGCTATTACCAACCCCAACAACACCGTTTTCTCCATCAAGCGTTTCATGGGTGAAACATACGACCAGGTGACCACGGAGGTGAACCGCGTTCCCTACAAAGTGGTCCGCGGAGAGAACAACACCCCGCGCGTAGACATCAGCGGCAAGCTTTATACGCCGCAGGAGATATCGGCCATGATTCTCCAGAAGATGAAGAAAACGGCCGAAGAGTACCTGCGCCAGGATGTGACGGAAGCGGTCATCACCGTTCCGGCCTATTTCTCCGACTCCCAGCGCCAGGCCACCAAGGAGGCCGGCCGCATCGCGGGTCTGGATGTGAAGCGTATCATCAACGAGCCCACCGCGGCGGCCCTGGCCTATGGCCTTGACAAGAAGGACAAGGACATGAAGGTGGCCGTGTACGACCTGGGCGGCGGCACCTTCGACATCTCCATCCTGCAGCTGGGCGACGGCGTGTTCGAGGTGCTGTCCACCAACGGAGATACCCACCTGGGCGGCGACGACTTCGACCAGGTCATCATCGACTGGCTGGCCCGGGAGTTCGCCTCGGAGAACGGCGGCATAGACCTCAAGAAGGACCCCATGGCCCTGCAGCGCCTGAAAGAGGCGGCCGAGAAAGCCAAGATAGAGCTTTCCAGCCAAACCTCCACGGAGATCAACCTCCCTTATATCATGCCCGTGGACGGTGTGCCCAAGCACCTGGCCAAGACCCTTACCCGCGCCAAGTTCGAGCAGCTTTCCGACGCCCTCTTCCAGCGCAGCATCGCCCCTTGCCGCCAGGCCCTTGCCGACGCGCACATCAGCGCCTCGGACATTGACGAAGTCCTGCTGGTGGGCGGCAGCACCCGTATCCCTTACGTGCAGGAGCTGGTGAAGAACTTCTTCGGCAAGGAGCCCAACAAGAGCGTGAACCCGGACGAGGTGGTGGCCATCGGCGCCTCCATCCAGGGCGGTGTCCTGGCCGGTGACGTGAAGGACGTGCTGCTGCTGGACGTGACCCCGCTTTCCCTGGGTATCGAAACCCTGGGGGGCGTGATGACCAAGCTCATCGAGTCCAACACCACCATCCCGGCCAAGAAGAGCCAGATTTTCTCTACGGCGGCCGACAACCAGCCGGGCGTGGAAATCCGTGTCCTGCAGGGCGAGCGCCCCATGGCCAAGGACAACAAGCAGATAGGCATCTTCCACCTGGACGGCATTGCGCCCGCACCCCGCGGCGTGCCCCAGATCGAGGTCGTCTTCGACATCGACGCCAACGGCATCCTCAATGTATCGGCCGTTGACAAGGCCACCGGCAAAGAGCAGCACATCCGGATCGAGGCCTCCAGCGGCCTGTCCGACGCCGAAATCCAGCGCATGCGGGACGAGGCCAAGGCCAACGAGGCAGCCGACAAGGCCGAAAAGGAGCGCATCGACAAGATCAACAACGCCGACGCCCTTACCTTCCAGGCCGAAAAGTTCCTGAAGGAGAACGGCGACAAGGTGCCTGCCGACGTGAAGGCCGAGGTGGAGAGCAACTGCAACCTCCTGAAGGAAGCCGTGAAGGCACAGAACCTCTCCGATATCGACCGCTACACCGAGGCCCTGAACAAGGCTTTCGAGAAGATGTACCAGGCCGGTCAGCAGGCCGGCGGTCCCCAGGGCGGTCCCCAGGGTCCGTTCCAGGGAGGCCCTCAGGGTCCTTTTGGCGGCGGTCCCCAGCCCGGTCCGCAGGACCAGGGTCCGGACGAGCAGTAAGTGGAAGTAAGCACTTGATAACTAGCTATTTATGCAAAATGACCCGGGGTGAAATGCCCTGGGTCATTTTGCATAACAATGTTATAATGAACAACTTAGCTCCACGCGTCCCCGTCGGCGGGTATGGGCATGGGATGGGTTGTAAACAGGGCGGCGGTCTGCAGCTGTGCCCAAAAAGCGCTTTCTGATAAAAAAATCCCTTTTTTCTTGTTTTTTAAAGCAGTATCTTTGTAATTCATAAAAAGGATTTGTGCGTGAGGAAAAGTTTCGCAAGATGCACAAGCCCTTGAATATTAACAGAATTTGACTTGCGAAACAACCTATAATGGAGCCCGAAGGGCGATAGCAAGTCCCTTCCTCGAGGGAAGGGATTTAGGGAAGGGGTAACGTAAAAAAGGATTTGTGTGTGAGGAAAAGTTTCGCAAGATGCACAAGCCCTTGAATATTAACAGAATTTGACTTGCGAAACTTGAGTCCATAGAGATTATTGTTATGGGAAGAATCATCCTTACAGGCGACCGTCCTACCGGCAAATTGCATCTGGGGCATTATGTGGGTTCTTTGCGCAACCGGGTGCTGCTGCAGAATGAGGGAAATTACGACCGCATGTTCGTGTTCATTGCCGATGTGCAGGCGCTCACGGACAATGCCGACAACCCGGAGAAGGTGCGCCAGAACATCATAGAAGTGGCCTTGGACTACCTCTCTTGCGGCCTGGACCCCAACAAGGTCACGCTGTTTGTCCAGAGCCAGGTTCCCCAGCTGCATGAGATGACGCAGTTCTTCTCCAACCTGGTCACGGTGCAGCGGCTGCAACGCAACCCCACCGTGAAGGCCGAAATGGCCCTCCGCGGCTATGGGGCCGATACAGAAGACAACAATGTCCGCGGCCTCCCGGTGGGCTTTTTCACCTACCCCATTTCCCAGGCGGCCGACATCTGCTTCTGCAAGGCCACCACGGTTCCCACCGGAGACGACCAGGAACCCATGGTGGAGCAGTGCCGGGAAATTGTGCGCAGCTTCAACGGCACCTACAAGTGCAACGTGCTGGTGGAACCGGAGATTCTGCTGCCGGGCAACCTGGCCTGCCGGCGTCTGCCCGGAACGGACGGCAAGGCCAAGATGAGCAAGTCCCTGGGCAACTGCATCTACCTGAGCGACCCGCGGAAGGAAATGGAACAAAAAGTGAAAGGCATGTTCACGGATCCGGGCCACCTCAGGGTAGAGGACCCCGGCAAGGTGGAAGGCAACACGGTCTTCACGTACCTGGACGCCTTCTGCGAGCCGGACGACTTTGCCCGGTTCTGGCCGGACTACGCCTCTCTGGAAGAGCTCAAGGACCACTACCGCCGCGGCGGCCTGGGGGACATGAAATGCAAGAAATTCCTGATAGAAGTCCTGAACGACAGGCTGGAGCCCATCCGGGCCCGCCGTCACACCTATGAGCAGGACATCCCGGAGGTGTACAACATTCTGCGCAAGGGGTCCGAGGCCGCCCGTGAAGTGGCAGCCAAAACCCTTCACGAGATGAAGGACGCCATGCAAATCAATTACTTCGACGATGCCACTCTCATAGCGGCACAGGCAGCCAAGTACCGCGGGCTATGAGTACCGCCAAGAGGATCTTTCCCGTACAGGGGATGGGCTGCGCCGCCTGCGTGGCGCGGGTAGAGGGCGCCCTGAAAGGTGCCAAGGGTGTGAGCAATGCCACCGTGAGCCTGGCTTCCAACAGTGCGCTGGTGGAATTCGATTCGGCCGTCACCACTCCGGAGGAACTCCGGAAGGAGGTGCAGGAGGCCGGCTACGACATGCTGGTGGACGGCACGGACGACGAGGCCGACTCGGCGGCGGAAGTTGCGCGGGCCGAGGCATACAACCTTCTGAAGAAAGACACCATCCTCGCCGCCGTCCTGGCGGCGCTGGTGATGATTGTCGGCATGGGGTTCAAGGACTTTCCCGGAAAGGGATACCTCCTCTGGGCCCTGGCCACTCCGGTGGTGGCCTGGTGCGGCCGCCGCTTCTTCAAGGCAGGTTTCAGCGCCGTAAAGCATGGCAGCGCCAACATGGATACGCTGGTGGCCCTGTCTGTGGGCATTTCCTACCTGTTCAGCGTGTTCAACCTCCTGTTCCCGCGGGTATGGACCACCCGGGGCCTGGAACCGCATCTGTACTTCGAATCCTCTACCATGATCGTGGCCTTCATCCTGCTGGGCCGCCTGCTGGAGGAAAGGGCCAAACACAGCACCACGGCGGCCATCCGGGGGCTCATGGGCCTGCAGCAGCGGGACCGCCCCGTGCAGGTGGGAGAAGTGGTGCCCGTCAAGCCAGGGGAGCGGCTTTCCGTAGACGGACTGGTGCTGGACGGCGCTTCCTATGTAGACGAAAGCATGCTCACGGGAGAACCCGTCCCCGTGCTTAAGAAGGCGGGGGACACAGTATATGCCGGAACCCTGAACCAGAGAGGCTTCCTGAACGTGAAGGCCGAAAAGGTGGGGCAGGATACCTTCCTTTCGGCCATTATCCGGATGGTCCGCGACGCCCAGGGCTCCAAAGCTCCCATCCAGCGTCTGGTAGACAAGATAGCGGCCGTGTTCGTGCCCGTTATCATCGGCCTATCTGTCCTGACGCTCCTGGCCTGGATTTTCCTGGCGCCGGAAGACGGTGTAACCATGGGCCTGCTGTCCATGGTGGCGGTGCTGGTCATTGCCTGTCCCTGCTCGCTGGGGCTGGCAACGCCGACGGCCATTATCGCCGGCATCGGCAACGGGGCGTCCCAGGGAATCCTTATCAGGGATGCCGAAAGCCTCCAGACGGCCCGGAAGGTGAGCGCCGTGGTGCTGGACAAGACCGGGACCCTTACGGAAGGCCGCCCTGTCGTGGTGGAATCGGCCTGGGATCCGGCCGCTTCCCAGGAAGAAGACTCCCAGCCGGCGGGGCTCCGGGACGTGCTGTTCTCGTTGGAAAAGCAGAGCGACCACCCGCTGGCCGACGCAGTGTGCACCTCCCTCCGGGGCTGCGAGCAGTTGGAAGTGACCGGTTTCGAGACGGTTCTGGGGAAAGGCGTGAAGGGGAAAGTGGCCGGGGAACCCTATTATGTGGGGAACCTGGAACTGCTGGAAGAGGTTTTCCCGGAAGGGATTCCTCCGGAGACTTCACCCCTGGTCTCAGGCAGTATAAACACCTGGATGAACGATGGTTACACTATTACTATCCTCTTCGACCGGAGGAAGGTCCATGCCGTTCTGGCCCTTTCGGACCAACTGCGGGAGAACGCCGTGCAGGCCGTTCGGGTACTGCAGGACGACGGATTGGAAGTGCACATGCTCACCGGTGACAACGAGCCTGCGGCGCAGCGGATTGCCCGGGAGACGGGCATCCGTTTCGTGCATGCCCATGTGCTGCCCCAGGACAAGGCCCGGTATGTGGCCGATCTCCAGGCCACCGGGAAGAAGGTGGCCATGGTGGGGGACGGCATCAACGACAGCGCAGCCCTGGCCCAGGCCGACCTGGGCATTGCCATGGGCGGGGGTTCAGACATAGCCATGAATACCGCCCAGGTGACCATCGTGTCCAACGACCTGGGAAAAATCCGCCAGCTCATCAGGCTTTCCCGCCGGAGCGTGAAAATTATCCGGGAGAACCTCTTCTGGGCCTTCTTCTACAACCTGGCTGCCGTGCCCATCGCCGCCGGCGTGCTGTATCCTTTTACCGGCTGGCTGCTAAGCCCGATGATTGCGGCCGCCTGCATGGCCCTCAGCAGCATCTGTGTCGTTACCAACTCCCTGCGTTTGCGGAAATGAGATGCCGGGCCCGCAGCTGCTAGTTGGCTACGGGCCGGATCATCAGGTTGAACGTGCGTTCTGCGGCGGGCAGCCTGTACTCTTCCAGCGGCAGCGCGCCCCAGGAGTTGATGCCGCCCACACCCATCTGCACCAGGTCGGCGTGCACATAGGTGGTGCCGCGGCTGCGGTCGTTGTCATGGGCCTTGGCCTTCAGTTCCAGCGAATGTACATGCTCATCCAGCTCTTCCAGCGAGAAGGGGAGGGCCGAAGCAGAGAACTGCACGTCTGAACTCAGTTCCAGGCCGAAGCCGTCGGCCGACAGCACCCGGAAGAAGCGGAGTCCCGTATGGGTGCCGGATTCCTGGCTGCGGACATAGCCGTAGTGGTACTGGTCGGCCACCTTTTGGCTGTACCGGCCCAGGAGGGCGGCGCTGCAACGGTCGGCATAATTCTCCCAAGGTCCCAGGCCCAGGAAATCCAGCTCTTCCAAAGTGCCGTCCAGGCCCATCCGGAGCCCGAAACGGAAGAGGTTGGGCAGCTGTTCCAGCCCTCCGGCGTCCATCATTTTCTCCGTGATGGCTATGCTCCCGTCGCCTCCGAACCGGTAGCGGAGCTGCACGGCGGCTTTCCCGCCCAGGGGCTCATATTCTACGCAGACCAACTGGTCCTGTCCCTCGGCCGCCGTCCTGATTTCCCGGACTTTCCATTCCGGTGCCCGCCAGAAGGAGAGCTTCTGATCCAGCTGGGCGCCCAGGTCATTCTCTATGAGCGCCCTGTCGAAGCAGGGTTTCAGCGGCTCCTTGATGTACTCCTTCCCGTTCACCGAATAACTGGAGAGGAAGCCCGTCTTGGGATCGATCTCGGCTTTCCAAACGGCAACGCGGTCCGAGAGCGTTCCGGCGTAGGTGAAGGTGCCGTTGAAAGTGGTGCCGTCCACGGCGGGGATGGATCCTGCAACCCAATTTCCGGGCGCTGGCTTGTCCCGGATAACCAGCTGGTCATAAGCCACTTCCTCTCCGGCCGGCAGCAGGCCGTCCTGCTCCTTCAGGAGATAGCGGACCGTAAGGGTGACAAGGGGATTATCCGGAAGTTCCCCTATGCCCAGGTCCAGTTTCCGGCATCCTTCGGCCGGGACATCCAGGTTCCACACCACGCCGGTGCGCAGCGGCGTTCCGTCGGCCTCCAGCGTCCACTGGAGGAAGTAGCGGTCCAGATTCCGGAAGCTGTGCTCGTTGGTAACCAGCACTTCGCCGGGCTTGTCCGCGGCGGCGGTGAGGATGTTCCGGTACTGGTAGCGCACCTCGTAGGCGTGCGGATGCAGGCTGCGGTCGGCCGCGATGACTCCGTTGCAGTTGAAGGAGCCGTCCGAAGGGTCATAGCTGTTCAGGTCTCCGCCGAAGATGAAGACGTGGTCCGTTCCCTCGGAAGCGGAAGGCCAGCGCAGGGCCTGGTCCACGAAGTCCCAGATGAAGCCGCCCTGGTAGGAGGGGTACTTGCGCACCAGGTCCCAGTATTCCTTGAAATTGCCCATGGAATTGCCCATGGCGTGGGCATATTCGCACTGGATGAGGGGCTTGGAGGCCTTGGCCAGATAGCGCTCGCATCCCTTGGGGTCCAGGTACATGGGGCAGAAGATATCGGTGTTGCGATCCAGCTCCGCCCGTTCGTACTGGACGGGACGGGTGGGGTCGTAGGCTTTGATCCAGTCGTAGCAGTCGTAGAAGTTCTGTCCGTTGCCGGCCTCGTTGCCCAGGCTCCAGACAATGACGCAGGGGTGGTTGTAGTCCCGCTGCACCATGCGCTGGTCCCGGATCAGGTGGGCGTCGTGGAACAGGGGGTTCTGCGCCAGGGTGACCCCGTCCCGGTAGCCCATGCCGTGGCTTTCAATGTTGCCTTCGTCCACCACGTACAGGCCATACCGGTCGCACAGGGCCAGCCAGCGCGGGTCGTCCGGGTAGTGGCAGGTTCTTACAGCATTGATATTCAGTTCCTTCATGATACGGATGTCCCGAATCATGTCGGCCTCGGATACATTGTAGCCCTTGTACGGGTCCAGTTCGTGGCGGTCGGCCCCTTTTACCAGGATGGCCTTGCCGTTCACCAGCAGCTGGGCGTCCCGGATGGCCACTGTACGGAAACCGAAGGGAATGCAGGTGCTTTCCACCACGTTGCCCTTCTTGTCCAGGGCCTTCACCTGCAGGGTGTACAGGTTGGGTTCTTCGGCGCTCCAGAGCCTGAGCCGGGGCTCGTCCACCTTCCCCGACCAGCTTACCTGGCCTTTCCGCGGGGTGGCCGTCACGGTGCGGAGGGTTTTTCCGTCCTCATCCACCACGGCGAAGTCCACGCGGGCAATCCCGGAGGTGACTTCGGCCGAAAGGTCCAGCACCCCCTCCATGGAGGCGGCCACGTGGACGTCTTCCAGGCGTTCCTTTTCCCGGGTATAGAGCTCTACCCCGCGGGCGATGCCGGCGAAGCGCCAGAAGTCCTGGTCTTCCAGCCAGGTGCCGTCGCACCAGCGGAAGATTTCCAGGGCCAGCAGGTTCTCTCCTTCCTTCACGTATTTGGTGAGGTCGAAGCGGGCCTCCAGCTTGCTGTCCTGGCTGTAGCCCACCATCTTGCCGTTAACCCAGACGCGTACGTTGGAGGTGGCCGATCCGATGTTCAGGCAGATTTGCTTGCCCATCCAATCCTTCCCCAGGGTGAAGCTGCGCCGGTACTGCCCCACGTAATTGTGCTCCGAGGGGACCAGGGGCGGGTTGTTCTGGAAATGGCCGCGCCAGGGATAGCCGATGTTCACGTACATGGGGTCGCACCAGCCCTCCAGGTCCCACAGGCCGGGGACGGGGATGCTGTCCCAGTCGCCGTCGTCCAGGGCGGGGTCCTGGAATCCCTGCAGGCGGCTTTCCGGATTCTGGTTGAAGCGGAACTTCCACAGTCCGTTCAGGGACTGGGTCTGCTGCTGGTGGGTTACGAACGTGGCCCGCATGGGCATGCGGTTGATCTGGAATACCGAAGGGTCTTGCCAGTCTTCCTTTTTGGCTGCGGAAAGGGCCGCGACGGCCAGGAAAAGGCCGGTGAGGGAAAGCATGAGTTTGCGCATAATCTTATGTGGTTATAGTGGGTACAAAGATAGCGAATAACGCCGAATTCGACAAGGGGAAAAAGCAATGGAGGCCGTCCCTTGGGACCGCCTCCATAAAATTATTAACTAACCAACTTAAAACTAACCTGGTTATCCGTTATGCAAGAGCTGTGCCAAACTAGGCCTGTTCCTGTTCTACCTCGGCCCGGGCGCGTTCCACGGACTTGGAACGCTTGAGCACGAAGCCGGAGCCCAGGTACTTGGTGCGCACGTCTTCATCGGCGGCCAGCTCCTGCGGCGTACCGGCCTGCAGGATGACGCCCTCGTACAGCAGGTAGGCCCGATCCGTGATGGCTAGGGTTTCGCCCACGTTGTGGTCCGTGATGATGACGCCGATGTTGCGGTACTTGAGTTTGGCAATGATGTACTGGATGTCCTCCACCGCAATGGGGTCCACCCCCGCGAAGGGTTCGTCCAGCAGGATGAACTTGGGATCTACGGCCAGGGCCCTGGCAATCTCGCAGCGGCGGCGCTCACCGCCGGAAAGCTGGATGCCCTGGGACTTGCGCACCTTGGACAGGTTGAACTCCTCGATGAGCCGTTCCATCCGGGCCAGCCGTTCGGCCTTGGTCATATGGGCGGTGCTCTGGGAGAGTTCCATTACGGAAAGGATGTTGTCTTCCACGGACATTTTCCGGAACACGGAGGCTTCCTGCGGCAGGTAGCCTACGCCCAGCTGCGCCCGCTTGTACATGGGCAGCCGGGTGATTTCCGTGGAGGTGCCGTCTTCGTCGTCCAGGAAGATGCGGCCGCCGTTGGGCTTGATTTGCCCGGTAATCATGTAGAAACTGGTGGTCTTGCCGGCGCCGTTGGGCCCCAGGAATCCCACAATCTCCCCTTGCTCCACTTCCATGGAAACCCCTTTCACCACGGTGCGGACACCGTATTTCTTGACTAATTTTTCTGCTCTGAGTTTCATATCACTTGGTATCCAGTCCCATGTCGGCCACGAATGCGCGCACTTCCGGGTTCTTTTCCATGAGGTCCTTGGCCTTCTCTTCCGGCATGTAGGGCACTTTCTCCCCTTCTTCCATGGGGGTTACCTGCACGGTCACGTTGATTCTGGTGAAGGACAGCAGGTCCCGCAGCCGTTTTTCCAGCTCCCTGAGCATCTTTTCCTCTACCCATTGCTTCTGGGCGTCGTTGGTCACAAAGAAGGTCACGTGCTTTACCCCGTCTTCCTGGGAAAGCTGGATGTTGCCGCCGGAGAGCATGCTGGCCAGGCGCGGTTTGGTACTGTACTGTCCGGCCAGCTCCCGCCATTTGAGGCGCACCTTTTCGTCGTCCGGCAGGGTTTCGGCCTCCTGCGGCCGGGCTTCGGCCTGGGCCGGGGCCTCCGGCTTTTCTTCCAGGATGGCGTTGATGGAAAGGGCCGAACCTTTGAGGGGACGCCGTGCGCGGTTGTTTCCCGGGGCGGTCTCCTGCCGGGCCGGGGTAGTCTTCTCCTGCCGGGCCGGGGCGGTCTCCTGCCTGGCCGGGGCGGGAGCGGCTCCCTGCTGGACGGCGGACAGGCGGCTTAGCCGCATGAGGGCGTATTCTATGTGCAGGCGGGGATTCACGGCCGCCTTGTAGCCCGTTTCGCAGGCCGTGGTGATGCCCAGGGCGTCGAACAGGAACTGTACGCTGCAGCGGGCGGCCTGCTGGGCATAGCGCTGCCGGAGGGACTCGGGCTTGTCCAGCAGGGACTCCAGGCCGCCGGTGCGGGCTACCACCAGATCCCGCAGGTGGCTGGACAGCGACCCCACGAAATGCAGGGCGTTGAAGCCCTTGGACAGGATTTCGTCAAACAGCAGGAAGGCCTGGCCGTATTCTCCGGCAAGGAAATGGTCTACCAGGCGGAAGCTGTACTCGCTGTCCAGCACGTTCAGGTTCCGGATAACGTCGGCATACTGCACCTGGGTGCCGCAGAAGGCCACCGTCTGGTCGAAGATGGTGAGGGCGTCGCGCATGGCGCCGTCGGCCTTGGAGGCAATTACGTGCAGGGATTCGTCGTCGATGGAGACCCCCTCCTTGGTGGCGATGGTGCGCAGGTTCCGCACCATGTCGGCCGTGGAGATGCGGTTGAAGTCGTAGGTTTGGCAGCGGCTCAGGATGGTGGGCAGGATTTTGTGCTTCTCCGTGGTGGCCAGGATGAAGATGGCGTGTGCGGGCGGTTCCTCCAGCGTCTTGAGGAAGGCGTTGAAGGCCGCCTGCGAGAGCATGTGCACCTCGTCGATGATATAGACGCTGTACTTTCCCACCTGCGGCGGCACCTGCACCTGTTCCATGAGCGTCTTGATGTCCTCTACGGAATTGTTGGAGGCGGCGTCCAGCTCGTGGATGCAGTAGCTCCGGCCCTCCTGGAAACTCACGCAGGACTCACACTCCCCGCAGGGTTCCATGTCCGGCCCGGGATGGGCGCAGTTGATCATCTTGGCGAAGATGCGGGCCGTGGTGGTCTTTCCCACGCCCCGGGGACCGCAGAACAGGTAGGCATGCGCCAGCTGGCCCCGTTTGATGGAATTGGACAGGGTGCGGGCGATGTTGTCCTGGCCGATGAGGGTTCCGAAGGAATCCGGCCGGTATTTTCTTGCCGATACGATGTACTGACTCATAGGCGTTTACTTTTCCAGTTCTGCCAGGGCCACGGTCACGGTCCGGTCTACCGGCAGGTAATACTTGTAGTAGGCGTTCTCTCCCAGCTTGGAATAGCGGGCCACCAGGGATTCCAGCTGGGGAACCAGGTAGGGAGCGGTCTTTTCCCATTCTTCCCGGGTGGCCGTGATGCCGTCTTCCCGGGCCGCAAAGCTGCGGAAAGCGGTGGCAACATCCACTTCCTTCAGGAAGCGGTCCATCTCCGGATATTTCTCTATGGACAGCAGGCGCTCCCGGTAGCGGTCGAAGACGGAGGAGGCAAAGCGCATCTGGGTGGCCTTCCGGTTGCATTTCAGGAAATAGGCCGAGGCGCGGGTGGTGTCCATGGGCACGAAGACATCCGGCATGATGCCGCCCCCGCCGTACACGTTCCGGCCGTTGCGCGTATGGTGCAGGTCCTTCTTGTTCAGCTTCACGCTGTCGGCATAGAAGACCTCGCCGGCGGCGTAGCGGTTGTAAAGGTCCGTGTCGTAGCTCTCGTAGGGCTTCTGGATGCAGCGGCCGCTGGGGGTGTAATAGCGGGCCACGGTGAGCCGGACGCCCGAACGGTCGGAGAAGTCGTATTCTTCCTGCACCAGGCCCTTCCCGAAGGAGCGGCGGCCGATGACCTGGCCCCGGTCGTTGTCCTGGATGGCGCCCGCCACAATTTCACTGGCCGATGCGGTATTCTCGCTGATGAGCACCGTCAGGCCCACATCCTTGAGCCCTCCGTTCCCGTCGGCCTTGTACAGCTCCCGCACTCGATCCCGCCCCTTGATGAACAGGATGATGTCGTTGCGGTCCAGGAAGTCGTTGCAGATGAGCAGCGCCTGGTCCAGATAGCCGCCCGTATTGTCCCGCAGGTCCAGGATCAGGTGTTTCATGCTGCGGTCCATGAGGTTTTCGGCGGCCTCGTGGAATTCCTTGAAGGTGGTCCGGGTGAACTTGGCCAGGCGGATGTAGCCCACGCCGTCGCGCACGATGAAGCTGGCATCTACGCTGTGGACGGGAATTTTCCCGCGGATAATCTGGAAGGGAATCTCTTCCTGCCCGCGCTGGACGGTGACGGTGACCTTGGTGCCTGCGGGGCCCCGCATCCGGCGCACCATGCTGTCCTGCGGAAAACGGACGCCGGCAATCACCTGGTCGTCCACCTTCAGGAGCCGGTCCCCCACCAGCAGGCCAGCCTTTTCCGAAGGCCCGCCGGAAATCACTTCCAGCACGATGGCCGTGTCGTTGGGCACGTTGAACTGGATGCCGATGCCCTCGAAGTTGCTGGCCAGGTCTTCCTGGGCCGCCGTCAGCTCCACGGGCGGCAGATACACCGAGTGCGGGTCCAGCTTGGACATGATGCCCGCCACCGCGGCGTCCGTGATGGCTTCCGTGTCGATGGAGTCTACATAGTTCTTCTCCACCATGTCCAGGATTTGGTTCACCTTGCTCCAGTTCTGGTCCCGGAGCTTCACGTAATGGCGGCTGTCGCGGTATTTCACCACGGAAAGGGTAATGAGTACGCCGATGGCAATGCCCAGCAGGACCTGCATCAGCTGAATGGCCGTTTTCTTTTGCATAGGCCCCGCTATTTGGACTGTTCCACTTCAATGCCCGCCCGCCGGAGCAGGTCCACCCCGTCCGTGAGCCGGTATTCGTCCCGGTACACCACCCGGCGGATGCCGGACTGGATAATGAGTTTGGCACATTCCACGCAGGGCGATGCCGTCACATACAGGGTGGCGTCCTGGGAACTGTTGCCGCTTTTGGCCACTTTGGTAATGGCGTTGGCCTCGGCATGGAGGACGTAGGGCTTGGTTACCCCGTCCTCGTCTTCGCACACATTCTCAAAGCCGGACGGCGTGCCGTTGTAGCCGTCGGAGATAATCATCCGGTCTTTCACCAGCAGGGCGCCCACCTTCCTGCGCTTGCAGTAGGAATTCTGGGCCCAGATCTCGGCCATCTCCAAATAACTGTGGTCAAATTTCATAGGCTATGTCCTCTGGTACAGATACCGCTTGATGCTCTTCTTGGGGGTGCGCTCAAAGTCTTCCGGCATGAGCTCGATTTTCTTGATGTGCGCATAGTTGGGCAGTTCCTCGTTGATGGCGGGCAGCGTGTCCAGGATGCGCTTTTTGAAGGCGGAACGGGTGTAGCCGTCCAGCTCTCCCTGGTGCCAGTCCGGGTAGATGAGGGCCGTGAGGCCGCCGTCGTCCTCCACCACCAGCGAATCTACTACGTAGTTGAAGTTGTTGATGGTGGCCTCCAGCTCTTCCGGATAGATGTTCTGGCCGGAAGGGCCCAGCACCATGCACTTGGAACGGCCGCGCAGGAACAGGTAGCCGTCGGCATCCACCACGCCCATGTCGCCGGTGCGGAACCAGCCGTCCTGGGTGAAGCTGTTCCGGGTGGCTTCTTCGTTCTTGTAGTAGCCCAGGCACACGTTGGGGCCTTTCACCTGCACCTCGCCGGGGATGTTCCGCGGGTCCGGGGAGTCGATGCGGATTTCCATGTTCAGGGCGGGGCGGCCGGCGCTGCCCACCTTTACCTTGTCCCAGTGGGCATAGCAGATGATGGGCGCGCACTCCGTCATGCCGTAGCCCACGGTGTAGTGGAAGCCAATCTTGTTCAGGAATTTCTCTACCTCCGGGTTGAAGGCGGCCCCGCCCAGAATCACTTCCTCGAACTGGCCGCCGAAGGCATTGGTGAGCTCCGTGCAGAACTTTTTCTTGATGACGGGGCCCAGCACCGGGATGCGCCGGTAGTATTTGGTCTTGTCCACCAGGGGCTTGAGCTTGGTCTTGTACACTTTCTCTATGACCAGCGGCACGGCGATGATAATGTCCGGATGGATTTCCCCCAGGGCCTGCATGATGACCTTGGGACTGGGCACGCGGCTGAGGAAGTGCACGTGCATGCCGATGCAAAACTCGAAGAGGAACTCGAACATCATGCCGTACATGTGGGCCGAGGGCAGCATGGCCACCACGTTCATGCCCGCCTTGAGCTGCGGCTCCGCGTCTTCCAAGGCAAACTGGATGTTGGAGTAGAGGGCCCGGTACGGGAGCATGACGCCTTTGGAGAAACCGGAAGTGCCGGAGGTGTAGTTGATGATGGCCAATTCTTCGGGGGAGTCCTCGTAGTAACGGATATCCTCCGGCTCGAAGTTGTTGGGATAGCGCCGGCCGAATTCTTCGTTCAGGTGCTCGCGCACCCGGGACAGGTCTGCAGAGGCGGCAAAGAGGAATTTGAACGTGTTGATTTGCACCACCACCTGGAGGTCCGGCATTTCTTCGGCCGACAGGCCTTCCCAGATTACCTCGTCCACAAACAGGACGCGGGCTTCCGAGTGGTTCACCAGGTAGTGGATGTTGCCGGGCTTGAATTCGTGCAGGATGGGTACGGCCACGGCGCCGTAGGTGAGGGCGGCCAGGAAACTCACGCCCCAGTTGGCCTGGTTGCGGGAGCAGATGGCCACTTTGTCTCCCCGCTGCAGCCCGCACTGCTCGAAGGCGATGTGCAGCTTGGCTATGCGCCGGGCCACATCCCTGTAGGCCAGCGTCATGCCCTGGTAGTTGGTGAGCGCCGGGCGGTCCCAGTTGGACACCATGCTATTTTGGAGAATTTTGTTTACAGATTTGAATTCCATATTGGGGTAGGTTTTAGTTCATTTTGAATTCCCGGGTGCGGCCGTCGTAACATTCCGCCTGCACGCCTTTTCCTTTGGGCGTGACGGGGGAGTCCGGCTTGATCATCTTCCCGCCTTCCTCCCGGGTAAGGGGGTCTCCTCCGTAAAAGCCGTACACCAGGGTGCGCACCGACGTACGCACCACCCAGTACGACTTTCCGTTCACTTCCAGCAGTTCCGGCAGCGCCTTTACGGTTTCCGGGGCCCGGATGCCTTTCCAGTCCGAGGGCTTCTGGCCGTGGAGGTTGTACATTTCCAGGGTATTGTCTTTGTGGAGCACCATCACGGTGTAACCGTGGGCTCCGGTGAAGTCGTAGGCGGCAGGACCCAGCAGGACCGGTTTTCCCAAATCGGCGGGGAAGCCGTTCACCCAGTGGCCCAGGCGGTCCAGCAGGTACAGTTTGGACCCGGCTGCAAAGAGGAACTGGATTTTGCCGTTGTTGTAGTAGTCTATGTTTTCCACCCGGCCGCAGAGGCGTTCCTTGAAGGGGATGCCCCAGACGCCCTTGCCGTTTTCATCGTTGAGGCAGATGGACAGGTGGTCGTTCTGGTACAGGTAGTTGGTTTTGCCGGTGGTGTAGTTCTGCACCGGGAACAGGCCCGTGGGTACCACCACGGTGGTGTCCCGTTCCAGCACCTGCACCTTGGTGCCCTTGAGGGCCCGCTTGTCTACCCGGATGCGGTACAGGGGCTTTTCCCCGGACAGGTCCACACCCACGAAGGCCGGTGCATAACCGGCGCCCCTGACGAAGGCCTGCAGCTTTTCGGCCAGTTCCCCGGAGAAGAGCTCGGTGGCCATTTCCGGGTTTTCCGAGAAGGAGTTGTAGGCTACGACCCCGGAGGGAACGGAGACCGAGGCGTCCGAGAGCCGGTCTTTGAGGGTATATTCCAGGAAGGGCTTGCTGGCAAAGGCGGCCACGGAGGGGCCGTCGCCGAAGACGCTCCAGCGGGAGCCCACGGAGGCGCAGGATGTGTCCACCACGGAGAAGTCCTCTCCCAGGATGGCGCGCAGGCAGCCGCTGTAGGGGTTGGACGCGGGTTCTCCCAGCTTCTGGTCCTTGGCCGATCGCACCAGCACTACCTCGTGCGCAACGCCGTCGTCGGCCGTGAAGGAGGCTTTCACCACTTCCCTGGGCTGGAGGCTGCGGAACCATTCTTCCGGCGACAGGGGCCGGCCGGAACGGGCCTTGAGTGTATTGTTGTAACGGGTTATGCGGCCGTTGCCGTCTTCGTAACGGCGCAGCAGGGCCAGGAACTGGTCGGCATCCGGTACGGGAAGGGAATAGGCCTTGGAGGTGAAATAGGGGAGGACCTCCGGAAAGGCGGGTTCCTGGGCGGGCAGTCCGGCCAGGGCGCCGAACCAGCTGGCGGGGGCTTCCCCGGGCAGGGCGCTCCCTTTCAGGAGCAGGTGGTCCTTGTCTTCCTCCTGCACCACCAGGGCGCTCCAGGCGGTGAGGCTTTTCAGGAACGAGGCCTTCCCGCGCAGGCGGGCAGGGGCATAGACCTGCAGGATTTTGGCGGCGTGGGCGTGGGAGAAGAAGAAGGACACCGGGCCGGATGTGACGGACACCAGGTCCTGCAGCTTGTCCGTGGCCAGCACCGACAGTCCCTCTTCCAGGTGGCGGGCCGATCCGTTCAGGAACGTCTCCGAGCGGGAGGCCAGCAGGAACCCGCCGCACTGGACCGTCTTGAGGCCGGCTTTGCCTGCCGCCGCCAGGACGGGAGAGAGCGAGGCCGAATCTGTCTGCTGCAGCTCCGTGACCACCAGCGGTACCAGTGAGCCGCTGTTGTGCAGCGAGACGGCCATCCGGCTGCGGCCGGTGCTGCGAAGGTATTCCATGAGGGCCGGGTTACCGGGGCAGAGGATGGCCTGCACCAGAGCGGTGGAGTCTTCCAGCACCCGGGCCGCCGCCTTGGAACCGTCGAACACGCTCACCAGCACGGCATCGGCCGGAACGGCCCTGAGCACGTTCCAGGCCGCCGGCATTTCGGCCTTTTTGGGCGCCTCTGCCGGGCCGCTTCCATACAGCCGGCTCACCGCAAAGGCAATCCCTGCCAGCATAAGCGCCAGCACGACGGTTACAACTATGGTTGCCCTTTTCCCCATATTATGCAAAGTTAATCAATATTGCCGAATTAGCAACCAAAAATGAAGGATAAAAAAACCCGGCCGGGGCCGGGCGAAAGCAGCGTTGATGCTGCGTATGGATGAAGGTGCTTACTGCTCTTCCTGAAGACGGAGCTTCTGGACGTAGATAGCCTTCTGCAGAGCCATGCGCTTCTTCACGGAAGGCTTTTCGAAGTTCTTGCGGGCACGCATCTCGCGGACGGCGCCGGTTTTCTCGAACTTGCGCTTGAATTTCTTGAGCGCGCGCTCAATGTTTTCGCCTTCTTTGATGGGAACGATGATCATGCTTTTACACCTCCTTTTTCTTTTTGGGACTGCAAAGGTAGAAATATTTTGAAAATCTACAAAAATAATTTACTATATTTGCTGTAACAAGATTGTTATTCCCCTGACAGGCAAATCACTTAAACCCTGCTATATGAAAAAGAAGAAGAATCCCGATGCCTATGACTGGCAATTCGCATCCGTCGGCGGTGCCGTACGGGTGCAAATCCGCAGCGGAGAAGACCTCCGCCACCTGGGAGAACTGGACCGGAAACTCTGGACGGTCCTGAGCTGCCCCGCCGCCGGGTTGGAGTTCGACCCGGCCTCGCTCCGGCACATCGATGCCGACGGGGACGGCAACATCCGCGTGGATGAGGTCATTTCCACGGCCCAATGGCTCACCCGCGTGGTGAAGGATGCCGACACCCTCCTGAAAGGGGAGGATTCCATCCCGTTCAGCAACTTCAACACGGAGGACCCGGACGGGGCCCGTCTGCTCTCCTCGGCCCGGCAAATCCTGGCCAACCTGAAGCTGGACAAGGACAGCATTTCGCTGGCCGAGACATCCGACAACGTGAAAATCTTCGCCGACACCCTGTTCAACGGGGACGGCGTCATCACCCCCGCATCGGCCGGAAAAGACGAGGCGCTGGCTAAAGTCATCGCGGACATAGCCGCCTGCATGGGTTCCGTCACGGACCGCAGCGGGGTGGAAGGCATTACCGCCGACCAGGTGGAGGCCTTCTACGGGGCCTGCGCAGACTATTCGGCCTGGAAAGCCGCCGGCACCCCGGAGGTATTTCCGTTTGCCGACAAGACCTCCGACGCCCTCGCTTCCGTGGAGGCCCTCAAGGAGAAGGTGGCCGACTATTTCATGCGCTGCAAGTTAATCGGCTTTGATGCAGCCACTTCCGAGGCGGTGGACGTGTCCGTGGAGAAGATTGCCGCCATTGAAGGGAACCTGGCCGACGCCTCTTCCAAGATTTCCGACCAGCCGCTGGCCAAGCCCGCGAAGGAAGGCCTGCTGCCCCTGAAGGAAGGCCTGAACCCCGCCTGGAAGGATGCCGTGGCCGCCATGGCCGCCCTGTGCCTGCCTGGAAAGAAGACAACCCTCACTGAGGAAGAATGGAACGGGCTGGTGGCCAAGTTCGCCCCCTACACCGCCTGGCTGGAGGCCAAGAAGGGCGCCGAGGTGGAACCCCTGGGGCTGGAAGCCGTGGAGGCCATCCTGAAGGAAGACCGCAAGGCCGCCCTGCTGGATCTCCTGGAAAAGGACAAGGCCGAGGAAGCCAACGCCCTTAGCATCGAGGAGGTGGACCGTCTGGTGCGCCTGTACCGGGACTTCTACCGTTTCCTGAACAACTATGTGGTGCTGAAGGACTTCTACAATCCGGAGCGCAAGGCCATCTTCCAGGCCGGGCGCCTGTACATAGACCAGCGCAGCACAGACCTGTGCATCAAAGTGGACGGGCCTTCCCCGGAAATCTCCGGGCTCAGCGGCATGTACATCCTCTACTGCGCCTGCACCAGCGAGAAACTGGGCCAGTCCTTCAACATTGCGGCCGTGCTCACGGCCGGTGACGTGGACGGTCTCAGGGAAGGCAAGAACGCCGTGTTCTACGACCGCGAGGGCAACGACTACACCGCCAAGGTGACCGCCATCGTGGAGAATCCCCTCAGCCTGCGCCAGGCCTTCTGGGCCCCGTACAAGAAGGCGGCCCGCTGGGTCAGCGACAAGATAGACAGCCGGGCGGCCGCCAAGAACGACAAGGCCATGGGAGATCTTACCACGGCGGCCGACCATGCCACCGACGGCAAGGGGGCCGAAGCCGCCGGCGCCGTGAAGCCGGGCTTCGACGTGGGCAAGGTGGCCGGCATCTCCATTGCCGCCGCCGCTGTGTCGGGCGTCCTCATTGGGCTTGTCGCCGTGCTGAAATCCCTCACATGGTGGCAGTGGCTCATCCTCATCGCGGTGGTGATGCTCATCATCTCCCTGCCGTCCGTGTTCATCGCCTGGCGGAAACTCCGCCGCCGGGACCTGGCCCCGGTGCTCAACGCCAACGGCTGGGCCATGAACGCCGCCTCGCTGGTAAGCGTGAAGTTCGGCAAGACGCTCACTTCCCTGGCCGAATATCCCAGGCTCAGCGATGTGGATCCGGAGGCCCGCAGGAAGTCCCGCCGCCGCTGTTTCTGGTGGTCCTTCGCCGGCTGCGTGGTGGTGGCCTGCCTGGTGCTGTGGCTGCTGAACGTGCTGCTGCCGCTGGGTGAGTGCCTGCGCAGCCCGCTGCCCAAGTATCGGCCTGCAGCGGCGGTGGAGGAAGTGGCGGTCCCCGTGGAGGAAGTTCCGGTCCTTCCCATAACGGAAGCGCCTGAAACGGAGCCTGCAGAATAATGGACACGCCTTTTCCCTATTCCCAATATGTGACAGGGAAGAACTTCGTGGGCCGGAAAGCCGATGTGACCCTCCTGGGAAATCTCCTTTCCCAGGGGGAGCACGTGGTGATGTACGAGCCGCCCAAGACCGGCAAAACCTCTCTGGTACAGCAGGCCCTGCTGTCCATGCGCATGGCGGGGAAAGCCTTCACCGTGGGACAGTTCTCGGCCCTGAACATCCGTACCCTGGAGGAGTTCCTGCTGCGGCTGGGCTCCACGGTGGTGCGGATGGTGGCCTCTACCCCGGAGGAATATGCCCAGGTGGTGCGGCAGTATCTGGGCGGCACGCATTTCGTCTTCGACCCTGCGGCCTTCGCCGACCGGGACCAGCTGGTCTCGGCCGGCTGGGAGCTGGATGCCCAGGACGTGAAGGCCATGCTCCGCTTCCCCTTCCGCCTGGCCAAGGACAGGGGCGAGCGGCTCATCCTCATCATCGACGAGTTCCAGTGTGTCTTGTACCAGGACAATCCGGACGCCCTGCTGCGTCCGCTGGACGCCACGCTCCGCGCCGCCCGGGAAGCGGGGGAGAAGCAGTTTTCCTTAATCCTGTCCGGCAGTGCCGTAAACGCCATGCGGTCCATCTTCGAGAGCAGCCTGCTGTTCCACCGGCAGGTGAACCGCGTGCGCCTGTCCCCGGTGGAAGAGGGCGAAATGGCCAACCATGTGATCCGGGGCTTCCTCTCCGGGGGAAAGGTGATGGAACTCCACCTGATGGAGGGGGCCTGCCGGCTTTTCCGGGGCCACCTGTGGTACATCAACCACTTCTCTTCCATCTGCGACTCCATGACCCGCGGCTACATCCTGGAACCCGTGCTCATCGATGCCCTGGGCGCCCTCATCGCCATCCACGAACCCCGCTTCACGGACCGGATGGGCTCCCTCACCACCCACCAGGTGAACATGCTGCGGGCCACCGTGGACGGAGTGACCCGTTTCAGCTCGGCCGAGGTAATCCGCCGCTACGGGCTCAACTCGTCGGCCAACGTGAAGCGGGTGAAGGACGCCCTTATGAAAAAGGAGATCCTCCGCTTCGACGAGTCCGACAATCCCGTCATCATAGACCCCCTGTTCGAGTACTGGGTAAAGAAGTATTATTTTGAAGTAAAGGAATGAAAAAGAAGATAGTTGTGCTTACCGGCGCCGGCGTGAGCGCCGAAAGCGGTTTTGCCACGTTCCGCGATACCGGCGGCCTGTGGGAGCAGTACGACGTGAACGACGTGGCTTCCATCGAGGGCTGGTACCGGAACCGGGCGCTGGTGCTGGATTTCTACAACCAGCGCCGCGCCCAGCTGAAGGAGGCCCGGCCCAATGCCGCCCACCTGGCCATCGCCGGCCTGGAAGCGAACTACGACGTGGACGTGATTACCCAGAATGTGGACAACCTGCACGAAAGGGCCGGATCCACGCGGGTGCTGCACCTGCACGGGGAACTCACCAAGGTGCGTCCGGAAAACGGCCTCTACGACCGGACCGCCTCCGAGGCCGAGGTCATCGACGTGGGCTTCGCTCCGGTGCACCTGGGCGAGAAGGCCCCCAACGGCAGCCAGCTGCGGCCGCACATTGTCTTTTTCGGGGAGTCCGTGCCCAACATAGAGAAAGCCATCAACCTGGTGGAGAAGGCCGATATCCTCCTGATAGTGGGCTCTTCCCTGCAGGTGTATCCCGCCGCCGGGCTGTACCGCTACGCTTCCATCCAGACGCCCATCTATGTGATTGATCCCAAGCCGGTTCCCATAAGCGACCCCCGGGTAACCTTCATCCAAGACGTGGCCACCCGGGGGATGCAGCAGTTTCTCGCTTTGCTGGAGGCTTAATCTATCCGGTCAAAACCGGTATAGGGCCTCAGGCATGCGGGTATTTCAATGTAACCGTCCTTCTGGTTGTCTTCCAGCAGGGCCGCCACCACGCGCGGAAGGGCCAGGGAACTGCCGTTCAGGGTGTGGCACAGCTGGGTTTTGCCCGTCTGGTCCTTGTAGCGGAGCTTCAGGCGGTTGGCCTGGTAGCTCTCGAAGTTGGACACGGAGGAAATCTCCAGCCAGCGTCCCTGGGCGGCGCTCCACAGCTCAAAGTCATAGGTGATGGCCGATGTGAAGCTCATGTCGCCGCCGCAAAGGCGCAGGATGCGGTACTTCAGGCCCAGCTCGTTCACCAGGCTCTCTACGTGGGAGACCATCTGGTCCAGGGCGGCGTAGCTGTCTTCCGGCTTTTCCACGCGCACAATCTCCACTTTGTCGAACTGGTGCAGGCGGTTCAGGCCCCGCACGTCCTTGCCGTAGGAACCGGCTTCGCGGCGGAAGCAGGGCGTGTAGGCCGTGAGCTTCTGGGGGAACTGGTCCCCGGAGAGGATGACGTCGCGGAAGATGTTGGTCACGGGCACCTCGGCGGTGGGCACCAGGTAGAAGTTGTCCACGGTGGCGTGGTACATCTGGCCTTCCTTGTCCGGCAGCTGGCCGGTGCCGAAGCCGGATGCGGCGTTAACCATCACGGGCGGCTCCACCTCCTGGTAGCCGGCGGCGGTGTTGCGGTCCAGGAAGTAGTTGATGAGGGCGCGCTGCAGCTTGGCGCCTTTCCCCTTATAGACAGGGAAGCCGGCTCCGGTAATCTTGACGCCCAGGTCGAAGTCTATGATGTCGTACTTCTTGGCCAGTTCCCAGTGGGGGAGGGCGCCTTCGGGGAGGCTTACCTCCGGCCCGCCCATTTTTACCACCAGGTTGTCCTCGGCGCCCTTTCCTTCCGGAACCAGGTCGCAGGGAAGGTTGGGCAGCAGCACCAGCTGGGCCTGGAGCTCTTCGGCGTTGACATCGGCCTGGGAGAGGAGCTCGCCCGAACGGGCTTTGAGGGCAGCCACTTCGGCCTTGGCGGCTTCGGCCTCTTCCCGGCGGCCCTGCTTCATGAGGGCGCCGATTTCGGCCGCGGCCTTCTTCTGCCGGGCCAGGAGGGCGTCGCTCTCTGTCTGGAGGGCCTTGCGCCTGTCGTCCAGGGCGATGACGTTTTCCACGATGGCGCGGGCATCGAAGTTTTTAACAGCAAGTCTCCGGATAACAAAATCCGGAGACTCGCGTAAAAGTTTTAAAGTAAGCATGCTTTAGTTCTCGAAGGGAAGTACGGAAACGAAAGACTTGTCTTCACGCTTGCGGGTGAATTTGACAGTGCCGTCCACCAGGGCGTAGAGGGTGTGGTCCTTGCCCATGCCTACGTTCAGGCCCGGGTTGTGAACCGTACCGCGCTGACGCACGATGATGTTGCCGGCCTTTACCACCTCTTCGCCGAACTTCTTGATGCCAAGGCGCTTGGAATGACTCTCACGACCGTTCTTGGAACTGGATTGACCTTTCTTGTGTGCCATAATCTGTTTCTCCTTTTAAGTTAAGCGATAGCGTCGATGTGGATTTTGGTAAGCTTCTGACGGTGACCGTTCAAGGTCTGGAAACCTTTGCGGCGGATTTTCTTGAAAACAAGAACTTTCTTTGCCTTGGCGTCGTCATCCATTACGGTGGCAGTAACCTTGGCTCCCTCCACATAGGGAGTACCCACTTTCACGGCACCCTCATTGTCCACGAGGAGCACTTTGTCAAACTCTACGGATTCTCCGTTCTTGGCCTTGAGGCGGTTTACGAAGATGTCCATTCCAGCTTCTACTTTAAACTGCTGGCTTGCAATGTCTACGATGGCGTACATTGTACAAAAACTTATTTAAAGTTTTGGACCGTAAGCGCCTGCCTCCGGGGCCGGTCTTCACTGAGCTTAGCGGTCATCTCAAAATTTGGGACTGCAAAGATACGCTTTTTTCTTTGAAAACCAAATTTTTCGGCTAAAATTGCTTACCTTTGCGGCCGATGGAAATGGAACGCGTCATTCTTGGCATAGACCCGGGCACCCGGCTGCTGGGCTTCGGCATCATCCGCGTGGAGGGCAAAAAAGCCACCTACGTGGACATGGGCGTGCTGGACTTGCGCAAAGATTCGGACGCCTACACCAAGCTCCAGGCCATCTATGACTGCATCGCTCAGGTGTGCAAGAGCTACCATCCCACGGAACTGGCCATCGAAAGCCCCTTCTACGGGAAGAATGCGCAGGTGGTCCTCAAGCTGGGCCGGGCGCAGGGGGCCGCCATCATCGCCGCCCTGGAGTCTGGCGTGGCCTCCGTGACGGAGTATGCCCCCCGCAAGGCCAAGGAGGCCATCGTGGGCAACGGCGCCGCCTCCAAGGAGCAGGTGCAGCTCATGCTGGAAAAAACCCTGGGCGTGAAGCTGGAAAGCCGGCACCTGGACGCCACGGACGCCCTGGCCATCGCCCTGTGCCACCACTTCGAGACGGCCAAACCGCTGTCATCGGCCGGGGGCAAGGGCGGATGGGAGCAGTTCCTGAAGGAACATCCGGACAGGATAAAATAAGAAATAAATAATAGATTAAACTTTGGCCAAAGAGCCGTGTCTAAGACAGCGTGATTTGGTATTGATTTATGGTTAGAAAGTTTTTAGTGGTCGTATTCGGCCTTTTTACCGCCCTGGCCCTGCATGGCCAGAACTGCAAGATTAGCCTTCAGCTGCAGGATGCCGCCACCGGCGACCCGGTCAGTTTCGCAACCGTTTCCGTAACTCCCGCCAAGGGACAGGCCAAATATACCCTCACCGACAGCGAGGGAAAGGCCACCCTGGAGAAGGTGCGTGCCGGAAGCTATACCCTCAAGGCCGAGCTCATGGGCTACAAGTCCCACGAACAGTCCCTGGAACTGAAGGCCGACACCTCCCTGGGCGTCATCAAGATGGAACAGGACCTGGAGGTGCTGGATGCGGCTTCCGTATCGGCCACGGGCAATCCCATCATCATCAAGAAAGACACGGTGGAGTACAACGCATCGTCCTTCAAGATTTCAGACGACAACATGCTGGTGGACCTGCTGAAGAAGCTCCCCGGCATCGAGGTGTCCGAGGACGGCACCATCACCTCCAACGGGGAGACCGTCTCCAAGATTACCATCGCCGGCAAGACCTTCTTCCTGGACGACCCGCAGCTGGCTTCCCAGAACATTCCCGCCAAGCTGGTGGAGAAGGTGAAGGTGGTGAAGAAAAAGAGTGAACAGGCCGAATTCACCGGCATCGACGACGGCGAGGAGGAAACCGTGATAGACCTGACCGTCCAGAAAGGCATGATGAACGGGGTCTTCGGCAATGCCATGGCCGGCGGCGGCCACGACCTTCCCTCCCAGCAGGGCGCCGTGAACGACTGGCGCTGGCAGTCGGCCCTCATGGGCGGCCGCTTCACGGAGACCAGCCAGATCAGCGTCATCGCCAATGCCAACAACACCAACAACCGGGGCTTCAACGACCTGTCCGGCTCCATGATGAACTCCATGATGGGCAGCGGAGGCGGCATGGGCCGCGGCGGCGGTTTCGGCGGCAACTCCAACGGCATCACCACCTCCTGGATGGGCGGAGTCAACGGCAACTGGGACCTCCTGGGCGACAAGATGGACCTGGGCGGCAACTACCTGTACAACGGCTCCATCGTGGACGTGACGGAAGACACCTACAAGGAAACCTACATGACCGACGGCTCCACCCTGGTGTCCGACAACGACGGCCGCAGCCACACGTTCACGGACGGGCACCGCGTGGGCATGCGCCTGGAGCACAAATTCTCCGACAATACCTCCATCCTCTTCCAGCCCCAGTTCAACTTCGGCCGGGGCAGCTATGTGCAGCAAAGCCTCTTCGACTCCTATACCTTTGCCGACGGGGAAGATTACAAGGGCATGGACACCCAGGACGCCGAATACCAGTCCCACCATACCAACAACGGTTTCACCAACAACACCGGCACCAACAGCAACTGGCAGACCAGGGGCTTCCTGCTCCTGCGCCAGCGTCTGGGCATGCCGGGGCGCACCATCTCGGCCAATCTGGACTGGAACCTCTCCAACAATGTCCTCAATGGCTACAACCAGTCGCTCACCAACACCCTGTTCGACCAGACGGGGGCTGCGCTGGCGGCCGGTTCCACCCCCGTCAACCAGCGCATAGAGCAAAGCTCGCAGTCCCGCAACCTGGGCGCCCGCCTGGTCTATACGGAACCCCTGGGCAACAACTTCTACCTGGAGGGCAGCTACAACATCAACTGGGCGCAGAGCTATACGGAGAAGTTCACCTACATCAGCGGGGATTACAGCTGGACGGACGCCTTTGCCCTGGGGGCCGGCCTGCTGCCCTACAACGCAGACGGAGAGACCATGTCCACCCCCTACAGCAACACCATCCTGAACCGGAGTCTCACGCAGAACCTGGGGGCGGCCTTCATGTACCAGAACGATGCGCTCCGTGCCCAGCTGGGCGCCTCGGCCATCCCCACCAAGACGTACAACGAGACCTTCAATTATGAGAAGGGTACCCCCACCGTCTATAATCCCGGCACCATCTGGAACTTCTCGCCGCGGGCCATGGTCTTCTACGACTTCAACGACAACGCCAATTTGCGCCTGTTCTACTTCGGCCGCAGCGCCCAGCCTTCCACCACGCAGCTGAACCCGGTGCTGGACAACTCCAATCCGCTGTCCCTGAGCCTGGGCAACCCTTACCTGAACCCGTATTTCAGCCACAGCCTGCGCTCGGACCTGGAGTATTCCAACAAGCAGACCTTCTTCACGGCGCGCCTCCACCTGGAGGGCGGCATGGTGCAGAATCCCATCACCAATGCCTCCTGGTACGACAACAACGGCCGCGCCTATACCTATCCGGTGAACGGGCACAACACCTACAGCAGCAACGTCCGGATCATGATCAATGCGCCCATCGCCAAGAGCAACTTCTCCATCTCCAACATGACCAATGCGTCCTATTCCCGGAGCGGCAGCTTCATCGGCGCCACCAACCTGGACATGGACAATTTCCTGGTGAAAGACGCTTCCGGCACCATCACGGCCTTCAATTACGCCGATTTCCAGCAATACTATTTCCAGGACAACACGGACAAGTGGGCGGAAGATTTCTCCGACAACACCACCCGGGCGCTCAGCCTCACGGAGCGTCTCCGCGCCACCTACCGTTCCGACTACCTGGAGATAACCGCCAGCGGGCGCACCCGCGTGAGCAAGCCCTGGTACACCCTCCAGAGCCAGGTGGCAGCCACCTGGAACAACCAGGTGAGCGGTTCCTTCAAGTGGACCCTCGGGGATTCAGGGATAGACCTGAGCACGGACGTCAGCTACAACTGGTACAACGGCTACACCACGCCGCAGGACCCGCAGCTGGTTTGGAACGCCTCCGTGTCAACGCCCCTGTTCCGGCGCCAGGCCACCCTTTCCCTGAAGGCCTACGACATTCTGGACCAGGCGCAGAACCTCCGTGTGACCACCACCGACAACTATTACCAGGAAACCGTGAACAACACCCTGGGCCGCTATATCATGCTCTCTTTCACCTGGCGCTTCGGCAACTTCGGCAAGGCCGGGCAGCAGCTGCGCCAGCGGATGGGCCAGGGCGGCCCCGGCGGCCCGCCTCCCGGTGGCGGCAGGCCGTTCTAA
>FLNY01003895.1_pt1 | contig 29622 bp, 14 predicted proteins | sample 1140381 | NCBI WGS metagenome assembly FLNY01 (sample SAMEA3878172, study PRJEB12797) | bioreactor metagenome | biome: Moose rumen | place: Sweden | collected 2011-10 | reverse complement strand
TTCTTCTGCCGGCGAGACACCTCTTACAAGCGTAGCTTGTTTTTTTACTTTATAGGAATTACAAAATAATTTCCTATAAAGTAAAAAAGAAGACGCATCGATTTTAATCGCCTTCGGCGATGACGATGCTCTACGGGAAGTCAGCGCCATTGTTATTGCACTTCGTGCAAGGGCGCTGACGTAACATTAAGATATCTTCCCGAGCAAGCTCGGGCCCCTTCTTAATGTCTTCCGCAACACTGCTTATACTTTAGTCCTGAGCCACATGGACATGGGTCATTAGGCATTACCTTTTTATCCTTGCGCTTTACTGTGCGTCCACCGGCGGACTCGTCTTTATTAGTACCTGTTACCTTGGCAACTTCCTCACGCTCAACCTTCTTCTCGATTCGGATACGATACAGCATTGTCAATGTATCATTGATAATAGCAGCATTCATCGAATCTAACATGTCATAGCTGGCCGCCTTGTATTCATCGATAGGATTTCGATTACCGTATGCCTGTAGACGAATACCCTGTCGCAACTGCTCCATATCATCAATCTCTTCCATCCACTTACGATCGATAACTCTAAGAAGAATTACACGCTCCACCTCTCTGAACTGCTCAGGCTGGTCGAATTCCTTTTCTTTATTTGCATACATATTAAGTGCAATCTCTGTAAGCTTTTCTTTTAATTCCTTTTTGCTCTTAATATTGCCAATCGAAAGCTGTGTCATTACAGGGACCGGTATAACCGGGCATAGGAGATGATTAAGCTCCTGGAGCTCCCACAATTCCTTCTCTGTATCATCAGGAATAGTCTTCTCTACACACTCATCCACCTTGTCACGAATCATGCCTAGAATCTGCTCGTGCATATCCTCGCCCATAAGCACTCTTCTACGCTGTGAATAAATCAACTCGCGCTGCTCATTCATGACAGCATCGTAATCCAATAGATTCTTACGTGCCGAGAAATTGTTTTCCTCTATCTTCTTCTGAGCCTTCTCAATGGCATCAGAAAGCATCTTGTGCTTAATCTGCTCACCCTCAGGAACACCCAGCGAATTAAACATACTAATCAATCTCTCTGAACCAAAGAGTCTCATTAAATCATCCTCGAGAGAAATGAAGAACTGTGACTCTCCGACATCACCCTGTCGACCTGAACGTCCGCGAAGCTGATTGTCAATACGTCTAGACTCATGACGCTCTGTACCGATTATTTTGAGACCGCCGGCAGCTCTCGCCTCATCATCCAGCTTGATATCTGTACCACGACCTGCCATGTTGGTTGCGATGGTAACTGCACCATGCTTTCCTGCCTCTGCTACAATCTCAGCTTCCTTTTCATGGAATTTGGCATTTAAAACATTATGCTGAATTCCTTCCTTGTGAAGCATACGGCTGACTAATTCTGAAATATCAATATCAATAGTACCGACAAGTACAGGCTGCCCCTTGGCATGTGCCATCTTTACCTCTTCAACGACCGCCTTATACTTTTCTGCCTTGGTCTTGTATACTGCATCATCATGGTCAATACGCTGTACAGGCTTGTTTGTAGGCACCTCCACAACGTCCATTCCATATATATCACGGAACTCCTGCTCCTCAGTGAGAGCAGTACCGGTCATACCTGCCTTCTTGTCATATTTATTAAAGAAATTCTGGAAGGTAATATTGGCAAGCGTCATTGACTCACGCTTTACCTTGACATGCTCCTTGGCCTCAATAGCCTGATGCAGACCATCTGAATAGCGACGTCCGGGCATGATACGTCCTGTAAATGAATCAACTATAAGGACCTGATCGTCCTTAACCACATAATCCTGATCCTTGAACATAAGATTATGTGCTCGCAACGCAAGGATAATATTATGCTGAATCTCGAGATTGTCAGGATCGGCAAGATTATCTATGTGGAAGAACTGCTCTACCTTCTCAACACCCTGTGCTGTAAGATTAACGACCTTATCCTTCTCATCTACTATGAAATCGCCAGTCTCATTTCTTTCGACACCCATAATTGCATCCATCTTGGAGAATTCAGGCAGATCCTCACCTCGCTTTAACTGACGTGCCAGCACATCGCATAGCTCATAGAGCTTGGTTGACTTGCCTGACTGACCTGAAATAATAAGTGGTGTACGAGCCTCATCGATGAGAACTGAATCCACCTCATCAATGATACAGAAATTAAGTCCACGCTGTACCAAATCCTTTTCATAGACACACATATTATCGCGGAGGTAATCAAATCCCAGCTCATTATTTGTGATATATGTAATATCACAATTGTAGGCAGCCTGACGCTCCTCCTTTGTCATATCATTCAAGACGACACCGACTGTGAGGCCAAGGAAACGGTGAACCTCTCCCATCCACTCAGCATCACGCTTTGCGAGATAATCATTGACTGTGACTATGTGTACGCCCTTTCCCTCCAATGCATTCAAATATGCCGGAAGGGTAGATACAAGTGTCTTTCCTTCACCGGTACGCATCTCAGCGATACGACCCTGATGAAGAATAATACCTCCAATAAGCTGCACTCTGAAGTGCTCCATGCCCAATGCTCTCTTGCCGGCCTCACGAACTACCGCATATGCCTCCGGCAAAATATCATCAAGCGTCTCTCCCTTGGCCAATCTATCCTTGAATTCCTGAGTCTTATCTCTAAGCTCCTCATCTGAAAGAGCCTGCATCTGAGGTCTATATGATTCTATCTTGTCAACTATCGGATTAATGCGCTTGAGCTCGCGCTGAGAATGTGTTCCAAAAACCTTATCTATTATTCCCATTTCGTATCTCCTAACTCTAATGGACATAAGTGTCCCAAACTTTAAATATTGTAACAAATTATTAGCATTACAACAACCAATCAAATCTTAAAAATCAAAACCCCGGCTCACTTCAGGCCGGGGTATAATCTCAAATTATATACTACAAACTAAATACAAACAATAATATCGCTACGTAGTACGTCACAAGGTTGAAATGATGAGTCAGGCGCTTCTCCCATCTCTTGTGGAAATGGTAAAAATATAAAAATAAAATCGAGAAATCACTGAGGAAAAATAAAATTCCTGCCGCCATTATCATATACGGTGCCGGGTGAGAATTGCCCTGTGCTATGGCATATGCGCCTACCTCTATTGCCTTTAGAGACATTGCCGATACAAAATAGCAATATACAAATGACGGGTAGAATAACCTACCCATGTGCAAATGAATCTTTTTATACAGAAGATACATTAATCCACATATAAATACCGGAAGTATGAAAACCAGTGGATAAGTCGGCTTATAATCCTCACACATGTAGATAAGTAAAAATATATGCCCAAAAATAAATACAAATGTCCCGAGTGTCATGTAGTGCTTATCCTTGCGCACATTATAATATGCCATCAACACATCGCCAACAAAACATGCGATAAGAGCAATTAACAGCTTGTGCAGGCTCTCAGAGAACATATTGTTAAGTATCAAAATCACCAAAAAGGAAGCGCTGCACACCGCCTTCAGCGGCACATAGCACCTCCTTGAATACTTGTTGTCACATACTGCCATAAGCAATGTTAGCAATATTCCATAAATAACTAATTCAAGTAACATATTATTCTCTCCGGTAATTTAATGTATCACGCGGGCACTCGCTATGACTGCCCGCATGAATATTATTCATCTTCGTTAAGTGCTGCTATTGCAAGCAAGTTCTTCTGTCGACTGAGAAGTATCGCTGCCGCTCCAAGAAGGAAAATTGCTGCACATAGCAAATATCTAACATCAAATCCATCAGCTGTAGTCGGGGTTGTATCCTGAGTATGTCCCTGTGAGATACTACCATCACTGCTAACTGTATAGGTAACTGTGGTAGTTGTCTTGCCTGCCGTAATATTCAAATCTGTCTCACCATATCCGTCTGTGTAGACAAAACGCACCTTATGATTACCAACTGATAGTGACTTGATATAATTATAAGTCATTGTAAGTATAACAGAGCCTGACTCCAGTGTATAATTGCCCTCAGGAATATCTTTGCCATCCACCTGAACATGCAATAGCTTGTCCATTGGTCCATCACAGACTACTCTGACCGGTCCGCCGTTTTGCGAAACTGTCTGATTTGCCCCCTCGATTACCTTGTACTTTGCCTCAGGATTTGCAGGTGCTGCAGCTCCAGTAGTCTCTTTGTAATAGAACTCCGCCGTCCTATTCGTATTAACTGTTCCTGACTGATGTAATCCGCCAAAGCATACAAATCCTGCATAGGATGCCGGCTCATAGCTATATGTATCGCCTTTGGTATAGGTCGCTGTTGTACGAGTTGTCGTCTTAATGACAGTTCTCTCGTCTGCCTTATAGAACTTATCAATTACGGTAACTGTATATTTTGTATCATCTGTCGTAGTTGTAGTAGTTGTTGTGGTATCTGTCGATGTACTGTCAGTTCCTGTGCTACTTGAGTCTGAACCGCTCGAATCCGACCCACTTGAATCTGATCCACTTGAATCTGATCCACTTGAATCTGATCCACTTGAGTCCGAACCACTTGAATCCGAGCCGCTGGAATCTGAACCGCTTGAGTCTGAACCACTTGAATCTGACCCACTTGAATCGGATGACGAACTGTCAAAATTCAAAATACATCTTGTCGAACCATATGTTTCTACGTAACTATCAAAATAATTCTCCAGTGTACTCTTTGCTGTGTCGGACACTCCTGTCGCATTTACAGTGAGTACATATGAACTATCAGAAAATAGTGGCCAGCCACTCTGTGAACCAAAGGAAGATAATACCGAACCCGATTCAAATGTCAATGTCGATACATTTGAATCATTAAATGCGCCTTCGCCTATTGCTGTAGTATCTGCTTTTACTGTAAGTGAAGTCTTAGCTGCCGGCACATAAATAAGTGTTGTGCCATTATACAAAGCCCCGTCATAATCAAAATAACTTCCATCATTTACTATTGATATTGCCGATAGAGCTGAACATCCGCTAAAAGAAGTAGATGATGCTGAACTTACTGATCCTAATGTAACAGCAGACAATGCCGTATCACCATAAAATGCATATTCGCCAATACTTGCATCACCCTCAATATAAACCGTTGCCAGAGCTGTACAATTGGCAAATCCATAAGAACCAATTGTTCCACCACAGGACGATTCGTCTGTAACTAAAATCAACGTCGAACTGCCCTGATAACCACTGGATGAACTTACCGAACTATCTGAGGATGTAAATGTGAAAGTGGAACCGTCATCGCTTAATCCCGCATCAGAAGTAGAGCTGCCTAAGAAGGTCAAGCCCCCAAGAATTAGAGATGAACTCATTAGAACACAACCGGTTTTTGTTAAAAATCCCTTTTTCATCATAGCGTCTCCTACCTATCGAACCTGCCATGCACACTGACAAGACCTGCGTTAGGAGCGGCTTTAAGATAGAGCTACCGCACTCTTTTCGCTACAACAAACATTCTGCCATTTTCCTTATAGGTGTTGCAGGTACTAAGAGTCAATATCTTGTCAGTACTAGTAATATCAATCGTCTCGTCATAGACTGATAAACTCTGGATATTATCCAAAAAATCCTGTAATTCTGAGCCAGTTACTGCATCGATAAAATCGTAGTACTTATAGGTATCATCATCACTGTAGCCTACCTCTGAAAGTCCAACTCCTACAACCTCGTACTCCTGCTCTTCGTACAGAGTTTTAAATATTATAGTCTTATGAGACTGATAGTAATCGTAATCTAAATATCTCTTAAGCCCACCGAACATAGTCCCTGAACGCATATTGTGTCCATAGATTATGGTATTTGTGGTTGGATTAACTATGTCGCAGCGATAATCAACGAAAAGCGTGCCGGCCGTGCTGCTCTCTCCGAAAAAATCTCTCCTTAGATAGTATTCCGGGTCCGTTGGCGTCTGCATAACCGGATAGTTGATATCGGTATCAACAACTTCGAGAATTCCCACAAAATCGCTATTCTGAGCGTATAAATCAACAAGCTCCGGCAGAATTTCTCTATCACTCGCTGCATAATTTGTATCCCAAGGACTCTCAATCAAATCCTCGGTTATCTCATTTGCAGAGGATGTGGATTCAGAACTTTCACCTCCATTTGAGTCCTCTACAGAACTAATATCGTCATTTTCTTCTTCAATATTAGCTAATTTTGGTGAATTATTTGTGTCTGCGGCCGCCAGGATACTTTCCTGTAATTTTGCCATTTTCCTAGCCTGTCTTATATCCTTAATCTCTACTACAGCAAATATTCCCACAAGAATTACTGCTGCACATACTAAAACAAGGCCAAGGTACCTCTGTCCTTTGGCCTTTCCTGCTGCTTCCTCTATTATTTCTCTATCATCAAGCAGACCTGCGGACTTGTGTGCAACTATATCAGCAACGTGGTCTGTATACTGCTTTCCTATTGGGCTGTTGAATGTGATAATCCCATCACGGATATCGTTATAAAGGCGCAACGCAACCTCCGGATCCTGAATATCCAGTTCTTCGTTGATGCACTCTATTTTCCTGACATCCTCTTGTGCTGCACGATACTCGTAGAAGGTATCGAATTCAAACCCTCCTATGCAGAATTTTTTCTCATCCGCCATTCAACACCTATTCCCCAATATATCTATTTCACTATAGTAACTCTTATACATATTATACCAAATATGTGAAATATTAGTATAATTCAACATTTTTTCACATACAAAGGACACATACACCCATCGGATGTATGTGCCCCTATTTATTAACTAATCATTGTATAGTTACCGCAACCTTTTCTGAGGTTGTTGCCAGGGTCAGCACTCCATTTACTACAGTATATCCTTCCACATAATAGTAATAGGTGCTTCCGGAATTAAGCGAGCTATTTGTGTATGATCCTACAGACGCAGGATATATAGCTATCTTGGTTCCGGTGTCACTATCATCGGCTGTGGTAGCACGATAAATCTTGTAGATAATGATATCTCCGTCTGTATCCCACTTGATTGTAGCTGTTCCACTTGAATTGCTGGTTACAGTAATTGATGATGTAGAAATATCGGTTATACTCTCGACACTCCTGTAATCACTGTAGCACAGACTTCCATTAATTGTGACATAGCTACGAGCGTATACCTTGTACGTGGTGACACTGTCAAGACCGGTAAATGTACAGCTTCCGGTGCGTCCTTCAACTGTACCGGTTGCAACCTGAGTCTCTGTGCCATCACTATTTACTTCCTTAAGGACAAGCTCCTCGCCTGAGGTATAGATATCATGTACCCATGTTGCCGTCAGACTTGTGCTTGTAATCTGGTCGGTTGGTACCTGCAAATTAACCGGTGTTCCTACGTAAATATTGAATGTCTCAACATCAGTTGAGGTAATATTAGTGCTAGTTCCTGTAAGTGTAATCTTGCCGGTTCCATAGATATTAGTTCCGTAGTCTACAGTGTAATCTGTTCCCTGCGTCAATGAAACTATGCCGCTATCATTCTGTATGTATGCTATAACCGCAGGCTTTACCTGATATCCGGTATAACGCATATTCTTAGCATAGATGATTGTACAATCTCCGATTGGTCTAGGTACAATTGAGTAGCTTGCTGTCTTCGGGCTGGAAATTGTCGCACTACCCACCTTGTAGCTTATCTCTACACTGATTGTTCCGATACTTGTAAAATCAGTCGTCTCCACACCGCTTCTATAGTAGGTTACACTTGTGACCTCACCTGTAGAAAGAGTAAAGTTTGGCTTGATTGCTGCGCCGGTGTACTTGTACTCATTGCCGTCCTCATTGACTGTAATTGCATCCTCATCAAACTGGACATTGTAGCTAACTGTGAGTGTTCCCTTCCAATACTGGCTATTATTTCCGGTGTAAACTGCACTTCCGCTATTTACATAATCACCGGATGTCGATGTGAGAACATAGTCATCATTTGTAGTATCAGCACCTGTCGTCCTTGCATTATATGTAAGAACTCTTTCTGCTTCTGTAATCTCTGCATCAATCATTGCATCCGTTTGCGGTACAACCAAATATACATCCGGATCTATAGCTGAGCCTGTATACTGCTGAATCGGCACACCTTCTACGTAATTTCCACTGTCATCCTTGTAACATACCTGTACATTGCTGCCCAGATTACCCCAGATATAGAATTCCTTGGAAACCGTACCGGTGTAATTGCCCATACCGGTTACCGTAACAGTCGCAACACCCGGCAGGATATTGTCTGCATAAGCAACCGTGTAATCAGTATCCTCTGTGAGCTCGAGGGTTCCATTTGTGACAACCATGTCTGGTTTCATCGCAGTGCCATCATAATCATAGGCAGGTCCATCAGAACCATTCTTGAATGCTACATCAAAATCAGACGATATGTCACAATCGACAATTATGTATTTAATGTAGAATATTGCCGTTCCGGCATCCGTTGCGTAGTAATTATATCCACCGCTTGAGCTTGATGCAAAGGATATAGCTATCTGGCTTATTGTATTTGTCGGGTCTGTCAAATCAAATGTACTATTACTATTTGTATATGTCGTAGTAATATCATTTGAGCTTATTGTCGCCTTCTTGTTGCGATATGGTCCAAGCTTGTTATCCTTGACCGTAACTGACGGTTCAATAGCCTCTCCGTCATACGTAGCATAATAGTATCCTGCATAATCTGAGCTACCAACCAATTCCTCTGCCGTCTCATCAGTAAGAATCTTGAGCCCTGATACTGTGAATGCATACTCCTGTTCTCCTGCTGTATCCACAGCTGTCCAGGTAGTCGTAGCATCGGTAAATGTCTTTGTTGTTGCAGTTACCTGCTTCTTATTGATTGTATATTCCTGTGACAAAGTACCGCAATATGAGCCCTTGCCCTTGATGACGATATATTTGGTTCCCGCATTAATTGATGTATCAGTGTCTCCACTGGAATCAACAACCGAAATTGTGTAATCCGTATTCTTTATAAGAGTCTTTGTTGTAGTGCCATCTGAGTATGTAACAGCCGGTGTCGGTGTTTGTGCCAAGCCATTGTACTCATAGCTAATTGCACTTGAACCGTATGAATACGGGCTCGCCGTCTGCTCTACAACAGCACCTGCACTGTTCATGTATGAATTGTAGGCTGTATACTTGACTGTCAGCTCACTATTATTCATCAGGTTCTGCAGATTCTTTCCTATATTGAATGGCAATACAATTGAACCGGTATAATTGTTCATACCCGTTATTGTAATTGCAGGAGAATCACTACTCGGTACCGCGTGGTAGTCATTGCTGCTATTTGTGTAGGTCTTCGACCACTCAGCTGTTCCCGAACTACTAGCATTTGCAACTGATACAGAATAATCTGTACCCTCTACAAGGGTATAGTATGTCGTGCTAGTTGTAGTCGTTCCATCTGTTGTAGATGTAGTAGTCGTCGATACTCCATGATCCTTAATTACGATAGTAGGAATAACCGTTGTTCCCTCAGTATATTCAGTCACATCATACAGAGTAATCTCAAGGTTGTCTGCGCCCAAGCTCTCCACTACTGTCGTCGGTGTACTCACATATCCTGACAAGTCTCCTGACGTGCCAAGCGTTGATGAATAAACCCAGCTACCCTGCCATCCCAGGCTGTCTGAGTAATAGTAGTGCCAATTATCAGGCAATGATCTCTCAGTAATTGTAAAGCTTGTGCTAAATTCAGATGTACAGTTATTTACACCGGAAATCTTGATAGTGTATGTCCCCATATCGGTAATGACACCACCTGTGTAATTAGTGCTACCCTTGGTGACAGTAATCTGATAATCACTGGTAGTATCTGTAGCTGTCGTTGCGGTAGCCGCCATCTGTGTCAATGTCTTTGTAACGCCGCTAGGCGTAGTTATCTGAATCTTCACTATATCAGAGAGATTCTGTGAGCTACCAGTATATTCTGCGGTATCGGCCTCAAGCGTGCAGTTACTACTATTAAGCGCAAGCTGATTAATGGTAAATTCGCCTGTAGTCTGGCCGGTGGTATTGCCTGATTTTGCTGCTGCAATTGTAATTGTACCCTTCGAACCGGACATTGCAGTTGACAATTCATTATTTGACCAACCGGCTACATAATAATCACCTGATGTATCATTCGCACTGCTAGCCTCATTCAAAAGGTTCTTTGTACCTGTACTGTCGACGTAATATACATAGTAATTAGGCGTGAGTGCTTCTCCACCTGCATAGGTTGTATCATCCACAACAACAGAAATATTACTATTATTTGTAAAGCTAAGCGGCGTAATGCTAAAGGTCTTCGTCGCTGTACCTGCATATCCATTGATACCGGTTATTGTGACAGTTGCACTATTACCAGTAGTACTTGCATTTGTATTATTGCTGAACGAAACTGTATAATCCGTGCCCTTGACTAATGTGGTGGCCACGCTATTTACAGTTAATGTCACCACAACAGTTGGCGTAATAGCAGAGCCTGTATAACTATAACTATAGCTCTCTGTTCCACTAGAATCCTTGAGCGTTATTGTAGCACCGGAGATATCCATTCCGCTTATTGTGAATTTTGCTGAGCATGTCTTGTCTGTTCTGATATTTTCCGACGTGCTTCGTCCATAAGCAATAATAGTATATGTTCCCTGCGCCTTGATGCCACTCTCGTAATTCAGGTAAATAATATCTGAGCCAACGCTCGTGTAACTCAGGTCATATATTATCGTTCCATCTACTGCTGTAATTCTGGTATGATCCTTAATTGAATACGTCGAACCTGTATAAGCGGTACCCGTTATGGTATTATCTCCGTCATAGAACGTCATAGTACATGTGCTAAGGTCATACTTCACATAGAATATCGGTATATTTGAATTATTAACATTTGTGCCGGTATAATACTTACTTCCACTGATTGACTTTATTGCACAATACCATTCACCAACAGCTACGGCTCCTGTAGTATTCTCCAAACTAGACGTATTCTGCGTGTAACAAATTGTATAATCTGTACCCTCTGTGCCAAGTAATCCCGTAAGTGTCGGCGCTATGGCTGAGCCTGTATACGAATACAATGTACTGCCGGAAATCTCTATTCCCTCGAAATTGCTCAAATCAGCAAGGAAATAAACTGTATTTCCATCTGCATCCTTGACATTATAGGCTGTGCCCTTGCACGCATTCTTTCCGGTAAATGTAATATTTGCATCCGGTCCCGGATTGCCGTCATTTCCTCTCGTCACAGTAATATTATCATTCACTGAAGAAAGAGTCTGATATGTGCTGCCGTCTGAAAGCAGATACTGAACGACCGGAACCACACTAACACTACCATCTGAAGACAGCGTGTAATATGATGAACTGCTGTATACCTTGCACAATGTAGTAGAGCTGATATCCAATACAATATTAAAGCCTACCTGCTTGTACCCACTATATACTCCCATACCCTCTATAAAGAAATAGTTATTAGTCTCAGGGCTGGTTGAGCTGTAGCTCGGGGTATAATTTGTTCCATATACCTTTGTAATAGAGCTATAACCGCTTATTGCCTGTATTGATGACAAATCAGCATCTGTTGCAATTGTGTAATCTGTTCCATAGGTAAGTACCGTATTGCCGTCCTTTACAACCAGATTGCCAATCAGTGATGATATCGCCGAAGATTCATTCGGGTTATATACCGTGGCAGTATAATCCATATCTGCCATATATATTGTAGCGCCCGAAATATCGTTAGTCTGAATTGCATAATTAACCGTCAATGTCTGCGACTTGTAATTTGTACTGGTCGATGACATTGTAATAGTTGCAACCGCTAGGCTTGTACTACTTGTAGGCGATGTATTATTTGAATAAACTATTGTATAATCTGTTCCGGCAGTCAGGGTCGTACCTGCAGTATTTGTGACTACGATTGTAGGCTCAATTGCCGAACCTGTATACATATATGTAGCCTGGGTATCTGTAATTGTTCCGGTCTGCGTCGCAGTGATAGCATCCGAAGTTGATGCAGCAGTCAACGAACTCTGGTCAATTACTATATTTGTAGACGTGGTATCGTTTACAAACACATTTACATAGCCCTGTACAACATTGTATGTAAGTGTCTTGGTGCCATCAAAATTACCCTCACCTGTCAAAGTAATTGTTATATTAGACTGTACGTCCGGCCCAATTGTGCTCTGTGACAATGTGTAGTCCGTGTTTTCCACTAATATGTATGTTATTGTATTACCACTTGTGGTCGAATAAGTGAATTGTATTTCTGGTGTAACTGATATCGCTGAGCCTGTATATATCTGATCCTGATTGTTTCCTGTGCTGGTAGTTAGCGTTACCTTGGAATCTGTCACATCTATAGGATTAATATAGTAGGTTATTTCACGCGTACCATAATATCCACCTGAACCTGTTACTGTAAATGTATTAGTATTACCTGCTGCATATGATACTGATGATGCACCACTGGTAGACTCTGTGACAGTATAGTCAGTGTCGGATGTCATACTTACAGATGAACCGGATGATGTATCACTTAGAGATAATACGACAGCAGCACTAGTTCCTGAGCTATTGCTTGGGCGCCAGTACGCCATATAATATCCCTGAGAATTGGTACTTCCTGACCAAATTTCTCCACTAGAACTATTTTGCAGTGTAGGTGTTATACTGTCTGATGCTATAGATGTACCAACCGTGTAATTCTTAGTCTCTGTTCCTGTATAATTACCTTTTCCGGTTATAGTTACAGTCTTTTCTCCTGCTGTACCTTTATCATCATTATATGTAATGGTATAATCTGTATTCTCCGTCAGCGTCTTGGTGCCATAGGTAAGTGTGAAGCTAAGCTCGACATCATTTCCACTATTGTATGCAAGCGCATAATTATTTGCCTCGGTGATTGTCACATAGCTTATATCCCTAGGCAAAATCGTAAAATAAACTTCCGCATTATTGTTATAGTACGAGCCGAGTCCGGTTATCTCCAAATGCGGCGTAGTAATATCCTTTACAGTATAGGTAGCCGCATTAGTAGCTGCCACATACTTATATGAATAATCCTTTCCCTTTGTAAGAGTCGTTCCATCTGAGCCTACAATTGTAACAGAGCCGCTAAACTTGCTACCGGTATAGTACGTCTCTATTCCACAAGTATAATATCTGGTTACAGTACTTCCTGATGTTGACTCAGAAGAGTATATTGCATAATTCGTACCTGCTATAGCAATACTCTTGAACTCGCTGGTATTACTTGTGATTGTAAATGTAAGTACCACCGAGCCTGTAAGATTATTACAACCGGTAATTGTAACTGTGCCTGTACCTACAGAAACATTGCTATCATATTCAATAGTATAATTTGCCTTGTCATTATTATTTGTATCTGATTGCGATATTATCTGAGAACCAATTGTAACCTGTACAGAAGGTTCGTGCTCTGTTCCATCATAGGTATAGCTTGTATCACCAGTTAATACAGCATACGCCTTTGTGCTATCGCCTGATGTAGTGGTCAATGTTGCTGCTGATATAGTAAACGTGCCACTTATACTACCTGTGTAATTACCTGTTCCTGTAATTACATAGCTAGCTGTTCCTACATTATAATTATCTGAATATGAAATTGTATAATCAGTGCCCTCTACAAGCATTGTGCTAGAGCCGTATTTAATACTTATATCCTTTGACTCACTTGTTGTTGTAGCAGTCGTCAGTGTTATTTCCTGACCTGTAAAAGTCTTTGCACTAATATTCTTTGTAATCTTTACAACTGAACTGCTAATAGGTCTGGCTGTAACAGTGTAGGTTGCAATCGTCGTATTACCCGCATAATTGCCGGCGCCAATTACCTTTATATATTTGGTACCAATTGCACTGGTAAGCGCCGTTGTACAGCTACTATCGTCATAGATACTCAAGGTATAATGCGTATCAACGGTAAGCGCACCTACTCCCGGCAAATATATGGTAATATCCGGATAGGCAGTCGTCCCGTCATAATACTTGCTATAACCGGTAGCATAGCTATTGCTGACAGTACCGTCATAATCGTTACTACCATCATTAATTCTTACAATCATATCAAGGGCATAGCTTGCCACAATTGTATATGTGCTGGTCTTATAAGTATCCGATGTGAAATTCGTTCCCGTACCTGTAACCGTCATTGTATACGAGCCAATATCCTTATGCTCGTCAGAGTATGCAACAGTATAATTAGACGGATCAATCCACACTGAATTCAGATATACGTCAAAATCGCCTGCTCCTGCTGTAGTACCGGCTGCCGGTTCAATTGCTGAGCCCGTGTGCTTAAATTCACTTGAACTAGTCCATGTAATCGTGGCATTACTCATGTATGCCTGACGAATAGTGAATGTAACGTCAATTGTGCCTGTATAGCCACTGCTTGAATTCATGGTAAAGGTTATTCTCTTTTTGCCAGCATTGATATTACTCTCCGCACCTGTACTATCACTATAATCTGATATAACATAGGTAGCTGTGGATGCTGTAACGATATCATCTACTTCGTTTCCATCTGAATCATAGAATGTTACCTCGCTCCAGCCAGCTTCTGCGCTATCATTTTGCACTGCTGTAAGACTTACAGCATTTCCGGTGTAATATATGCTCTTAAGTCTTGATGATGAACTCAAGCTAACACTCAGGACTTCTTTTATATCTGTACCTGTTACAACCGGCGTCCAATCAAAGCTACCGGTGAAATTGCCTGTACCCTGAATTGCAATAGTATAAGTAATTCCTGCACTTGAGGTACTCTTGTCAGAGATAGTCGCTGTAAAATCGGTAAGACTACTATCCGTAGAATATACCGGTGTCACACCACTTACACTCTGCAGACCGTCAAATGATGTAATAGAATCCCCCGAAACCGTAAATTTTGCGTAGGTTGTTGTGGAGTTTACAGTATAAGTAAACACACTAGACGTCAATGTCAACGGTGTGATAGTAAAATTCCTTGTAAACTGATATGTATGAGCTGTGTCAACAGTATAACTAACCGTAACCGTTGCGGTACCGGCGTTAGTATTATCTGAATATGACGATGCTACAGTTACTGTATTTGTTCCAATATATGCTGTAATAGTTGGTTTTATCTCGGATCCGGTATAAGCTGTTGAATAGGTACTTCCCGTTGCAGTTCCGGCAACCTTAATTTCCAAAACATTTACTGTAGCTGTCTTTGTGGATGAGCCGAGAGTCGCAGTTATCGTCGTCTTTCCTGTTGCAACAGCAGTCAGCTTACCACTTGAATCTATTGTAGCTATATCTGTAGCTGATGATGTCCAGGTAATTGTTCTTTCAACAGAGCTGTCAGAGAGAGTTGCTATAAATGTATCTGTATCACCTACACTATAATAGTACTCACCTGAATTCGACGGAGAACATGATGTTGCTGAAATGCTCTCAATTGTGTATGTTCCGTCCGGACTATTGGTGACCTCAATAGTCGTAGTGTCAGATGTACTCTCACCCTCTACCAGATACAGAATACCCTTATGTGTTGTATCTTCACTCCAGCTTCCGCTTCCGTCAAGGATATAGGTATCACTATCCAGCTCACCATATCCTACATTGACTGCCTCATTGCTCACAACTACGATTGAATAGGGCTTTCCTGCTGCAACATATCCATTATCTTTCACTTTCAGGTCGATCGTAATAGTATACCATCCCTCTTCAGTCGCTACTAAATCAGTAGAATCTCCTGTTGCAACCTCTGAACCTGCTGTAGGATCCGTAGATGATGTCAGGTTTTTGTATGCTGTTGCATTAAATGTAAATGCCACTCCATCAGTGACCTGATCGGAATCAATATAAACATCAAATTTTGCACGAATTGCTCTACTATATGAATAACTAGTTGATGCAGTTGCAATTGTAGCGAAGTTCTCATAGCTTTCTAATTGATAATATTTTTCATCACTGCGTGATCCTGTGACATAAGTTGTAAAATGCTCAGCCTCAAAATATACATCCTCACCGATAACCTCCGCATCCATCTCGGTAATATTTCTTGAATTTTCAATTCTATATACTTCTACCTCAGACTGATCAACACCGGTCAGTTCATCGATTCCGGAGAATGTTACATTTACCGTCTTGCCATAGTCTTCTGGTTGATACTTGTTTCCATCACCGTCGTATATTGTTATGTCAAATGCTTCGTATACTTTAAATGTGCCTTCATTTATATTATCATTTACTATTTCTTCCGCTCTATCATTATTAGCGTTGTAGATAGTTACATCTGCTCCAACCGGCATCTGACCAGAGACTGTAACTATTACACCATGGAAATTCTTTGAGAATGACTGATACTCAAATTTCATCCCCTCTTCGTAACCACAATAACGACACTTCTTCTCATCATCAAAAGAGCAATCCTCTATCTCGCTCTCTCCACAAAGTTCACATGTTTTCACATGAGTACCATCATCATTGGATACATAGCTCCACTGATGATCGCATTCCTCTTCTTCCTCATCCTCTTTTTCTATTTCCTCTCCGCAGAGGTCACAGATTCCATCATTATCCTCATCTATATGCTCACACTCTTCAGGCTCTTCTTCGTCTGCAATTTCTTCCTGTTCATCTGTGGATATGGTTAGTCCACAAATATCACAAATGCCATCGGCATCTTCATCTACGTGTTCACAATCATCTATTGTATCGCTAGGGGTATCTGTTTCTTCATCAAATGTGGTTTCGCCTAAAGCATCAGACGGGGTATCTGTTGCGTCGGCATTATTTTCTAAATCGGCTCCAGCATTATCAGCCGACTGTTCATCTGATGGTGCTGTACTATCTGAAAGTGTCGAATCGGTCTCGCTGTAATCCACTGCTGACTCGTCTGCAACTGTTTCCGATTCCGCACTTACCGCCAATGCCTCCTCTGTATGAGAGCCCTCGACCTGACCGCAATTATCGCAGTTTCCATCGGACGAGCCTTCAGGAGATAAAATACTTCCCATATATGTGTGCTCGTCTACAAACTCCTCACAATTATTTTCCTCTGTCGCCAATACAAACAGATCACTTCCTGCAGTGCTTGATATAATAAGCCCACACATCAGCACTGCCATTACCTTCTTTTTCACATCCTTAAAGTCTCTCATAAGCCATACCCCTTTTTAGCTTAGAACTCTAGATTAGCCTAATCTCCCCCGAAGATTGGGCATAGTTATAGTACTACAATTAGAATATCGGTACTTTCTGTTATTAATTTTAGATTCTATTAACGTTTTAAATGTAAAAATTGTGTGAAGGAACTGTTGATTTTGCGGGGTTTTCGATTCTTTTTGGGGAATTACAGTGAAATGATTATGACTTCTTGCGGGAAATTTCATATTTTTCCCGCAAGAAGTCATAAATTATTGAAAAACATCAGTATTTCAATAATTTATAAAAATATCGTCTAATAAAAGATTTACTTAGTATATTAAAAAATTTATTTGGAAGGATCACCGTCGACAAGACACTTGTAGAGAAGTTCCTCAAATGGTTCATAATTGAGAATAGATGACTCCTTGCTGGCAAGAACCATATCATTTCTTGTTGTTTTGGCAAAATCCAAATCAAAATGCCCATTATTCATGCAGACATACTCCACGTATACACGCTGGGCACGTCCATTGCCCTCACGGAATGGATGAATCATATTGATTTCACCAATGAGGTACGCAAGCATTTTCGACATCTGCTCTTTATCATCCACATCCTTGAGATAATTATGGGCAATTAACCAATCCTGCACCTTTTTAAATTCGATTTCTATGAATTGAGTAAGGCAGAATATCGTGCCCTTAGAAATATCCACAGTCCTAATCTGGCCGGCCCACTCATATATATCCTGGAAAATGTACCGATGAATGGCACAGAGATGCTGTAAAGAAAAATCCCCAGGAATAGGGCGCTGGCTAATCTCAAAGTAGCGGGCGCTACTCAGCTCCTGCTCAGCCTTAAAAAGCTGCTCTTTATCGTGGATATCAAGTTTGTTTTTGAGAATGTGAGTGTGCGGGTAGCAATACTGCCCATTGTCCTCATACTCGTAGCGATAGTATTCATCCATAGCGTTAGCCTACTGAGACATAGCGAGACGTAATCTCACGAACTACATCCTCTATATCTACTTCCTGCTCAATAATCATGCGTCCGCGCTCTATCTCCAATGGAGTCAGATGCATATCCTCCATCGCAAATGATGCCTGTACGCTAGCTATCTTTTCTTCTGTGGACATTATCCTCTCCTTATGTATCGGCTTAAACACCATATTTTTCACCCATTGTCTCAATGTTTAACCTGAATTTACGGTAAATTACTTATCTAAATCTAAAATACTAATCCTATTTTACCACAAATCAATTTTTTTTGTTATTTTTCATAACATAAGCTGAGCTTCATGTAATTCTGTATGAAGAATATCTATTACATGAATTTCGTGTTTCTCCCGTAGTATAATGAATGTTTCATCATCAAAATATGTGATGTAGTTGACACACTATTCAACTATATCATCTATGCAATAAATTTTGACACACCATATATTAATTTATCTACAATAAGTATGTCCTAATTTTATTCTCAATCTGCTTTATATCCAGTGTCGAATACTCTGTTTCTATCGTCAATATCAAATCTTGACCTAGGAATATCCCATTCTTCTCATAAATCAATATTTTTTCCAGATTCTTTGTTGCATATGTTTCTTCTGATGCTAGACCTAGATGTTCCCAATAATACGTCTTTCTCTCTCTGACATTTAGCACAATAAAATCAGGATACAAATTTTTCTTGTTTTTAAGTTTCAATATAGGCTCGTATTGATAGGGAATATTATATTTATGAAACATGTCAGCAATTATTTTTTCTGACTTAGACCTGACATATTCTCCGTTTTCCGTAATATATTTAGCATTTTCCGGATACGGATTCTGTTCACCTGAATTTTCTTGCAACCATAACTCAATAAAATCCTCATCAGTTGGTATAACAGGAGAAATAAACTGACGTCTTCCTTCACCTAAATTATTATAAATATTCTTAATTGCATTCTCATCGAAACATTTTAAGAATCTATTAATAGCTGTTCTTTGTTCTTTTACTGTATTTAGAGTTCGATTGTAATATGCATTCTTTACAATATTACTTGCAACATCAATGTTCTCTTCTCTCAGATATTGACGCTTGCCATATTTATCTATTACGTAAAACTGATATTTACTACCTCGTCTGTTTACACATATATGTCGATCATCCTTATTTCCGATACATTTTAGCCTATATTGCGCCTCATGTGATATATTTTCCAGCTCTACAAGCTTCTCTTCCAATTGCTCTCTTATTTCTTTCAAAACTCTCTCCTTTAAAACTCTCTCCTTTAAAATTCTCAATCCTTAATTAAAAATCATTAATCAGTAATTCTTTTTGCATATACCTCCTTGACTTTACAGGCATACATGAAAGACAAATATATAAATGCTAATCTAAATCTGAGCTCACTTTCAAGTTGACAATCATAAACAAATAATTATTTAACATGTAGTTTTATTGAATTATCTTTTTTACATGTAGCTATAACACCCCTATGGCATATTGCATTTAATAATTTCATTTTTTACATGCTGATATATTAAGTCTTAAACATGTAACATCCAATAATTATCACTTCTACATGTATCTCTTACTGATTTTCGGCATGTATTATTCCACAATCTTAATTTATTCATGCTATCGCACTCACATTTAAACATGTAAATAGTCAAAATCTTAATATCTACATGTATTCGAGTTATTTTTACAACATGCAATATTTTCTATTCTCTTTTCTTACATGTATACAAGCTAAATTTCTTGCATGTAGAATTGATTATTGTCTTATTTAACATGCTCTCCTTCAAAAATCAATGTCGTCCTGTAAGTATTTTTCCTAAACGGACAGTAAAAAGTCAAGTCTTTCTGCGGATAATTTAGGAAAACATCCGCAGAAATCTGGCTTTCCCAGATAAGAAATTGTTTTAGAACAATTTGCTGGTACTCTCTGTCTTTTAATTCTCAGAAAAAAACTAAAGACCTAATTAATAAAATGGGATTTGGGCTCGAAAACTTTGAACCCTTGTTATGATTGTTATATAAGAACAAATCTTTCAAAACTCATGCATTAATATAACGTCTCGTTGTATGATTGTCAATATAAAAATTTTATATTTGGATTTTTTATTGGCTACACAAGAAAGAGTTTTGCTTTGCAAAAAGTAAACAGTGCGAGCCGGCAATTACTGCAAGCAATTAACTTCTTCTGCCGGCGAGACACCTCTTACAAGCGTAGCTTGTTTTTTTACTTTATAGGAATTACAAAGTCATTTCCTATAAAGTAAAGAAAAACCCACGCAGAATCAACTTCTGCGTGGGTAAGTATCAAGAATATAATCCTGCTTTATAGGATTCAATTTTATTTATTTCAAGAATCTATGACTTTTTGTGGGCTGCTTAAGGAAAAAGCCCACAAAAATCCTGCTTCGCAGGACCCGATTTCTCATTCTGATAAATCGGGGTAGTTACGATTCCTGTTTTTCTGATGAAAAACAAGAATCTATGACTTTCTGCGGATATTAATGAAAACATCCGCAGAAATCTGGCTTCGCCAGACAAGAAATTGCTAATATGCAATTTCTTGGTATTTACGATTTTTGAAAAACTGATGTTTTTCAAAAATCTATGCATTCTGTATCTTGCCGGTATAGAGCTGATAATACTTGCCGCCTTGGGCAATCAGCTCCTCATGGCTACCGCGTTCAATTATACGTCCCTGATCAAGAACCATAATACAATCAGAATTGCGGATTGTAGACAAACGGTGAGCAATAACAAATGTTGTACGACCATTCATCAGCTTATCCATACCATCCTGTACAATCTTCTCAGTACGAGTATCGATAGATGATGTAGCCTCATCGAGAATAAGTACCGGTGGATCTGCAATTGCTGCACGCGCAATAGCAAGAAGCTGTCTCTGTCCCTGTGATAGGTTACCACCATCTCCGGTGATTACAGTATCATAGCCATTTGGTAATCTACGGATGAAGCTATCTGCATTAGCGAGTTTTGCTGCTGCAATAACCTCTTCCTTTGTCGCATCCAGCTTGCCATATCGGATATTGTCAGCAATTGTTCCGGAAAACAAGTGGGTATCCTGCAATACGATACCAAGTGAACGACGCAGGTCTGACTTCTTTATCTTGTTAATATTGATACCGTCGTAGCGGATTTTACCATCGGCGATATCATAAAATCTATTGATAAGATTTGTAATTGTAGTCTTTCCGGCACCTGTCGCACCTACGAAAGCTATCTTCTGTCCTGCATTTGCAAACAGATCAATATTATGAAGGACTACTTTGTCCGGATTATAAGCAAAGTCAACATCATCAAATACGATATCACCTGTGAGCTTCTGATAGGTTGTCGTACCCTCGGCCTTGTGATAATGCTTCCATGCCCATGTTCCTGTACGCTCCTCAGTCTCGACGATCTGGCCGTTTTCTTCCCTAGCATTTACAAGTGTTACATAGCCCTCATCAGTCTCAGGCTCCTCGTCGATAAGGTCGAATACTCTCTCAGCACCGGCCATTGCAAGTACTATAGACTGGAACTGCTGTGATACCTGCATGATTGGCATGTTGAATGATCTTGTAAATGTAAGGAATGAAACAAGTGCACCGAGTGTCAATCCTGTCCAGCCATTGATAGCAAGAGTACCACCAACTACCGCACATATTACATAGTTGACATTTCCCAGCTGTGCGTTGACAGGTCCAAGAATGTTTGACAAACGATTTGCACGGTACGCATTATCACGGAGGTTTTCATTGAGCTCGTTGAATTTATCCATGACCTCTTCCTCGTGACAGAATACCTTGACTACCTTCTGTCCATTCATTATTTCCTCGATATTTCCGTTTACTGCACCAAGTGCCTGCTGCTGAATGCGGAAATAGCGTCCTGATGTGCCTGCCAAAATCTTTGTAGCAAGAAGAATAATAATTACCATTGCCACTGTAACACCCGTCAATGTCTTAGACAGCATTACCATATAGATAAATACCGTAACAATTGTGATTGCACTGTTAAACATCTGCGGTACAGACTGTGAAAGCATCTGTCTAAGTGTATCAATATCATTTGTATAGATAGACATGATATCACCGTGAGCATGTGTATCAAAATAGCGAATCGGGAGACTCTCCATCTTCTCAAACATCTCATCACGGAGATTCTTCAATGCACCCTGCGCTACAAATACCATAATAAAATTGTATGCAAAGGTACATATTACACCGACTGCATAGAATGCTATCAGATGCTTGATTGCTAACGCAAGTGGTCCAAAATCGGTGCTACCGCTTTGAATCATTGGCAAAATATATGAATCTACCAATTCCTCCATAAAAGCGGTTCCCTTGGCGTTACATATTACTGAACCAAATATACAAATTAAAACTATAAAAATCTGTACTGGATATCTCTTTCCTACATACTTAATAAGGCGACCGAGAACTCCACGTCTCTTGGCCCTTTGTTCCTTTGTCAGCTTTTGAAGCTGTCCCGGTTGTGGTCCTCTAGCCATTAGTTCTCGCCTCCTTTCTCATCAGATACGACAGATTCTTCCGGCTTGTCGAAATCGCCGTTTCCCTGTCCGGTCTGCTGTTCATATATTTCTCTATAGATATCATTTCTTGCAAGCAATTCATCGTGTGTACCGAAATCACCAATCTTGCCATCATCCATGACGATGATTCTATCAGCGTCCATAACCGATGATATACGCTGGGCAATGATAATTTTGGTTGTGCCTGGGATTTCCTCTCTAAAAGCACGACGAATATTAGCATCAGTAGCTGTATCGACAGCTGATGTACTATCATCGAGAATAAGAATCTTCGGATTCTTGAGAAGTGCTCTGGCGATACAAAGTCTCTGTCTCTGTCCACCGGATACATTGGTACCACCCTGCTCAATATATGTATCATAACCATCCGGGAATTTCTCGATAAACTCATCTGCACATGCCAGCTTAGCTGCATGTCTTACCTGCTCGTCTGTGGCATCCTTGTCGCCCCAACGAAGGTTCTCGGCTATTGTTCCCGAAAACAATACATTATTCTGAAGAACAACAGATACCTGGTTTCTAATGGTCTCGACATCATAATCCTTTACATTGATACCGCCGACCTCGACTTCACCCTCGTCGACATCATAAAGTCTTGATATCATTGCAACGAGAGTAGATTTAGCTGAACCGGTGCCACCGAGCACACCAATGGTCTCTCCGGATTTGATTTCCAGATTAATATGATCGAGAACAGGTCTCTCGGCTGTCTTGTTGTATCCAAATACAACATCCTTGAACTTGACCGATCCGTCAGGTACTTCGTATATCGGATTCTCTCCGTTTTTGATTGTTGTCTCTTCCTCAAGTACCTCTGTGATACGTCTTGCACTGGCAACAGACATTGTAATCATTACGAAAATCATCGCAAAGAACATAAGTGACATCAATATGTTCATGCAATAAGAGAATAATGAAACAAGCTCACCTGTTGTCAGAGTCCCATCGACAACAATAAACTTGGCACCAAACCAGCTGATAAGAATAATACATGTATATACAACCAGATTCATCATAGGTGTAGTAAATGCAATCATCTTCTCAGCAGTTGTAGCTGCCTTATAGATGCCGGTACTTCCGTTTTTGAACTTTGTATTCTCGAAAGCCTCTCTTACGTATGCCTTTACAACTCGTACTCCTGTGACATTCTCTTGAACAGATGCATTCAAATCATCATATTTCTTCATCAATGTTTCAAAGAGCGAACGTGTCTTTACAAGAATAATGCTCATTGCAAGCAAAATTATAACCATTGCTACAAGGAAAATGCTTGCCAGTCTGGCATTTATCCTGAATGAAAGAATCATCGCAACGATTACGGTAACGGGAGCTCTAAATCCCATTCTCAAAATCATAATAAAGGCATTCTGTACATTGGTAACATCTGTTGTAAGACGAGTTACCAATCCTGCTGTAGAATATTTGTCGATATTTTCGAATGAAAATGTCTGGATATTCTCGAACATTTTCTTACGCAGATTCTTTGCTAAACCGGTGGATGCCTTGCTGCCAAGGATTCCACCCATGGCGCCACCTATTAATCCAAACACTGCACATACCAGCATCTGAGCACCGATTCTATAAATCTCGCTCATATTACCGGCTTCAATTCCTTTGTCTACCAAGTCTGCAATAAGAAGTGGTATAAACATTTCCATTGCAACCTCAAGAATCATAAACACAGGAGTAAGGATTGTGGCTCTAGTATATTCCTTTAGTTCCTTTAAAATTCTCAATCTCTAGTCCTCCTTTTGATTTTTCTTTTTACCGGCTTTATACTCAGCCGCGTTTTGACGCATTTTTAAGAGCACTTCAACAGTAATCTGAATCTGGTCATCTGTAATACCTTGAATCATATAATCCTCCACGGCACAGATTTCTTCCTCTGCAATTTCGTTAAAACGCAACCCATGCTCTGTAACGATAATTTGTTTCTTTCTACCATCACCATCTACAGGCACCTTCTTAATATAACCGGCTCTTTCCAATGACTGAATCATATCAGCCAATGTCGATTTTGGGAAATGAAAAGTCTTTTCCATATCACTTTGGAACACCGGGCCATCCTGCTTATTTAAATAGCCTAACAGCCACCCATGCTTCATAGCATAAGGGTCCTCATTAGATAGACTCATGCCTCGTTCAATAGCCTTTTTCACTTCTCTATTCACGGAATCAATCAATAATCCCATGTGCTTTTTGCTATCAAATTCTTTGCTATCCATATCTCTCCTTTCCCGTCAGATAACACCAATTTTCAATTGATATTATCCTCATCATAATTTGTCCGAGTTCGGAATGTACGGATTCGTATTGTTCGGACTCGGAGTAATTTGTATTATACGCTCCTAAATGTGTCTATTCAACAAACAATTTATTAAAAAACTATTAAAAATTCCTCAAGGACATTTTTCCGTGGTATAGTAGACAAAGGAACGGGAATTCCGCCTTATTTTCGGACTTTCTACTAAATTTTAATTACTAATATGTCCATTAATTAATGGTGACTTCTCACTGACTTGTATTTTATATCAACGCAAATCGAACCCTATACATAAACACGATAAAGGAGTCATGTGTATGAGAGAGAGAAGTAAAGATTTAAGAGTTCGCAGAACTATCGCTTCTATCAGAAAGTCTTTTTTTGAATTAGTAATAGAACGTGATTATAACGATATTTCCATAACAGATTTAACAGAGCGCGCCGGAATTAACAGAAAAACATTCTACCTTCACTATGCAGGATTAGAGGATCTCGTGCGCGAAATCGAGGAAGAAGTAATCGAAGAAATTCTCAAGACTGTAGGTCCTGCCGCAGAGGCGATGGACCTTAAAGGATGTATATCTAATTTCTATGATTATATGGAAAATTGTAATGATATTACCAAGAAGCTGATGACGAACGAGAACTATAGCTTCTTCTACAACGATGTTACAAATGACATCCTAAAGAGTGATTCGTTCTCGCAATTCTTCCTAAAAACAGACTATCCTCAGATTGTCCGTTCATATACTATCGCTATAACCTATATCTATCGTGATTGGGTAAAAGCTAAAAGACCGGTGGCATTTAATGTGCTGGTAGACCAAGCTGCTCTCCTTATTGAAAAAGGATACAGCGGAGTAATGAAAAATAGATAATCGGAGTGACGGGATTCGAACCCACGACCTCCGCGTCCCGAACGCGGCGCTCTACCAACTGAGCCACACCCCGATATATATCACCCTGCCTGTATAAGGCAGGGTTTTTTATTATTTAATATCGAAATCTGTAATTCCGAAAGCCCTCTAATTGTACACAATATCCGACTCCATTGTCAATGAGGTATTATGGATTAATCCAAAATACCTCGCGCTTGCCCAGGTTGTGTGGAGTGGCTTGGATAATATATCACTCTCTCCAAGAAGTCATAATCTACAATATCATCTTCATTGCGCCGTAGATTCCGGCATCATTTCCAAGTGAAGCAAGCACAATCTTGGTATTGGTGCAACCATGGAAAGCAATCTGATTAAATCTGTACTCAATCTCATCGATAAGATACTGCCCAGCCTTAGATACACCACCGCCAATAACAAATGCCTCCGGGTTGGCTACACATGATATAACCTGAAGTCCCTGGGCGAGATATGCGCATGCCTTCTTTACAATATCCTTTGCAACAACATCGCCCTTCTTTGCCTCATCAAATACTGCCTTGGCGTCAATCGGATTAATATCTCGAAGTGAACTGGCGTCATCATTTTCTGCCAAACGTATTCTCGCAAGTCGCGCAATACCTGTAGCAGAACAATACTGCTCGAGGCAGCCATGCTTGCCGCATCCACATGCATTCTCCTCCTGATAATTAACTCTGAGATGACCTATCTCTCCTGCTGCACCTGATGCTCCTGAAATAATCTTGTCATCAATAATGACTCCACCGCCTACACCTGTGCCGAGTGTAACCATTACTGAGCTGGAGTATTCCTTGGCTGCGCCCATCCATGCCTCTCCAAGCGCTGCTACATTGGCATCATTGCCTGCCTTGACTCTGATTCCTCCTAAAAGCTCTGAAAACTCTTTTTCTACATTGAATACGCCCCATCCAAGATTGACGCATCTATTAACTACTCCATCATCTGAAATAGGACCCGGTATACCGATTCCAACGCCCCAGATTTCCTCTGCCGGAATATTCTTCTCCTGCATTTTGTCTGTGACTGTCTGCGCAAGATTCTTTAGAATATTAACTCCACCATTAGTTGTATCTGTAGGTACCTCCCATTTTTCAACCAATTCACCATCTGTTGTGAACAATCCACACTTGCATGTTGTTCCACCTAAATCCAGTCCAAAACCATACTTTGCCATTTCTTTCATTTCCTCCAAACTAATTGCTAAACACTGACATTATATTATCAGCTCTAGCAAATAACTGCTATAGTCATTAGCTTATTCTGTAGTAGTTGTAATCTGGACATTGGTTGCATTATCGGGGATGACTCCATCCGGTATCTCGGTTCCTTCAAAGGTTTGTGTAATAACCTGATACGTCTCCTCCTCTGTAGTATCATCTGTGATATCCTCTACAGGCTCCTCTTCCTCCGTTTCCTCATCAGTATCCTCACCTAAATCCTCTGGAACCGCCTCCTGCTCATCAGTGCCAATAAACTCCACCGGCGCAATGAACTCAGCAGGAACCAACCCTTCATGAATTGAGAGCATATACTGCTCCCATATAGTAGCCGGGTAGGATGAACCTGTGAGTCCCGGAACTTTTTTGGGAATATCATAGCCTACCCATATACTTGTGGTGTAATACCTGGTGTATCCTACGAACCAACCGTCTCGATTACTATTAGTAGTACCTGTCTTGCCTGCACATGGCATATCCCCAAGACTTGTACCCTTTGCTGTACCGTCAGTTATAACTGATTGTAGCATACTTGTCATGTATCGGGTTGCATTTTCTTCATAAATTTTTGTTTCTTCCTGTTCTACCTCATATATTACATTACCTTCCGCATCGGTGATCTTTAATATGCATCCTGAATCCCGCATATATCCGTCGTTAGCAAGAGTTGCATATCCTCGTGCCATCTCAAGAGGGCTGACGCCAACCGTAAGACCTCCAAGGCATGCCGCCATTCCATAATCGTCACTGCAAATCTGCGAGAAGCCCATATTTAGTAAATATTGCATCCCAACCGTCGGTGTCAATTCCTCATATAATTGCCATGCTACAGTGTTTTTGGAATACATTACCGCCTCGCGAAGGGTAATTTCGCCGGAATATGTACCCGTAGCATTCTCAGGACCATCCTCCAGCTTTACATCATTTACTATGGTGTCCGGCAAATAGCCTCTTTCAATACTTGGCGTGTATACCAATAGCGGCTTTATTGAGCTACCCGGTTGACGAAAACTCTGATACGCTCGATTCAATGTATACCCAATGGTTTCCTGTGTTCTACCTCCGACGACAGCCACCACCATACCGGTCTCATTATCAATACAGACCCCTGCGCCCTGTAGCGCATATATTCCCTCGTCATTTAGCTCAGTAAATTCCGTCAAATTCTCATCGATTGCATCCTGTAACACCTGCTGTTTTGTCAAATCAATGGACGTATATATACGATATCCCGACGTAAAAAGACTTCGATTCCATGTATTATAGCTCTCCTCATACGCCTTCTCATAAGCTTCCTTATATTCATCGGTTGTAAACTCTGTCTTAAATTCAAAGCCGTCCAACTCCATTAACTTTCTTGTTGCGCAATAATAAGTATAGGTCTCAACATAATCATTTTTGATACTAGTTGGACGATTGAGAATTATTTCCTCAGCTACCGCCGCATCATATGTTTCCTGACTTATTTTTCTATCCTCGAGCATCTCTCCGAGAATCAAATTTCTACGCTTTATCGTATTTTCTGGATATATTAGAGGATCATAGTAACTTGGGCTATTAGGAATAGCCAGAAGATAGCATATCTCTGATAGATCAAGCTCTCCTATATCCTTGCTAAAATATCCCTTTGCCGCCGATTCGATTCCATAATATCCGTTGGCAAAATATACATTATTCAGATAAAATTCCAAAATCTGATCCTTGGAATACTTCTCCTCCAGCTCTGTTGCAATATATATTTCCTCCATCTTTCTCTGCCAGGTCTTTTCATTTGACAAAAACATGGTTCGAGCAAGCTGTTGGGTAATGGTACTTCCACCTTGACTCACCTCGCCATCGCGAATCATGGCATAGGCTGCTCGAATGATTGCCTTGTAATCAACGCCCTTATGAGAATAGAATTTCTTGTCCTCTACGGAAATCAAAGCCTGTGTCACATAGCCTGGAATCTCGTCATAGGTAATATAGTAGACATCCTTCTCACCCTTTAAAACAGATATCGTCTCACCATTAACGTCGTATACCTCACTGGTTTCTATCTGCCTGAAAGTATCTGGCGAGGATTGTTTGACAATACGAATAGCCTCCGATTTTAGCTCGGAGACTTGAGATGCATAACCGCCCACATAATAATAAGCAACTGCTGCAATAAGAATGAGCAATAATACGATTTGAACTTTAAGCAGCCTATACACCCTTTTCAGGCTTTTGGCTTTCTTTTCTTCCTTCGTCTTACTCATAATTTCATTTTAGTCTTTTAACTAATCTGTTACAATTCAAAAGATTCTTACATTTTTACCAAAATAACGTTTCCTTTACAATAATCTATAGGTTTTTGATTTTCCTCAGAAAATCAAGAACCGGACAATACCAACATTTATCCGAAGGAGAAATGTTGTCCCGCAAAGCGGGATTTTTGTTTTTCATCAGAAAAACAGGAATCGTAACTACCAAGAAATTGCATTAAAGCAATTTCTTGTCTGGCAAAGCCAGATTTCTGCGGATGTTTTCATTAATTATCCGCAGAAAGTCAT
>FLNY01004019.1_pt1 | contig 29639 bp, 21 predicted proteins | sample 1140381 | NCBI WGS metagenome assembly FLNY01 (sample SAMEA3878172, study PRJEB12797) | bioreactor metagenome | biome: Moose rumen | place: Sweden | collected 2011-10 | reverse complement strand
ATTTAAGTTTCGCAAGCTCAACTTTGGGGAGTTATTGTGTAGTTATGAAGGAGTTACTGAGGAGTTATGGGGACGATACTGCATCAAATGGGGCAAGCATCCTCTACTATTGTCCCTTTAACTTCCCTTTAACTCCCATTTAACTTCCCTTTAACTTCCCTTCTGCTCAACTTGCGAAAGTTGAGTTATAGAATTTAAGAATACTTTTTTCATATTTGAGAACATCTTTTTATTTGCCAGATGAGGTTTTTTATGTTGCCTGGTGAGATATTTTATTTTTCTACGAGAGGAAATCTATGTTCATAACGTTATGAACTTATGTTCACAGCTTATGAACACATGTTCATGACTTATGAACATAGAATTTGTAGTGCAGAAAAAGAAATTTCTGCACGAGGAAAATATTTTTTTCATTAACAAAAACCAAGAATAACCCTTTTTGAAAGTTTGGCACTCCGTGCCTCTGTTCTGCTGTCGCCAATAATCTGATTGTAAGCAAGCTTACATCATCTTCTCGCCAACATCAGAACCCATCCTCCGGATGTCACCACTTTCAAAAAGAAAAACCCCGCTTCGCGGAAAAACCTTAGCCGAGAGCAGAGGTAAGCTTGCTTAAACTATGCCGAGGCGCATACTGTTTTGCACAAGGTGAAAAACCTTAGCCAGCGTCAATAATGGTTAAAGGTTAACGGTTAAGGGTTAAAGACTTTAGACAAAATAGACTGGTGAATGTAATAAGCACTACTTGTTTTGCGTTATCAAAAATAAAACAAAATTATGATAAACATAGATAATAAAGGTGTTAGTCCGGAATTAGCAACGGAATGGAAACGACACATATACGACATTCTCGGATGCTGTCAGGTTGTTCACAGAGAAATGGGGCCTTGGCTTAATGAATACATATACCAGGAAGCGTTAAAGATAGCTCTTGAAGAAAAGTCTATACCATTTCAGAAGGAGTATTCTTTCAAGGTGATGTTTCATGGTAAACCTTTGGAACACAGACACTACATAGACTTTTTGTGTCAGAATGATGTGGCGGTAGAATGTAAAGCTATCACATCTCTCGGACCTGAGCAGCGACAGCAGTTATGGAATTATATGCGACTGTCAAAGATTCCCTTCGGCATACTCTATAACTTTGCCCCAATAAAGGACCAATGCGAAAAATACCACCTTGACACTACCACCAACATCATAACTGCTTTTTAATGCCCTTTTCATTGTTTAAGCTAACTTTACTTTACGCTGGCTGGGGTTTTTCTTGTCGCAGACAAGGGTTTTTCTTTTGAGGTTTGTATGAACGGAGTGATGCGATGAGTGCTGTGACTTGGGCTGAAGAACTTGTTCTTAAAGCCAAATTCACAGCACTTAGCGCAGGCTCTGAAAGAGCTACAAGCCTCAAAAGGGTTATTCATGGTTTTTGTTTAATACAAAAGTAAAATCCCAAATAAATTTGGAATTTATGTCAAGTACTCTTACCTTTGCAGCCAAAATCAAAAAATCACTAAAAATATGGACGATTATCCGGCGAATAGTATTAACTAAGAGGATAAAGGTCTGACGGAGTCTGGATCTTTATCAGCGAGCGATTAGCAATTATGAATTATGCATTATGAATTATGCATTATTTAAAGATCTAGACCACAATGAGAACATTTTGGAATTTCAATGGCGGTATCAAGCATATCGACGCATGGCAACCAAACTGCTGGGTGCAGGTAACTTGCCCTGTAGAGGAGGATGTGAAGTTTCTGGAGCAGGAACTTGGCATGCCTGAGTATTTTCTTTATGACGTAGCAGATGCTGACGAGCGAGCTCGTTTCGACATGGACGAAGGATGGCTGATGATTATCCTTCGTGTGCCTCACCTGAAGACAGTTTCTTCGCGCAGTCCCTACACCACTATCCCACTCGGAGTAGTGCTGAAGGGCGATAAGATTATAACTATCTGCAATCAGGAGACGAGGATGATGCTCGACTTCATAAACCACCAGATGCGCAGAGCTGAGGGATTTACCGACTCTGCCGACTTGGTTTTCAGACTCTTCCTGAGTGCAAGTGTCTGGTACCTGAAGTACCTGAAACAGGTAAACAACATAATAGATAAGGCTAAGAGAAATCTGGATCGACAGATTGATAACAAAGACCTTGTGGCTCTGTCGCGACTGCAGGATTCGCTCACATATTTTGCCACTTCTATTCGTGGTAACGAAAACCTGCTCTCGAAACTGAAGTTCCGTCTGCCTGTCGATGAACTCGACGCAGAACTGATTGAGGATGTGAACATTGAGATGCAACAGGCAAGGGAGACAACTGCTATCTTCATCTCCATTCTGAACAGCACTATGGACACCTATGCCAACATCATCAATAATAATATGAATAAGGTGATGCGACTGCTCACTTCGCTCAACATGATTATCATGTTCCCTACCCTCATCACTTCTATGTTCGGTATGAACCTGATTAACGGTATGGAAGAGTGGAAATGGGGTTTCCCAATCGCCATCGTTGCCTGCATAGTAAGTACTATAGGCTCACTCGGATGGTTCAGACTGAAGAAGTGGATGTGATAGGTTATTGGTTATTGGTTATTGAGGTTTTTCGTCTTTCGTCATTCGTCTTTCGTACGAAGTTGGAAGGTGCAAGTTACATTTTGCTATATTTTTTGGTGAATAGTTTATAAATGTGAAAGGAAATCAGTTTTTTCAGTTTTCATTTTTCTGTTAACTGATTTATTCGTACCTTCGCAGAAGTTTTTAAGGTAGAACTATTTCTAAACATCATAACATAATTAATAATGAAAAAGTACAATTTCAATGCAGGACCTTCTATTCTGCCACGCGAAGTAATAGAACAGACTGCACAGGCTTGTCTTGATTTCAACGGCTCAGGACTTTCACTTATGGAAATCAGCCATCGTGCTAAGGATTTCCAACCAGTTGTAGATGAAGCAGTAGCGCTCTTCAAGGAAATTCTCAACATTCCAGAGGGTTACTCAGTACTCTTCCTCGGTGGTGGTGCAAGTCTCGAGTTCTGTATGATTCCATTCAACTTCCTCGAGAAGAAGGCTGCTTACCTGAACACAGGTGTTTGGGCTACAAAAGCAGAAAAAGAAGCTAAGCTGTTTGGCGAAGTTGTAGAAGTTGCTTCTTCAAAAGACAAGAACTTCACTTATATCCCAAAGAACTTTGAGATTCCAGCAGATGCAGACTACCTGCACATCACTACAAACAACACAATCTACGGAACAGAGCTCCTTGAAGACCTCGACTCTCCTATTCCATTGATTGCCGATATGTCAAGCGATATCTTCAGCCGTCCTATCGACGTAAGCAAATACACACTCATCTATGGTGGTGCTCAGAAGAACCTCTCTATGGCAGGTGTAACCTTCGTAATCGTTAAGGACGATGCTCTCGGCAAGGTATCTCGCCAGATTCCTACAATGCTCGACTATCGCACTCACGTAAAGAAAGGCTCTATGTTCAACACTCCTCCAGTAGTGCCAATCTATAGCGCTCTGATGAACCTCCGTTACATCAAGGCTCATGGTGGTGTAGCTGCTATGGAGAAACTGGCTAAGGAACGTGCAGAAATCCTCTACGCAGAAATCGATCGCAACAAGCTCTTCGTAGGTACTGCAGAGAAGGACAGCCGCAGCCGCATGAACATCACTTTCGTTCTGAAACCAGAATACGAAAGCCTGCAGGACGAATTCCTCGCATTCGCTACAAGCAAGGGTATGGTTGGCGTTAAGGGTCACCGCGACGTAGGTGGTTTCCGTGCTTCTTGCTACAACGCAATGTCTATCGAAGGCGTTAAAGCTCTCGTAGCTTGCATGCAGGAATTTGAGAAAATGCATTAAAGTTAGGAATTAGGAGTTAGGAGTTAGGAGTTGCCATTCGGAATATAAAGGCGACCTTAACTCCTAAGTCTTTTATTCCTATCTAAAGGTATAAAGATGAATGAGCAAAATTCCATCGTAGCTTCTAAAAGTAAAGCTTTTGCCTTACGTATTGTAAAACTTTACAAGTATCTGACTCAAGAAAAAAAAGAATTCGTTCTCTCAAACCAGATACTAAGAAGTGGAACCAGCATAGGCGCAAATATAGTAGAAGCTCTTTCGGGAATAAGCAAAAAAGATTTTTATGCCAAAATATACATCTCTTTCAATGAGAGCGCTGAAACCATGTATTGGTTAGAACTCCTGCACGAAAGCGATTACATCAACCATGAGCAGTTTAACTCCATTTATAAAGACTGCCAAGAACTAAATAAAATATTAAGTTCGATAACTAAATCGACAAAAGAGAAGATTATTAACAAGTTAAGAAAGGAAGAGGAAAGTGGTGAAACAGATATTTTGCAACCAACTCCTAACTCCTAACTCCTAACTCCTAACTAATAAAAAATATGGCTAAAGTTTTAATAGCAACAGAAAAACCTTTTGCAGCTGCTGCTGTACAAGGCATAAAGGAAATCATTGAGAAGGCAGGTTTTGAAATTGCTTTGCTCGAAAAGTACACAGAAAAGGCACAGTTGCTCGCTGCTGTTGCTGACGTAGATGCTATCATCATCCGTTCAGACAAAATCGATGCAGAAGTAATGGATGCTGCAAAACAACTGAAGATTGTTGTTCGTGCAGGTGCCGGATATGACAATGTTGACCTTGAGGCAGCTACAGCTCGTAAGATTGTAGTTATGAACACTCCAGGACAGAACGCTAACGCAGTTGCAGAACTCGTTCTCGGTCTGCTCGTATTCACAGTTCGTAACTTCTACAACGGCAAGTCTGGTAGCGAACTGATGGGTAAGAAACTTGGTATCCTCGCCTTCGGAAACGTAGGTCGCAACGTAGCTCGCATCGCTAAAGGCTTCGGCATGGAAGTAGCTGCTTACGATGCTTACTGCCCAGCAGAAGTAATCGAAGCTGCAGGTGTGAAAGCTGCAAAGAACCAGGAAGAACTCTTCAAGACTTGCGACATCGTTTCACTCCACATCCCTGCAACAGCTGAGACTAAACAGTCAATCAACAAAGCTCTCGTAGGACAGATGAAGAAAGGGGCTATCCTCATCAACACAGCTCGTAAGGAAGTAATCAACGAACCAGAACTCATCGAACTCATGGCAGAACGTGAAGACATCAAGTACATCACAGACATCATGCCAGACGCAGATGCAGAATTCAAGAAGTTCGAAGGTCGCTACTTCTCTACTCCTAAGAAGATGGGTGCTCAGACAGCAGAGGCTAACATCAACGCAGGTCTTGCAGCAGCAAACCAAATCGTAGGCTTCATCAAGGACGGAATCACTAAGTTCCAGGTAAATAAATAATTCCTAACTCCTAACTAAAAAAAAGCTCCCGATTGGGAGCTTTTTTTTATTTCACGAATATTTTCTTGAAGGAACCGTTGCTATACTTAACAACGTTAATGCCTTTCTGTAATGATGGCAGAGGAGCACCAGAGAGATTGTAGATAGCAACTATCTGGACTTCGTCTGCTGTAGCAGCATTGACGCCATCTGGCAGAGGTTCGTAACGAACTACTCGCTCTACCCTCTCCCCATAAGTATTCTCCAAACCATTATCTATTACTACATAACCCAGAGGGTCGGCATAATCCTGTGTGTGAGGAGAAGAATTAGTGCCATCAACCTGACGCCTTACTTGCATACCAGTTACATATCCTTTGTAAGGAGATTCTGCATCAGTTTCCGTTAAGTATGAAGCAATACGAAGGATAGAAGCACCAGGGTAATTGCTTGACTGACACTTTCCGAATACCTTTGGATTAGAGAAATAAAACTGGTCATCGCCATTCTTGAATGTGCAATTGCGAGCTGTACGACCCCACATAGTATTCTCACCTACACCAGCAGCTATTACTATATTAGAATATGTGTCGCGAATAGTCTGGTCTGCTACCACCTCAAGACATGCCTGACCTTCGTGGGTGCAAGGAGTCTTCGAAATAATTGTTTCGCCAATGACCTCAGAAGACTCAACCTCAGATATCAGGTTGCCCATACCAGGAGTGATAGCCAGATATCCCATTTTAACTGCCAAAGTAATAGCATGCTCCGCAGCTATACTTGCCTCGTACTGAAGCTTAACCTTAAAGCCTGTATTGGTTACCTCAACAATATTGAGAGAATAAGGATATTTCTTTATCGCAGGATTATTCACTTCTACCAGCACTACAGGTACTACTCCCTCCGGGAAAGCCTGTTTGAAGGTTACCTCTGCCTCATCTTGAATTTGTATAATACCAACTTCACAATCAAGAGTGCCATATTTGTAGTTACCTTCTGGCATAGCAAGGAATGCTGCTTCCTCTACTTTCGACATAGTAGAGGCACTACTTCCCTGTGCCTGCCAAGGCTGTATCTGATATGAAAATTTAGTCTTTCCGGCACTAGTAATAAGATTACCTGGGTAAAGGCTGGAATTCTTATTTGAGAGAACACCCATGAACACAGCAGGAGTAGAAACAAGAGTCTCTGTGAAGTTCGATGTAACAGCATCAAGACTGGTTATACTCATCTTACCATATTGCACATCAGCATTTCCGAATGTCTCCGTAACAGATACTGATACTTCGTTACTGTATTTAGCAGTCTTAGTACCTATAGGATAAGCAGCTATACGATAATAGTATGCACCAGCCGTCTCAGGAGTGTCTGTATATGAGTAGGAAGCACCATTTTTAGAATTGCAATCCTTCAGTTCTACCTTATGACGCCATGTGAAACGAGTTGCACCTGGTAACTTACACTCCACAACTACAGAGTCGAGCATATCTCCATTCGAATCGTTCCAAGTAAGCGCAAAGGTACCTTTTGTCTTGTTGTATGTTCCTGCAAGATTTGTAGGAGCATTAAATACTACCTTAGGAATAAATTCCTTAGACCGCTTGAAACTGATACCATCATCCATTGAAGCATAGTATTTACCAAGATCGGTAAGGAGACCATTTTCATATATATGAGCCTTGCTTTCGCCGTTCCAGTAAGCATAACGTTCTACGATATCAGAACTATTGAGAGTGTTGAGAATGTTCTTTGTTTCATTAAGAATCTGTGCATCAGTAACACCATCTGCAAATGCACCATTGTGATTCCATGAAGCACCCCAAATCCACTCTGAAATCCAAATTGGACGTCCATGGCCATAGTTGCTACTATACCAATCCAAGTTATTGAAACCACCAGCCCAGTAACAATGCAAGTCGAGAATATCGCAACGCCAACCTCTATCATCAATACTGTCGATGAATGACTTCAAGTGGTTCATAGAACCATCATGTGAAGACTCAGAACAAAGACGCATACCTGTACGCATCAGGTTCTGCCAGTTAGCAAGTACTGTTGACACATCCTGTGGGTGGTCATCGGCAGAGTTACCCGGTTCGTTGTTTGTCTTCATATGACAAGACTGAGTCACACCACCACAAGTGGCAACTGGTGGCCAGTCTTCATAGATATGATTTGGAACCCACTCCTGGTCAGGCAACAGACTTGCATTTCCCTGTCCCCAGTCATAACACCAAGTACTATTGAGAGCTCCGTTGGCATCTGCATTGCCATTGCTGGCAAGACCTGCCTTACGAGAGTAGTACCACTTGAACAAACGGTAAGAAGATACTCTGGCATCCATATTACTTGGCATAGCAGCTACTTCAAGGTCTTCATCATGAGCTATGAAACAACGGCTATATCCCCATCCGACAGTACCCAACGCGAAGGTTACCATATATCCACGTTTCAGTTTGAACGAACGGATTTTGTTATTCAGACTTCCTGCAGTAAGGGTAAGCATAAATCCACCACTATTGCCTTCCCGATATGTAGAGCATGACTCGCCCGCAAAATCAGGTTCTGTATAACAGGTAAGCGGAGCAAAGTCACTTCCATATGGGAAGATGATAGCACCCTTTCCATAGATTCTTACCTGACAGTTTGTTCCATCTACTGCAGCTGCTCCATTTATCTTCACATACGACAACCACTTGCTGATAGTAACACTTGGTTTTACAGCAGCGAGGATGACAGCTCCATGTTCCAAATTCTGGATATTGATGCTACCTGTTGTGGTAAAAGGTGTAGCGCTGGTGATGACATAGTCTTCATCAGCAGTAATCGTAATAGAACCCGTTACCTGAGTAACAGTAGTTTTGGTATTTGCAGCATTAGCCACTATACCGACTAACAACAGAAAAAGAAAGGTTAGTTTTTTCATATACTAAGAAGTTATAAGTTTCAAAAAAATTGGTTAGCGCGGCAAATGTAGATAAAAAATGTATAAACACAAAGTTTTTAGTGTTTTTTCAGTTTTTCACTAAGATAAGCACCCGTATAACTCTCCTTACATTTTGCAACTTCCTCAGGAGTACCCTCTGCCACTATATTTCCGCCCTTATCTCCCCCCTCCGGACCGAGGTCGATTACATGGTCGGCACATTTTATCACATCAAGGTTATGTTCTATAATCAGGATGGTATGTCCACGTTCTATAAGGGCATTGAATGCCTTAAGCAATTTCTTTATGTCGTGGAAATGTAGTCCCGTCGTCGGTTCGTCAAATATAAATAATGTAGGAACAGTCTTTTCCTGACTCAAGTAATAAGCCAGTTTTATTCTCTGGTTCTCACCTCCAGAGAGGGTGCTCGATGTCTGTCCCAACTTTATGTATCCCAGTCCTACATCCTGCAGAGGCTTCATCTTCTGCACAATTTTCTTCTCATTATTCTCGGTAAAGAATTCCACAGCCTGATTGATAGTCATATTCAGTATGTCATATACCGACATTCCATGGAAGAGCACATCCAGCACTTCCTGCTTGAAACGTTTTCCGTGACATGATTCGCACTCCAACACCAGGTCATTCATAAACTGCATCTCAACAGTTACGGTTCCTTCGCCTTTACATTCCTCACAACGTCCTCCATCGGCATTGAACGAGAAGAAAGCAGGGGTGTAACCCATCTGCTTTGCCAATTGCTGACCCGACATGAGTTTTCGGATTTCATCGTATGCTCCGATATAGGTGACAGGATTGCTTCGAGATGACGTACCGATAGGATTCTGGTCGATGAATTCGACTTTTTTTATCATATCGAGGTCACCCCCTATACCTGTATGCTGACCTGGTTTTTCGCAGTTTTCATCCAGATGACGTTTGATAGCCCTATAGAGGATATCGCGTACGAGAGTTGACTTTCCACTTCCGCTGACTCCTGTAACACAAGTCATCACATTAAGCGGGAACTTCACATCCACCCCTTTCAGGTTATTGGCCCTGGCACATTTCACTTCAATATAGTTGTTCCAAGGACGACGGCTCTGCGGTACCTCAATCTGTTCCCAACCCATCAGGTAGTCAAGTGTGTGACTCTCCCCAGGTTTCATATCAGCAGAAGGGGTATTCTGAGGTTTTCCTTCATATATTATATTACCTCCCAATCTGCCTGCATCCTTACCAATATCTATAATGTAGTCAGCAGCACGCATAATCTCCTCATCGTGTTCCACCACAACTACTGTATTACCCAGTTCCTGTAGTTTTCTGAGTACATACAGCAAACGTTCTGTGTCGCGAGAATGCAAACCGATAGACGGTTCGTCGAGAATATACAGACTACCCACCAGACTCGATCCGAGACTTGTTGACAGATTGATGCGTTGACTTTCACCTCCGGAAAGACTGTTTGACAGACGCGACAAGGTCAGATAGCCTAATCCGACATCCATCAGATACTGCAAACGGGAACGAATTTCCAGCAGCAGTCGTCGTGCCACTCCCTCATCATGCTTCGAGAGTTTCAGTTTTTCGAAGAAAGCGCTTGCATCTATAATACTCAAGTCGCATATCTCGCTAATCGACTTGCCGCCTACCTTCACATTTTCCGCCTCTTTCTTCAGTCGGTGTCCGTGACATGTAGGACAAACCGTTTTTCCACGATAACGGGCCAGCATAACCCTATACTGAATCTTATACTGGTTTTCGCGAAGCATACGGAAAAACTCATCTATACAGATGGAACGGTTTCCCCATTCGTTTACCTCCTCTACTCCGTGCCAAAGTATGTCCTTCTGTTCCTGTGTCAGTTGGTAGTAAGGAGTGAATATAGGGAAGTTCCAACGTTCAGCTCCACGACAGAACTCCTTCTTCCACTCCCCCATCTTCTCTCCTCGCCAGCATACAACAGCACCATCATACACACTCAGTTCTGTATTAGGAATTACAAGACTCTCGTCGATACCGATAATGCGTCCAAAACCTTCACACTCCGGACAAGCACCTACAGGCGAGTTAAACGAAAACATCTGGTCTGTAGGTTCCTCAAATTCTATACCGTCAGCTTCGAACTTAAGCGAGAACTCATGCCAATGATCCTTCTTAGCTGTCTTCTCATCTACATCAGCAGGAAGGAAATACAACACACAGACTCCCTCACCTTCGAAGAGAGCCGTCTCCGCTGAGTTCACCAGACGCGAAATTGTTGATTTCTCTTCGTTCACCACAAGTCGGTCTATCACCAGCCATATCTTCTGTGGTTTCTTCTTTCCTTCAAAATCCTCCTGTTTCAGGTAATCCTCAATCATCTCGACCTTTCCGTCCACATATATCCTGACAAATCCCTGTTTCAGATTTATCTCCAATTGTTCGCGCTGAGTGCGTTCACCATGGATAGCCATCGGGCAGAGAACCATAAAACGGGTTCCGGAAGGATAGGCAAGCATACATTGCACCATATCCTCTGTGGTGTGTTTCTTCACCTCCTTGCCGCTTACAGGCGAAATGGTCTTTCCCACCCTTGCGAAAAGCATTCTCAGGTAGTCGTATATCTCTGTCGAAGTACCAACAGTACTACGAGGATTCCTCGAAGTCACCTTCTGTTCTATGGCTATTGCAGGGGGAATACCTTCGATGAAATCGCACTCCGGTTTCTGGAGTCGTCCCATAAACTGACGGGCATATGTAGAAAGGCTCTCCACATATCTGCGTTGTCCCTCCGCATAGAGTGTGTCGAAGGCAAGCGACGACTTACCGCTACCACTGACTCCAGTGATAACGATGAGTTTGTTCCTTGGAATATCTACATTGATATTCTTCAGGTTATTAACCCTTGCACCTCTTATCTTTATACTTTCTTCCACAAGCAGTATTTTATCTCTGATAACAGAAAAATTTCTTTCTCACCTTTTTAGACAGAGTATCTATATTCAGCATGTCAGACACCTTCGAGATGTCATTGCTTGTGCCGTCTTTCATCAGAATCTCTATCATATCCTCCACAGTAGTGTACATATCTCTACCCACTACCAGACTACTGGTCAGGTAACGTTTTGTATCCTCCTCACTTACTCCAAACTTAGCAGCAATACTCTTAACTGTCTGAGCTTCGCTGGCAGAAGTATCGTCAGGACCTTCCGTCACCTCAACCTTGAATATATTTCTGCCGATGAAGTCCTCTGAGAGCATTGCCAGAATCTTGTCGTCACTGGTCTGCCACACTTTCAATGCCGATATTATATCGTTGTCATCAAGATTCAGATAGTTCTTCAGGCATTCCTCATCGTTCATAAAGCGTTCCTTGTCTATGTCCTGATAAAGGAAGAAATGAAGAGCAGGTGAACAGAACAGTTCCACACCTTCCCGTGCCAGATCCTTTGCACGCTGCAAGGCATTGATGAGTACATGTTCTGCTGCTACGCTGGTCTTGTGCAGATACACTTGCCAGTACATCAGGCGACGACTTACCAAGTAGTTTTCAATAGAATAAATACCCTTCTTCTCTACAGCAAGACGATCGTTACGTACATGTAGCATATCAATGATTCTGTCGCTGCCTATGCTTCCTTCTGTTACACCTGTGAAGAAGCTGTCGCGTCGCAGGTAGTCCAGTCGGTCCATATCCAGCTGACTCGAAATGAGTTGGTGGAGAAAGTGCTTCTTGTACTTATCCTTGAAAATCTTTATTGCCAGCGACAGTTTTCCGTCAAATTCCCTGTTGAGTTTTTCCATAATCATCAGGGAGATATCCTCATGTGCTACACCACTTATCAAGGTGTGTTCCAAGACATGCGAAAAAGGACCATGACCTATGTCGTGCATCAGTATGGCAGCCTCAACTGCCTCTGCCTCCTCATCTGTTATCTCCACACCTTTCATCTGGAGGGTTGCCACAGCCTTGCACATCAGATGAAATGCTCCCAGACTGTGCTGAAAACGAGTATGCTGGGCACCCGGATACACCATATATGCAGCACCCAACTGACGAATGCGACTCAGACGGAAAAAATCGCGGTGCACCACAATATCGTAGAGCACCCCATTAGGTATTCTGATAAAACCGAATACAGGGTCGTTGATAATCTTATTATTTGTCATTCAGTATCTTTGCCATTTGCATTGCAACTTTCTTTGCCTCCTCTGCAGCAACCTCTGCAAAACGCTCAGTAGAGTCTGCGTAGATAATAGCACGACTACTATTCACGAGCAGTCCGCAGTCTTTTGTCATTCCATACTTGCACACCTCTTCAAGACTGCCACCCTGAGCTCCGATGCCCGGAACAAGCAGGAAGTGGTTTGGCACAATCTTACGCACATCCTCGAACATACGTCCCTGAGTAGCTCCCACCACATACATCATGTTCTCGTCATTTCCCCATTCCTGACTCTTGCGCAACACCTTTTCAAAGAGGCGTTCACCAGCAGTGTCTTCAGTCAGTTGGAAGTCATGACTACCCTTATTGCTGGTAAGTGCAAGGAGTACGACCCACTTGCCTGCATACTGCAGGAACGGACCAACGCTGTCCTCACCCATATATGGAGCTACAGTGACAGCATCCAGATTTATCTCCTCGAAGAAAGTACGTGCATACATCATGCTGGTATTTCCTATGTCACCACGTTTTGCATCAGCAATGATGAAATGTTTTGGGTAGTTCTCGTTCAGGTACTTAATGGTTTTTTCAAACGAAATCCAACCCTTCACACCCATACTCTCATAGAACGCCAAATTAGGCTTATATGCCACACAATACGGTGCTGTAGCATCAATGATAGCCTTATTGAATGCAAACACAGGGTCTGCATCACCTTTCACACACTCAGGTATCTTCTTGATGTCAGTATCAAGTCCTACACATAGGAATGTACCCTTCTGCTTAATCTCGCTAATTAATTCTGCCTTATTCATATATAATTAATTTAAGTTTCGCAAACTTAACTTTGGGGAGTTATTGTGTAGTTATGAAGGAGTTACTGAGGAGTTATGGGGACGATACTGCATCAAATTGGGCAAGCATCCTCTACTATTGTCCCTTTAACTCCCATTTAACTTCCATTTAACTTCCCTTTAACTTCCCTTCTGCTCAACTTGCGAAAGTTGAGTAATTAAATATTAGTTTCAAGTTTATCAAGATTCAAGATTCAAGTTCCAAAGTCTTTAACCTTTAACCGTTAACCTTTAACCTTTAACCGTTAACCGTTAACCGTTATTCAACTCTCCTCATACATAATCTTCATCCCTATCGCATCGGCAAAGGCATGTTCTGCTGTTGCCCCTTTCGACTCTTTCCAGTTATCGAGCATATACAGGGCATCGCACTCCTGCACCTTTCTGAAGTCCTCTATCAGTATTTCACCATACGACATACCTCTGTCGTGCATAGCATCGTTCCATTCCGACACAGACGGATTGAATATCTCATAACCCATTGCCTGCAACTTCTTTGCTGCGGCATCGAACTTCGCCTGAAATTCCTCATGGGTCAGTCCCGTCATCTTTCCTGATATAAATACTTTCATTTTCTTCCAAAGTCTGCAGGAATCTCCCCCCACTCTTCCGTAGGCCACTTCAGTATCGGATTACTATAGGAATTATTGCGCAGCCAAGCCTCAGCACGGGCAATGAGACTGAACAGATATTCCGTCTCGGGAGTGCGAGCCAGAGTGGTTTTGCAGTGTTTCTTCTTCACCCATATCTGAGCATTCACACTGTCGCTGTATATAGGCATCTCATGCATTCCTTTCTGTTTCAGCAGAGCCAATGCATGCACTATAGCAAGGAACTCCCCAATGTTGTTTGTTCCGCGCACAGGACCGAAATGGAAAATCTCCTTTCCTGTCTTCAGGTATATCCCTCGATACTCCATCGGACCTGGATTGCCACTGCATGCAGCATCTACAGCTATTGAATCGTTTATTGCAGCCTCAACCATTATTTCTTTATTTTAAACAGGTTAGTATCAGGCAGGTAACCGTCTGCATCTCGGGCAACGAAAAGCAACGACAGCTGAGTAGATTCAAAATCAGCCTCCGTCAGTTGTTTGCCGCTTTGGAACGAATTACCCTCCATCGTAGATTTCTCTTCGTTCACATTCGAAATATGCCATTTACCCGGACGGAACGACACATTATTCCTCAGCACATGTCCGTAGCCTGGCACATCCACCTTTCCCACAGCATCTCTGCCCTTTCGGTTTACCATATTATAATTATCTCTGCGGTTCAATACCGACACATTGTTCTCCCATCTGTTGCCCCCAATGTGGTGGTTTGAATAGAAGCCATTTGCCTTATTCTTGAATGCCAGACAGTCATGGATATAATGCTCAGGACACTCAGGCGGGCACTTCGTCTTTTCTCCCATTCCAAATCCACCACCCTTGAATCCGTTACCATCGCCAGCAAGCGCAAAAGTCACTGTGTCAGCAGCATTCTCCGTAGGTCTGAAACCATTATAAAATGCCCAGCAATGATCGAATTCAACAGAGGTGTCACAGTTTATCAAGTCGAATCCATCGTCAGAATTTCTCCAAGCCCTGCAATTGCGGAACACATTACCCTTCTGTTTCACATTCCTTATATGGCAACCGAATCCATCGACATTTCCACCATACTCCCCTTCGGAAAAATCATCGTAGTTATTATATGCATCGCAGTTCAGCACCAGATTATACTCTCCCACCAACTGATAATAGCCAATAGCCATATTATCGTGCATAGCCAAGTTTTCCACTATACAATGACTCCCCTTTCTCGCACTCACACACTCCGACTGAGTATGTCCTTTTATGCGCACAGGTACACCGACTATGTCAAAGTTCTTCAGATGCAAATAGTCAGCACCCAGGTAGAAAGCAGCAAAGCGATACTTACCCTCCATCTGCAGAGCAGAGAAGTCGAACACAGGACGTTCACCGGGATAACCCATTATGCATGTACGTCGTTCTGCCGTTCCAGCCTTATCCAACATAAACACACAGGCATAAGGACCCACAATCTTCATCACCTGACTATCGTCAACATAATACCTGCCGCCACGTACACAGATTGTGTCTCCCCCTTCTATTGCGTTGTAGGCAGCAGGCAGAGTTGCAAAGGGATTCCTGATGCTACCGTCACCGGCATCACTTCCGCTAGCACTCATGTACACCACCTTTGCAGCACTGCTCGCTGCCACCATTATTGCCAATATAAGTCCTGCTAAGCGCATAGTAATATAAAGTTTAAAGGTTAAAGGTTAACGTTTAAAGGTTATAGAACTCAGACCTCAGGTCAATAACCTATAAGCAATAACCTATAACCAATTTTTTGCAAAAGTACGAAATAAAAAATAAAAAAAAGTCCTTTTCCACTTCTTTTTATCAAAGCCACAATGTCTCAATTTTAGGAAATCATCGCGTAACAGTGTGCAATATTTAAATCGGTCTCTCAAAAACCGTTCATTAATGAATTTAATCGTAATCATTAATGAATTGGATCGATTTCATTAATGAACAGAAAAAAAGACACTAATCTGAGAAAACAAAATTATCCAAGTGTGCAAAAAATAATTCTTATTTTCACTCTCACTAACCTATAACAATATAAGCCATCAGCCATCTTACATCAGCCATCTCTTCCCCTGTCCCTGTGGCACCCCGTGGCATCCCTGTGTTAGACAACAAAAAAATCCTTTTAAACATTAATTATTCATTAATTATTAGTCTCACAGATATAGCAGAAATATCTGTGATGTCTGTGATTTTTTGAAGACGGATGGGATAAATACAGGGAATGTATAATTTTACAAATCCTTGATTATATCAAGAAATTCTTTTAATGTTCGAACATCAACCTTTGGGAAATCATAATTCTTAAGTTCGCTGAAATGATGATCATTACTAACAATATAAGTAGCCCCCGCTGAATGGCACAATCAACGAATTTATTATCGTCAGGGTCAGCCGTAATAAGATTGAAACGATAGGCTGGAGAAACATGCTCGACATTTGGCAATGAAGCAATTAATTCAATCACCTCTTCAGCAAAAATGGAACTACCAAAGCGACGTTCCAATATCTCACGATATTCGAGTATTATCTGACAGACAAATAATATACTCCTGTGCCAAAAGAGCATCCCAAACCTCCTTGTAGCCGGACTTCGGGAAGACAATCTGCAAAATACAATTCGTATCTAATACAACTTTCATTGGTAAGGAAGGCGCTCGTGAATACTTGCCATATCATTTAACTTTTCCTGAGTAAGATTCAACTTATCCCACAACTCGTTAGCATGCTTTTCTACTTTCTTCCGATAATATTCCGACAACACCTGCTTGACCTCCCTCAGTTCCTCCTCGGAATTCATACGGGAGAACATCTGAAGAAGATGTAACTGAACAGGGTTAAATACGGTTGATTGCATATTCCTTTCCTCCATAAAATTTATTTCTTGCCGCAAAGGTGCAAATAAGCGAGCAAAAAAACAAATAAACTTGTTTATTTTTATTGCCTAGAGGGAGTAAGCGAGTAAAATACAAATGGAATTTGAAGTGGCGAGTCTCACTAACCAGTTGAATGCCGTCCTTGCAGAATTGCAATCCAAAGCCCCCTGCCCCATCGTCGCAGAATCGGACTTCAGCCTTCATACATCTTACATCAACCTTCATACATCATCTGTCACTCCCCTGTCCCCGTGGCACAAGAGTTGACAGAATCCTGAACCTATTTTGAGGATAGTTATAGCGTGGCGAAAGTTGACAAAGGGTGTCGAGAGTTTACTTTTAGGCTGTACCCGTCAGTATGTCTATAAACTCGTTGAACAAGGGAAGTTGCCGACCTCACGGTTATTGGAAGCAACGGGCCAGCAGGCCTATTACCGCCATGTGGGCGGGATAGTAATAGTAGAAGAACTTGCCGAGCCACTTCAGCCGTCCTCGCTGGCCGTTGTACATCGCCAGCAAAGGCACTGCCAGCCAGCAGGCCAGGTGGACCATGCCGTAGGTGGGGCTGTGGAAGATGAAAAAGGCGACGGCATAGAGTGAGATGATGGCCATCATCCAGAGCATCTGCTTGTGGAAGCAGCCCCGGTTCCGGCCTATCATGAGTATGGCCAGCGGGGCGGCACAACTCCAGTCGGAGGTGCAGGTGAGCAGGCAGGCCACCAGTGTGATACCGACCTTCTGCCATCGTGCAAGTTGCTCCATGTCCCATACTTTCAGCAGTATCAGCCCCCAGAGCAGCGGCCAGGCGATGCTCGTGGCATTGAAGAGCAGGTTGCCGAGCGGGTTGAAGCCCGACATGTTGAAATAGCAGAAGGCGAAGTGGCTCACCACGGCCAGCATGAGCAGACGGCGTAGGTAGCGGCGGAAGTCGTGCGTGTGGTGATAGCCCTCGGCCACGAAGAATATCATCATCGGAGCCGTCAGCCGTCCGATGCAGTGCAGGAATATCTGCGTCGGCGTCTCTGCCTGCTCGTAGGTCTCGATGCCCACCCATGCCAGGTGGTCGATCGTCATGGCGACGATGGCGATGACCTTCAGTGCGTTGCCGCTCAGTCCTTTTTCCGTCATTACTCTAATCATAATGTTTACGATGTTATCTGATTACTTGCCTGTTAAAAAGGAAACGGGGATGTACCCCGTCTCCTCGTTGTAATTGATATTATTTCTTCAGTTTAATTAAGACCTTTTTTCCGTGGTGGATATACACTCCGGGCTGGGTAGGCTTGCGGCCTATCTTGAAGCCCTGCAACGTCCACCAGTCTGAGTCGTCGTCGCCATCGTCAGCAGCTATGGTGCTGATACCTGTCAGCATTTCGCTCAAGTCGATGACGTAAGGATTCCACGGTGTGCCGATGTTCACGTCGCTGATATAGGTCTGTGTGTTGTCGATGACCACCATCTCACCATTGATACAAGTGCGCAACTCTAACGGCTGTCCGCTGCCCTCACCGGCGATGATGAGATAGTAGAGTCCGCCGTTGGCACGAGTGGCGCCGCGGCACTCGCCACCGATGTAGGCAGCCACCTCGCAGGTGTCAACGCTATGTTCACCGTCCTTCAGTGAGATCACCATCGACATATTGTCCGGATAGTTGCCGACAGTGGGCGAGAAGAGTACCGTCTTCTGGCTTTTGAACTGCGGTTGAGCCATGAGGGGAGCCCTCTTTGTTGCCACACCGTTCGTGCTTGTAGCGTCAGGATAGACAAACGACTTCTCCTTGTCGGCCGTGCTGTTATACATATAGCCGTGTCCGCTCTCTAAGGCTTTTAGGCTACCCTCCCAGCCGTTCAGGCTGTAGAATGCGATGCCGTGCTGCGACTTCACACAGTCGCCCACCTGTGGGTTGGCGGCAGCCAGCGCCTCGCCGAGGGTCATCGTCGTCAGTGGCGTATAGCCTATCCAGTTCCATCCTGGTGTCAGCGTGACGCGTGTTTTCGACAGCTTCAGCTGCTCACCCGTTACAGGCACCTGTTCCGGCAATTGCTGTCCTTCCACGACGGGACTGATCTTCACCTTGTACATCGTGGCGGCCTGTATCTGTGCATTCTCCGGCATCCAGTTGTCGCCGTTGCTGAAGATCATCGTTGATGCCTTGTCCTTGATGAAGACCTTCCATGGCGTCAGCAGCGGGAAGACGGCAGCCGGACGCTGGTCGGCAGGACGTACGCCCAGTGCCACCCAGTTCCAGTTTGTGGTCAGCTTCAGGTTCTGCTCCACGTCGGTACCCTTTGTCCAGATGACGGGCTGGTCGAACGAACCTCTGACGGCATTGAGCTGGAAGGTGCTCTCAACGGCGGAACCGTTGAACGCGTTGATGTTGACATCCGTATAGGCAATACCTGCCGAGGCATCCCAGATGCGGAAGCTGACGGGCTTGCCGGCATCGGTGTCGCCATTGCCATAGACGGTCATCGTCACGTAGGCTGCTCCGCGCACCTGCTCGGGCGACGCCACACCACGGCACTCGCCGTCGATGAAGGCGGCCACCATGCTCTCCGAGTTCTCTATCAGTATGCCGCCGATGCGTACCTGTCCGATGTAGTTCATCTGGTGCTCATACAACGTGGGGTTAACGGTCCACTGAGGTTTCTCGCCGCGCACCTTCATCACCACGCGCAGCGGCTCCAGTATCTGGTTGTTGCCTTGCACGCCGATGGTCACGTCGTAGTTGCCTACGGATACTAACGGGTTCACCTGGAAGCGCAGTATCTTCGTGGAGAGTGGAGCAATTTCGTCGGAAGTGGAGCTTCCAACCACACTGAGCCACTGTGGCATATTATATAGGGTATAGTACTCGGTATTGCCGCTCTTGTTCTCGATGGTGACGTCGAAGGTGTGGCTGTCGCCGTACTTCTTGATGATGTTCACCGAGTCGCGAGTCCACTTCAGCGTGTTCTGCTGCACGTAGACCGTCCAGCGGATGGGCAGCGACGTGTTGCCGTGCAGGTCATGGATGCGGTCTACGGTGACGTTGAGCGTCGTGCCCTCGATGTCGCGCGGCTTGATGGCGGTACCGGTGAGGTTGATGACCACCTTGCGCTCCGAGGCCACGGGCGAAGCGATGAGCTTCGTCTCACGCGGGGCGTGCTTAATGGGGGGCGCACCAAACATGCTGAAGCTGACCTGTTTCTTGTCGAAGGTCAGGCTGTCGGTGGCACCGGGTGCCATATTGTCTGCCGTATAGATGACCATGGGGACACCTGCCACCACGCTGTCCTTCTCGAAGGGATAATAGGCGGCAAGACCCTTGCTGTATACCGATGCGGTGTCGAGCGTGTTGTACATATTGTTCAGCAGACGGCTCTCCGAGAGCGATGCCTTCCAGACGCGCACCTCGTCGATGTCGGCAGCGTCTCCCTTGCCTAAGATCAGCGTCGAGCCCTCTATGTTGGGAACGGTCGTCTCGGCGATGACGGCCGTCCGCTTGCCGTCTATGTAGAACGAGGCCGCCTGTCCGCGTACCACGTTCAGCGCGTAGTGGTGCCATGCGTCGGCTGTCGGCAACTCCTTTTGATTTGCCACCGTCACCGAGTCCGTGCCGTAGCGCAGTACGAGGTTTCGCTTGTCGTCGTAGCGCAGGCGCAGCTTCGACGTCTTAGCCAGCTTGTCACCGTCGACGGTCGGTGTTGCCGTCTCCCACACCACCTCGTCTTTGTGGGCGCTTGACCTGTACCACAGTTCGATGGCATAGCTGTCGCCCACGCTGGTGACGATGCGGCTGATGTCTGCCTTGGCGCCTTCGTTGCCAGTGACGGTCATCATTTGGTTCGTCCGGTCTATGTTCCATGCCTCGGGCACGATGAAGTCATGGGTGTGGCGGGCATCGGCGGCTATGGTGCCGTGGCCCTCGTTCATCGACCAGTAGTTGGCAAGTCCATAGACGTAGCCGTCCTTGGCCTGGTTCTTGGTGCTCGCCATATCGTGTACGTCGCGCCAGATGTTATAGAGTGCCAGTCCGTGGATGTCGCCCATGAAGCCGCCTAAGTACAGGTGGTTGTCGGTAGCGTAGTTGATGGCATTCACGTCGCCTTCGGTCACCTGCTCGTCCTCGAAGAGGGCTATATTCAAGGTGTCAGTCAGTGCCAGCATGTTGAACTTCATGTCGCTGGCGCGGTAGTTCATGCAGAGGAACATCCACTGGTTGGTGGGCACCGCCTTCTCGCTCGTAAACTTCTTGCCGGCGATGGTCACCGTGGCGTGGTCTGTCTCGTCGAAGCCCAAGGCGAAGTTGTGCGTGTCGGCACCCTGGTGCAGGACGGTACCGTTGGAGAGCATGCCGGAGAGCACGCTGACGTTCACCCACATCTCCATCGAGAAGTCGCCGTTGAGGAATACGGGGTTCACCGTCTTCGCCTCGAAGAGCGGCGTTATCGTCAGCGACACGTTGTGGTCTACGGGCTGCTGGTTCAGTTTGGCGGTGACGATGATATTGTCCGCGTTGACATAGCCCGGCACGATGTCCTCGTTGAACTCGATGGCAAGCTGGTCGCCGTAGCCCAGGATGCCGTTGGCGGGAGCCGGCGTGTAGAGGTTGATGGGGCGCGTCATGTCCTTGGTGACGGTGACGATGTCGCTATATACTTGGACATTCTCCGTGCCGTAGGGCGTAGTGGTGAAGGCACGGAACTGGTAGTCGCCCTCAGGGAACGAGAGGTTGCTCTTCATCTTCGCGGCATATAGCAGGTCGCCCTTCTCGGGCAACAGGGCGTTGCTCACGGTGTCGCGGCCGATGGTGTCGGCGGGGTTGACCCACCACGTGAACAGGTCGGTCCACTGCGTGTTGCCCTGGAAGCGGTACTGCACGCCCACGTTCCTCAGGTTCTTGAACTGGCGGTTGAAGTTGGTGAGTTTCATGTCCAGTATGCCATCCTCTCTGTCGTTGTTGAGCACCGGCTCCTTGATGGCCAGCTCCACGGGCGACGACGACGGCACGAAGTGGACATTCAGCTTGCACTCGTCGTAGATTTTGGCAGGCTGATACGATGATTCAAACCACAGTACGATGTCCTCGTAGTCAAGCACGCTCTGGTCGGTCTGGCGCACGGTGATGACCTTCTTCACCGTCTCGCCGGCGGGTATCATCACGCCGCGGCCGTTGGCTGGCACGCCGTCCATCAGCACCTCCAGGCCTTGCTGGTTGTAGATCTCGGTCACATCGAGTAAGTAGGTGAACGGATACGTCTGGTTGGCCGTCGTGCCGTTGGTCAAGTGCAGTGTGAACTGTCCCGTGCCGCCGGCAGGAATGTCGGTCAGCGTGGCGCTCGTGGCGCCTATCTCGCCGTCGGTGCTGACGCGTATGACGGGCTGCTCCATCTGCTCTGTGCCGTAGGAGATGACGTGTTTCTTCTCCGGCTCGTAGTATTGTGCCAGTTCCTCCCCCTCGTAGGGATTGTAGCTCTGGCCGCCACGCAGCACGAAGATGTCGCCCCAGCCTCGCGGCGAATTGTAGATGTCCACACTGAAGTCGGTGCCGGGATTGCCGTCGTTCAATTCATAGTCAAACTCGACGTAGGTATGCTTGTTGTCAATCGAGTCGCCTTTTGAACTGTTGGACATATATCCGGCTTCTGCCTTAATAACCATATTGGTTCCAAATGTTCCCACCGCATTCACATGGATACCGAGCTTAGTTCCGCCTACAAATCCTATCTTGACAGAATTGTTTGTAGTCTTAGCCCAGGTGGAGTCGCGGCGTACAGAGTAGCTATAGCTGGAGCCGCCGTCGAAAGAACGGTTCTCCCTCAGGTATTTGTCGCGCGCAGCCATGGCCTCCAACTTGTCCTGCTCGTTTTCGGACAACAACTTTTTCCAGTTGTCCACCGAACCGTTGTAGTACATCACCATGTTTTGCGAACCGATGTTCTTGCCAGGCTTCCACACGTAGGTGCCTTCCTGTCCGTAGTCCGCTTCGGTGGGTTTCTTCCACGTCAGATAGACATCCTGCTCGCTGTTGTTCTCGTAGCTCTTGGCCTCAGCCTCCTCCATGTATTCCAGCAGGCTGTTGCGCGTGTCGATCAGTTTGGGTATCATCGTCTCCTCTATCTCGCGGGTGGTGAAGACGAAGTCGGTTTTGATCTTGTCGTTGATGGCCACGGCCTCCTTCAGCCCTAAAACGATGCCGCCGGCCTCGCGGTGGAAACCCAGTTTGCGGCAGGTGCCCACGATGTAATTGTGCGACTTGCCGATGAACACGTCGCCCTTGGCGCCCACATAGCGCGAGCCGGTGCTGCTGCTGATATTCTCGGCGGTGGTAGAGACGAAGGTGCTGTCGTTGCTCGTCGTCCAACTGAATGAGCCATGCTCGCCCATCGTTATAGTATTCGCAATTTCGTGGCCTGAGACGATGGCTAAACCGATGCCCTCGACAGTTGTCAAGTCTGTACCCCAGAGCATTTCAAACTCCATGGTTTCGTCCCCATAGCCTCCCTCTGTGTCTCGCCATAGTTTCGTGTGACTGGTGCCCGACTTCCACGTCACCTTGCCCTTGGCGCCGGGCGGGTCGCGCAGCACCATATCCACGTGGTCGGGGCCTTCGGTGATGAAGTTGTCGCCGTTGGTCAGTTCGCCTAAGACGATGCCGTCGAACTGTTGGCCGCTGTAGGTGCGGTTCTTGCGCTCGAAGGTCATGCTGAAGCGGCGCGTGTAAGGAGCCGTCACGTTGGGCGCGCCGGTGGTGAAGGTGATGGTGTTACGTCCGTCCTGGTCCAGGCGCAACTGGGTGCGCTTCAGCCCAGAGATGTCACCTTCCTTCAGGTTGGTCTTGCTGGGGTCGATAACCTTCGCCACCACGTCCTGCGTGTTGCTCATCTCGTTGGCAATGGTCACCACCTGGCCGTTCAGCGGCACGACGTCATCGACGGCCTTGCCGCTGTCGTAGTTGGTATAGACCTCGAAGCCGTGAACGTCGAACTTATATTCCTTGTTGCGGGCAAACACGGGGTATTTGTAGGTGTACTCGATGCTGCCGTCATCCATCTTCTTCCAGATGTCGCTGATGGTCGTCGTCTCCGTGGTGCTCACGGCATAGTCGGCCATCTCCTGCTCGCCGAAGCCCTCGCTGCCTTTCTGCGTCACCACCAGTTGCGGTTCGGCAAAGTAGGTCTTCACCATCTTAGTGTTGTACTTGTAGTAGTTCAATATGGAGTCTCCGGTCTCTGTGACCTGTCTGAGCGAGTCGGTCAACTCCTTCAACACGTTGCTCAGGTCAATCTGCGGCAGCGTGAGAAACTCGATGTTGTCATCGTTTTTGATGATCTCAATGCTCTTGGTGATGTATTTCAGCGGCGGCAACAGGGCGGAGAACTCGCCCGTCTTCGGGTCGGTGTCTATATAGATGTACTTCGCGTCGCTGCCCTTGCCTGCCCATGTGCGGCTCTCTATGGCGGTAGTGTCGCTCTCGAAGGGGCGCTCCTCGGTGCCGGTCTGGTCGCTGTAGTAGTTGAACAGCAGGTTCTCGCTGTTCATCATCAGCGTGATGCGGGCCTTGCCGATGTTGTTGTTCGACGCGCCGAAGCCCACGGCCAGCGTGTCGTTCTTCTCACCGCCACCCACACGGCCCACGAAGTTCACCAGCGTAGAGTCCTAGAAGTCGTAGGTTACAGGGGCGCTGAAGTCGTACTTGCCCACCATCGGGAAGCGACCGCCGGCCACCATGGTGTGCCCGTCTAATTTGGCCTCGACGTAGTGATTGCCGATGGGTACCGAGATGTTGTAGTATCCGTTGGCGTCGGTCTGCACAATCTTGCCGTCTTGCGTCTGAAGATCGCCGTCGACATACAGGGGTATGCCCTCAACAGGGATGTTGGTGCCGGCATAGTAGATGTAGCCGTCCATGGGGAACGACGACACGTCCTCGAAGTTGGCAGTATGCACGAGTGAGTTATAGCCCACATAGAGCAGCGTCTTGTTGGGGTTGAACTCGTGAACACCGTAGAGTGGAATGACTGAATAGGTGGTGCCTGCGCCGGTGAAGGGGATGCCCTGAATGATGTAGTTGCCTTCATTGTCGGTCTTCGCCTTCAGTTTTAGCGCGCCGGGCGTAAGCGTCGATGACTGGGCATTGCTGCCTATCAGTCCGTGGTGCTTATGATAGTTGCTGCCGTCGCGCGAGTAGTCGAAGAACTGGGTGCGCAGACCCTCGTCGAAGGTCCAGTATGTCTCTAACTGCTGTTCGTCGCCCACGAGCAGGTGGTCGTAGTTGCCCACGATGTCAGCCTCGCTGAGGCACTTCGCCCACAGGCGCAACTCATCAACGGCGCCCTTGAAGCGGCCCAGCTCAAACTGGCTGGCATTGGTCAGCGGCCACTGGCTGCCGGCAATGGTCAGCGTGGCTTTCTGGACGGTCGGATCGCCGCTACCGCCATCTTTGGTCAGCACGTAGCAGGTCAGCGTCGTGCCGCTGCGGGTCAGCACCACGTGGTTATAGCTCTCCTGCTGAAGGGTGATGCCGCTGAAGGTCTGGGTGGTGGTGCCGTTGCTGAAGGTCAGCTGGCCGGAAGCCGTCATGCCCAGACCGGTATTGCCTCCGAAGTGGGCTATCAGGCTCTTGCTGAACGTTTCGGGATAGAGCCACATCTGGATGGAGAAGTCGCCGGCAAACAGGCTGGCGGCATAGTCGGCTGAGGGGTATGCCCACGTCACGCCACCGGTAGCGTCGGAGAAATAGATGGAGTGGTACTGCTCGGCCTCTTTGCCATCGCTGTTGGTCATCGTCATCACCACATCGACACCCTGAACGGCGGTGCCCGTAGTGCCGTAGGCTATGCGGCCCGTCACCGTTCCGGTGCTCTTGGCGAAACCGATATTGGTCATTTCGCTATTGACGACGGTGCCGTCGTCGCATTTGTCCTCGACGGTGACGCGGTAGTCGTAGTAGATGCCAGGCTGAGACGTCTCGTCGGTATAGAACAGATACTCTTCGCTGCTCGACAGGCGGGTCAGCGTCTCCCATGCCTCACTTTCCTGCTCGGCACGCCGACGCTCAATGATGTAGGTCTTGGCATTTGTAACGCCCTGCTGGCCGACGTGCCACGACAGCTTCACCGAGCCTTCATAGACGCCCTTTGAGGCATCGAGCGCGTAGAACTTCGTGCCCTCGCCAATAGCCTTCTTACTGATGTTATAGGTGTTGAGCACGGCGTCGCCAATGACACCCTCTATGCGATAGGTTCGGGGCGCGCAGGCGCTCAGAGGCTCCTCGGTATAGGGCACACCAGTCGCGGCGTCCACCTTGTTCTGCCGGTTGGTGTGCTGGTCGGTGTTGCGGTGTTCCCAGCGGAAGGAACTCTGATTGTCGGTCGGCGTGAGGGTGTAGATGGGGTCCTTCTCGTCGTTGACGTAGATGCGGAACTTGTGGCCGAAGCTCTTGGGATAGGCATCGGAAGTCCAGGTGAAGACGATGCGGTCCGTCAGCTGCTCTGCCTTGAGGTTGTTGACGGGCATCGTGCGCGTGGTGTTCACGGTGACGCTGGCCTTCGTGTCGTCGCGACGGGTCGTCACGTCCCAGAAGTTCGACACATAATATACGTCATAGACCGGCTTTGCCTCATTGCTGAAGCCAGTGTCGGCGTATGAACGCACGTTTTGAGCGAGCTCGGCTATCTTTTTCCCGTCGCGCCAGACCACCCACTTGTAGTCAGAATAGTTGCCGGGGATAGATTCTACGGTCCACGAGAGGTTCACCTTCTTGTCGCGCTGGTTGAACACGCCCTTCAGGTTGGTGGCCTGGACAATGGGCGGGTTGATGGTCACCGTCTTGCTGATGACATTACTGTTGTCGGCAAAGGTGTTGCCCGAGTATCTGCCATCAAGACGAGAGTCCACCTTATAGCGGCCTACGTTCGTGGCCGTGGGCACAGTGCCCGACCAACTGCCGTCATCCACCCTGAACATCGTGTAGCCGACGTTATCGCTGATTGGATCATAGGTTATCAGCCTCTGACTCGTGCCGTCATAGGTAAGGTCCGAGGCGTAGGTGGGTTCTCTTTTCCACTTCGCCGTCTGCGTGGTGAAGTGCTGATGAATGAAGATGTATTGTTTACCAGTGTTCTCGTTCGTGTCGACATAGCCACTGTACGAGCTGGAACTGTTGCGCCAAGAGATGGCTTCAGAAGACGTGTCTCCGTCATCGGTAACGCCGTTGTTGTTCGTTGTTGTAGTCAGGCGGGTCATCACGCGCTTCTCTCCGCCGTAATCACTAAGGTTCTTGCGGTCGCGGGTGAAATAAATATAGATGTCGGGTGTCACTCCAGAACCATTGTTGAGGTCGCCGTTGAAACCGCTGTTGGTCGGTGCCTTGTAGTATGTGCGCCCATCATAGGTAAATTTATCCATACTATAATTCGACGCGCAGATGTCGGTAATGTAGTCCGAATAGGGGTTGGCAGTGCTACTGGTCTTGTAGGCTATGTGGACCCAATAGCCACCGGTACCTTCGTTGAGGTCTTGCTCGACGACGGTCCACCCCTTGTTGGTGTACTCGTTCCTCAGGTTTTTCGCATTAAGTCCGCCGCTAACACCGAGGACCATCACTTCGGTAATGTACGATTGCGCCTGTATGTTCGTGGTTCCTGTCACGAGGAGCAGGAGCATGAGCAATAGCACTTGTAGCCCGAAGCCTCCATACCTGTTCTTTCTCTGTGTAGCCCCCGCCCCTCGGCACGCTGACCACGATGATTGTTGTTGTCTTGTCTTCATATCGTTATTTTTTTTAGTTTATACTTCGTTGTGTTTGTTATTAGGTGCGCCCATCAGAGGTAAAGGACGTATGGAGCGTCCATTGACGGAATCCTGGGTCAGGAAAGTGAGCTTCGTCAATAGCAATATCAGCCCATGTCATTGTTGCTGTCAGACACATGGCGATGGTCAACAACAGCCTTCTGAGTAAATTCTTTTTCATAAGCGTTTTGTTTTTAGGTATGTTATGGCGCAAAGATAGTATTTTTATGCTTACCTTCCAAATAAAATAAATACGATTTATTGGAACGTGCAAACAATTCCTACAAAAAAACAAGCGTTGTAGCTGAGGTGCTACAGCGCTTGTTTTTTTAAGTGATAATAGTTTATCTTTCGAATTCGCTCACGCTCGACAGGACTTGTCATAGTATCAGATATTACTCTGTTTTATTTTAACTCGCAAAAATACGAGTAAGCGAGCAAAGTACAAAATAAATCTCGTTTATTTTTACTTTCGAGCGAGAGTATTTTCGGCGAAGCCAACAATACAAACTAATTTCTATACTACTGCAAAAGTTGGAGGATATTTTTTGAATTTAGGTTAAGGGTTAGTGGTTAGAGGTTATTGGTTATTGAGTAAACTACACTTAATTGCTTCTAAGCTCCTTCTAAGCTCCTTCTAAGCTTACTCATGAGTATGGCTAGAGTATGGTTTGTGCCTATAAATTATCTACTCAACTTTCGCAAGTTGAGCAGAATGGAAGTTAAAGGGAAGTTAAAGGGAAGTTAAAGGGAAGTTAAAGGGACAATAGTAGAGGATGCTTGCCCAATTTGATGCAGTATCGTCCCCATAACTCCTCAGTAACTCCTTCATAACTACACAATAACTCCCCAAAGTTAAGCTTGCGAAACTTAAATTATCTATAAACTTTAACCGTTACCTACTCGTATCTTATCCACATGTTTCGAATTAAGGACGGGAATACACGAATTTTATTTGTTAATATTTTTTAAAATGGGCTCCAGAGGGTGAGCATCCCCTGAGATCCCCCTGAGATCCCCCTGAACACCCCCTGAGATCCCCCCGAGATCTCCCTAACCACTCCAAGACAATGGTAAGGGATGGATTGGGATGAAAATAATATCAGAATTTATCTCGACGACGAACTGCTCAACGACATTCCGCTAAGTACCACAATCAACGGTTCCATCGGGAATTTTGAGAATCCTTTCCATAAGCCGCAGTATATCCTGCTCAAAGCGGGGCACCTTCGAGCGGAAATCATCAGCACCGAATGTCTGACCGCGCTTCACGGCTCCTGTCAGGAATCCCTTGCCAAGTGGCGAGAACGGAACAAGTCCGATGCCAAGTTCCTCGAGCGTGGGAATGATTTCGCGCTCCGGCAGTTGCCAGAACATCGAGTACTCGCTCTGCACAGCCGTCAGCGGACAAACCTTGTGCGCCCGGCGGATGGTCTCGGCACCTGCCTCCGACATACCCCAGTGCAGCACCTTCTCGCCTGCAGCAGCCAGGCATCCTATGGGAACACGGCTACCATGATCGCGTCCTATACGGCAAGAACCACAGCACATTCATGAAGATGCTCAGACAGCCTGGTTGTGATGGTTTCCATTTCACTTTCGTGGTGGATTGCGATATACGAATCAATACGCCAAGCCTTCGTTGTGGAGGGGTACGCAACCTAACGACTGAGGTTGAGATAATACAGGATTGAGCAACAAAAGGAATTGTATAATTTCACCGTATGCTTACCATACACTGGACGAAGGTCATTGTTGAATAAACGATTTGTTGATAAATTGCTGGCAAAGTTCTTCGCACTATCAAACACGCTGCCACTTAGTTCAGGTAATCATCAACAGCATTGTTGCGTGAAGTGACTTGATTCTTCATGTTTTGGATATTACTTTCGAATTGTCCCGGCATAAGATAAGTGTAGCCTTGCCGTTCCGCTGTGGCGTATGGCCTGACAATGGACGCCCAACTGTCGTATTTCGCTTGCATTGTAGATGGCACGAAGCATTCGTCGCAAAATTTACGTAGATATTGTTTATACGTGCTCTTGTATTCGCTGTCGTTCATCAAATAATAAATGAACGGCCATCTGTTTGTAACCTCCGTCAGGTCAAGTGACAATGCCGTGTGGTTACCG
>FLNY01002453.1_pt1 | contig 29666 bp, 27 predicted proteins | sample 1140381 | NCBI WGS metagenome assembly FLNY01 (sample SAMEA3878172, study PRJEB12797) | bioreactor metagenome | biome: Moose rumen | place: Sweden | collected 2011-10 | reverse complement strand
CCCCACGGCCCCGGCAGCCCAGGCCGCCCAAGCCCCCGCAGCCCAGGCTCCCGCCCCCAAGGCGGCCTCCGGCGGAGGCCTCACCATCAAGAGCCCCCTTCCCGGCATCATCATCTCCATCGACGTCAAGGAGGGGCAGGCCGTAAAGCGCGGACAGAAGCTGGCCGTGATTGAAGCCATGAAAATGGAAAACGACATTCTCTCGGAGGCGGACGGCACCGTCACGGCCATCCACGCCGCCAAGGGGGATTCCGTGCTGGAAGGCGCAGACATTGTAACCATCGGCTAATGGATACCATTATAGACAGCCTACGGCAGTTCTGGCAGTTCACGGGATTCGCCAACTGCACCTGGCAGCACCTGGTGATGATTGTCATCGGGCTCATTTTCATTACGCTGGGCATCGTGAAGAAGTGGGAGCCCCTGTTGCTGGTGCCCATCGGATTCGGCATGATCATCGGCAACATCCCGCTGTTCTTCGATCCGGCGACCGGCGTGGGCCTGAAAATTGGCATCTACGAGGAGAATTCGGTGCTGAACATCCTCTACCACGGCGTGAGGAACGGCTGGTATCCCCCGCTCATCTTCCTGGGCATCGGGGCCATGACGGATTTCAGCGCGCTCATTTCGCAGCCGCGCCTCATCCTTATAGGAGCGGCGGCGCAGATGGGCATCTTCGGGGCCTACCTGCTGGCCCTGGCGCTGGGCTTCCAGCCCAACGAGGCCGGTGCCATCGGCATCATCGGCGGTGCCGACGGTCCCACGGCCATTTTCCTCAGCTCCAAGCTGGCGCCGGAGCTGATGGGCGCCATCGCGGTGTCGGCCTACTCCTACATGGCCCTGGTACCGGTGATCCAAAAGCCCATCATGCTGCTCCTTACCACCAAGAAGGAGCGCCTCATCCGCATGAACAAGCCCCGCGTGGTATCCCAGCGGGAGAAAATCATCTTCCCCATCGTGGGCTTCATCTGCACGGCCTTCATCGTGCCCAGCGGCCTGCCCCTGCTGGGGATGCTCTTCTTCGGGAACCTGCTGAAGGAAAGCGGCGTCACCAAGCGCCTGGCCACCACGGCCGGCGGCCCGCTCATCGACATTGTCACCACCCTCATCGGCCTCACCGTGGGCGCTTCCACCCAGGCCGATGTCTTCCTGAGCGGCCGCTCGGTGCTCATCTTCGCCCTGGGCCTGGCCTCCTTCGTGATTGCCACCACCTTCGGGGTAGGCTTTGTGAAATTCATGAACCTGTTCCTGAAGGAAGGCCACAAGATTAACCCGCTCATCGGCAATGCCGGCGTATCGGCCGTTCCGGACGCCGCGCGCGTGAGCGAGACGGTGGGCCTGGAAGCAGACCCTTCCAACCACCTGCTCACCCATGCCATGGCGCCCAACGTAGCCGGGGTCATCGGTTCCGCCGTGGCGGCCGGCATCCTGCTGGGATTCCTGGGTTAAGGGCCATGAGACGGCCCCTGGTCCTCCTTCCGGTGGCCTGTATGCTGGCAGCCGCCCCCCTGCGGGGACAGGAAGCGCCTGTCCCCAAAACCGGCTGGTCGGTTACGCCCATGCCGGATTTCAGTTTCGACTCCGACCAGGGGCTGAAAATAGGCGCCTACAGCGACCTCTTTTATTATGGGGACGGGACCGTCTATCCCAATTTCCACCACCGCCTGTCCGTACAGGGGGCCTGGGCCACCAAAGGGTCCTGGTACCTGCACGGGATGTTCGACTCCCACACCCTCCTTCCGGGGGTCCGCCTGACGGCCTCTTTCACCTTCCGCGACGCCAGCGCCAACTGCTTTTACGGGTTCAACGGCATCGCCTCGCCCTTCGACGCCCTGCTGGAGCAGAACCGCAAGACGCGCACGGCCTACTATACCAACCACCGGCAGATGCACCGGATGGCCGCCGTGGTGCAGCGGGAGGGAAAGGCGCAGCTGAACTGGATGGGCGGCACGGTGCTGCGCCACATCGGCCTCCAGGATTTCAACCTGGGCAGCTACGACTCCGGGAACAGCCTGTGGCTCAGCTACCGGAAGGCCGGACTCATCCGTGACGACGAGGCGGGCGGCGGGACGTCGCTGGAGTTTCGGGGCGGGGTCACCTACGACACGCGGGACGTGGAACTGTCGCCCGGCCGGGGATTCTACGGGGAGCTCTACCTGAACGGAAACCTGGACCTCTCCCACGGAAAGTACCATTACCTGCAGCTGGTGGGCCACTTCCGGCATTACCTCGCCCTGATTCCCCACCGGGTGGTCCTGGCCACCCATGTGGGCTTCCAGCACCAGCTGTGGGGAGAAATGCCCTATTACAACCTGTCGGAGATTTCCACCCTCCTGTACAAATACGAGGAATCCGAGGGCCTGGGAAGCCGATACACCATCCGCGGCTACAAATACAACCGTATCCTGGCCCCCGGCATTGCCTGGAGCAACCTGGAACTGCGGGCCCGGGTGGCCGGCTTCCGCTTCCGCAGGCAGGACGTCTCGCTGGTAGTGTTCCCCTTCGTGGACCTGGGCGCCATCACCCGCAGCTACCGGCTGGAAGAGCAGCAGGCCCTGCCGGGCCTGTACCAGGACCTCCGGCGTCCCGTCATGGTGAGCCTGGGCCTGGGCGGAAAAATCCAGATTAACACCAACTTCATGCTGGGCCTGGACGTGGGCCGGGCCCTGGACCCCCAGCTGGGCAGTTGGACTGTCAGCACGGCAGGGTCCTATCTGTTTTGATTGTATTTTCAATTCTTTTTTTTTATCTTTGCAGATACACCAATAATTAACAGGCACTATGGATAAACTCCAGGAACTTACCCAGAAACTCTACAACGAGGGACTCTCCAAAGGGAAGGAAGAAGGCGAAGCCCTTCTTGCACAAGCCCGTGCCCAGGCGGCCGATATACAGAAGAAAGCACAGGAAGAGGCCAGTGCCATCTTGGAAAAGGCCCGCAAGGACGCGGAAGACTATAGAATCAAGGTAGAAGGGGACGTGAAGATGGCCGCCACCCAGGCCCTTCAGGCCACCCGCGAAAACCTGGAAAGCCTCATCGTGGCCCAGGCCGTGGACGCCCCCGTGAAAGAGGCCCTCTCGCAGGAGGCTTTCCTGCGGGAAATCATCACCACCGTCGCCCAGCGCTTCAGCGCCCAGGAAAGCACGGATCTCTCCCTGGTCCTGCCGGAGAAGCTCCAGAAAGAGCTGGAGCCCTTCGTGAAGAACCAGCTTGCCCAGGCTGTGGGCACCGGCGTGGAGGCTTCCTTCTCCAAGAAGGTCGGCGGCGGGTTCAAGATCGGCCCCAAGGACGGCAGCTATTTCATCAGCTTCACGGAAGAGAGCTTCCAGCAGCTCATCGGGGAATACCTCCGTCCCGCCACCAAGAAAATCCTGTTCGGCTAGCATATGGGCAATTACGAGTATATCATCGCCAGCCTTCCCTACCTCACGGCAGACTACCGCTATGCCCAGGGGAAAGGTTTTGCCGATGTGCTCGAAGAGATCCGGCGGGATCTCACGGGAAAAGACCTGGAAGCCCTGGACTTCCTGCTGGACGGGTTCCGTCCGGACAAGTTGGACGCAGACTTCTATGCCGCGGCGCTTTCCCGCAAAGAGGCCTTCCTGCGGGAGTATTTCCGTTTCGACCTGAACCTCCGGAACGCCAAGGTCCGGTACCTGAACCGGGAACTGGGCCGGGAGCAGGAGCAGGACGTCCTCAGCGGCCTGGGCACGGAGGAAGACGAGGGACTGGACACGGACCTCTACCGCTTCCGCGGGGGAGATTTTGAAGAGGCAGCCAAGGTGCAGGCCGTCCTGGAAGGCCAGGACCTGCTGCAGCGGGAAAGGGGGCTGGACGACATCGTGTGGGAAAAGATAGACTCTCTGGTGCTGCTGCATTACTTCGACCTTACCGCCGTGCTGGGCTACGTGGCCAAACTGCACATCGTGGACCGCTGGCTGGCCCTGGACGAGGAAAGCGGCCGGGAACTGTTCCGCCAGCTGGTGAACGAGGTCCGCGGCACCTTCAAGGGCGTGGTTTACAAAGAACAATAAAGCATTATATATATGAAGACTAAAGGGACAGTTACCGGCATCGTTTCCAATCTGGTCACCGTGGAGGTGGACGGGCCGGTTGCGGAGAATGAAATCTGCTACATCGAATCGCAAGGCGTAAAAATGATGGCAGAGGTCATCAAGGTCAATGGCCGGAACGCCTCCGTACAGGTGTTCGAGAGCACCCGCGGCCTCAGGAACGGCAATGCCGTGGAGTTCGAGGGCAAGATGCTGGAAGCCACCTTGGGCCCCGGCCTGCTTTCCAGCGTGTACGACGGCCTGCAGAACGACCTGACCACCATGGAAGGCGTATTCCTGCGCCGCGGAGAATACACGGAACCCATCGACCGGGAGAAACTGTGGGAGTTCACCCCGCTGGCCCGGCCCGGAGACAGCGTCGTGGCGGCCGACTGGCTGGGAGAAGTGAAGGAAGGCTGGCTGCCACACAAGATCATGGTCCCCTTCTCCTTCCAGGGCAGCTATACCGTCAAGTCCGTCAAGGAGGCGGGTTCCTACAAAGTAGATACGGTCATCGCCGTGCTCAAGAATGACGCCGGAGAGGAAGTACCCGTGACCATGGTCCAGAAATGGCCGGTGAAGATGGCCATCAAGGGCTACCGCGAAAAACCCCGTCCGGACCGCATCATGGAAACCGGCGTACGCGTGATAGACACCATGAATCCCATTGCGGAAGGCGGCACCGGCTTTATTCCCGGTCCCTTCGGCTGCGGCAAGACCGTGCTCCAGCACGCCATCGCCAAGCAGGGCGACGCCGACGTAATAGTGATGGCGGCCTGCGGCGAGCGCGCCAACGAGGTGGTGGAAATCTTCACCGAATTCCCGGAGCTCATAGACCCGCACACCGGACGTCACCTGATGGAGCGCACCACCATCATCTGCAACACCTCCAACATGCCGGTGGCGGCCCGCGAAGCCTCGGTCTATACGGCCATGACCATCTGCGAGTACTACCGGGCCATGGGCCTGAAGTGCCTCCTGCTGGCCGACTCCACCTCCCGCTGGGCCCAGGCCCTCCGGGAGATGTCCAACCGTATGGAGGAACTGCCCGGGGCCGACGCCTTCCCGGTGGACCTTTCGGCCATCATCTCCAACTTCTACGCCCGCGCGGGCATGGTCATCCTCAATAACGGGGAGCGGGGCGCCGTCACCTTCATCGGCACGGTATCCCCCGCCGGCGGCAACCTCAAGGAACCCGTCACGGAATCTACCAAAAAGGCCGCCCGCTGCTTCTACGCCCTGGAGCAGGGCCGGGCCGACCAAAAGCGCTATCCCGCCGTGGGACCGCTGGAGTCCTATTCCAAATACCTGGACTACCCGGAAATCGTGGACTTCCTGAACAAGACCGTAGAAGAAGGCTGGGCCGACAAAGTGCTTACGGCCAAGAACATCATCCGCCGGGGCAAGGAAGCCTCGGAGCAAATCAACATCCTGGGCGACGACGGCGTGCCCATGAGCTACCACGTGAACTTCTGGAAGAGCGAGTTGGTAGATTTCATCATTCTGCAGCAGGACGGCTTCGACCCGGTAGATTCGCTCTGTCCCCTGGAGCGCCAGCGCTTCATGCTGGACCTGGTCCTCACGGTCTGCCAGCGGGACTACGAGTTCGAAGACTTCGAAAAGTGCCGGGACTTCTTCAAGAACCTCATCAACGAGCTGCGCCAGATGAACTATTCCGTCTATGAAAGCGAGCAGTTCTGGGCCTACAACGAAAGCGTAAAGAAAATGATTGCGTAATATGGCAAAAGCATACCAAAGAGTTTACACCCGCCTGGAAGGCATCACCAAGGCCACCGTGAGCCTGCACGCCCAGGGCGTTTCCAACGATGAGCTGGCCGTCGTGGGCGGCCGTCTGGCCCAGGTGGTCCGCACCAAGGGAGATCTGGTAACCCTCCAAATCTTCTCCGGGACGGAAGGCATCCCCACCGACGCCGAAGTCACCTTCCTGGGAGAGCCCCCCACCCTCAAAGTCTCCGAACAGCTTTCCGGGCGCTTTTTCGACGCCTACGGCCATCCCATCGACGGAGGGCCGGAGATTGACGGGGAAATCCGCCCGATCGGCGGCCCGTCGGTGAACCCCTACAAGCGCCGCCAGCCCTCCCAGCTCATTCCCACGGGCATTGCGGGCATCGACCTCAACAACACCCTGGTCTCCGGGCAGAAGATTCCCTTCTTCGCAGACCCGGACCAGCCCTACAACCAGGTAATGGCCGACGTGGCCATCCGGGCCGACGTGGACAAAATTATCCTGGGCGGGATGGGCCTGAGCAACGACGACTACCTGTACTTCCGCAACCGCTTCGAGGCGGCCGGCGCCCTGGACAAGATCATCTGCTTCATCAACACCACGGAGAACCCGCCCGTAGAGCGGCTCCTGGTGCCGGACATGGCCCTCACCGCCGCGGAATACTTCGCCGTGGACAAAAACGAGAAAGTGCTGGTGCTCCTGACAGACATGACCCTGTATGCCGACGCCCTCTCCATCGTGAGCAACCGCATGGACCAGATTCCTTCCAAGGACTCCATGCCGGGCTCGCTGTACAGCGACCTGGCCAAAATCTACGAGAAAGCCGTCCAGCTGCCCACGGAGGGATCCATCACCATCATCGCCGTCACCACCCTCAACGACGGCGACATCACCCACGCCATTCCGGACAACACCGGCTACATCACGGAAGGCCAGCTGTACCTGAAGGCCGACACGGACACGGGCAAGGTCATCATAGACCCGTTCCGTTCCCTCTCCCGGCTCAAGCAGCTGGTGCAGAACAAGAAGACGCGGGAAGACCACTCGCAGGTGATGAACGCCTCCGTGCGCCTGTATGCCGACGCACAGAACGCCAAGACCAAGCTGGAGAACGGCTTCGACCTCAGCGACTACGACCACCGCTGCCTCTCCTACGCCAAGGACTATGCCCGGGAGCTGCTGGCCATAGACGTGAACATTACCATCACGGAAATGCTGGATACGGCCTGGAAGCTCTTCGGGAAGTATTTCAGCCCGGCCGAAACGGGTATCAAGCAGGCACTCATAGACAAGTACTGGGTTAAATAATGGCCATCAAATTCCAATACAACAAGACATCGCTGACGGAACTGGGCAAGCAGCTCAAGGTGCGGCAGCGGGCGCTTCCCACCCTGCAGAACAAGGAGAGCGCCCTGCGCCTGGAGGTCCGCAAGGCCAAGACGGACAGCGACCGCCTTATAGCGGAGTTGGAAGAGGCCCTTAAGCGCTACGACTACCTGGCCGCCCTGTGGAACGAGTTCGACGCGGGCCTCATAGAGATAACGGACGTAGATCTGTACACCAAGAAGGTGGCGGGCGTCAAGACGCCGGCCCTGGGAGAAATCCATTACCGGATTCTCCCGTTCAACGCCTTTGTGAAACCCGCCTGGTATGCCGACGGAGTGGCCATCCTCAAGCAGCTGAGCCGCCTGGGCATAGAGAGCGAGGTTTACAAGGAGAAGGCCCGCATCCTGGACTACAACCGCCGCAAGACCACCCAGAAGGTGAACCTGTACGAGAAAGTGCAAATTCCCGGATATCAGGAAGCCATCCGCAAGATCAAGCGCTATATGGAAGACGAGGAGAACCTGTCCAAGGCCTCGTCCAAGATTGTCAAAAAACGCCATGCCGAGGAGGAGGAGGCCCACACGCTATGATAGCTCCCATGACCAAATATTCCTTTGTCCTCCTGAACGGACAGCAGGACCAGCTGGTGGAACAGCTCCAGCAGCTGGGGCTGATAGACATCTCCCGCAGCGTAAAGCCGGTAGATGAGGCTTCGCAGCAGCTCGCCTCGGACCTGGACCGGATCCGCGGTCTGGTCCAAGGCCTCCGGAAGGTGGACATCCCGGAAGGGACCCAACTCCGGGAGTGTCCGCAGGAGGAAGACCTGGTCCGGCTGGCCGAAGGCACCCTCATGCTGTATTCCGAAACCCGGGGACAGATCGCCGGCCTGGAAAAGGAAATTGCCGCCAAAAAAATCTGGGGCAATTTCGACCCAGATGTGCTGGAGAAGCTCTCGGAGGCCGGTGTCCCCCTGCATTTCCACCAACTTTCCGGCAAACTCTTCCGGCAGCAGTGGGAGCAGGAATACGCCCTCTCGGTTGTGGCCCGGGAAAAGAACAACACCTACTTCGTGGTGGCGGGAGAAGACCCGCTGCCCGGGGAAATTCCCGTCCCGTCCGGCAATGCGGCCCAGGCCGAATCGGCCCTGGCCGAAAAGGAAGCCCTCCTGCACCGGCTGGAAGGGGAAATCCTGGGCATACAACAACAAATCCCGCAGCTGGAAGACCGCCTGCGGGAACTGTATGCCCGGCTGGACCGCCACCTGGCCTGCGTAAGCGCCTCTCCGGCGGCCGAAAACACCATCGTCACCCTGGTGGGCTATGCGCCCACGGACCAAGAGGGAGAAGTGACCCGGGCCCTGGACCATTCCGACGTCCTGTACCTGAAAGAAGATGCGCAGGTACGGGACAACCCGCCCATTCAGCTCAAGAACAACGCTTTTGTAAAACAGTTCGAGGTGCTCACGGACATGTACGGCCGGCCCGGCTACGACGGCTTCGACCCAACCCCGTTCATCGCCGTGTTCTTCCTGCTGTTCTTCGCCCTGTGCATGGGAGACGCCGGCTACGGCCTCATCCTAATTGCCATCGGCCTGCTGCTTAAGAAAATCGACAGTTTCAAGGACATGTCCTCGCTGGTGGTCACCCTGGGCGTAGGAACCGTGGTGGTGGGCTTTTTCCTGCATACTTTCTTCTCCATCGACATAGCCCAGTGGAAAATTTTCCAGCCGGTCCAATTCCTCTTCCTACCGGAAGAGATTGCCGGCTATGCCGGCGGCATGGTCCTGTCCATCGTGGTGGGTATTGTGCACCTGTGCCTGGCCATGAGCGTGAAAGCCATCCATTCGGTCAAGGTGAACGGCTTCGCCGCTTCACTGGGGACGCTGGGCTGGACGCTGCTCATCGTAGGCGGGGTGGTGGTGGGCGCTCTCTCGCTCATCGGCGTCCTCAACGCCAAGGCCACCCAGTGGATCCTCATTGTCTGGGCGTAGGATCCGCCATCGGCATCTTCCCGCTCAACAACCCCAACCGCAACAAGCTGGCCAATGTGGGGCTGGGCCTCTGGGATACCTACAACACGGCCACGGGTCTGCTGGGCGACGTGCTCAGCTACCTGCGCCTGTATGCCCTGGGCCTGGCCGGCAGCATGCTGGGCATGGCTTTCAACGACATGGGCAAAATGGTGCTGGGAGACGGTTCCTCCCCCATTCTGTGGGTACCGTTCATCCTGCTGGTACTGGTGGGCCACACCCTCAACATTGCCATGTGCGCCCTGGGCGCCTTCGTACACCCCCTGCGGCTGAATTTCCTGGAGTTCTTCAAGAATTCCGGCTACGAGGCCACCGGCCGGAACTATAACCCGCTCAAGAAACAAACAAAATAAATTACATAGCATTATGGAACAAATTCTCGGTTATCTCGGACTCGGACTGGTCCTCGCTTTGGCCGGTATCGGATCGTCCATCGGCACCACAACGGCCGGCAACGCCGCCGAAGGTGCACTCAAGCGCAAGCCGGAAGGATCCGGCAGCTACATGGTCCTGTCGGCCCTGCCCGCTACGCAGGGTATCTATGGCTTCGTGGCCTTCTTCATCATGCTGGGCAAGTTCACCGGCGGGACCATCTCCGGTGCCCTCTGCTTCGGCATCGGCGTGTCCGTGGGCATTGCCTGCATGCTCTCCGGCATCCGCCAGGGTCAGGTATGCGCCAACGGCATCGTGGGCATTTCCCAGGGCCACAACGTATTCACCAACACCCTCATCTACGCCGCCCTCCCGGAATTCTACGCCATTCTGGGCCTGGTAGGTGCCATCATGGCCCATTAATTAAAGCCCTCCCGTCATGCAGCCGCAGGTGCATGCTGTCCGATGCCTTTTCCTGGCAGCCGCCCTGCTCCTGACAGGCTGCGGATACAGGGCTCCCCTGCAAAAAACCGTAATCCCGGAAGCGGAAGACCCCGCTTTCGGGATTATCCGTCCGGCCTACCGGGAACTGGCCGCCACCGTTGCCGCCCGCACCGGCCTGCCGCCCACCGCGGGCAACCAGGTGCATCTGATTCCCGTCAGCACCGACCGCCTGGAGTGGATGCAGGAGCAGCTGAAACAGGCCCAGAAATCCATTTACATAGACCTGTACCGTTTCCGCCTGGATTCCTGCGGAATGCTCATCTACGATATCCTGGCCGAAAGGGCCCGCGCCGGCGTGGACGTGCGCATCATCCTGGACAAGGGGGCCAACCGGTCCCGGGACCTGAAAGCCTTCCGGGAGCTGGAAAAGACGGGGGCGCAGGTGCGCATTTTCCACTTTCCGGTGTTTGTGGCCGACTACATCCTCCCACCCATGGCCACCATGCACCGGGACCACCGGAAAATCATACTTATAGACGGGGAACTGGCCTACCTGGGCGGCCGCAACCTGGCCCTGTACTACTTCAACCAATGGAAAGACCTGGATGTGTGCTATTCCGGAGAGGCGGTGGCCCAAATTACAGACGTCTTCCAGGAGAACTGGGCGCGTGTGGCGCCGGACACCCCGGCCGTCTCCCGGGAAGCCGTCCCCGGAGCGCCGGAGCGGATACCGGCCCCGGAAGCGGTCCGGCATTTTTCCGGGAAAACCGTCCAGATTATCCCGGAGTCGCCCTCCGACACGCTGCTCCCCCTGCGGGATGCCTTCGAACTGGTGCTGGACCAGGCAAAGGACTATTTTTACTTCCAGAGTCCCTACCTGCCACCGCCCGAATCGACCCTGCAAAAACTGAAGGCCGCCGCCCGCCGCGGGGTGGACGTCCGCTGGATGGTTCCGGCCAAGAACGACGTGTTTGTGCAGAAATGGATGGGAGAATACCTGTACAAGGGCTTCCTGAAAAGCGGAATCCGGGTTTTTGAATGGGAAGGATCCATGATTCACACAAAACTGTATGTCTCGGACGACTACATCACCTGCATCGGATCGGCCAACGCCGACAACCTGAGTTTCTTCATCAACTACGAAGTATCGTCCATCATCTACGACGAGCAGGTGGCCTGCTGCGCCAGGCAGATCTTCCTGGAAGACCAGGGGCACTGCCGGGAAATCAAAATGGCCGATACCGATGCCTGGGATGCCCTCCGCCTGCTCCGGAACTGGCTCAGCATGGCCATCGGCCACGCGGTGGGCTAGTATTCCCGCGGCCCGAAGAGGTTGGTCCCTATGCGAACCATGGTGGCCCCGTGGCGGACCGCCAGCGGCCAATCCCCCGACATGCCGATGGAAAGCTGGTCGAAGTCCGGTATCCCCCGGGCCCTGATGCTGTTGAACAGCGCCTGGATCCGGGCGAAATCGGCCTCCACCACGGCCGGGTCTTCCGTATGGGTGGCCATGCCCATCAGCCCCCGGAACCTTACGCAGGGGAAAGCACCCGCCTCCCCAAACAGAACAGACAGGATTTCGGCCTCGCTGAAGCCGGATTTGGTTTCTTCGGCCCCCAGGTGGAGCTCCAGCAGCACATCCATGGTCTTGTCATGGGCGGCGCACCAGGCGTCGATGGCCTGCAGCAGGTGCAGGGAATCCACAGACTGGACCATGCTCACATAGGGCAGCACCCACTTGAGCTTGTTGGTCTGAAGGTGGCCGATGAAGTGCCATTCCACGTCCGGGGGCATCTGCGGCGCCTTGGCCGCCAGCTCCTGCGGACGGTTTTCCCCGAAGAGCCGCTGACCGGCCGCATAGGCCTCCATCAGGCGCTCTACGGGATGGAACTTGGAGACGGCCACCAGGCGGACGCCGGCGGGAAGGGAAGAGCGGAGGGCGTGGAGAGCTTCGGCAACCATGGTTAAAAAGACAAGGCCAGGGAGACCCCGTAACAGGGGCCTGACGGGGTGGATGCGGCAAAGGGCAGGGCCGAGGCCCGGGCCGGAGAAGCGGCTTTGGCGTTCAGGTGCAGCCACTTCCTCTCCAGCGGCAGCAGCCAGTAGGCTATGTTGGCCCCCAGGATGCCGACGCCGGCCCCGCCCAGCAGGTCGCTGGTCCAGTGCCAGTTGTTATAAATGCGCATGAAGGCTGTCACACCGGCCACGGAATAGGCTGCCAGTCCCCACCAAAGGCCGAATTCCAGCCGCACCATCTCGGCCGCCAGGAACGCGGTGACCGTATGGCCGGAGGGGAAAGACTGGTTGCCGTAGCCGTTGGGCCGCACGACGCCGGTGGTATTCTTGAGGGTGCCGGACAGGGCCGAGGTCACCCCGATGGCCGTCCCCATCAGCAGTACCTGCTCCCAAAAGCCATGATCCCCCACTCCCAGGGCCATACCCAGGGCAAATTCGGCATAAGCGGCATACTGCAGGTAATTGTCGAAAGGACGTTCCACACCCCCGCTCAAGCGCAGGGCCCAGTCCCGCACCGGAGCGTTCACGTGCGTCCGATACCAGGGGCTCATGGAACAAAGGGCCCCTGCTCCCAGCAGCGCGCCCGGGGCCACGAGTTTTTCCCAGCGGGACTGTTCCGAAGCTGTGTAAACCGAATCCCGGCGCTGGGCCTGCAGGGGCTGCAGACAAAGGGACAGCAGTACCGCCAGGGCCAGGAAACGCTTCATTATCTGCGTCCTTTCTTCTGTTGCTGTTCCATCTGGCGCTGCATCTTCTGGGCTTCCTCCAGGCGCTGCTGCCACTTGCTCTTGGGTGCAGGCTTGTTTTCGGCCGCCTTCACCTTGGCCACGATGGCCTCCGGTTTCACCACCCACTTCTTGATGATCCAGGTTTCCAGCATGGTGATGAGGTTGGACAGCAGGTAATAATAGCTGAGACCGGAAGAGAGGTTGTTGCAGATGAAGAACATCATGATGGGCATCATGTACAGGCTCATGGCCTGCATCATCTTGGCGTTGGGATCCGTTCCGGCGCTCTGCCCCTGCATGGTAATCTTGGAGTAGAAGAACATGGAAAGGGCCATCAGGAGGGCAAAGAGCGAGATGTGGTCCATGCCCAGGATGCTGGTTCCCCAGTGGATGATGTCGTCGTAGGCGCTCAGGTCTTCGGCCCACAGGAAGGGCTCCTGGCGCAGCTGGATGGAAGCCGGGAAGAAGCGGAACATGGCCCACAGGATGGGCATCTGCAGCAGCATGGGCAGGCAGCCTCCCATCATGTTCACGCCGGCCTTCCTGTACAGCTCCATGGTCTCCTGCTGCTTCTTCATGGCGTCTTCCTGCTTGGGATACTTGGCGTTGATCTTGTCCAGGAAAGGCTTGAGCGCCTGCATCTTGGCCGACGACGCATAGCTCTTGTACGCGAACGGCAGCACCACAATCTTGATGAAGATGGTCATCAGCAGGATGATGATGCCGAAGTTGGAGATAAACTTGGAGAGCCAGTCGAACAGCGGGATGATGACGTATTTGGTGAACACGCCGATAACTTTTCCGCCCAGCGGAATGACCTTCTCGTACGAATGGCCGTAAGCCTTGAGGCCCTTGTAGTCGTTGGGGCCGAAGTAGAACTCGAACGGCACCTGGATGTTGTCCTGACCCGAGGGGATGTCGGTGCGCATGAGCGCGTTGCACTGCATGAGCTGGTGGTCCGGATTGTCCCGCCCCGCGAAGCGGATGCTGAATTCGCCGTAGCTGAAGTTCCCCGGAGCCCGCATGATGGCGCTGAAGAACTGCTGCTGGAAAGCGAACCATTCGATTTTGTTGTCGAAGCGCTTGCTGCCGTCACGGCCGTTGCCGATGTTGGCCGGCCGATTGTCGTCCGGGAAATAGTAGTTGAGCCGGGAATACTGGCTCTCGTTCTTGTAACCCTTCTCCATCCGGGGTATGAGGGCCTCGAAATCTACGTCGATGGAATTGACGTTGCGGGGAATCAGGTTCTGCATGCCCACGAAGGAAACCACATCATTGAGCGAATAGGAATCCTTGAGCAGGGTATAGCGCTGCTCTATGTAACCGCCGCTCTGGAACGGAAGGCGCATGACCACGGTGGAATCCGAAGAAGCCTCGGGCACATACTGGAAATTGAACTTGCGGGTATCTACCGCAGTGGGGGCGTACACCACATAGCCCAGCTGGGACTGCCCTTCAGGAATCAGGTAAAGATCTTCTTTCCCGTATGTATAAAAGTCTTTCACCCTCACCGACCAGGGCTGTCCGCCCCGGGTGGTGAACTTCACCTCCAGTTTTTCGTTCTCCAGAGTAACATAGGAAGCCTCTGCCAGTGCCGCGCTGTTGAGCAGGGAATCCGAATAGACGGCCAGCTGACGGGCGGCGGCGGGGGCCTCCTCCGGGGAAACAGCTTCCTCCGGGAGGGCCGCCTCCGGGTGCTGGGCCCGCCAGGCGCTGTCCAACTTGTACTGCTCGTAGGCTTCGGCCGCATAGAGCGAATCCAGGCGTGCCTGCTCCTGCTGCTGCTTGGCCTGCTGACGGCTTTGGTACCCGAAGAAGCCGAACATGATGACGGCTATCAGGACAAAGCCGATGATAGAATTCTTGTCCATAGGCTGCTACTCCTGCTGCGCCTGCTCTGCCTCCTTGGCCCGGATTTCGGCCTTCAGGGCTTCCAGTTTTTCCTTGGCGGCGTCTATGCGCTCCTGCATCTGGGCCTTCATCTGCTCTGCGCCCTTGGAAAGGCCGAAGAAGCCGATGTTGTTCTCGTAGGTCTGGATTTCCTGCTGAAGCTGGTTGAACTGCTCCTTCAGGCGGTCCGTCTCCGAGAGGGGACGGCGCTCGCGCTCTACACGGACATTGCCCCGGCCGCCATCCCGACGGGCGCCACGGGTGCCGAAGAGCGGGAACTTCTGGGTCATGGCTTCCCGGTAGGCCGCCATGACGGTCTCCTTCTCCTTGAACGGGACAAAGCCGATGGCGCTCCAGCGCGCAGCGAAGTCTTTCTGGGCCTGGGCATCCTGGGCCGGATCCGGCGTATAGGCCTGGATTTCGGCAATGAGCGCACGCTTGGCCTCCAGGTTGGCGGCGAAGTCATTTCCGCCCTTGCCGCGGTTGTCGCGGGCCGTGAAGAAGGCGTCGCAGGCGGCGCGGAAACGCTTCCATATCTGTTCGCTCTTCTTGCGCGGGACGGCGCCAATCTCCTTCCACTGCTTCTGGAGCTCGATGAGGCGGTCGCCGGTGGCCTTCCAGTCCGTGCTGTCCTTGAGGCTTTCGGCCTCTTCGATGATGGCCATCTTCTTCTCCAGGTTGGCGTTCATGGAATCCTTGAACTCCGTGAAGGAGGCGCGTTTGCGCTCGAAGAACTTGTCGCAGGCGGCGCGGAAACGCTCATAGACCTTCTGGTTGTCCTTGCGCGTGGCAAAGCCGATGGTGCGCCAGCGGGCCTGGATTTCCTCTATCTGCCTGGACAGGGCGTTCCACTCCGTCGAGGAAGTAATCTCCTTTTCGGCAATGGCTTCCACCTCTTCGCAGAGGGCAATTTTGGCCTGCAGGTTCTCTGTCTGCTGGGCCTTGAGGCCCTCGAAGTGGGCCTGGTAGCGCTTGTTGATGACCGAGGTGGCGGCGCGGAAGCGCTCCCAGATGGATTCCCGGTATTCCTTGGCCACAGGGCCCAGGTCCTTCCACTGCTCGTGCAGCTTCTGGAGCTCCTTGAAGGCCTCCACCACATTGTCGTCCGCGGCCAGCTTTTCGGCCTGCTCGCAGAAGGCGGTCTTGGCCTCCAGGTTCTTCCTGAAGTCCAGGTCCCGGAGCTCCCGGTTGATGTCCACCAGGTCGTAGAACTTGGTCACATACAGCTGGTAGGTGTCGTTTACGTCCCGGAAATGCTGCTGCGGCACCGGGCCGATCTCCCGCCAGCGATTCTGGATTTCCCGGAACTTGGGGAAGGCTTCCTTCATGTCGCCGGGGTTCTCTACCAGGGCTTTGAGGTCTTCTATGACGGCCTGTTTCTTTACCAGGTTGCCCTCCCGCTGGGCATCCTGCTCCCGGTTGTATTCCGCGCGGGCTTTCTTATAATCGATATAAAGCGACTTGAACCCGGCCTCGATGGCGGCAAAAGGGCTCACGGGGCCGCTCTGCAGGGGGATGGTGGCCTCCTCCAGGGAATCCTCCGTGGGTTCTACCACGGTGGCGTCCTCGCCGGCCGCAGCCTTTTCACGGGAAAGCAGCTTGTAGAAAGCAGACTTGATGGCCTCCGCTTCCTTGGACCGCTTCATGCGGTCTTCACTTTCACTCAGTTTCTGGAACAGTTCTGACAGTTCTGCCAAGGTCTTGTCGGCATAATTCACCACCTTTTCTTCCACTTCTTCCACTTTTTCCGCCACTTTTTCTTCCACTTCTTCCACTTTTTCCGCTACGTCTTCCACAGCGGCGGGGGCCTCCGGAACTTCTTCCGGGGCAGGGGTTTCCACAACGGTTTCTTCCACCACGGGGGCAGTTTCCTGTTCCTCAGGGGCTACATCTGCGGCTTCGGGATTCACGATAACCTCAGGCTTAATTTCTTCACTCATGATAAATAATTCAAAAGTTTAACACATTCACTACATTCACTAACCTACAAAGGTAATAAAATTTCTTAAAATAAACATAAAACACTATTTTTGCAGAAGAAAATCGCCCCATTATGCTTCGCATCGACATCCTCTCCGTAGTGCCGGAACTGCTGGACAGCCCGCTGAGCCATTCCATTCCCGGCCGCGCCATCAGGAAAGGCCTGGTGGAAGTGCACGTGCACAACCTGCGCAAATACGGCCTGGGACCGCGCCAGACGGTGGACGACTACTCCTACGGGGGAGATGCCGGCATGGTAATGATGGTGGAACCGGTGTTCCGCTACATAGAAGAGCTCACCTCGCAGCGCCGCTACGACGAAATCATCTACCTGGCCCCGGACGGGGAGCTGCTGGACCAGAGCATGGCCAACGAACTGTCCCTCAAGGAGAACATCATCCTCCTGTGCGGCCACTACAAGGGCATTGACGAGAGGATCAGGGAGCACCTGGTCACCCGGGAAATCTCCGTGGGAGACTTCGTGGTCAGCGGCGGGGAAATTCCCGCCGCCCTGCTGGCCGACGCCATCATCCGCCTGGTTCCGGGCGTGCTCACGGACGAGACATCGGCCCTGAGCGACTCTTTCCAGGAAGGGCTGGTCTCTCCCCCGGCCTACACGCGACCGGCCGAATTCAACGGCTGGAAGGTGCCGGAGGTCCTCCTGAGCGGGAATCCCAAGCTCATCCGGGCCTGGCAGGACGAGCAGGCCCTCATCCGTACCCGCGAACGCCGTCCGGGGCTGCTTGGAGAATGAAAGCGGCCCGCCCCATCCTGCTGCTCCTGCTCCTTCCGGCCCTGCTGCCAGGGTGCCGGCAGGCGCCACCGGGGACCACGGCCCCGCCCTTTCCCTACGGGGAGATGCGGGAAGGCGACCTGGCCTTCCGCTGCGGCCGCGGGGTGTTCAGCCGGGCGGTGCTGTCGGCCGAGCAGGACCCCCGGTACAGCCACGTGGGGGTGCTGGTGAAGGACGACGGCGTCTGGAAAATTGTGCACGCCGTACCGGGAGAGACGGAATTTTCCGGAGACTTCGACCGGGTGAAGGCCGAGGCCCCGGAGGGTTTCTTCGCAGCGGACCGGGCTTTCCGGGGCTGCCTGGTACACACCGGGCTCCTGGACCCGGACCGGACCGCGGCCCTGCGGGAGGAAGCCCTCTCCCTGGCGCGGGACAGCGTCCGTTTTGACGGAGCATACAATTTGGCCGATTCCTCCGCCCTGTATTGCACGGAACTTGTATGGATGCTGTACCGGCACAGGGGAATCGATTTGTCGGAAGGGCGCCGGCGCTACCTGAACGTGGTGGGGATCCATGCCGACTGCCTGCTGCCGGAGCACCTGTACGGCTATACGGAAAACCAAGTTTATTATCAATATTAAACCTTGCATTATGAAAAAGTCATTTCTTATCATCGCCCTCGTCGCCGGCCTCTTCGCCTGCGCTTCCTGCTCCAACGCCAACAGCCCGGAAGGCGTGGCCAAAAAGGCCATCTCCGCCCTCCAGAAAGGCGACTACGAAACCTATGCCTCTACCTTCGACCTTTCCGAGTCGGACCAGAAGTGGCTGGCCGGCATCGCCGAAGAGAAAGTGGACACGGAACTGAACGACAAGGGCGGCATCCAGTCGTTCAAGATTACCGACTGCCAGATGAACGGCGACGACAAAGCCGTGGTGACGGTCCATCTCATTTACAAGAACGGGGAGGAAGAAGACGAGCACATGTCCTACGTGAAAGTGGACAACCAGTGGAAGCAGAAAATGAACAAGTAACGGCCCCGGGCCCGCATGAGAGAAAAAAGCTCGCTTCACAGCGAGCTTTTTTCTTGGTTAGTTAGTAGTGTATTCTTACCTTACAGAAGGTTAATAGTTGGTTAGAAGATGCGTTTTGTTCTGTGCAAAGGTAAACAAAGTTTTTAGACTTACAAAATTTTTTAAAACATTTTTTTACTTAATAAAAACTTTTAAAAAGATAGGGTGCACTTTATACAAAAATTACGCGGCGCCTGGGGGTAAACCCCCACGCCGGTGGTTATGGTGCCGCTGGACTCGTTATACTCTTCCCAACGCCATCCAGAGGCATAATAGAGGTGGTTGAAGAGGTTGTTCACATAGACACCCAGCTCCAGGGAGGCCTTCTGAAAGGCAAAGCGGTGGCCAAGGGAAAGGGAGGAGACAAAGTAGGAGGGAATGGCCATCTGTTCGCGCATGGAATTGTCCAGGTACTGCCGGCCCACGTACTTTCCGTCCAGGGACAGCACGCCCTCCTTCCAGGGGAAGAGCGTGAGCTTTCCCATGCCCACCAGGGAGGGCGACAGGAGCATCTGCGTCTTCCCGTAGGATACGGCGTGGGTACGGCCGGAATAGTCGTCCACGGCCACGTAGGCGGTATAGTCGGCAATTTGGTTCAGCGACAGGGTGGCATTGCCGTCCACCTGCAGCCAGGAGAGGGGTTTCCAGCGGGCCGACAGCTCCAGGCCCCGGCGCCAGGCGCGGGGCACATTCTCCTTCACGGCATAGCCGGAAGAGGACAGGCGGCCCGTCTCCAGGAGCATGTCCCAGTATTCCATCAGGTACAGGTTGGCCGATGCCGCCATCCGGGCGCCTTCGTACCCCCAGCCGGCTTCCAGGTCCAGCATCTTCTCCGGTAGGATGGGCGCCCCCTCCCCTTTCACGTTCTCCTTGATGTCTCCCCGGCCGGGTTCACGCTGTCCCCAGGCGGCCGAGGCATAGACCTTGTGCCGGCCCAGCTGCGCCGTGGCGCCGGCGCGGGGATTGAAGAAGGGCCAGACGGCGGTATAGTCCAGCAAGTCTTCGGACGCGCCGCCGTACTCCAGCCAGTCGTCGTCCCGGCCCGTCAGGGCATAGCGGATGCCGCGGTACTGGAGGTCCGTATAAAGGGTGAGCCAGGGGGCCGCCTGGTACTCGGCCCGGAGGAAGGCGCTGACGTCGGTCTTGACGCCGGTATTGCGGTACCAGTCCACCCCCGTGTAGTCGTAGGCCGAGGTGAGGGCCTTCGCCCAGAGGACCTGGCCCCAGTGGCCCCCTTCGTACCGGGAGAGGTTCGCCCCGGCCGTCACATCCAGCAGGGGGCTCCGGTAGCGGAGGTTGGTATTGAGCACCCACAGGTCGTTGTCCATCTTTTTCTGATAGATCATGTCGCTTTTGGCGGGCGTGGCGTCCGGCAGCGAAGGGAACCCGTAATGGGCGAACTTGCGGTTCCGCTTGTAATACTCGTCATAGCCGTCGCCCCGCGTGTAATTGACGGTGGTGGCCCAGCTGAGCCGGTCCCCGAAGGCGTGGGTATAGTTCAGCTGCAGGTGATGCTGGGCGTAATTGTCGGTCTGGTTGTCGTAGTAATAGACATTCCCCAGCTCGTCGTAGTACTCGCCCGCCCCGTTGTAGCGGCGGTCGGAGCGGTACTGGTCCAGGTCTATCCCGTCCCAGGTGATGCCGCTGCGCTGGAGGCCCATCAGGTAGGTGAGCCGGAGGGAGTGGGCGCCGCGGAGCCACCCCAGTGCCACAAAGGCCGACTGTGACTGCACAAAGGCATTGCGGATATACCCGTCCGTGGACCCGCGGGAATAGGCGGCCGAACCGTAGAAACCCTTGGACGAAAGGCCGGTAGAGCCGCTCACCGTGGTGATGAAGCTGTTGTAGGAACCTCCGCTGAACGTCATCCGGACCCAGGGTTCCGGTGTGACGAACGCCGTGTTCATGTTCAGGCTGGCGCCAAACGCACCGGCTCCGTTGGCGCTGGTACCCAGGCCGCGCTGCACCTGGACGGAGGAGATGAGCGCCCCCAGCGAAGGGATGTTCACCCAGAAGACTTCCTGGCTTTCGGCATCGTTGAGGGTGATGCCGTTCAGGGTCACGTTAATCTGCGAGCCCTTGGACCCGCGGATGGTCATGGCCGAATTGCCCAGGCCGGTGCCGCCTTCGTTGTAGGTAACCACCGAAGGCAGGAGGCTAAGCGACATGGGCAGGGAATTCATGGGACTGAAGGCCTGCAGGGCCTCCTTTCCCAGGTTCTCATAAGTTACGGGAGTGTGTTTTCCGGCACGGGAGGCCGACACGACTACGGAGTCCAGACGCTCCGTCTTTTCCTGCGCCCGGGCGCAGAGGGGCAGCACCAGCAGTGCTGCAAGCAGTACAGTTCTTTTCATTTCCTTACGACGGTATCAACCGTATCAAGTTATGAGGGTATAATCTCAGAAAACCTCCGGAGCATCCGCTTCCGGAAATATTCACCCCTTCTATTTCTTTACAAGTTCAATTCTGTATAGTTTAGGCCAGTTCTTGCCGGTGAGGTAGATGTTGCCGTCCTCATCCCGGGCGATTCCGTTCAGGACGTCCGTGTCTGCATTCCGGAGGCCTTCGGGCAGCAGGCCCGTGCAGTCTATGACGGCCTCTACCTTGCCGGTAGCGGGATGGATGATGACGATGGTATCTGTCAGATAGACATTGGCCCACACCTTTCCGTCTATCCATTCCAGTTCGTTCAGGTTCCTGAGCGGACGGCCTTCCAGGGTGACCGGCTGCCGGCGCAGCAGCTTGAGGTCTGCGTCCATGAAATACAGGTTGGCCGACCCGTCGCTGGCAATGAGCTGCCTGCCGTCCGTGGTAAGGCCCCAGCCTTCCCGTCTGTAGGGCACCGTAGATTCGTACCGGAGGGTTTGGGCGTTGTAGCGGAAAGCCACCTGGTTGGTCCAGGTGAGGATGTAGAGGGTGTTTCCCAGGATGACAGAGCCTTCCCCGAAGTACTTTTGGGCGAAGCGCTGCAGGGTAAGAGGCTTGCCGCTTTCCAGCTCTACGGTGCGAAGGGAGCTGGACCCGTACTGGCCGGTGGTTTCCAGCAGCCGCCCGTCATGGAAGAACAGGCCCTGGGTGTAGGCGTCCCGCTGGTGCGGGTACTCCTGGAGCACGCGGACGCGGTACTGCTTTACCTGCGCTCCCGAGCAGGCGCACAGGAACAGGCACAGGCCGCTGAGCAGGGCTATCCGTGAAAAATCTTTCATGCTCCAAGGCCACAAATATAGCAATAATCCCGAAAAAAATGCCGATATTTGGAAAGATTGCGCCAACGGACCTACATAGCCATCGACCTGAAGTCATTCTACGCCTCTGCGGAATGTGTCGCACGGGGGCTGGACCCGCTTACCACCCCCCTGGTGGTGGCCGACGAAAGCCGCACGGACAAGACCATCTGCCTGGCGGTGACCCCGGCCCTGAAAGCCTACGGCATCCCGGGCCGGGCGCGGCTGTTCGAGGTAAGGCAGCGGGTGGCGCAGGTGAACGCGGCACGGGAAGCCGGCGCCGCTCCCCTGGAATTCCTCATCGCGCCGCCCCGGATGGCCTACTACGTGGCGGTGAGCAGCCGCATCTACGGCATCTATCTCCGGTTCATCGCCCCGGAGGACATCCACGTCTATTCCATTGACGAGGTCTTCATCGACGCCACGGACTACCTCTCCCTTTACAAGGCCACGGCCCACGAACTGGCCATGCGGCTCATCCGGGAAGTGCTGCAGGAGACGGGCATCACGGCCACGGCGGGCATCGGGCCCAACCTGTACCTGGCCAAGGTAGCCATGGACGTGGAGGCCAAGCACCGGGAACCGGACCGGGACGGGGTGCGCATCGCCCAGCTGGACGAGCTGGCCTATCGGCAGAAATACTGGACGCACCGCCCCCTCACGGACTTTTGGCGCATCGGCCGGGGAACGGAAGCCCGCCTGCAGAAAATGGGCCTGTGGACCCTGGGCGACGTGGCGCGCTGCTCTCTCCGGGACGAGGAAGCCCTGTACCGGCAGTTCGGCGTGAATGCCGAGCTGCTCATAGACCACGCCTGGGGCTGGGAACCCTGCACCATGGCCGATATCAAGGCCTACAGGCCCGTGGAAAGCAGCCTTTCCAGCGGGCAGGTGCTCACGCGGCCCTACCCCTACGAGCAGGCGGCGCTCATCGTGCGGGAAATGACGGACCTGCTGGTGCTCAGTCTGGTGGAGAAGAAACTGGTGACCGGCCAGCTGGTCCTGCATATAGGCTACGAGGCCGGCGCCGTCCCCGGCTACAAGGGGCCGATGGGCCACGACTGGTACGGCCGGCCCACGCCCAAACCCTCCCACGGCTCCGTGAACCTGGACTTCCCCACCTCGTCCACCACGCTCATCCTGCAGGCGGTCATGGACCTCTTCCGGCGCATTGTAAACCCGTCCCTGTCTGTCCGCAGGGTATATGTGGTGGCCGCCCGCCTGGAGGACGAAAGCCAGGTGGAAGGCCTGCAGCTGAGCCTGTTCGGGCAGCAGCTCCCGGATCTGGCCCGGGAGCGCCGCCAGCAGGAGGCCATCCTGGCCATCCGCCGCAAATTCGGCAAGAACGCCATCCTCAAGGGCATGAACTTCGAGGAAGGGGCCACCACGCGGGAGCGCAACCAGCAGATAGGAGGACACAAGGCATGACACCGTACGACGACATCATCGCGCTGCCGCACCCCGTCTCCAAGCGCCACCGGCCCATGTCGCCGGCCGACCGGGCCGCCCAGTTCGCCCCGTTCGCCGCCCTGCGGGGCTTCGGGGAAGAGATAGACCGGACCCGTCTGGACCGTCTGGCCGATTTTGACCCGCAGGAGGAAGAAATTCCGTAAGAAATCCCTATCTTTGCGGATACGGTTGGAAAAACAATATAATTCTTAGCAATATGGTAAAAGTAGATGTGAAAGGCTGCAACTCCTTCATGGAGCCCGCCCAGTATGACAAGTATGTAAAAAAGGCCCTGGAGGCTTTTGATGTATTGGAAAGCGAAAAAGGCGCCGGGAACGACTTCCTGGGCTGGAAACACCTCCCCTCGGAAACCCCCGAAGCCCTGCTGGAAGAGATGGGGGCCGTCACCGCCAGCTGGAAGGCCCTGGGCGTGGACCTGGTGGTGTCCATCGGCATCGGCGGCAGTTACCTGGGCGCCAAATGCGTGGTGGAGGCCCTGAGCCACAACTTCGGCAAGCAGCTCCGGCACAAGGACGCGCCCGAGGTAGTCTTTGCCGGGAACAACCTCTCAGAAGAATACCTGGCCGATCTCATGGACCTGGTGAAGGAACGCAACGTGGCCTGCATCTCCATTTCCAAGAGCGGCACCACCACGGAACCCGCCGTGGCCTTCCGCATCGTGAAGCAGTACATCGAGCAGCGCTACGGCAAGAAGGAAGCGGCCGTGCGCATCGTGGCCATCACCGATGCAAAGAAAGGCGCCCTCAAGACCCTGAGCACCCAGGAAGGCTACAAGACCTTCGTGGTACCGGACAACGTGGGCGGCCGCTTCAGCGTGCTCACTCCGGTGGGTCTGCTTCCCATCGCCGCCGCCGGGCTGGACGTGAAAGCCCTCCTGGAGGGTGCCGCCGAAGCCGAAAAGGCCCTCTTCGTGAAATCGGCCGAAAACCCCGCCATCGTCTATGCCGCCACCCGCAACGCCCTCTTCGCGGAGGCCGGCAAGCAGGTGGAAATCCTGGTGAACTACAATCCCAAGCTCACTTACGTGGCCGAATGGTGGAAGCAGCTCTATGGTGAATCGGAAGGCAAGGACGGCACCGGCATCTTCCCCGCCAGCGTGAACAATACCGCCGACCTCCACTCCATGGGCCAGTTCATCCAGGAAGGTTCCCGCGTCATGTTCGAGACCGTCCTGCATGTGGAGAAAGCCCAGCGGAGCGTAGTCATCGAGGCCGATGAGGCCAACCTGGACGGCCTGAACTTCCTGGCCGGCAAGCATGTGGAGCATTGCAGCCAGATGGCCGAACTGGGCACCCGTCTGGCCCACATCGACGGCGGTGTACCCCAAATCGAAGTCTCCTTCGAGAAAGTGGACGCAAAGAACCTCGGCGCCCTCCTCTACTTCTTCGAGTTCGCCTGCGGCATCAGCGCCTACACCCTGGGCGTGAACCCCTTCAACCAGCCCGGAGTGGAGGCCTACAAGAAGAACATGTTCGCCCTGTTGGAGAAGCCTGGTTACGAAGAGGCCACCAAAGCCATCAGCGCCCGCCTGTAAAATGCAAAAAATCATGACAATCCTACTATTAGCAGGGGGCTGTGCCCGCTTTCGCGGCACAGCCCCCTGCTAATAGGCACCAGCTGCGCCTGGGATGGGGAGACATGCTGTTCGAGACGCTCGCCTTCCATTCCTCCCTTAGCGGCACCTATGGTACCCCGGAGTCCCTTCCGGCCAATTTCGTCAGGACGGAAACCTATGATTTCGGCTACACCGGCCATTTCTTTGCGGAATACAGTTACCGCTTCACCAAAGGGGTCAGTGTGGGTTTCCAAGCCGATGCGGAGGGCATTTTCTGGAAAGAAGGAGACTTCGACCGCTACCACAAGCCACTCATCCCCGCCACCCATGTGCGCAACTGGGATGTAGTCCTCATGCCCACCGTCCGCTTCACTTACCTGAACCGGTCCATGGTCAGGCTCTATTCGGGCCTTGGGGCCGGAGCCGTCCTGGCATTTGACAACTTGGGTGAGTTCAAGGCGGGGTTCGCTCTCAACCTCAACTGGATTGGAATAGAAATCGGGAAAGGCCATTGGGGTGGAACAGTAGAACTGGGCATGCTCAATTCCCTATCCGACGTTTATCACATTTACCAGGCCGGTTCCCGGCTCATCTCGTTCGGGGCCTATTACAAATGGTAGGATTATGAAAAGAAATATTGTCGTGATTGGCCTGATGGCCCTGCTTCTGGGAAGCTGCCATCACCCGGAAGTGGAAGTGGTGGATTTTGACACGTTCCACGTCACAAAGGTATCCAGCAGTGATATCGTCGTAGGAGGAAGCCTCAACCCGGAAATCCGCATGATGGAAACGGGGGAAGATCCGGACACCAAACTGGCCTCCGCTGCGGCCGTAGACCTGGTGAAAGAGATTATGGGCAGTTTCGAAAGCAACCGGCTCCTGCACATCGCCGGAACGTATCAGGGGCACGATATCGACGGTTCCCCCATCACCCTTTCCGGCAAAGTACTGCTGCCGGCCAAGGGGATAATCAAGAACATGCTCCTCGTGAGCCATTTCACCATTGGCGCCAATTATGAATGTCCGTCGGAATGTTTTCCGCTGGAGGGCATTCTGGCGGGCAAGGGTTACGCCGTGGTAATAGCCGATTATATCGGCTTCGGTGTCACCAAAAACCGGATTCACCCGTACATGCATGTGGAAAGCACCGCCCGCAGCGTAGTGGATATGGCCCTGGCCGTGAAGCCGTATCTGGAACACATCGGCCGTAAGCCGGAGAGCGACCAGGTGATTCTTCTGGGCTATTCTCAGGGCGGCTCCACCACCCTGGGAGTCATGGATATCATCCAGGACGAATGCGAAGACGAACTGCCCATCAAGAAAGTATATGCCGGCGGAGGCCCCTACGACCTGGCGGCCACCTTCGACATCTCCATGCTGGAAAACCTGACCGGCATTCCCTGCGCCATCCCTATGATCGTACAGGGTGTAAACGTGGGAGAAGATCTGGGACTCCAAATAGCCGATTTCTTCAAGCCTGTACTGCTTGAGCACTTCGACGAATGGATCAACTCCAAGGAATACACGGTGAAGCAGATCAACCTCATGATGAACGCCAAGAGCGTCAGCGACCTCATGACCGACGTGGGACGCGACAAGAAGAATCCGCAGACGGCCAAGCTATATAAGGCGCTCATGATGAATTCGGTACTCAATTTCATCCCCCGTCACCCCATCCATTTCTTCCATAGCACAGAGGACACCACCGTCCCCTTTATCAATGGCCAGAAGGCAGAGCAATATTTCAAAGGAACGGATATCTCTTTTGATTTCGATGCCTACGGAAAGCATAGTGCGGGGGCTGTCCGCTTTATTTCTAACGCCTATAAGGAATTGTAAATGAAAAGGTTTCTATTGCTCGCCAGTTTGGTTTTACTGCTTGTCTCCTGCGGAAAGGACATCACTACGGAGGAAAGCGAATTTCGGGTGGAGCTCACCTATGTGGGCGCTTCCCGCGCCCGTATCACCGTGGCGGCCATGAACATGAAGGCGTATTACTCTTATATCCTGATGAGTCCACAGGAAGCGTATTTTTCAGCTTCGGCAAAAGAAGCCATAGATGCCGAAATCCCCTTCCTGGAAAATGCCGTCACGTATTTCGAGAACACAAATTTTCTCGACGCCTTCTGCTACCGGGGAAGCCGGCAGTTTACCTTCTCGGGAATTGGAGACGATACCGATTACCGATTCATCCTGTTCCAAATAAACCCCAAAACCCACGAAATCATCGGGGATCCCATCGAGGTTTTCTACCATACGCGGCCCCTTCCCCGGCGGGATCTGACCTTCTCAGTAGAAATTGAAGACAGCGCCCTTCGCATTACGCCTTCCGACAACGCCCTCACCTATTTGTGGGACTACGAGCTCTCCGAAACCATTGCCGACAACTATTTTTTCCCCCAGAGCTACCTGTACGACTTAGCCGCGATGTATTACGAGTACGGTTTCCTGGAAAGCAATCTGTCCCAAGGGTTCGAATACTGGGATTTCGACCTGAACGACAGCATGACGGCGGAGCAGGAATACACCCTGGTCATCGCCGGCTGTGAAGAGGCCGAGTTCACCACTCCCCCCATGCAACTCCGTTTTATCTGGCACAAACCGGGACAGGTAGAGGTGGTGGAAGGGCTCCGCGAGTGCGGAATTGATTGACAATGCACGTATTATTCGGCGATGGTTCCGTCATCACTTCCCACACCTGCGGCCAGAAGCAGTATGTCCCGGACAGCTACCTGTGGCAGTTCCGCCGGGCCAACAAGCTGGCCACCCAGGCCGTCAAGGCCCGCATCTGACAGCCTGGGTACGGCCAACTGCTCTATCGCGGGAGCCTGGCGGCAGCGCTCTTGATGGAAAGCGGCTTCCGGGCCGCTTTCTTCCTGTCGGCACGCTTGGTGGACGCCATCCGGGAACGGTCGGCCGGAGCGGTCTTGGCCACGTGCGGCTGCTTCTTCAATGAGGCTTTGTTCAGATCGGCCTTCCCGCTGCGGACCTTCCTGGCCACCAGGGTGGGATCGCTGTCCAGGCGGGTGCCGTCCAGGGTAATTGTAGCGATGGCATATTCACCGGTGGCTTCAAAGTCTTCGGAAACGCCGGCAATCAGCACATCCCATTCGCCATAGGCTTCCTCATCAATGGAGTAGAACAGCCAGGGATACTCCGCCGTGTTGGCAACGTCGGCGAGGGTGATATCGTCATAATACCAACTGTAGTATTCGTAGGTATCAACGACGCCACTTACCGCATAACGCACTAAATCGGAGAGGTTGTCCTCGTCGATATATCCTGCTCCGTAGAGGCCGGCACCGACATACTCCCCTTCCTTGAGGCCGGTAATCTTGATTACGGAAAGGTCCATCCCATATTCCTCATCGTAATAGGTGCCCACAAATTCGGCGCCCCAGTTTTCGTTAAGGGTAAGGTCGAGGGGCTCCGGTACATAGACAGGCATGTCGATGACCACCTTGCCCATGTCGGCGCCGTTGGAATAGGTGCTGGTGTTGATGAGCTGGCCGTCCTTGTCGAAGCCCAGGATAAGCAGGTTGGCTTCGCCCTCGATGTTGTAGGTGCTCACGTAGTCGGAGAAGTAGCCGTCTTCGTCCACTGCGGCGCCGAGATATCCGAACACCTCGTCAGGGGTATATCCTGCATTGAGATAGGCCTGGATGTTTGCATTGGTATTGCCGATGAAGTTCTTGAGCTCGCCGTTCAGGAACCAGTCAATTTCTCCATCCGTATAGATGTCGATGATGGTGTAGGCGGCCCCGGGAGCCCTTCCGTCAATCCAGAAATACTGGCCTTCATAGCCATCGACCCACTCGGAGAAGGCACCGGTCCAGTCTTCGCGGATATGGGCGACAATGTCCCAGTCGTACTGCGTCTCGGGGTCGGTGTCCTTGGTGAAAGTGATATATTTATAGCCCTGGTCCAGCTGTCCCTTCCCATCCATCGACAGTACCAGGAACTCATAGTCTCCGGCCGGCTGACCATAGTAGAGAAGCGTGGTGCCGTCCACCTCTTCGTTGTAGGCGTAATCGTAGAGGAAGTCTTCCAGGGTGTAACCATACTCCTCATAGTATTCGATAGTGGCATCGATATTCTCCTGCATCTGGGCGAAGAAAGCCTCAGGATCTTTCTCCAGCGACTCCCCATAGCTCTCCATGGTGTATTCGTCGTCGTAATCGTCATAGCCCAGAGAGGAATAGTAGGCCATGTAATACTTCTTGGTATCGGTGCCGCTCACTTCAAACACATCCAGCTGGCCCTCGGTCTCTAAGCCTTCCACCCACTGCTGCCCCTGGTATTCGACCTTCCAGTTCAGCGTATGCACCTGGCTGGAACCCTGCGCAATGACCACTTTGAGGTCTGAAGGATAGAGCGTAATGGTGTAGGAACCCTCCTCCAGGCCGAGGGATGCGCCGTCTTTGACAAGGGCCGTCTCGCTGCCGAGGGTTATCTTGGCGGAAGAACCCAGCACCAGCGCGCTGCCGCCCTTGCTGCCGACGAACTGGAACGAGCCGCCGAACCAGGCATTCTCCACTGCCCAGGTTTCGGGATCCCCGGAGGTCCTGGCCAGGTCGATTTCGCCAAAGTCGCCGGAGATCTTCCACCCATCCGCCCCGGAAACCTGCTGGGAAACGCTCTGAGGCGCCTGGATATAAACGGTGGAAGCGGCCATGTCGATGGTGGCGCCTTCGGCGGAAGCGATGGTAATCACGGCCTGATAGCTGTCGTCCAGCGAAGACAGGTCGGCCTTGACCGGTACGGTGGCGGAGGACACCCCGGAAAGGGTTACCGTATTGTTGAAGGTAAGATGGTCGGCGCCGATGGCGGTACTGCCGCTTTGTCCTTCGGAAGAAACGGCCAGCGTCACCGTCACTTCGTTTTGGGGCGTAGCCGAGAGCGTAACGGTGATATTTGCCAGCCCCTCTTCCGTGAAGGCGGCATCGGCCTTGATTCCGACAGAAACTTTTGTCTCTTCTTTTTCGCAGGCTGTAAGCACTGACAGCACCGCGACGGGCAGCAGGACCGCCC
>FLNY01004309.1_pt1 | contig 29714 bp, 21 predicted proteins | sample 1140381 | NCBI WGS metagenome assembly FLNY01 (sample SAMEA3878172, study PRJEB12797) | bioreactor metagenome | biome: Moose rumen | place: Sweden | collected 2011-10 | reverse complement strand
CCGGCAAGATAGACGATGAAGTTGGCGGGGAATCCGGCAACCACACCGGAGAGGAACTGGACGAACACGCCTATGAGGCCGAGGGCGATGCCGATGAGGGCGGTGGTCTTGTAGCCGCGCTTCTTGATCATGTTGCCCGCGGGAATACCCATGAAGAGGTATGCCAGGAAGTTCATCATGTTACCCATCATTCCGAGGGTGTTGGAGCCCGCAATCTGAGGCTGCATTTTCCAGATGTTGCCGATGGGGGCGGCGAGGTTCGTCACGAAGGAAATCATGCCGAACAGGAATATCATGGTGATTACACCTACGATATTGCTTTGTTTTTTTGCCATAACAGTTATAATATTGATTCTAAGTTCTTGGGGTTCAGCAGAGCCTTCCCTTCAGGGGTGTAGGCGTAATCGATGCGGCCGGCATAGGCCTTTTCGACCTTGCCGCGGACTATTTTTGCGGTGCTGTTCACCAGGCCGTTCTGCTCGGTCCAGGGCTCGGGGCACACCACGATGGCGGCGGGCAGCCACTTTTCCGGGAAGCGGCCTTCGCAGCGGCCTCCCTTGCGGTAGGCGTCCACCTCGGACTGGAGCTTGCCGAGCATGGCCTTGCGGCCTTCTTCCGACCCGGGATCCACGCCGGGCTGTTCCTTGGCGAGCCAGCCGCGCAGGAGCTCCTTGTTGGGCACCACCAGCAAAATGGTATAGGGGTTCTGGTTGTTGTGGATGATGGCCTGCTCCACGTAAGGGCTTACGCTGGTGAGGTTGTCCTCGTAGCCTTCGGGGGAGTACTTGTCCCCGTCGGCCGCGATGAGCAGGCTCTTGAAGCGGCCCGTGACGTAGAGGTAGCGGCGGTCGGCCGGGAAGAGGTAGCCGCGGTCCCCGGTGTAGAGCCAGCCGTCCACGATGGTCTTGGCGGTGGCTTCGGGATTCTTCCAGTAGCCGGCCATGACGTTCTCGCCGCGGATGACGATTTCGCCGGTGACCCCGTCGGGCACCTCGTTGTGCTCCTCGTCGCAGATCTTTATGTCCATGGGCTCCACGGTGCGGCCGGAACTGCCGAAGATGGCGTGGCCCTCGGAGTTGGCGCAGATGATGGGGGTGGCCTCGCTGAGGCCGTAGCCCTGATATACGGGGATGCCGATAGCGCAGTACCACTTCTGGAGCTCTATGTCCAGCAGGGCGCCGCCGCCCACGAAGAAATGCATGTTGCCCCCGAAACCGCTTTCGCGCACCTGGGCGAAGAGCTTTTTGTCGAAGAACTTCAGGAGGGGCTTCTTCCAGAACTGCTTGATCCAGGGTTTGCCGGCGTTGTAGTATTCGCGGTTGTAGCTGATCGCGAGATTCACCGCGTAGTTGAAAAGCTTCTCCACCTTGGGCCCCTTGGCGCGTATGCCGGACTCCACCGACTTCTTGAAAGTGCGGGAAAGGGCGGGCACGCTGAGCATGACGTAAGGCTTGACGTCCTTTATCGCCCCCGGGATGTTGCGGAGGGTGGCGAGCTGCGTCCTGCCCACCGGCACGGTGGCGATGCTGCCGCCGTACATCATCATGGTGTAAAAGCCGGCCACGTGTGCGAAGCAGTGGTCCAGGGGCAGGATGATGAGCATGGTGGCGTACTCGGGAACGCTGATGACCGAAGCCCCCTGCTCCACGTTGGCGGTATAGTTGCGGTGGGTGAGGAGTATGCCCTTCGGGTCCGCCGTGGTGCCGGAAGTGTAGGAGATGTTGGCGTAGTCGTCCGGACGGATGGAGGCGATGCGCTCCTCCAGCTCGCCGGCATGGGCGGTCATGAACCTGACGCCCATGTCGCGGAGTTCGCCGACGTACATCTCGCCCTCTTCGAGCGGAATGTCGTCCAGCACTATCACCTTGCGCACGTTGCCGCAGCCGCCTATGATGCGGCGGATTTTCGGGAGCTCGTTCTCCGAAGCCACTACATAGACGGAATCCGAATGGTTGATGCGGAAGGAAAGGTCCGCGTCCGATTCCAGCTTGTAGGAAAGGGGCACGTTCACGCCGCCCGCGTACAGGATGCCCAGTTCGGACATCACCCAAAGGTTGCGCGCCTCGGAGAGCAGGGATACTTTCTCCCCTTTTGCAAGCCCCAGGGCCATGAACCCGGCCGCGAGTATGCGCCCTTCGTCCCTGGTCTGCTTGAATGTGGTTTCGGTCCATACGCCGCCGGACTTTTCCCGGAGATACGTGTGGTCCGCGAATTTTTTGGTGTACTTCTCTACGAAGTCGATGATTGTCGGTCTTTCTGCCATAAGTCCTCTATTGCTGTGGTTCGTCTGTTGCGGGGGGAGCGAACAGGCCGTACAGCTGGGCGTCTATCATGTCCGTCACCTTCTCGAAATCTTCGGGACGGTTGCCGAACTTTATGGTGTCGGCATCGACGACAAGCAGGCGCCCTTCGTAGCCTGAAATCCAGTCTTCATATTTCTTGTTCAGGTTGGAGAGGTAGTCTATGCTGATGCTCTGCTCGTACTCGCGCCCGCGCTTCTGGATCTGCGCGATGAGGTTGGGCAGCGAGGAACGCAGGTAGATGAGCAGGTCGGGATATCCCACGAGGGACATCATGAGGGAGAACAGGTCGGAATAATTGTCGAAGTCCCTGGTGCTCATGAGCCCCATGTCATGCAGGTTGGGGGCGAAGATGCGGGCGTCTTCGTAGATGGTGCGGTCCTGGATGACCACGTCGTCCGTCTTGGAAATTTCCACCACGTCCTTGAAGCGCTTGTTCAGGAAATATATCTGAAGATTGAACGACCAGCGCTGCATGTCCTCGTAGAAATCCGCCAGATATGGATTGAAATCCACGGATTCGAACTTGGGTATCCAGCCATAGTGGGCGGCCAGCATCTTGGTGAGGGTGGTCTTGCCGCTGCCGATATTTCCTGCTATTGCGATATGCATAACTGTTAGTGGTTTAATAAACTTGCAAATGTACTAATTTTATTTGAACAGTCCGTAGAGTTCGGCGTCAATCTTGTCGGTTATGAGGGAGAAATCCTCCGGCCTGTTCTTGAAGTCCAGTTCGTCGGCCTCCACGGTGAGAAGCCTCCCCCGGTAGGCGGAAATCCACTCCTCGTAGTGACGGTTGAGGCCGCTCAGGTACTCGATGCTGATGCCCTGCTCGTATTCGCGCCCCCGCTTCTGGATGTTGGCCACCAGGTGCGGCACGCTGCTCTTGAGATATATGAGCAGCTCGGGCGGGCGCACCATGCTCATCATGAGCCGGTAGAGCTGCATGTACGTTTCGTAGTCGCGCTCGCTGAGGTTGCCCATCTCGCGGTTGTTCTCCACGAAGATGTGCACGCCCTCCATGAGGGTGCGGTCCTGGATGATGGTTTCTTCGCTGCGGGAGATTTCCAGCAGGTCCTTGAAGCGCTGGGCCAGGAAATAGGTTTCGAGGTTGTAGCTCCAGCGCGGGATGTCCTTGTAGTAGTCTTCCAGATAGGGGTTGTATGTGACGGACTCGTACTGCGGTTTCCAGCCGTAGTGAACCGACAGCATCTGCGTGAGGGTGGTCTTGCCGCTGCCTATATTTCCAGCTACTCCTATGTGCATTTCAGGTTTCAGTGATATTCTACAAAATTAACATTTCTTTTGTAATTTTGCGAAAAGAAATACATGAAGATAAAACGATTTTTCTGCAACATGCTCTCCGAGAACTGCTACGTTCTCGAACGCGGGGGCAAATTCGTGGTGGTGGATCCCGGCTTCTGCGGGGAGACGGAACTGGAGGGGCTGTACGCCCTGCTCGGGGACTCCGCCCCCGAGGCCGTGCTGCTTACGCACGCCCACTTCGACCACACGCTGGGAGTGAAACCACTGCAGCAGAAATATCCCGGGCTCCCCGTTTACATGGCCCCCGAGGACGTAGTCCTTCTCGAGGAGGACGCCCGTTATGCATGCGGCCTGGGAATCAAGGATTTCGACTTCTCCTTCGACTGGACGCCCGTCCGCGACGGCGACGAGCTCCGCTTTGACGGCGGGTTCGCCTTCAGGGCCGTCGCGACTCCCGGCCATACGCCCGGCGGCCTGTGCTGGTACTGCCCGGAGGAGGGCGTGGTATTCACGGGGGACACCCTGTTCGCCGACACCATAGGCCGCACCGACCTGGCCTTCGGGGACTACGATTCCGAAATCCGGTCCATCATGGAAAAGCTCATGCTCCTGCCGGGCTCCACGGACGTGCTGCCGGGGCACGGGCGAGCCACCACCATAGAGAGGGAACGCATGTCCAACCCCTTCCTGGAGCCCTTCAACGAGCCCGAGGAGGAGTTCGACGAGGATCTTCCGGGAATCAGCCTGCACGGGTACATGTCCGGCCCCGGAGCGGACTGAGACGCCGGCGGCGGCCCTACAGCGTCTGTCCGCCGATGAATTCGCGCATTATGGATGTCGGGGGGATCGCGGCTATCTCCGCCGGCTTGAGGGGCGTCACCTTCTCCAGGAACCTGAGGAGCTCGCTGGCCTTCCTGTAGGCGGGACTGGCCTCCCTCACCCCGTACAGGAGCGGCTCGGCGTAATACTTGAGCAGCGGGATGTCGTACAGCGTGGAGGAATTGAACACCGTGTCGGCGTTGCCCTCGTACGGGAAGATGTTTTCGGTCTCGCCCCTGCGTACGCTGGGCCAGCGCAGGATGTTCTCCTCCGGAGTGATTCCGCGCACCCTGCTGTCCCGGACTATCCTGCGCAGAAGGCGCTTGTCGGTGGTGGAACCGTGCACTTTCTGTCCGCCCGGGAGGGCCGAAAGGGCCGATATATATACATTGAAAATCCTGTCGTGGTCCACGTTCGGAGTGAGGGCCGGATTGAGCGCATGTATGCCTTCCATGAACAGGATGTCCCCGTTTTCCAGCTTCATCCTGCGGCTGTCGTCCCAGACCGTCACGCCCGCGGCGAAGTCGAACTTCGGCACCACTATCTCCTTCCCCGCGAGGAGGTCGTTCAGATTGTCGTTCAGAAGCTCCACGTTCATGGCCCCGAGACATTCGAAGTCGTAGTCGCCGTTCCCGTCCCGGGGAGTGTGCTCCCGGTCCACGAAATAATTGTCCAGCTCTATGACCCTTGGAGTGATGCCCAGCACGCGGCACTGCTGCGCGATGCGCAGGGAACTGCTGGTCTTGCCGCTGCTCGAGGGCCCGGACAGCATGACGATGCGGCTCTTTCCCCGGCGCCAGAAAATCTGGTTGGCGATGCCGGCATATTTGCGCTCCTGCCTTGCCTCGCAAAGGTTGATGAGCGGAATGGCCTGCCCTTCCCCGAGCACGGCGTTGAGTTTGTCGAGGGTGTCGATTCCTATAGCCTTGCACCATTCCTTGTACTCGCGGCGCGCGGCGTCAATCTTGCTGCTTGTTGCCATATAAAACTTCTTTTAAATAGGGTCCGGTCACGGAAGCGGGATTTTCCGCGACTTCTTCGGGCGTGCCCGAGGCCACGACGTATCCTCCGGGGGCGCCGCCTTCGGGGCCCAGATCGAGAAGATAGTCCACGCTTTTGAGGACGTCCATGTTGTGTTCTATTATTATTACCGTGTTGCCCTGGTCCACGAGCTTCTGCAGCACCGAGAGCAGCACTTTTATGTCCGCCGGGTGCAGGCCGGTGGTGGGTTCGTCCAGGATGTAGAGAGTATTCCCGGTGGCCTTGCGGAAAAGCTCCGCCGCCAGCTTCATGCGCTGGCTTTCCCCGCCGCTGAGAGTAACCGACGACTGCCCGAGGTGCACGTACCCCAGCCCCACGTCCACCAGGGCTTTCAGCTTGGGGGCTATCTTGGGGTTGGTCCTGAAAAATCCGTAAGCCTCGGAGATGGACATTTCCAGCACGTCGCCTATGCTCCTGCCCTTGTAGCGGACGGCCAGGGTGTCTTCCTTGTAGCGCTTTCCCAGGCACTGCCCGCAGGGTACGGTGACGCTCGGCAGGAAGTTCATCTCGATGACCTTGATGCCGGCGCCCTTGCACTCCTCGCAGCGGCCGCCGGGCACGTTGAACGAGAAATGTCCCGCCTTGAAGCCGCGCACCTTAGCGTCGGGGGTTTCCTCGAACAGGCGCCTGATGTCGTCGAAAACTCCGGTAAAGGTGGCGGGGTTGCTCCGGGGCGAGCGCCCTATGGGGCCCTGGTCCACCTCTATGACTTTGTCGATGTTCTCCATGCCCACTATGCCGCCGTACGGCAGCGGGCGCTGGTTTGAGTGGTAGAAGGCGCCCTTGAGTATGGGCATCAGGGTTTCGTTCACGAGGGACGACTTGCCGCTGCCGCTCACGCCGGCCACTCCGATGAAACAGCCGAGCGGGAAGTCCACGTCGAGATTCTTGAGATTGTTCCCGCATGCACCGCGCAGGCCCAGTTTCAGGCCGTTCCCCTTCCGCCTCGCCGAAGGCACTTCTATGGTTTCCTCCCCGGAGAGGTAGCGGAGGGTGGGGGAAGCGGGAGCTTTCCGCAGGGCGCCATCCGTCACCGGCCCGCTGTAGAGGATGCGCCCCCCTTCCACGCCGGCTCCCGGACCTACGTCCACGAGCCAGTCCGCCGAGCGCATGGTGGACTCGTCGTGCTCGACGACTATTACGGTGTTGCCCTCGTCTGTGAGGTTGCGCAGCGAGCGAAGCAGCTTGTGGTTGTCCCTCTGGTGCAGGCCGATGGAGGGTTCGTCCAGGATGTATATCACGTTGACGAGCCTGGAGCCTATCTGGGTGGCGAGCCGGATACGCTGGCTCTCCCCGCCGCTGAGCGACCCCGTGGCGCGGTCCAGGGTGAGGTAATCGAGGCCCACGTCCAGCAGGAAGCCGACGCGGTCGCCAAGCTCCTTGAGTATGTCGCGGGACACGGCGGCCGCGCGCTTTCCGAGCCTGCCGTCCAGGCCGGACAGCCACGCGTGGAGCCGGGACATCTCCATGGCGGACACCTCGGTTATGGTGCGGCCGTCTATCCTGAAGCACTCCGCTTCCTTTCTGAGGCGGCTGCCGTGACATTCGGGGCAGACGACCTTGTCTGACACGTCGTCCGCCACCCCGGGCCAGTTCACCATCTGGGACTGGTTGCCCTCCCCCACGCGGAAGAACTCGTCGGAACCGTAGATGAGCAGGTTCAGCACATCGTCGGGAAGGGCTCCGACGGGGTCGTGTATGGAAAAGTTGTATTTGCGCGCGATGCTGCGCACCACGTCGAACTTGCGGTTTTCGCGGGCCCTGCCCAGCGGCACGATGCCGCCGTCGTAAATGCTCCTGCCCCTGTCGGGGATGATTTTTTCCAGGTTGACGTCCGGCACCACGCCCAGGCCCTTGCAGTACGGGCAGTAACCCTCCGGGGAATTGAACGAGAAAGTATGGGGCTGGGGCTCCTGGAGGGACAGGCCCGTGTCCGGATCGACCAGATGCTTGGAGAAGTGGCGGAGCTCGCCGGTGGCGGCGTCCAGCAGCGCCACCGAGCCCTTGCCGGCGCCCAGGGCGGCAAGCACCGATTCGCGTATGCGTTTTTCGTCGCCTTCCCCGGGCTTGAGCTTGTCCACGACCAGCTCGACAAAGTGCGGCTTGTACCTGTCCAGCTGCTCCACTTCGGCAAGGTTCAGCACCTCGCCGTCCACCCTTATCTGGGTGTAGCCCTTGCGGCGCATCTGCTCGAAGAGCTCGCGGTAATGGCCCTTGCGGCCGCGCACCAGCGGCGCGAGCAGCAGGCATTTCCTGCCGTGGTAGTCCTTCATTATGAGGTCCACGATCTGCTCGTCCGTGTAGCGGACAAGCTCTTTTCCCGTAAGCGGGGAATAGGCCGTGGAGGCCTTGGAGTACAGCAGGCGCAGGTAGTCCGAGATTTCGGTTATGGTGCCGACGGTGCTCCTGGGATTGTTGCCCGTGGTCTTCTGCTCTATGGCGATGATGGGGCTGAGGCCGTCGATGCTCTCCACCTCCGGCTTCTCGAGTATGCCCATGAAATGCTTGGCATAGGGGGAAAGGGTGTTCATGTAGCGGCGCTGGCCCTCCGCGTAGATGGTGTCGAACGCGAGGGAGCTCTTGCCGCTGCCGCTGAGGCCGGTGACTACGGTGAACCTGCCGCGGGGGATGTCCACGTCCGCGTCCTTCAGGTTGTGGGCTCTCGCCCCCCGTATCCGTATGTATTCCTCTTTTGCCATGGCCGTCCGCAAAATTACGAAATAATTGCTTAATTTTGCCCCCGCTATGTGGATTTGGATGTCTCTCGGCTCCGCCCTCCTCCTGGGCCTTTACGACGTGGCCAAGAAGTACGCGCTCAGGCGCAACGGGGTGTACTATGTGCTGCTGTCCGCAACCGCCTTCACCGCCCTCTTCCTCTGCCCCTTCCTCAAGGCCGGCCCCCTGGAGTTCCATCTCAGGCTCATCCTCAAGGCTTTCCTTGTAAGCACCTCCTGGGTTGCCGGCATGATAGCCCTGAAACTCCTGCCCATCACCACCGTGAGCACGCTCAAGGCGTCCAGGCCCATGTTCGTGGTGCTGCTGTCCATAGTACTGTTCGGGGAAAGGCTGAACCTTCTGCAGTGGTGCGGCGTGGTGGTGGTGCTCTCCGCGCTGTGGCTGCTGAGCCGCGTCTCCTCCGGCGAGGGAATCAGGTTCAGCAGCAGCAAAGGTTTCTGGGCGGCCGTGGTGAGCATACTCTCCGGCGTCGCCAGCGCCCTGTGGGACAAGCACATCCTCGCGGACATGGAACCCCTGTTCGTGCAAAGCTGGACCAATGTTTACATTACCGTGATACTTGCGGTCATCGTGGCCGTGAAGGCCCTGCGCGACGGAAGCGGGAGGGAGCGCTTCCGCTGGGACTGGACCCTTCCGGCAATCGCCGTGCTCATCACGGCCGCCGACGCCCTCTATTTCTTCTCCCTCAAGAGCCCGGACGCCATGCTGAGCGTCATATCGCTCATACGGCGCAGCTCGGTCATAGTCACCTTCGCCCTCGGGGCATGGCTCTTCAAGGAGAAGAACGTGCGCAGGAAGGGCCTTGTCATGCTGCTGCTACTTTCCGGAATAGTGCTCCTGATGGCCGGCAGCATGTAACATTTCGGCCACGGCCGCCTTCAGCTGGGCGTCTTCGCCCCTCTGCACGGCGCCGGGGTCGTTGTACACCACGATGTCGGGCTCCAGCTGGTCGTTCTCCAGGAAGCGGCCTTCCAGGATGCTCCACGAGCCCACCTGCGGTATGCCGAACACGAGGGTCGGGTCCACCTGGGTTTCCCACCACACGCTGGTGGCCGTTCCGGCTATGGGCGCTCCTATTATTTTCCCTATGCCGAGCGAACGGTAAACGTAGGGGAAGCCGCAGGCGTCGGAATAATTGTCCTCGCATACCAGCACGCACGAAGGCTTGTTCCACTTGTCGTAAGGCTCCGGGGACGCCCCGGCCATGCGCGTGCGGCGTTCGGTATAGAGCTTCCCGTTCAGGAAGGTGGCCAGGTCGTTGTGCAGCCAGCCGCCCCCGTTGTGGCGGGTGTCCACGATGAGCGCGTCGCAGTTCCGGTATTTGCCCAGGGCCTTTGAGAAGACCTCCCGGAAGGAACCGGAATCCATGCTCTCCACGTGCACGTAGCCTATGCGCCCGCCGGAGAGTTCCTCGACCACGGCTTCGTTGTGACGCACCCAGCGCTCGTACAGGGCGCGGGAATCGGAGGAGGCGGGCTGCACGTACACCTGCTTCCCGGCCACGGACAGCAATATGCGCCGGCCGGCTTTCCTTGACAGGGCCTGGTACCACTGCCGCCCCGCGGGGACGGGTTCGCCGTCTATCGCAGTGATGACGTCCCCGGGCTTGAGGGAAGGTTCGGCGGCGAGCAGCAGGCTGCCGGGCAGGAACTCGGCTATCCGCAGGCCGGGACCGGCGAATTTTTCGTCGAAAATGACTCCCAGATGCCCCGTGGGAACGCCGCTGCCGTTGCGGTAGCGCCCTCCGGTGTGGGAGCCGTTAAGCTCTCCGAGCATTTCGGAAAGCAGCTCCTGGAAGGCGAAATTGTCGGTTATGTAGGGAAGGAACTGGCGATAGTTCTCCCCTACCGCGGCCCAGTCCACCCCGTGCATGTCTTCGAGGTAGAATTTCTCTTTCACCTGCCTCCAGCAGTGTTCGAAGATATACTCGCGTTCCTTGTCGGGGAAATACTCGTATTCCCCCTGGAAACTTACGGTCTTGCCCTTTTCGGAGGGAAGGTCGAATTTCTCCAGGGTGCGGCCGTTTATGTACAGGCTCCTGCCGTCGGGGGCCGGGGTGAAGCCGCCCACCCCCTTGCGCACTACGCGGACGTCGCCCTTGCGCAGGTCCAGGCAGCACAAGTCGCGGCCCTTCTCCAGCTGCACCGTATAGTAGAGCTTGTCCCCTTCGTTGGTGAGGAAATGGCTGCCGATGCGTCCCGAACTGCGGGTGAGGCGCACGATGCGGTCTTCCCTGCGGCTGAGCTCCATCTTGAGGGGCTCCACCTTGCCTTTCGCCGCGTTGGCGCTGTCACGGGCCTCCTTCTTCTCTTCCTTTTTCTGGTCTTTCGGGTCCTGCAGCAGCTTCTCTATGTCCTCCACGTCCTTCGAACGGCGGAACTTGCTGTAGGCCTCGTCATCGAAGAACATGATGTATATGTCCCCTTCCGCGCCCCAGCTTCCGTGGCTGCGGTACCCGTCCCTGTCGGTCTCCCAGGTCATGGCCCTGCCGTCCATGGCCCAGCGGAAGTTGACGTCGCTGTAGCCGCTGAGGGTGAGGTCCGTAAGGGCGCCGGTCTCGACGTTCACGAGGGCTATGTCCTCGTTGTACATGCGGCCCCCTCCCTGGTAGTTGGTGAGCAGCCACCTGCTGTCGGGGCTCCAGGCGAAGGACATGTCCCCGTCGGAGTAGGAGAAATTGGCCCCCTGCAGCAGGCAGCGGGGATTGCCGCCGTCGGCATCGGCCACCATGAGCTCCGAACGGTTGCGCAGGTAGGCGAATTTTTTGCCGTCGGGGCTCACCACGGGCTGGAAGCATATCTGCCCCGCCGGCGTGAGCCGCTCTTCCGCGGTGTTGTAGGAGAAGGTGAAGTATTTGTCTTTCTTGTCCTTCAGCACGCGGCGGTACACGGCCCACTCGCCGTCGCGCTCGGAGTCGTAGTAGAGGCTCAGGCCGTCCTTGCCGAACGAAACGTTGCGCTCCTGGCCGGCCGTCTCGGTGATGCGGCGGGTGTCGTCGAGTTCCAGCATGGTGGTGTAAACGTCCCCCCTGGACACCACGGCGATCTCCTTGCCGTTGGGGGAGACGGCGATGTTCCCGCTGCCCGAGGCGGTGCGCCATATATGCTCGCGGGCATCCTTGTCCTTGCGGAGCGTGATCTGCAGTTTTGCGGGCTCCTGCCCTTCTCTCATGGTGTAGAGGTCCCCGTTCCAGCTGAAGCACATGAGACCGTCGCGGGAGATGCTGAGGTAGCGCACCGGGTTGTCCGCGAAGTGCGTGAGCTGCGTGCCCTCGCAGGTGAAGACGTTGCTGTCGCCGCCCCAGTCCCCGACGGCGGGGTTTTCGGCGGGTTCCCCGTCTATGCCGCCCTTGCGGGCTCCGCCGCGCTCGCTCAGATAGTAGTAGCGCACTCCGTCCGGCGCCCATACGGGATTGGTGTCCTCGCCCACGTAATCGGTAAGTTTCGTGAAGTTCGTCCCGTCCGTCTTCCATATGTCCCTGGTGACGGCGGAGGTATGGTGCTTGCGCAGCGCATCCTCATAGCCTTTCCGGTCCTGGTAAAGGATGACGCCGCCGGCGTTGACGGAGACGTTGCCCACAGTGGTGGAAAGCACCTGGACGGGAGCAGGCAGGTCCCTGCCCGCCCGGGCCGCTTCAAGGGCGGCGCCGAGGCCCAGGCGGTAGAGCTTGCCGCCCCCCGGAAAGGCCGCCGAAACGGCATCTTCCTGGATGACGGCCGAGAAGTAAACGCTGCCGTCGGGAGCCACCGCAAGCGGGGTTTCCGCGCCTCCGAAGTCCGTGAGACGGCAGGGCGTTCCCCCTTCGGCGGGCACAGCCCAGATGTCCTTGCCGCCCTCCCTGAAGGAAGCGAAGACGATGTAACGGCCGTCCGGGCTCCACAGCGGTTCGGTGTCGTGCGCGGGATTGGAGGTTATCTGCACGGCCTCCCCGCCGGAGGACGGGACGGTGAATATGTCGCCCTGATATACGAAGGCCACGGTGCCGCCGTCGGGCGACACGGCGTTCTGCCGGAGCCAGCGCGGCGTAGTGGTTTGAGCGTTCATGCAAACGGCCGCGAACACGAAGGCGGCCAGGAAGAGGATTGTACGTTTCATTCCATAAAGATATAAATTAATTCGTTAAATTTGCTCCTGATGACCACGGCGACCAAAATAATCGTGCTGGGAACCACCAAAGTCGGGGATTCCCAGCTGGTGGTGCACGCCCTCTCGCCCTCCGAAGGCCGGCGCAGCTTCATCACGGGCGCGGGAAGGAAGGGGGCGTCCCTGTTCCTGCCCCTCAACATACTGGACGCCGAGGTAGTGGAAAACCCCAGGTCGGAACTGTGGAGGGTGCGATGCGTGTCGGCGGCATATCCGCTTTCCGGGATACGCGGCGACATGTACAAGAACAGCATGACCATGTTCATGGCGGAGGTGCTGTTCCGCACTGTCCGGGACGGAGCCGAACCGGGGCTGTTCGAATGGTGCGAAAAGAGCATACTCACCCTGGACGCGCTGCCGGGGCACTCCGCCAACTACCACCTGCGCTGGCTGCTGGAGCTCTGCTCCGCGCTGGGTTTCACCCCGTCCGAAACGGACGTCGCCCCCTACGCCGGGGAGCACCTGCACGACATCCTCAAGCTTATGGGACCTTACGAAGAATCGCTCCTGGTCCCGCTGTCGGGGAAATCCAGGAGCGAAATAGCGGATTCGCTGCTGCGTTACCTGTCGATGCATCTCGAGACGCGCCTCAACATCCGGTCGCTGCAGGTCCTCTCGGAACTCTACCGCTGAGCCTTTTCAGTATTTCATGCGTTCCCGACCAGCCACCGGGCCATTTTGCGCAGCGCAGCGCCGCGGTGGGAGATGCCGTTCTTCACGTCTTCGGGAAGCCCTGCCATGGTGGTGTCGGGGAAGGCGTCCGGCACGAACACCGGGTCGTAGCCGAAACCGCCGCCGCCAGAACGGACGCGGGCTATCCGGCCTTCGCAGACGCCCTCGAAGAAGCGGGGCCGCCCGTCTTCAAGGATAAGCGTGGCCACGCAGCGGAACCTGGCCGCCCCCGGGAAGGTCGGGGCTTCGGGAACTGAACCCCCAGAAACCCATGCCACCCTCGGCACTGTAAGAGGGGGGACCATGGAGCGAAGCGGAATGGTGGGGTCGAGCGAAGCGAGACGGTTTTCGGGGGTTGCAGTTCCCGAAGCTTCCAGCGCGGAGAGTTCTTCCAGCACGCGGTCGATGTTTTTGGAGAAGTCGTGGTCGGAGGCATAGCGGGCGGAGTAGATGCCGGGGGCGCCTCCGAGGGCGTCCACCTCGAGACCGCTGTCGTCGGCGAAGCACGGAAGGCCGCATTGGTCGTAAAGGTATTTCGCCTTGATGAGCGAATTTTCCTGAAAGGTGGAGCCGGTCTCCTCCACCTCGGCGTCCAGGCCGGCGTCGGCGGGACTCAGCACCTCGAAGGAGGGCCCGAGTATCTCGCGGGCCTCCCTGAGTTTTCCGGCATTTCCGGTCGCGAAAATCAGTTTCATTGTATTTCTATCATAGGGCTTGAAAGAGCCTGACGCAGCTCGTCGTCGTAGCGGAGCATGAGTTCGGCCCCGCCTTCCTGGAAATAATAGCGGGTAACTATCTCCTGCTCGATGAAAGGGACGAGTTCCGCCTCCTGCAGCCGCAGGAAGGCTTCCTTGTCGAGGTCGAGCCTGGATTTGAGCGCATCCAGCTCGTCTTTCACCGAATCTTCCATGCCGTCCTTGCGCAGCTCTTCCACCATGCGGTCGTAAGTGGCGCGGGCGGAGGTGCGGTAGTCGAACTCGCGTCCCGAGGCATAGCCGATGAAATCGTCGTATTCCGTGAAGTGGAAGTCCTTCACGGCCGGTATGGCCTCGTGCTTCCTGACATATTCCATGGCGTACTGCTCCACGATGCCGTTCAGCACAAGCGAATAGGCCAGCCGGCTGTATTCCTTGGGCTTGAGCACCACGTCGGGAGTTATGCCGCCGCCGTCGCGCACCGTGCGGCCGTGCAAGGTCTTGAATTCGCGGGTGAGCGAATCGGGGATGAAGCCCACGCTGCCGTCTTCGTTGCGGTGGGAATAGTCTATGGCCTGCACGCAGCGGCCGGAGGGGATGTAGTACTTGGCGGTGGTGAGCTTCAGCTGCCCCCCGAAAGGCATGGGACGTATGCTCTGCACAAGGCCCTTGCCGTAGCTGCGCTGGCCCATGATGGTGGCGCGGTCGTAGTCCTGGAGCGACCCGGCGACGATTTCCGAAGCGGAGGCCGAACCGGAATTCACCAGCACGATGAGCGGCATTTCAGTGTCCAGCGGCTCCTGCCTGGTGGTGAAGGTTTCGTCGCGGGTGGTGCCGTTGCCTTTGGAAGATACCACCAGAGAACCCTTGGGAACGAATATGCCCACAATCTCGACGGCCTGCTGCAGTATGCCCCCGCCGTTGCCGCGGAGGTCCAGCACGAAACGCTCCATTCCCTGTTCCTTGAGCTGCTTCACATGCGTGCGCACGTCCTTGGCCACGCCCTCGGTGAAGCCGCTGAGCAGCATGTAGCCCGTTTTTCCGTCTTCCAGCATGCCGCAGTATTCGATGTCCGGCAGATGTATGCGCTCGCGCTGTATGGTGATGTCCTCCATGGCGCCGGTATAAACCCTCTTCACGGAGAAGGTGACCTTCGTGCCGGCTTCGCCCTTCATGCGGGAAGACGCTTCCGAGGCGTTCAGCCCCGCCGTGGTCTGCCCGTCGATGGCGTAAATCTCGTCGCCGCAGCGCAGGCCCGCCTTCGCCGCAGGGGAGTTGGCATAAGGTTCGTTGATGTAAACGGGACCCTGCACGTCCGGCTTGTAGATGATGGCGCCGATGCCGCCGTAGGTCTTGCCTATCATCATCTCGAAATTGTCCTCGTCCTCTTCCGGAACCCAGATGGTATATGGGTCCAGGGTGGAGAGCATGGCATCGACTCCGGCCTTCTGCATGCGCTCCACGGGAAGTGAATCCACGTAGCTGCGGTTGAGCTCCTGGAGGATGGCGGATTCCGTCTGCATCCATTTGGCAAGGTTGAAACTCTTGCTCTGCGCCCCGGCGGCCACGCAGGCCAGCGAAAGGGCTGTCGCTATAATCGTCTTTTTCATGCTTCTTTCCAGATAAAAATCTTGTCTCCGCGGTGCAGTTTTTCAAAAGGCTTGCCAACATTCACTTTCACGGAGCAAAGCGAACCCTTCGGAACCAGTTCCACGGGAGAGGTCTCCAGGCGTATGTCGTCGGCGGGAAATTCCACCACCCCCGTGGTGGCCCCTATGGCCATGAGGGTCTCGCCCCGGCGAAGGTCGGAAGTTTCGACGGTGATTTCGGCGACGCCCAGGCGGGCGAACCAGTTCGTGACCTTGCCCAGGTACTGCTTGCGCCTGGTGGCCTGCGTGCCGTAAACGTCGCTCCACTGCCCCAGCTTCGCGCCCTGGTAGTAGCCGTCCCAGAACCCGCGGTTGAACACTTCGGCCAGGCGGGCCTTGAGCGACGCGGCCAGCTGCGGGGTGTAGCTGCCGTCGCACACGGCGTCCGCGGCCGTCCGGTAGCAGCGGGCGCAGCGTTCGACGTACTCCGCGCTCCGGGCCCTGCCCTCTATCTTGAAGACCTTCACCCCGGCATCCACTATCTTGTCCATGAACTCTATGGTGCAGAGGTCCCTGGGGGACATGATGTACTCGTTGTCCATGTGCAGGGTGTTGCCGTTGTCGAGGTCCGTCACCTCGTAGCCGCGGCGGCACACCTGCAGGCATTCCCCGCGGTTGGCGGACGCCCCGCAGGAGTGGAGGCTGAGGTAGCACTTGCCGCTCACCGCCATGCACAGCGCGCCGTGGGCGAACATCTCGATGCGCACGGGCTTCCCGCCGGGCCCCCTGATATCTTCCTCCGCGACCGTGCGGTATATTTCCTTCACCTGGTCGAGCCGGAGTTCGCGCGCCAGCACCACCACGTCCGCGAAGCGGGAATAGAACCTCAGCGACTCCGCATTGGAGATGCTGAGCTGGGTGGAGATGTGCACCTCCAGGCCTATGCGGCGGCAGTAGCTTATGCAGGCCATGTCGGACGCGATTATGGCGTCCACCCCGGCCTCCTTCGCGGCGTCCAGGGTTTCCCTCATGGCGTCCAGGTCTTCCGGATAAAGGGTGATGTTGAGGGTGAGGTAGGCCTTCACCCCCGCTCCGTGGCACTGACGCACGACGGACTTCAGGTCGCCGGGAGCGAAATTGTTCGCGGAATGGGAACGCATGTTGAGCCTCCCCACCCCGAAGTACACGGAATCGGCGCCGCCCTGTATGGCTGCCGTCAGGCACTCGAAATTGCCCGCCGGCGCCATTATTTCCAGTTCCTTCCTGTCCATAGGCTACAAAGATAGAAAATTTAGCGCAGTATGTCCCTGCGGCGGCGGACGGTGAGCCACACGGTGCGCACAGCCAGGTGGACGAAATAGGCCGCAAGCAGAAGGTGCAGGGCCGCGCCCGCGCACTCTTCCCCGGAAAGGCCGAGGGCGGCACGTCCGGCAAACCACACGGCGAAGAAGGCCGCCGCGGCCGCGAACATGGAGTTGCGCATCGCGGCTGTGGCAGTGGCGCCGGTATAGATTCCGTCCCAGGTGAAGGCCGCGCAGCCGAGGGGAGGCATAAGGGCGAGCCACCACAGGTATGGCTGCACGGCGAGACGCACCCCGGCGTCGTCCGTCATGAGGGCTACCAGGGGCTTTCCGGCAAAGGCATACACCGCCACCCATGCGAGCGCCACCGCCATGCTCCACAGGAAAACCCGGCGGACGGTAAGCGCCACCATGCCGCCGTCCTCCTCTCCCGTGTAGCGGCCGGCGAGCGCCTCTCCCGCATAGGCGAATCCGTCGGTGAAATACGAGAAGAGCATGAGCAGGTTCATCATGAGCGACGCGGCCGCGAGGGCGGTGTCCCCGTACCGGGCCGCTATCGCGCTGAATCCCAGATAGATGCCCATGAAACTGAGGGAGCGCAGGAAGAGGTCTCCGTTCATGGTGAAGAACTCCCTGGTGCCGTGCAGGCAGTCTTTCAGCGCAAGCCCTCTCAGCACTTCGCGGTACCGGCGCAGCAGCACGAGCACGGAGAAAGCCAGCCCGCAGTACTGCGCCGTCACGGTGCCCCACGCGATGCCGTCGAATCCCAGGCCCAGCGGGAAGGCCAGCAGCAGGCTGGCGAGGATGTTCGTGAAGTTCACGACAAGGTCCACCCACATGCTGCTGCGGGTGTCCTGCATGCCTATGAACCATCCCCGGAAGACCATCAGCGAAAGCGTGGCGGGAGAGGCCCAGATGCGGATGAGGAAATAGCGGGAAGCCAGACCGGTGACTTCGGGCGTGCCGCCGATGACGAGCAGGCCCAGCTTGGCGAACGGCAACTGCAAGGCGATGAGTATCAATGAGATGCTTATGGCAAGGACCAGCCCGCGCCCGAGCAGGCGCGCCGTTTCGTCGATGGGTGCGCCCTTCTGCGCCCGCCCGAAAGCCTGCGCCGTAAGGCCCCCGGTGCCGGCCCGCAGGAACGCGAAGTTCCAGTAAAGCACGCTGAAGAGGAGGGCCCCTACGCTCACCGCCCCGATGAACGCCGCGGAGCCGGCCCCGCCGTGCAGGTGCCCGGCTATCACAAGGTCCGTCATGCCTACCAGGGGCACGGTGATGTTGGCCAGTATGCTCGGTATGGCCAGGCGGAATATTTCGCGGTCGAGAGCTCTCACTGCCTGAACTTGGAATCTTCCTCGAGCATGCCGAGGTAGGAGTTGTACCGTTCCGCTCTGATGAGGCCGGAGTCAACGGCTTCCTTGACCGCGCATCCGGGCTCATGGGTGTGCGTGCAGGGGGTGAACCTGCAGTTGCCGGAGGCCCGCAGCATTTCCGGGAAATACTTGTATATCTCCTCCTTTTCCAGGTTCACCAGCCCGAAGCCCCTGAGGCCGGGGCTGTCTATGACGAAGGCGTGCGCGAGCGTCCGGCCGCCTTCGGTACGCGGATTCAGGGGATACATCTCGTACAGGGACGTGGTATGCCTGCCCTGGAGGTGCGAGACGGATATCCTTCCTATCTTGGGATTGAGCGAAGGGTCCAGCGACTTGATGAGCGAGGACTTGCCCACCCCGGATTCTCCGGAGAAAAGCGACACGCCCACGGAACATTCGGCCCTGAGCTCTTCCAGGCCTTCCCCCGTCTTGCAGGAGGTCTGGATTACCCTGTAGCCCGCGCCGGCATAGACGTCCAGGAAATATTTCACCGCCTCCGGAGCCTCCTCGCGGTAAAGGTCCGTCTTGTTGAGCACTATCACGGGCTTCACGCCATACACCTCGCAGGTGACGAGCAGCCTGTCCAGGAAAGGCAGTTTAATTTCCGGGAAATAGAGGGATACGGCTATCACGGCCCTGTCCAGGTTGGCGGCGATGACATGGTTCTGCCTGGAGAGGTTTGCCGACTTGCGGATTACGTAGTTGGTGCGGTCCAGGACTTCGGTTATCGTCGCCGGGGACTCCCCGGTGCAGAGTACACGGTCCCCCACCGCGACGGGATTGGTGGAGACGCTGCCTCCGAGCCTCACCCTGCCACGCAGCACGGCGGGAAAGGGGTCCCACAGCGGCAGCTCGCTCAGGAGAAAATGGCTCCCGGCGTTCTTTACCACTATGGCTTCCCTGCTACCCATTTATTTCGCCCGTCCTGTAAGATTGTCCGCGAAACGGCGGAGCACCTCCACCCGCACGCCGCCGAGGCCCAGCCCCTGCGCGGCTTCCAGGGCCCTGTCGTTGAAAGCCTTTATGGCTTCGCGCGCATCCTTGTCCACTTCCAGTTCCCTGTAGATGTTCTTGACGTAAGTGATCTTGGCGCCTTTCTCCTCTTCGGTTTCGGCGGGAGCGGCCAGCGCCCTGAGCAGCCCGGGCATGTCCGAGGCCTTCTCGCATGCGCGCACCGTGAGCCAGCTCTTCTTGCAGTTGAGTATGTCGCCTCCTATGGGCTTGCCGAACGTTTTTTCGTCGCCGAAGGCGTCCAGGTAATCGTCCGCGACCTGGAAGGCCATGCCGAGCTCGTACCCGTAGTTGTAGAGGCCGGCGCACTGCTGCGGGGAGGCCCCGCCTATGAGCGCGCCCATCTTGGCGGAGCAGGCCAGCAGCACCGCCGTCTTGAGGCCGGTCATGCGGGCGTATTCTTCCATCGGCACCTTCGTGCGCAGCTCGAAGTCCATGTCCATCTGCTGCCCTTCGCACACCAGCGCGGCGGTTTCGGAGAAAAGGTCAAGCACTTCGGAGCGCACCGCGGCGGGCGCCATGGCCACGCGCCGGTAGGCGTCTATGAGCATGACGTCCCCGGAAAGGATGGCGGTGTCCCTGCCCCACTTCTTCCAGACCGTGGCCTGCCCCCGGCGCAGGGGGCTGTTGTCCATTATGTCGTCGTGCATGAGCGTGAAGGAGTGGAAGACTTCGAGCGCCCTGGCCGGCTCGGCGACCTCGTCCGAAAGACGGTCCCTGAACAGGGAATACGCGGTGAGGCACAGCCTGGGCCGGATGCGCTTGCCGCCTATTTCTATCATGTAACGGAGAGGGTCGTAGAGCCCCCGGGGCTCCTTGGGGAAGGTGATGCCGGCGAAAAGTTCTTTTATACAGGCGTCCAGCTTGGTTTCAGATATCATGGTTCACAAAGATAGTCAAAATTTACATCCTACCTGTCCTCCACCAGGGCGTAGTCCAGCAGGCGCTGCTCGAGGTTGGCGCTCTTGACGCGTATGCGCACGGAGTCTCCCAGGCGAAATACCTTGCGGGTGCGCCTGCCCACGAGACGGTAATGCTCCTCGTCGAATTCGAAGAAGTCCGAACGGATTTCCCGCAGCGCCACCATGCCCTCCACCATGGTGGGCTCTATTTGCACGTACATGCCCCAGTCGGTGATGCCGGAGATGCGTCCGTCGTATTCCTCCCCTATCTTGTCCTGCATGAACTCCACGAGCTTGTACTTGATGCTGGTGCGCTCCGCGTCGGCGGCCACCAGCTCCCTGTCCGAGGCGTGCTCGCACTCGGCCTCATAGCTGTTCCTGTCCTGGCTCCTGCCGCCCGCAAGGTATGTGCCGAGCAGCCTGTGCACCATGAGGTCGGGATAGCGGCGTATGGGCGAAGTGAAATGCGTGTAGAAACGGAAGGCCAGGCCGTAATGGCCTATGTTGCCGGTGCTGTAGCAGGCCTTGGCCATGGCGCGCAGCGCGATGTCCTCGAAGGCGGCTTTTTCGGGCTTGCCCTCCGCCTTGAGCAGCAAGGCGTTGAGGTTCCTGGAAACATCCTTTCCGGTCCAGGAGACGTCCCCCAGCTTGTATCCGAAGTTGCCGGCGAACTTCGCGAGCGAGGCGAGTTTCTCCTCGTTGGGTTCCCCGTGGATGCGGTACACGAAAGTGCGCGGGTTCTTTGACGCCACGCCGTTCATCCGGCCGTCCGTGGCCACGTATTCCGCCACGGTGCGGTTGGCCAGCAGCATGAACTCCTCTATGAGCCAGTTGCTCTCTTTCGAGATGTGCTGGTGCACGCCGACAGGCTTGCCGTTTTCGTCGATTTCCACTTTCATCTCGGGCCTCTCGAAATTGACGGCCCCGGCCTTGAAGCGCCTTTCCCTGAAGATGGAGGCCAGCTTGTGGAGCTCCAGGATGGCCTCTTCCACCGGGAGTTTCGAGGCTTTTGCCGGCGCACTCTCTATGATTTCCTGGGCCTGGTCGTAGTCGAAACGGTAATCCGAGCGGATGACAGTGCGGCCTGTCCACCTGTTTTTTATATCCCCCTTCGGGGTGATTTCGCTCACTACGGAAAAGGTGAGTTTTTCCTCTTCGGGGCGGAGCGAGCACAACTTGTTGCACAGCTTTTCCGGCAGCATGGGCACGGTGCGGTCCACGAGATAGACGCTGGTGCCGCGCTCGCGCGCCTCCCTGTCCACCGCGGAGCCCGGCTTGACGTAGTACGAGACGTCCGCGATATGCACCCCGACCTCGTAGTTGCCGCCCGGCAGCTTCCGGAAACTCAGGGCGTCGTCGAAATCCTTAGCATCCGCAGGATCGACGGTGAAAGTAAGGACGTCCCGGAAATCCCTGCGCCCCTTCAGGTCTTCCTCCCCTATGCTGTCCGGAATATCCTCCGCCGCTTTCTCCACCTCTTCCGGGAACCTGTACGGCAGGTTGAATTCCGCCAGTATCGCGTGCATCTCGGTCTCGTTCTCCCCCGGCATGCCGAGCACATCCACCAGGTGGCCGGAAGGATTGGCGTCCTTCCTGTCCCAGCGGTCCACCACGGCGGCGACCTTCATGCCGCGCTTCGCGCCCATGCGCGCGCTCTCCCCGGCGTCCACCGATATGTCCCACGGCATGTTCTTGCTCTGCATCAGCACCCATCCGCGGGCCCCGACGGAATGGTAGATGCCCACGAACTGCCTGCCGCTGCGGCTCACTATTTCGGTTATCTCGCCCTCGCGGCGGCGCCCGGGAGCCTTCTGCCCGGCGCGGCTGTTCGCCCCTGTGGCGTATTCCCTGGTGACGGCCACCCGCACCGTGTCGCCGTCCAGCGCATGCCGCGTCTTGGAGGCTTTCACGTAAATGTCGTCGTCCTGCCCGTCAACGATGACGAAAGCATAGCCTTCGCGCGTCATCTGCACCCTGCCGGTGAACTGCACCGCCGGGACGGAAGCGCCGCGCTCTTTCCTGCGGCCGCCGGCCCTGCCGCCCTTATTGTTGCCTTTTTTTCTCATGTCAGTGCAAAGTTACGCAAAAGATAGGTAAATTTGCCGGTGAAATGATACTGAAATTCAAACCTATACTCAAGACTCTCGTATGGGGCACCGAGAACTGGGTGCTCTCCGGAGTCGCAGGCAACGAGACGGTCGTTGCGGAAGGGCCCTTCGCGGGCAGGAACCTGAACGAAGTTTACGGCACGGAGTTCCCCCTGCTCATAAAATTCATAGACGCCCGGAAAGACCTGTCCATACAGGTGCATCCCGACGACGCACTCGCGGCGAAGCGCCACCGCTGCAAGGGCAAGACCGAAATGTGGTACATGACGGGCGCCGCCCCGGGAGCGCACCTGCTGGCGGGAAACTCCAGGGAAATCAGCCCCGGGGAATACGTGCGCCTCGTCTCGGAAGGCAGGATAGTGGATGTCCTGGCAGACCACAAGGTGGCCCCGGGCGACGTATTCTTCCTGCCCGCCGGGCGCATACACGCCATATGCGGGGGATGCGTGCTGGCCGAGATCCAGGAAACCTCCGACATCACCTACAGGATTTTCGACTACAACCGCCCCGGGCTCGACGGAAAGCCTCGCGAACTGCACACGGAGCTGGCCAAGGACGCCATAGACTACAGGGTGCATCCCGATTACCGCACCCGTTACGAACACAGGGAGAATGCGGAAGTGGTGCTGGTGGAGGACAGGCATTTCGTAACCTCCCTCTACGAGATAAGCGCACCGGTTTCCACAGACCTCCGCAAGCTTCCAGTCGTGAGGCCCGACCCTGCCACCGGCATGCCCATGAAGAACTTCCTGGTGGTCATCTGCACCGAAGGGAGCGCCGGCATAAGTACGGAAAAGGAGGGCCCCGTGGCGCTCGGCGCCGGAGAGGCTCTCCTCGTTGACGACACTTTCGCGACGGTCACCTTCACACCGGCTCCCGCGGCGAAACTGCTCACTTCACATCTGTAGCCTATTTGGCTTTTCCCTGGTTGGCCACTGCCGCCTGCTTCCTGGCGAGTTCCTCGGGATCGGCCAGGTAGTAGTCGTTCACGAGCTTAAGGTCGTCGTCGAACTCGAACACGTAAGGAGTGGCGGTGGGAATGTTCAGCTTCACTATTTCCGCATCGCCTATGCCCTTGAGGTGCTTCACCACGCCGCGGAGGCTGTTTCCGTGGGCCACGACTATGATGTTGTCCACCTGTTTTAGGCGCGGGAATATCTCGCTCTCCCAGTAAGGCATAACGCGCTCAATGCACTGCTTGAGGGCCTCGGTGCGCGGGATATATTCGTCCGGCACAAGGGCGTAGCGCGGATCCAGGGTGGCGGAATTGGGGTCGTCCTCCGGCAGGGGAAGGGGCTCCACGTCGTAGGAGCGGCGCCATACGAGCACCTGCTCGTCGCCGTACTTGGCCGCGGTCTCGGCCTTGTTGAGGCCCTGAAGCATGCCGTAATGCTTCTCGTTGAGTCGCCATGTCTTGCGCACGGGAATCCAGTCGAGGTCCATCGCGTCGAGCACGTTGTTCAGGGTTTTGACCGCCCTCTTCAGATAGGAAGTGTAGGCGATGTCGAAGGTAAATCCCTTCTCCTTCATGATTTTTCCCGCGTCAAGCGCCTCCTGGAGGCCTTTTTCGGAAAGATCCACATTCGTCCAGCCGGTAAACCGGTTCTCTTTGTTCCACTGGCTTTCGCCGTGGCGTACCAATACGATTCTCTTCATTTTATCCTGATTGATTTAGAGTGATTTATTCTGTCAAACCTCTTCCGCGGAGGAAAGCCCCCGTGTCGGGCCCGCGTCCCGCGAAATCCCTGTAAAGCGTCATGGGTTCCTCGCTGCCTCCCTTTTCAAGGAAGGTTTCCTTGAATTTCCGTGCCAAAGCCAGGTCGAAAGGCCCGTCCGGGGAATTCTCGAAGAAACTGAAGGCGTCCCTGTCCAGCACCTCGCTCCAGAGATAGCCGTAATAGCCGGCGCTGTATCCGCTGGAGAAGATATGGTTGAAATAGGTGGTGCGGTAACGGAAGCCTATCTGGGGGTTCAGGCCAATTTTCCTGGCCACCTCCGCCTCGAAGGCGTCGATGTCGAAGCCCTCGAAGTCGGTCAGCTCGTGCAGGGCCATGTCAAGCTGCGAGGCGGCGCAGAGCTCCGTCGTGACGAAACCCATGTTGAACTTGAGGGCTGCGTTTATCTTGTCCACGAGTTCCTGGGGTATTACTTCGCCTTCGCTGCTGCGGGCATACTGCGAGAGGAGTTCCGGCTGGAAGGCCCAGTGTTCGTTGAACTGCGAAAACATTTCCACGAAATCCTGCTTCACGTTGGTTCCGGAGACGCTGGGGTAATGGCATTTCGTGAGAAGCCCGTGCAGGGCATGGCCGAACTCGTGGAAGACGGTCTCCACCTGGTCCACGTTCATGTTTTCGGCCAGGTTGCCCACATTCACGATGATGGGGCGCACCTCCTCCCCTTCCGGGGTGACGTACTGCCCGCGCACGTTGTTCATCCACGCGCCGCCCCGCTTGCTGCTGCGCGGCAGGTAGTCGGTGGTGAAAATGCCCAGCAGGGAGCCGTCCCCGGAGCTTACCTTCCATGTGCGCACGCACTCCGGGTTGTATTCGGGCACTCCCGTGAGTTCCTCGACATCCACGCCGTAGAGTATGTGCGCCGCGGTGAAGATGCCCTTGCGGACGGAATCCACCTGGAAATAAGGCCTGATGGCCTCGTCGTCCAGCGCATACCTGGAGGTGCGCACCTTCTCGGCATAGTACCACCAGTCCCACGGCTCTATCCTGCTGCCGGCGGGAAGGAGGCCCGCGGCGATGTCGGCGTCCATCATCTTCTGCATTTCCTTCACCTCCTCGGCGGCCTTCGCAGTGGAAGCCTTCATGATGTCGGCGAGGAAGGCATCCACCGTGGCCGGGGAGCCCGCCATCTTGTCCGCCAGCTGGTAGGCCGCGAAATTCTCGTATCCGAGTATCTTCGCCTTTTCGGTGCGCAGAGTCAGCACTTCCACGGCGAGAGCGCGGTTGTCGTACTCCCCTCCGTTGTGGCCGCGGGAGGTGTAGCACTCAAGATACTGCCTGCGCAGGTCCCTGTCGGCGGTGGTGGTCATCCTGTCGGGATAGTCGCTCACGCTGAAACCGAATTTCTCCTTGAAGGCGTTGGATTCGGCGAGTATGTTGTTCCCTATCTTCTGCGTCTTGGCGGCGAGCTCCGCATTGATGGCGCGCAGGCGCTCCTGCTTGTCGGATGGAAGCCCTATCCCTTCGCGCTCGAAGCTGTCGTACCACTGCTTCAGCACCATCTGCTGCTCGCGCGTGAGGGCGCTCCCGTCCGCCTTGTAAACGGCGGCGATGCGGTCGTAGAGGGCCCTGTTGAAGGAGATGTCCGCCTCGTGGTCGCTCAGCAGGGGGATGGCCTCCTCAACCACCGCGTCGAGGGCGTCGCTGCGGTCGGTCTCGACGATGTTGTAGAGGACGCCGCTCACTTTGCTGAGCAGTTCGTCGCTGAATTCCAGCGGCACTATGGTGTTCTCGAAAGTGGGGGCTTCGGGGTTGGAGACTATGGCATCCACAGCCTTCCTCTGCTGCTCTATGCCCGCCTTTATGGCGGGGATGTAATGTTCGGGCCTGATCTTGTCGAACGGGGGGATTCCGTAGGGGGTGTCCCAGCCGGCAAGGAACGGGTTGGTTTCGTTGCAAGCTGTAAGTGCCATGGCGGCCAATAATGTAAGAAACGATTTTTTCATTGCGGATTATGTTACTGCCCCTTTACGCTTACGCCTTCAAGGTCGATCAGGGTGAACTGTATGCCGCCCTGGTACATGGTGAGGATGCCGCGCATGTCCGCACGTGCGGTGCCGTCCAGGAGGGCGGAGGGGATCTGCTCGTCGGCGAAGCGCGCATACCCGCTGCTGCGCACCTGTATGTCGGTGGAGCCCATCTTGAAATAGTGGCTCACGCTGTATGCGTTGCGCTCTATGTCGCCGTAGGTGGAACCGTTCATGCCGGAAACGCTCCGGTGGTCCCCCACCGTGCCGTAATTGTAGTCGCCGCTGTTGCCCAGCTGGGCGCTGTCCCAGACGCCGGACTCCAGCATCCTGCCCATCCTGTCCTTCGTGAGGGCCCAGGTGGTGATGCCCCAGGCGGCGTCGGAAAGGAAGATGCGGTTGGACGAGTTCTTGGTGTCTTCGGTATAGGTCCTGTACAGCAGGGCGAACACCTCGTTGCCGTACCTGAGGTTCTGCAGCTCGACGTAGGTGCCTATGTAGCTGTTCTTCGCCTGCGTATCCTTGCTGGAGGGGAGCTGTTTTTCGGAAAGCACCACGGGGGACACCGCGCTGCCGGCCGGGCCCTTGTACAGGTAGCCGTCCACCAGCACCGGGAGGTCCACGTAAGCCGTCTCGTATTCGCCGCTCTCGTCCTTGAGGCCGAGCTGTATCATGCCGGAGCCGCCGTAGTTGCCGGTCTTGCCCCCGTACATTCCGAGCGTGAGGCCGTCGAGGTTGACATAAACCCACTGGAAGCGGCTGTATTCGTTGCTCATGTTGGTACGTCCGGTCTTAAGCTCGATGCCGCCGGTCTCGTCCTGTATGTACATGGTGCGGTAGATGTTGCCGGAGGCGTCGCTGCTTATGACCTGCCCCTTGATCCAGCCGCCGCTGAGCTGTATGGGGGTGCCGCCGGTGCTCGACTTGTACATGGACGCCAGGGAGGCGATGGTGAGCCTGTCCCCGAAGTTGGAGTTCATGAAGGCTTCGTCGTAAATCTTCGAGGCGTCGGGCTCTTCATAGGCGAGCGTGAACACGGGGCCCCATTCCTCGCAGGCCGTGAAAAGCAGCGCAGCGCACAGTGATGCAAGTGTAAGTATCTTTTTCATAAGGCCTTAGAATCTGAAGTATATGTTAATCATGTAATTGAACCCCGCGTAGTAGAAATACTTCGGGTCGAAGCGGTAGTAACGCGTCTTGCTGGTGGTGTTGTCCACGAGACGGGTCTGCTCGTAGCCGCCGGTCTTGACGGAGGTGTTGTTGAGGATGTTCTTGCAGTTCAGATTCACGCCCAGCTGGTATTTGTAGTGTATGTACCAGCTCTTGCCGACGCTGAAGTTCACGAGCCAGGCGGGATCGAACTTCTCCTGGCTGGTCATGTACATGATTTCCTCGGCGGTGGCGACGCCGTCGGGGCCCTGCACGGCCTGGCTTGTGCGGTAGAACGGATTCATGTCGAGGTAGCTGCGGTCGAAATATTCGACGTCAGCGTCGATGAACCAGTAGTTCTTGTTCCAGCTGAGGCCGAGGCTGGCGGCCGTCTGCGGCGTGGAAGGCACGTAATGCTTCTGCCTGCCGGTATCCGTCCAGCCTCCGTCGGAGGTCTTTTCGAACAGGGGGGTATAGGTCCAGTAGGGTATCTCCTCGTTGTCGATGATGGTCTCCGCGGAGTTGTCCACCGTCTGAGTCATGCGCGGGGTGGAGGTATAGACATACTCTCCCAGGCTCAGCGCGCCTTCAAGGCTGAGGGCGTCGATGGGAAGGGGCAGCTTGAAGCCCATCTCCACGCCCGCGTGGCGCTCGTCTATGCCCGTGACGCTGAAGTTGGTGAACGCGTTCTGCAGGTCGTCGTAGAAGCTCATGAGGTCCGTCTGGTCCTTGATGGTGGTGTAGTAGCCGGTGAGCCGTACGTTGTATCCGTTTCCGGAGTACTGCCAGTTGACGTCGGTGGCAAGGGTCTTGACGGTGGTGAGGTTGGGCGCGACGCTGTTGCGGGTGCGGGGCGAAAGGAAGGCCTGGCTGAAGCGCGGGGCGTCGTTGTAGTAGCCGGCGTTCGCGTAAACGCGCATGTTGCCTCCTATCACGTAGTTGAGAGCCGCCTTGCCGGCGTAGGTGAGGAACTTGAGATGTTCGCTGTCGCCCTGGGAGTCGTTGGGGAACAGGCCCTTCTTCCACACGCCCTCGCGCCAGAAAGTGCTGTAGCCGAGGCGGCCGGCGAGGCTGGCGCTGAAGTTGCCCCTGGAATATTCGCCGGACACCCAGCCCTCGTAGTTCTGCACGTGCGCGAAGTAGTCGTGGGAATACTTGTCGCCTACGCCCAGTTTCTGGGCGCTGCCGTGGGCGATGTACCAGTCGAGGTCGTTCTGCACCTTGGCGGGATCGGCCGCGAAATCGCGGTCGGCGAAATTGTCGATGTTCACGAAGTAATCGCCTCCCAGCATGTCTGCCACTATGTTGTAGTACTCGGTCCTGTTTATTTTCGCACTGACGCCGGCCCTCGCGACGAGAGCGTCGGAAAGCTTGTACTTGAGGTTGCCGGCGAGGTTGAAGTCCCTCTGGTCCGTGCGGCGTTCCTGCTGCACGTAGTGGGCGCGCCTGAGGCCGTCGGCATCGACGTCATTCTGGTTCAGGGCATAAAGCCTGGCCCAGTCGATATGGGTGTACTGGGGATAGGATTCGGAATTCGTCCATATCTCGTTGGCCCACGCGGCCTTCATGGGACTGGTGCGGTTGTAGTCGGAATTCTCGTTGTAGAAGTAGCTGGGCAGGTTGCGGTAGTAATCGGGCCGGGGATCCTGGGCGTTGTACCAGTCGAGGGCGGTGTAGCCGTTCTTGCCGAAGCGGTAGAGCGCGGTGACGCTGCCCTCGAAGAGCGTCGAGGGCTTGTAGTCGTAGCGCACCACGGCGATGGGCTCGTGGACGCGGCGCTCGCGGGCGTTGCGGATCACGCCGTTCTGGTATCCCCAGTTGGAGTTGTACATGTTGTCCCCTACCAGGTCGTAAACCTCCTGGGTGCTTCCGTTCTGCGCTCCCCTGCGTCCTGGGGTGCCCATGAAGATGAAGTGGATGCGCGAGGCGTCGTCGAACACCTTGCTGGCGGCAAGATAGTAGGCGAAGCTCCTGTAGTAAACGCCCTTTATCCAGTCGTTCCCGCCGAGACGCGCGCTGGCGTTCACCGCGAAGGCCCAGCCGTTGTCCATGAGCCCGGTGGAATAGGAACCCATGAGCCGGAGGCGGTAGAACGCGCTGTTGGTGAGCACGCTGAAGCGCTTGCCCGTGCGCATGCTGAGGGCGTCGGCGAAGATGTTGGTGCTGCCGTTGTAGCCGCTGAAGGCCACGTCCGACATCTCGTTTCCGGTGGTGCCGTCCTTGCTGCGGGTAGCCTCGTTGAGGCCGCTCCAGAGGCTGAACGGACCGTATCCCGTCATGGCGTCGTTCATCTTCACGCCGGAGAGATAGACGTCCTGGGCCTCGGAGAGATAGCCGCGGCTGCGGAAGCGCACGCTGCTCCAGTTGTAGCTGACGAGGTCGTTGAACACGTCGTTGCTGCCGAAGAGCACGGTGGGGCTGTCGCTGTAGCCGCTGTCGTCCATGTCGAATTCCAGCAGGGAGGCGTCCTCCATGGTGTCCGTCGATTGCATGAGGGAGAGCGAGAGCGTGAACATGTTCTTCACGTATCCGTCGTTCACCGTCACGTTGACGGTGTTGCTTATGTGCTCGCTGGAGTTGATGACCAGCGTGTACATGCCGTCGGCGAGGCCTTCGAAGAGGAAGGTGCCGTCTTCCGCCGAAAGCGTGCTCCCGATGAGTTCGGCGCCCGAATACAGCTGCAGGGCTGCATTCTGCACCGGCTCCTTCGTGCCGCGCGTTATCACCGTACCCTTCACGCCCCCGGTAGGTTCCTGGGCGGCCAGGACGGCGGCGCCGAGCAGTACGGCCGCGGCTGTTGTCAAAAGTTTTTTCATATTGCCGTTATTTTTTTGTCATTCTGTCTTTCTGCCCCTCCTGTCATTCTGCCTTTCCTGTCATTCTGCCCTTCCTGTCATTCTGCCCTT
>FLNY01004269.1_pt1 | contig 29825 bp, 27 predicted proteins | sample 1140381 | NCBI WGS metagenome assembly FLNY01 (sample SAMEA3878172, study PRJEB12797) | bioreactor metagenome | biome: Moose rumen | place: Sweden | collected 2011-10 | reverse complement strand
AAAAGAAATGCACGCTGACTAAAATTCTAATGACCGATTTGGGTTAAAACTTCTTCGCTTTTTTGCAAAAAAGATGCTTGATTGCTTTCCTTTGCCTGCAGGAAAGAAGAAAAGCCTCGCAGCAATGCTACGGGGCTTTCCTTCAATCGTGTCTTGTTTCCCGGCGTCAACCGACGCTGGGACGACTTACTTCATCAGGTACTTCTTGCCATTCTTGATGTTGATGCCCTTCTGTGGCTTGCTCAGGCGCAGACCGGCGAGGTTGTAGATGTCCTCGCCCTTTAAGGGAGAGTCAGAGAGGGTCTCCACGCCTGTTATCACATCCTCAACAGGCATGATGCGTATCCTGCTCGGGAGGTTGAGGCTGCCCTTTCTCGCCGTTGCTGTCATGTACCAGCGGCAAGGAGCAAGGCTGGATGCACCCTTCACGAGTTCGCCGCCCTGAACGACATAGCGATTTGCCAATGCCGAAGCATTTAAGCTGTTGTAGGTACCAGTGAACTCATATCTCGTGCTTGTGGAAGAGCAATCTATTGACTCTTCTGTCGTGGGATAGACAGTGACATCGTTGAAGATAATTATCTGCTCGCCTGCGTTCTTGGCACGGATGAGGTACGGCATGTTGGGTTCTGTCTTCTGTCCCTTGAAGCCCATGATGCTCAAGACTGTGATGTCGGCAATGCCGTCGTTGTCGTCATCGTTTTGCACAATGCCGTCAATTTCCGCAAGGTCGAAGTCATCCCTTATGGCATCATAATCAATGGCAAAGGGCAAATACAGAGCTTCCCAGTCTCCGTTGAAGTTGTGTGTAAAGATTACAGGCTTTCCGCTTTCTTTCGCTGCAACGCTGAACGATGTCATCTCATCGTTTATCTCATTAATAGGCTCAATTGTGACGAAACTGCTCCACGGCGCAGTCGTTTTGTAGGCATCAAGGGAACCTGCCGGCACATGAAGTGTGGCAGACTGATAGGATGAGTTGTAAAACGCATTGGAATCTGTGCTGGGCACGTTTATAGCAAAGCAATAGACATCGGTCAGATCAGAGCAACCTCCAAAGGCAAAGCTGCCGATGCTTGTCACGCTATTTCCGATGGTGAGGGAGGTCAGGCCGGAGCAACCAGAGAAGGCTCCATAGCCGATGCTTGTCACGCTGTTGGGGATGGTGATGGATGTCAGGCCTGTGCATTCATAGAAGGTCCAATCGCCGATGCTTGTCACACTATTCCCGATGGTGAGGGAGGTCAGACCGGAGCAACTATCGAAGGCTCCATCGCCGATGCTTGTCACACTATTGGGAATGTTGATGGAGGTCAGCTTGCTGCAATTATAGAAGGCAAATCTGCCGATGCTAGTCACGCTGTTCGGGATGGTGATGGAGGTCAGGCCTCTGCAGTAAGAGAAGGCATTGTTTCCTATGCTAGTCACGTTGTTCGGGATGGTGATGGAGGTCAGGCTGCTGCAACCATAGAAGGCACCAATACCGATGCTTGTCACGCTGTTTGGGATGGTGATGGAGGTCAGGCTGGTGCAACCATAGAAGGCAATACTACCTATGCTTGTCACGCTGTTTGGGATGGTGGTATTTTGGCAACCCGCAATCAGGGTGTTTGTGGCAGTTTCTATAATGGCATTGCAGTCGTTGCGGGAATCATAGGTGGTATTACCAGCTTCAACATTAATGGATGTCAGGCCGCTGCACCCAGAGAAGGCATAATTGCCTATGCTTGTCACGCTGTTTGGGATGGTGATGGAGGTTAGGCTGTAGCAATCTCGGAAGGCACCTTCGCGGATACTTGTCACGCTGTTTGGGATGGTGATGGAAGTCAGGCTGGTGCAACCATAGAAGGCTTCATAGCCGATGCTTGTCACGCTGTTTGGGATGGTGATGGAGGTCAGGCCACTGCAACCAGAGAAGGCATAGGAGTAGATTCTCGTCACGCTGTTGGGGATGGTGATGGAGGTCAGGCTGCTGCAACCATAGAAGGCACTGTAGCCGATGCTTGTCACACTGTTGGGGATGACTAAATTTTTCACTTCCTTCCCATCTATATAAAGATGATGTGCATAACACAAGGGATTGCTAAAAATATCATAAAATGATATAGAGCACAGGCTCTCTATGCTGGCAAACTCTGCTTTGGTCAAGCCAGAGCAATTTAAGAAAGCATCTTCTCCAATGCTTGTCACACTGTTTGGGATAGTGACAGAGGTCAGGCTGGTGCAACCAGAGAAGGTATATTCGAAGATGTGTGTCACACTATTTGGGATGTTGACAGAGGTAAGGCTACTGCAACCAGAGAAGGCATAGCTGCCGATTCTTGTTACGCTGCCGGGTATGTTGACAGAGGTCAGTCCGCTGCAAGAGTCGAAAGCATTGTCCCCGATGGATTCCACCGTGTAGGTCAGACCCATATATGTCACAGTTGACGGGATTGTAATGTCTCCCGAATAGGTGTCACTTCGAGCCACTTCAACAGTCTTTTTCTCTGCCGAAGTCACAATGTAGTAAATTTCGTTACGCACAAAGTCGTAGTCATAGGCATGAGCCTGAATGCTCACAAACATGGCGAGCAGACACGTAAAGAGTAATTGTTTAGGTTTCATAAATTTGTTTTTTAGTTATTGTTAGTGTATTTTTTTTCTTTTTTGAGCTTTTATTTTTGTTCATTTCCAGCCGCAAAGATAAGTATCTTTGTCGAGAAACATAACGAAAATCTCATCCACTTTCGTCCACTTTGAGCTTTAGGCAGGAAAATGTTTGGAGGTGTCGGAAAATTGTGGTAATTTTGCAGGTGACTAAACGATTAAAGATGGAAAATGAAGCACTCTGCAAGGCTATTGAGGAGAAGGTGGGCAGGACGTTGTCTGAGCCGCAGGATTTCGTGTGGCTGGGTGAACTGATTGTGTTGCAGGAGCATCAGACGCTGGGCGTGAACACCTTGAAACTCATTTGGGGTTTCTATGGCGACGGCGACATCAAAACACGACGGGGTACGCTCGACGTGTTGGCTCACTTCCTGGGCTTCAAGGATTATGCCACGTTCCTGATGGCTGACGGGCATGACAGCAGCGGACGTGTCCTCTCGCGACATATTGAAGGGAAACGTCTGGCACGGGGACTCTTCGTGCGTCTCACTTGGCAGCCCGACCGCGTCTGCCTCGTGGAGCATCAGGGAGGGGGCCACTTCATCATCCGCCATGTAGAGAACTCGAAGCTTTCCGTAGGCGACACCTTCGAGGCCGCCGTCATCATCGAGGGTGAACCGCTCTATCTGAGCAACCTCGTACACGAAGGACGGCCTCCCGTCTCGTATGTGGCAGGCGTCAGGTCGGGCGGCGTGCATTTCGAGGTGATAGAAGAGTGAAGAATGAAGAGTGAAGAATTTGCTACCGCCCAAAGTATCGTCTTTAACTCCTTTAACTCCACCAAAATAGTAAATAGTAAATTGTCAAATCGTAAATTGGAAAGGGTTTCTACAAGCGGTTTTTTCTCCGGGGACTTCGAGGGCGTGAGCCAGGAGTTCACGGAAGTGACGGAGTTGCGCCGCACGTCACATAATATATTATTAAAGGGCAAGCGCCGTGGGCGATGGTGGCTGCTGAAGGGATTGCTGCCCGAAGAGGCCGACCAGCCTGCCTTCCAGGAGATGCTTCGCAAGGAGTGTGAACTGCTGCTGCGGGCGCAGGTGCCGGGGCATCCGTCTGTCGTGAAGACGACGGGCATGGAGACGATTGGCGGCGCTCTCTTCATCGTGATGGAATACGTGGAGGGCGAGACGCTGAAGGACTACCTTGCCAAGAATCCTTCGGACAGTGCTAAGATGAGGATAACTCGCGAGCTGATTGATGCTGTCTCCTACTTGCACCATCTCGACATCGTGCATCGTGACCTGAAGCCGTCGAACATCATGGTGACGCGAGGCGGCAGGAACGTGAAGGTGATTGACTTCGGGCTGGCCGATGCGGACTTCTTCGCCATACTGAAACAGCCCAGCGGCACGGATGGCTACATGTCCCCCGAACAAGCCGAAGGGTCGTTGCCTGATGTCAGGAACGACATCTTCTCCCTCGGCAAGATACTGGAGGATATGTGGATACAGTCTCCCCTAACCCCTTCAAAGGAGGGGGAAAAGGTAAATGGTAAATCATTAAATGGTAAATGGGAGAAGGTGGTGAAGCGCTGCCTGCAACCCATCGACCGTCGCTACCACAACATCGAGGAGTTGCAGGACGACTTGCGGCGCATAGAACGGAACAAGAGAATGAAGATCGCGGCCTGCCTGTTTGCGGTCTGCCTCTGTGCAGGAGCTTTCTGGTATTGGCAAACGCACAAACCTAAGCCTCAGATATTCCAGGACATGACGGCATGGACTTACACAGAGAAGCAATGCTTCAAGGTGACAAACGAGGGAAAGAAGAACACCGTCGTCTTCTGCGGCATTGACGGACAAGAGCCTGCTCACTGCCCCATCTATGTCAGGACAGGGCATCGCTACCGCATCTCTGTGGACTATAGCACCGATGGCTACGAGCCTTTAAGGTATGGCGATGCGTTTTTCCAGATATTTGTGCGCGAGGGAGTGCCGCGTCGCACAATGAACAACAGCGGATGTGCTTCATCGGCGGAAATGCCGTCGGAACCTGTGAAAGACCATCGGCTTACGGTTGATTTCACGGCTACAAACGACTTGATGTACGTCCGCATGAACTTCAATCACGTTAGAGACGGCATCAAATATGTTTTCCACTTCGACAACTGGACGCTTGAGGAACTTCCTGCCATCAAGAGTGACCGCATCGACGAACATGGCACGCTCTTTTTCTACAACGAGGCGGCAGGCCTCTTGCTTGGTCGTGGCGGTCTGTGGGATGCCCAAGCTGCAGTGAAGGCGAAAGGCCTTCCGCTCGACTTGACCCGCTACGGAAACGGCTATGTCATCGACACACACGAGTATGACCCTGGCGACGGAGTCGATGAGCGCTACCTCTATTGGTACGAAGGCGCAGAGTTTGGCACCGCATGGATTGACGGCAATGCACAGGTGTGGTACTTCTTCCGTCAAAGCGACGGCTGCTACAAGATGATGAACGACACGGAACTCTTCCTTACTGCTGGCGAGGGCGACTCGCTGCTAACGATGCATCCCGACGATTCCCTCTCGAACAGGAACCACTGGAAGCTCATCAAAGCGAATGTGAAGGAAGTCAGCAACGAGCCGAGGGATTATTATTGAGGAGAGAGAAGTAAGCGTCGAGCAGTTGCTTGGCAGCAACGAATGACGTCCTTTCGCCATTCAGCACACCTTGTTCGGCAGCCTGAAGCATGTCGGCAATGGTGGGATTGTGGTAGAAGTTGCCCATCAATTGCTCATTGATGCTTTCGTACATCCAGTACTTGGCTTGTTCGGCACGCCGATATTCAAAATATCCGTTCTTCTTGACGAAGTCGAGATAGCTGTAAACCATGTCCCAAACTTCCTTGATGCCGTAGCCATAGAAGCCGCTGTAGGTGAGCACCTGCGGCGCCCATCCGCTCTCGGGAAGCGGGAAGAGCTGCAGGGCATTACGGAAGTGAGTGGCGGCAAGCTGGCACTTGTCGACGTTGTTGCCGTCGCATTTGTTGATGATGATGCCGTCGGCCATTTCCATGATGCCACGCTTGATGCCTTGCAGTTCGTCGCCTGTGCCTGCCAGCTGGATGAGCAGGAAGAAGTCGACCATCGAGTGGCAGGCCGTCTCGCTCTGCCCCACACCTACTGTCTCGACGAATATCTTGTCGAAGCCTGCTGCTTCGCATAGGATGATGGTCTCGCGCGTCTTGCGTGCCACACCGCCCAGGCTGCCTGCCGAGGGGCTGGGGCGAATGAAAGAGTCGGGGTGGACGCTGAGCTTTTCCATGCGTGTCTTGTCGCCAAGGATGCTTCCCTTCGTGCGTTCGCTCGAAGGGTCGATGGCAAGGACAGCAAGCCGTCCGCCGTATTCCTTCAGGACATGGATGCCGAACTCATCGATGCTGGTGCTCTTTCCTGCACCGGGAACGCCGCTGATGCCTATGCGAACGCTGTTGCCCGAGTGTGGCAGACACTTCTCGATGACTTCCTGAGCGATGGTTTGATGCTCGGGGATTGTGCTTTCGACCAGCGTCACGGCTTGCCCGAGGATGGTGATGTTGCCTTTTAGGATGCCTTCCACATAGTCTCCTGCAGAGAGACGATGGCGGGCAAAACGTTGCCTGTTGAGGTGGGGATTGACTGCTGTGACGGGCGCAACGCCGCTGTTGACTGTTAAGCCTGCATATTCGGGATTATTCTCAGGATGCTCCATTGACTTCTACATTTATATATTGTTTAGCCTGCTTTGGTGCGTCGGTGATGAGCATGACGCGCATTCGTCCTTTGCTCTTGCCCAGGTAGCGTGCGGTGACGCTTATCTTGAGCTTTGTGCTTTTGCCGGGGCGTATGATGCTGTTGGCAATGCTGACGCTGATGGCTTTATTGAAGACTTGGACCTGTTGGATGTGCAGGTCGCTCTTGCCAGTGTTGGTGAGCAGGATGGTTCGGCTGACGGACTTCTTCCCGTTGAAGGCCACCATATCTACGGACGACTCGCTGATGGTGAGCTCTGGTGCATTGGCAAGGGCGTCCTCGCTCATGTCGGCAAAGCTGGGCAGGAGGATGGCTGAAACGAGTACTTCGTTCGTGTCGCCTATCTTGTCGCCCATGTATCGGGACAGGTAGATGCTGGTTTGGTTGAGGCCAAGCGTGTTAAGTTTCTCGCTGTCGAGTGTGAGCCGGATGATGCCCGTCTTGCCTGCGGGTATGTCTTCTGGGATGTATTCTGCCGAGAGATATGGAGGCAAATGCATCAGTTCCGGGCGGAAGGCCGTGCGGTCGGAGTTGAGCAGACGCAGCTCGGCCGTAGGATGGTCGCCGCGATAGACGTCCTCAAACTCGATGGTGTTCGTCATCAGGCGCACATTGCCGAGGTCGATGGGGAACTCGTCGCTGTAGTCTTGTATCTCAGTCACCACGGTTCCCTGAATGGCAACATAGGCAGGCTTGTCGGATGCGTTGGTCAGCACTTCCACTTCCTTGTAGAACGAGCCTAACATCTTGGCATCGTAGGTGACAGTTATCTCTCCACGTGAGCCTGCTGGGATTGCGCTCTTGGGGAAAGAGACATCGAGGCAGCCGCAAGAAACCTTCACCTCATTGATGACGAGGGGTTTGTCGCCCTTGTTGGTAAAGCCGAGACTGAACTGTCGTGGCTTCTGGAACTCCACTTCGCCCACTTTCTTGATGTCCGTGTCGGCTGCGAACCGAGGCTGCGCCATGCCCTGAACAGCAGACAGCAGCAGGCAGACAACGGGTAGTGATTTATTTCTTAATGTTTTCATTTCATCTGCAAAGATACAAAAAAATAAAGAATTAATAGTACAGAATGAAGAATTTATTTGTATCTTTGTGGGCAACTAAGACCATAAACAAATGAAACGCCTTTTTCTGTTTCTCTTTGCAGCATTGCTTATCACTTTGTTCAGCACTTGCTCGTCCTTGTACCCGCTCAATCCTTGGGACGATGCCAATGTGTATATGACCATTGGCAATGCCATGCTCGCAGGCAAGGAACTCTATGCGGACATCTTCGACCACAAGGGCCCGGTGCTTTTCTTCCTGCACGAATGGGCAGCCATGCTGTCCAGGAGCAGTTTCGTGGGTATTTACATCGTTGAGACTGTCTGTTGCTATGCCTTTCTGCTCTACTCGGCGAAGACGATGAGAATCTTTTCCTCGACCTCTCTTGTTCTGCCGCTGACGGTTCTTCTGGGCATTCTGACCTACGCCTCCGACTTCATGGGCTATGGCGACAGCGTGGAGGAGTTCTCGCTGCCCATCTTGGCTCACAGCCTCTACCTGATGCTTCGGTTCATGAGGGACGGCAAGGCACCGAGCCGATGGCATTCCGTGGCGATGGGCATTGGCGTGGGGCTGCTGTTCTGGATGAAGTTCAATCTGCTGTTCTTCTATATGGGAGGCTTAGTTGCTGTGTTTTACATCGCCTGGAAACGTGAGCGGCTGAGCGACTTCTGGCGGGTGGTGCTATGGGCTTTCACAGGTTTCATGGCGGTGACGCTGTGTACTTTGGCCTACTTCCTCGTACATGGCACACTGGATGCCCTTTGGGAGGCGTACTTCATGGTGAACATCTTCCACTATCATGGCGTTGGGACGAATGGCGAGCCGCCTTATTGGTGGTTCAAGCTGGTGAAGCTCGGCATCTGGGCTGTGCTGATGATTCCCGTCATCTTCCTGCCTGTCGAGAAGGAGGAGAAGTGGCTTCTCTTCGGCACCTACGGCGTGTTGGTCCTGTCGTTTGCCACGCTGACGGTGCAGTTCTACTACTTCCTGACTCTTTTCCCCTTCTTCCCGTTGCTCATCAATTACATTCGCGATGTCAAACCCTCCATGAGGACATATATAATAATGTGTATCCTTGGCATTCTGTCCGTAAGCACCAACTGGAACCTCGTGACGTTGCTGAACGGCACATTTCCGACGAGTGTGCTCGAGATGGCGGGAATCGTCAATGCGAACCAGACGGAGGACAGCGAAGTGCTGACTTTCAGCAGCTATGATACGGGCATCTATCAGCATACGCGCCACTTGCCGCCCAACCGTAATTACTTCCTCTCCAGCATCCTCGACCCCGAGATAAAGGCAGAGCAGGCTGCATGGGTGGCTTCGGGAAAGGTGAGATATCTTGTGCGTGAGGTCGGTGCTGTCAACACTTGTCATGAGTATTACGACGTACCTGTCCCGTCGAACTATCGTCTTGTGTACGAGAATGAGGAACTCTTCCGCTACCGCCTAATTTGGCGTCCGTTGAGCTTCCTATGGAACCTGACTTGGCCCAGACCGCTTCTGAAATACTTCATGGAGCCAGTCAAGAAGAACCAGAAGATGCTCTTGTATGAAAGGATGAACTGAAGCCTCATGAGCATCAGGATCTGCAGCTTTGCCTCGCCTGGATGCATCCTGACAAAACCAGCCACGCCCAGTTGCCAAACTAACTATGCCTAATTGCCAAACTAACTATGCCTAATTGCCAAACTACCTATGCCTAGTTGACAAAATAGCCATGCCTAAATTCGGAACAAGGTATGCCGTCTTTGAAAAGAAGGCATGCAAAGCCGCCTCCCGAATCGTTTAGCAATCCTTCGAACGCCGTTCAGCGTCAGAAACCGGAATGCCAAGGGGAAAATGGATTAGCTGTTCAGCTCACTTCTCGTCTCGTTTCGTGGTGTACTTTACTACCGTCCTAATAACCAAATAGTTCGTGACGGCAGAGATGACAGCCATCGGCAGGTAGGCAATTGAGTCCTTCCAGCCAAGTATTTCAACAAACAGCAGCATCAGCCCCATCCTCACAACAAAAAGGTTGAACATGTGGGCACAGATGATGCCAAAAAGGTTCAGCACGGCAGGTTTTGTCCGGAAAGTCCAATAGACAGTGAGCAGGTAATTGACGCAAAGCGAGATGAGATAGCCCGAGATGAGTGCCACCTGATACGGCGCAAGAAGCCTGATAACGTAAAACACCGTCGCGTCAATCAAAGCGCAAGTGCCGCCAACAATGCAGAAACGGATGAACTGCTGCGTTTCCGGGTTGGTCAGGAGTCCCTTTATCTTCGCTGCGAAAGTCATTTATTGCTTTTGAACTTCATGAATCTCAAGCGCATAACCCCGAAAAAGGCTTCGCTGAAAATACCGCCCGACATCTTGCTGGTGCCCAGCTCACGGTTGACGAATACCACGGGAACTTCCTTTATTTTGTAGCCCAACCGCAAAGCCGTGTACTTCATTTCAATCTGGAAGGCATAGCCCTTGAAGTGTATGTTATCCAAGTCGATGGCTTCCAGTACTTTACGCGTCCAGCAAACAAAGCCGGCAGTCGTATCGCGCAACTTTATGCCGAGCATCGTGCGGACATAGGCAGAAGCGTAGTAGGACATGAGCACACGTCCTATGGGCCAATTCACCACGTTCACGCCCGTGATGTATCGGCTTCCGACGCTGACGTCGAAACCTTCGTCGCAGCAAGTGCTGTAAAGCCTCGGCAGGTCATTCGGCGAGTGCGAGAAGTCGGCATCCATCTCAATCATGTAGTCATAGCCCTGTTCCAATGCCCACTTGAAGCCGCAGATGTAGGCAGTGCCCAGTCCCAACTTGCCTGTACGCTCCACGATGTGCAGCCGGTCTGCCAGGTCGCCCGCCATAAGGTCCTTCACAATCTGTGCCGTTCCGTCGGGACTGCCGTCATCAATGACCAGCACGTCGAACGTTTTCTCCAGCGATGTGACGGCGCGGATAATGGCCTCGATGTTCTCCTTCTCGTTGTAGGTCGGGATGATGACTAAGGTGTCGCTTCTCATTTCTCTAGTGCGTAAAGTTTCTGCAAATATATCATTTTTTCTCAACAGAAGCAAAAAAAATGCCTTTCTTTTGCCTTATCGCTATTTATCTGCAATCTGACCTTGACAAAATACGGGCTTCCAGACTTACGAAAAAAACGGTAATGTACCATTTTTTTTATCCAGAAAGACCCTTTCTGCTGTGAGTTGCTGGCCCATGAAAATCGTGGCTTTCTGCTGGAAGCTTTCAGCCCTTTCAGTGGTAAGGAACCTCGCCATGCCGCCTTTTGTTATGCGGTTCTCCATCTCTGTGTGTCGAGCCAGATAGTCCATGAGGCTCTTCGCCACATAGCTGCCTTGCTCTATAATGTTGACACTTTTTGGCATGTACTGCCGTATCTTTCCCATGAGCAAGGGGTAGTGCGTGCATCCGAGTATGATGCTGTCAATGAGCGGGTCGCGCCGCAACAGACTCTCGATGCGCTCGCGGACAAAGTAGTCTGCCCCAGGCTTGTCGTACTCCTCATTCTCAACGAGAGGGACCCACATTGGGCATGCCTCGCCCGTCACCTTGATGTCGGGACAGAGCTTTGCAATCTCCAGTTCGTAGGTGCGGCTGCGTATCGTTCCGGGTGTCGCCATGATGCCAATATGTCGCGTCTGCGAGATGCTTTGCACGATTTCCACAGTCGGCCTGATGACTCCCAGCACCCTTCTGTGCGGATCCAGCCTCGGGAGGTCCTTCTGTTGAATGGTTCGCAGAGCTTTCGCAGAGGCCGTGTTGCATGCCAGAATAACGAGATGGCATCCCTGCCCGAAGAGATAACGGACGGCTTGACTGGTGAACTCGTACACGACATCGAAAGAACGTGTGCCATAAGGGGCACGGGCATTGTCGCCGAGGTAGAGATAATCGTACTGCGGCATCAGCCCACGTATCTCCCGAAGTATGGTCAGTCCGCCATAACCCGAGTCGAAAACTCCTATAGGACCTTTATCCATCGGATATATTGACGCTTAGGCAATCGGTGGGAAGTCAATTCTTACTTGTTCTCTTCTGCTTGCCCAGGCAGCGATGAAGTCTCTTCCTGAGTGGCGGTTGTCAGGCCAAGTTTCTTGCGGACAAGCTCTGTCACGTCAACCCCAATAACAGGATTGATGTAGGGACAATTGTTATTGTCGGTATTCAGGATAAAGCCGTAGCCCATCTCGACACCTACTTCGAGCAAAGCTCGGTTCAGGCGTTTGTTAGCCTCCTGCATCAAGTCCTTCTCCGCCTGAGCAATCAAGTCCTGAGACTTCATGCGAAAGGTAACGCCATTGTCCATGAGAGCCTGCAACTCAGCTTGCCTCTTCTGCATGATGGCCTGCGGGAAATCCTTCTGTCCTTGCAGGAAATCGACAAACTTACGCTGGAACTCCTCCTCACCCTTCTGTGCCTCTGCCTCGTATTTCGCTTTCAGGGCAGCCAGGTCTTGGCCTGCCTGGGCATATTCCGGCATCTCCTTCAGTATCTGATCGTAGCTCACGAATCCAAACTGTATTTGTGCCTGGCCCATGATACAGAAAAGAAAGAATATGAGAATAAAAGACAATCGTTTCATGTTAGCGCTTTAATGATTGACGGGTTAATGTTTAATTCGGTTCTTTTTGTCTATGCCTTGGCTAATTATTGTATGCCAAGTTCCTTCTTCACTTGCTCGGTGACGTCCGTGCTGAGTGTAGTGCTGACAAAAGGAATAACGCCCGAACTGGTGTCGACGATATAGACATAGCCGCCTTCCTCGCCAATCTTCTTCACGACTCCAAGCACTTTCTCGCTGATGGCACTCATCTTTTCGCTTTGTGCCTTCTGGAGTGCTGCCTGATTGTCCTGATAAGACTGTTGTAAACGCGTGTAGAGGTCGTTCAGCTCCTGCTCGCGACGCTGGCGCACGTTTTCCAGGAGATTGGCTTGTTCCTTCTGGTACTCCTCCGTCTTCTTCTGCAGTTCGTCCTGCATGAGTTTCATGTCGTCCTCATACTGCTTCTGCATGCTTTGCATTTCCTCCATAGCGGTGGTGTACTCTTTCATGTTGGGGATGATGTCGGCAGTGTTGAAGTGAGCGAACTTCTGAGCGAAAATGCTCATGGGTGCCATCATAAGAATGGCAATCAGAATCTTTTTCATCTTTAATTTTATAAGTTTGTGAGTTATTAAATATTCGTTGTTTAATTGTATCCGAGCTTAGTGAGCACCTCGTTCGAGATGTCAATCTTTGGACTTGCAAAGATGATGCCGGCATCGCTGGCGCGGTCTAAGACAAGACTATACCCCTTCAGGTCGCAGATATCCTTGACGGCATTGTAGATTTCCTCCTGAATAGGAGCCATCAGGCTCTCACGCTTCTTGTAGAGCTCACCTTCTGGGCCGAAGTACTTCTTCTTCAGCTCTGCAGCTTCCTTCTCCTTCGCTACGATGGCATCTTCGCGCTTCGTCTTCTGCTCTTCGCTCAGGAAGACAGCTTCCGACTGGTAGTTCTTGTATAGCGTCTGTGCCTCAGTGGTCAGGACCTCTACTTCAGCCTGCCATTTTTTGCTCACCTGATTGAGCTGCTCATTGGCGCGCTCATAAGCGGGAATGTTTTTCAGAATGTAGTCCATGTCGACCAGGACAAACTTTTGTGCCCATACTGATGAACTGCCGAGCAGTATCAGCGTTGCAATCAAAAACTTCTTCATGATAGTTCTGTTTTATAGTATATTATAATTATATATGTATTGAGTTTTCTCTTAGAATTCTTGCCCGAGTATGAAGTGGAAGTGACTTCCCGAATAGGTGCTGCTGCCGAATACTTTGTCAAAGCCATAAGCCCAGTCGATGCCAAGCAGGCCGACCATTGGCAGGAAGATGCGCGCGCCAATACCTACGGAACGTTTCATGTCAAGAGGATTGAAGTCCTTTATGTTGCTCCAGGCATTTCCGCCTTCGGCAAAGGCCATACCATACAGATTGGTGCTTGGGCTTAAGATGAATGGGTAGCGCAGTTCGACGGAGAAGCGATCGTAGGCATAGCCCGCCTCTCCTCTCGGAGTGAGCGAACCGTTGTCATAGCCTCGCAAGCCAATTGTTTCGGTTGCATAGGTTGTGCTGTAGCCACTGGTTCCGTCTCCGCCGACATAGAACGTCTCGAAAGGCGAGCGCTTATTCTTGTTGTAGTGACCCAAGATGCCGATTTCTACACGGGTTGACAAGACGAAACATTTGTTGCTGCTGCCCAATGCGGTATATGTACGGCTCTTGAATTTCCACTTGTGATATTCAACCCAGCTGTACTTCTCCTGCATCTCTTTATTATATGTAGCACTGTTGCTGTTCGTAGCAAGGTTTGCATAGTCTTTCTTGATGAAGGCACTGTAAGGTGGTGTCAGTGAGACGCTGAACATGACCTCGGAGCCCTTTCTCGGGTATATGGGATTGTCGACACTGTTTCTGCTTAGGGTCAACCCAAGGTTGATGTTATTGCAGTTACCGTTGGACATGAGGAAGTATTGCCAATTCTTCAACATGTAGCGAGTATAGCTTAATTCCAGGGTGAGGTTGAACCAGTCGTCAGGCCAGCGCAATCGCTTACCCCAGCCTATAGACATGCCGAAGAGCATCACGTATTTGTCGGGGTCATAGTAGTTGTCATAGTAGTTGTATCCACTCCCCATGCCGTAGTAGCCTCCGAGGAAACTATTATAGTAATTGTTGTATGCGGCAGAGTTATAATAGTTGTCGCTGACATCTGTTTGCTTAGAGAAGAATGCACTCAAGTTGAATGCGTTCGGACGTTTTCCGCCAAACCATGGGTTCATGTAGCTGACACTATAGGACTGGTAGTAGCGTCCGTTTGTCTGTCCGCTGATGCTAAAGGTTTCGCCGTTGCCCATCGGCATTATTCCTCTACGAATGCCTTTCTTACTGAAGAGGTTGGCCATGCAGAAGTTGCTGAACTTAAGTCCGATGCGACCAATTACTCCGGTCTGTCCGTAGCCAAGAGAGAATTCAATCTGGTCGTTGCTCTTTTGGGTAAGTCCCCAAGTGATGTCAACGGTGCCATTTACACGATCGGGTTCTATTTTGGGGTCGATGTTCTCATCGAAGTGACCAAGTGAAGCGAGTTCTCTGTAGGAACGCATGAGTGCTTCTCTTGAGAAGAGGTCGCCTGGCTTGTTGCGAAGTTCTCTTCGGACTACATTTTCATAGACTTTGTCGTTTCCGCTGATGCGGACGTGGCTGATGTGTGCCTGCGGTCCTTCGTAGATGCGGATTTCCAAGTCGACGGAATCGCCTACGATATTTGTCTCGACAGGGTCGAGTTTGGAGAAGACGTAACCATTGTTGTAATAAAGGTTGCCCACGGCATTCTCATCGGCTAAAAGGCGGTCGTTGAGGAGTTTTTGGTTATAGACATCGCCTTTTTTCATTCTGAGCTCCTGATTTAGTCCTTCGGTCGGGTAGAGTGTGTTCCCGACCCATTCGATGTTGCGAATGTAGTACTTTTGTCCTTCTTCTATAGTGAGATAGATGTTGACGTCCTGTTCCTTGTAGGGTACGACGCTGTCTGCTACGATGATGGCATCGCGATAGCCCAGTTCGCCATATTTAACGAGGAGGTTTTCTTTTGCCTCTTTGTATTTTGCTTCAACGAACTTCTTGCTTCTGAACCAGCCTGCCATGGAGTGCTTCTCGTGTATCTTTTTCAAGACGCCGGGCTTGATGATGTTGCCTTTTATCTTCTTGGAGCTGAGGTGGTCGTTGCCTGTAATATAGATGTGGTTGATTTTTACCTTGTCTTTTCTTTCCACATTGACATCTACGATAATCTTGTCAGGAGCTCCGGCGTCGTCTCTCTGCACGATGTTTATCTCAGCATTTTTGAAGCCTTTCTCGGAGAAATATCTTTGTGCGAGGATTTTGGCGCGGTCAATCATGTTTGGAGTCAATTGATTGTCCTTGACCAGTCCCAATTTCTCCTTCAGGTCATCGCGTTCGTTTTTCCTTACACCATTGTAGTTGATTTCCGAGATGCGGGGACGTTGTGTGAGCTGGATGTGGAGGTATGCGGAGTCGCCCACGAGGCTGTCAACGCTGATTGCCACATTGCTGAAGAGGCCGTTTCGCCAATAGCGTCTCACGGCTTTTGTTATTTCTTCTCCCGGTATCTCTATTTTCTGTCCTTGTGCAAGTCCGCTGAGGCCGATAAGAAGTCGTTCGTCGTAGTTCTTGACGCCATCGATGGTTATCTGCCCAATGTAGTATTGTCTTGGCGTTCGGCTATAGTCGATGTCGGGAGCCACTTCGCGATGCACTACCTGTGGGAGTGCTGGGAGGAGAAGTCCGATGAGGCCTAATAATATGAGGTAAGTCCTTTTCACTTTTCTGTTGCTGTGTGTTCAGTTGTTTCAGCCTTTTGAGGAGACTTGCTCTCCGGTCATTCCAAAACGTCTTTGCCTTTGCTGGTATGCTGCGATGGCTTTGTGGAGGTCTTCTTCGTGGAAGTCTGGCCAGTAGGTGTCGCAGAAATAGAATTCGCTGTATGCGCATTGCCAAAGCAGGTAGTTGCTGATGCGGAGTTCTCCGCCTGTCCTGATGAGCAGGTCTGGGTCTGGCATGAAGTTTGTCTCAAGGTGCTTGGAGACGTATTCTTCGCTGATGTCTTCGGGGCGGATGTGCCCTTCTTGGACTTCTTTTGCGGCGTCGCGCATGGCTTTTGCCAGTTCCCATCGGCTGCTGTAGTTGAGGGCTGTGACGGCTGTCATGCGTTTGTTGTTCTTTGTCTTCTCCATGCATTCGAGGACTCTCTTGCGTGCTGCTTCCGGTATTCTGTCGAGGTCGCCTATGTAGCGGAAGCGCACGTCGTTCTTCATGAAGATTTCATCTTCGAGTTTGTCCACGACGAGTTTCATCAGCATCTGCACTTCGGCTTCTGGTCTGTTCCAGTTTTCTGTGGAGAATGTGTACATGGTGAGGAACTTGACTCCCAGCCTTGCACATTCTGATGTGATGCGGGTCACGTTGTCCACTCCCTGGAGGTGTCCGCTTGAGCGTGGAAGTCCTTTTTCCTGTGCCCATCGTCCGTTGCCGTCCATGATGATGGCGATGGATTGCGGTATGTTGTTTCTGTCGAGTTGACTTGCGTCGAGCTTTGCTTCGAAGTCCATATTGTTATTCTTAATTATTGCATTTACGGAGTTTCGGGAACATGTCGTATGTGATGTAGAACATGGCGAAACTGTAGGTGTCTTTGTTTTTGAGGAATCCGCTTTTCACGCCGTAGGGGTCGTTCAGTTGTGTTCCTTCTGGTGTGGCGTCGAGTTTGTCGGTTGTGCTGAAACGCATGGTCCACTCGAAACCGAGGTTGATGCGTGGCTTGAGTTTGTATTTCACGCCTATTCCGACCGGTATGTTCATGCCTCCGCAGAAGCCTCCTCCTCCTCCCATGCCGAGGGTGACGCCAAGTCCTGCGAGGATGTATGGTGTGATGCGGCTGTTGCCTTTGTAGCCTACTCCTGTTCCGAAGCCCCAGAAGTTGAGTTCGAACTGTGCACCGATGTCCATGATGTTTCTGGAGAATTTGACTTTGGTGGGTGTTCCTCCTTCGGGTGTTTCGCTGTATGCGTCGGTGGGCAGGAAGCCGTCGGTTGTGCCGTGGATGTGTCCGAAGGCGAGGTTGGTCTTGACTGCCATGCGGGCATTTAGGATGCGGCGTGCCGTGATGGCTCCCATTGCACTGAGGTTGGCAAAGGGAACTCCGTTGGCATCGCCTATGTAGAAGCATCCGCCGAGTCCTACGCCCATGTCCATCTTGTACTCTATCTCTTCTTCGGCTTTCGAGGTGAAGCAGAAGAGCAGGGCACAGATGGCTATTGCTGTGCGAATCCAAGTCTGTTCAGTCTTCCTCGCCATACTTGTGCGTTTGTGATTATCCAGATGAAGTTGTTGCTGTCCACGGTGCCTGTGATGCATCCTTCGACGTCTTTGAGCTTGGCTGGCATGTGGATTTCTGTGCTGGGTCGCCATGTGATGCCGTAGTCTTTGCTGACGAACATCGTCTGGAGCGCGTCCCACTCACCGTCGGCGGAGTCTCCTCCGAAGGCAATGCAGTTGCCGTCGTAGGCGAGCAGGGTGCAGTGGTTAAGTTGCGGACAGGGGATGTCGTTGTCGGGACTTACGGGGAAGTACACCCAGGGGGCTGTTTCCTCTGGTTCGCTTTCGTTCCACATTTTGTTCCAGACGACGGCCTCGCTGCGGTCTCCTCTGTGGCCAATCATGATGATGCGTTGGTTGCCGTTGGCTTGCTCTGCGGTCAGGGCTCTGATGTTTGTCTCGGGCAGCATGGCGGTTTCTGCGTCAAGCTGCTCTTCTTCCCAGCTTGTTCCGTCGGCAGAGCGCAGTATTTTCCCGTCGGCGATGGCATAGAAGAAGTCTGTGGTCTTCTCTATGAGCGTGAGCGGGGCGATGTAAGAACCTGTTTCTGTCCATTCTTTTGCGTCGGTGGAGGAGAGTATCTTGCCGTCGGTTGTGCTGAGGTAGAGTTTGCTGTCTTGCTGGCGGAGCGTCTGGATGTCTGCTTCCGTCGGCAGGTCTGTCGATGCTTCCTGCCATGTGCCGGATGCCTCGATGCCGGAACGTTCCAGCAGGACTGTGCCGGATGCTTTCTTGCCGAGCACTGCCAGCTTTCCGTTCTGTACGAAGGCTTTCATGTCTTCCATGTCGGCGAGCCGCTCTTCGTCTTCGCACTTGGTCCATTGCAGGGAGTCGCCTTCCTGCTTGTGTACGTTGACCTTGAGGGTGTAGAAGCGTTCGCTTTCCTTGTCGTTGCTGGTCAGCCTGAGCTGCAGTGGCTTGGTCAGGTCGAGGCTGTCGGTGGAGTTGTAGGCTGTCCAGGCATTCTTGCCTACTTCTGAATAGGCGAGCATGGAGCCGTCGAAGGTGATGTTGGCGATTACTCTCGAGAGCTGGCTTCCGTAGGGCAGCGAGTCGCGGTTCTCGATGTTGCCTGTGCGCTGGTCGATGGTCATCTCGAAGGTGCTTCCGGTAAAGGAGGTGTTGAGCGTGCTCGTTTGGCGTTTGATGGTGCCCAGTGTCACGGACTTTATGTAGCAGTAGTCATTGACGGATGTTTCGACGCTGTCGTCGCTGGAGCATGATGGGGTCAGAAGGACCAGTGCCATGAGCCCAAGAAGGCAGCGTGTCGTGGCGGTCAGTCGTGTCTTATTTGTCTTATTTGTCGGTTTTCTTGTGCGCATAGCATGTATATGCAGTTTTCAACGTGCAAAGATACGAAGAAATAAGGAATTAACGGTCACGAATTAAGAATTAAATGAGGATTTTGTGCTTATTTTAAGTTTAATTAGGGAAAAGGCGTGCCTGTTTGTGTGAATAGAATGTCGCCAAGGGCTTTCTTGTATGTCTGCGCATGGCTGGTTCGGCGGAATGAGGAAAACTTTTGGAAAATGTAAAGATTTTTCCTTGTTCGACGCGTTTTAAGAGCTTTTTCTGCTCCCGCTGGTACTTTATGACCCCAGAAGCGAAAAATGGCCTTAAATCGAATAGGTACTGAATATCAGCAACTTGGGAAGAGGCGTTTTGGGACGTGATGTTACAAAAGTATCAGTGTAATATAAGATATCGGTAATATAATCATGAAATATGCGTTGAAGCGGCTCGTTTCTTTGGTGAAATCGACAGGGCGATTTTTCAAAATCGACGTGTCGATGTTGGTGAATCGACACGTCGCTCTTGAAGACCCGACGTGTCAACCTTGCCGAACTCACACGTCTTGTGTCAGAATTTTGTAAAGAAAATCTCACGAAATGATGCTTCTCTCGTTTCGGAAGAAACTGATTTCGTTTCCGCAGTAGCAGCACTTGCCCATCGGTTTGCCCTCTGTCAGGACCGGAGCCCCCACGCCTTCGCCCAGACAGAATGGTGCCGTCTCGATGCGAGCCTCGTCCCAAAGTCCCTCATTGATAAAGCTTTGCAGCAGTTTTTGTCCGCCCTCCACGATGAGGCTGTCAATGCCCCGACGATAAAGGTCGGCCATGATTTCCTGGAGGTTCTCGTGGGTGTAGATGACGGTCGGCGTGCTGCCGTCCAATAAGTGTAGGGTGGGGGGCAGGCTGCCGTGGCGGTCGATGGTGAGGCGCAATGGGTTAGGCCCCGTCCACAGTCGTGTGGTGAGCGAAGGATTATCGGTGATGGCAGTCTGCGTGCCCACGAGGATGGCTCCGCTCCGTGCCCTCATGCGATGCACGAGGACTTGTGTCAAAGCATTGGAGAAGATAAGCCTCTCCCCAATTCTCTCCAAGAGAGGCATGTCGCTGCTTGTAACCCCTCCTTTGGAGGGGCTGGGGGAGGCTGCTATATACCCGTCCCTGCTTTGAGCCCATTTGAGCGTGATGAAGGGACGTTGCTTCTGGTGAAAGGTGAAGAAGCGGCGGTTCAACTTCCGGCACTCATCTTCGAGCACGCCGACCACAACCTCGCATCCTGCATCCTGCAGTTTCTTGATGCCCAGTCCGTTGACCTTTGCAAAGGTATCTCTGCAGCCGATGACGACCTTCCTGATGCCTGTCTTGACGATGAGGTCGGCACATGGTGGCGTCTTGCCGTAGTGGGCACAAGGCTCCAGGCTGACGTAGATGGTGCTGCGGCTGAGGAGATGCTTGTCGCGTACACTGTTGATGGCATTCACCTCGGCATGCGGCCCACCGCAGCGGCGGTGATAGCCTTCGCCAATGATGCGCCCGTCGCATACAATGACAGCCCCAACCATCGGGTTCGGCGCGGCTCCCGCTTCGCCGCAACGTGCCAATTGCAGGCATCGCTGCATATATTTTATGTCATTAGCTGTATTTAATTTTTCTTTCTTCATTGACTTCGTCGAGCTAAAGCTTCTTCATTCTTCTTTTTTTTCGTACCTTTGCAGCATGAATGCACTACAGAAGTTACAGCATAGATACGGTTCTGGCGAGGGCTGGGCACTCTATGAACTCATCATGGAGCAGCGTTTCGGCCTCACCCGAACCGACATTCTCCTCGGCAAAGATACGACTTTATCGGCAGAGGACAAAGCGGAACTGGAAATAATTCTGGAAAGAGTGGCGAAAGGCGAACCGGTGCAGTACGTTTTGGGCAGTGCCGAGTTCTGCGGACGCACGTTCCTCGTCGGCCCTGGCGTACTTATCCCTCGTCCCGAGACGCAGGAGCTGGTGCATCTCGTGGAGCAGAATGTCAGCCCCGGAAGCACGGTCCTCGACGTCGGCACGGGCAGCGGCTGCATCGCCATCACGCTGGCTCTGGCCGGCTACAAAGTGACGGCTCTCGACATCTCCGACGTGGCTCTCTCCTATGCCCGACAGAATGCCGAGCGGCTCGGTGCGGAGGTGGAGTTCGTGAAGGGAGATATAATGACCCTCAAGACCCTCTCTAACTCCCCCTTAAAGGGGGAGAAACAAGGCGAGGTCTCTACAAAGGAAGCCTCCCCTTTAAGGGGAGGTTTGGTAGGGTCCATTGTCTGCAACCCTCCATACATCTGCAAGAAAGAGGCTTCGACGATGGACGACAATGTTCTCCTGCATGAACCTCACCTCGCCCTCTTCGTGCCAGACGACGACCCGCTGCTCTTCTACAGGCTGGTCAGCGAGTTCGGTCAGTCGCATCTTACAGAGGGAGGACAAATCTTCTTTGAGGTGAACAGGGCATACGCTACGGAGGTAAAGAAGCTCCTCCTCGCCAAAGGTTACGAAGCGGCACAGATAACAAAGGATCAATACGATAATGAAAGGTTTGTATGGGCAAGGAAAGGACAGGACAACTAACTAAGGAAGAGGCTCTCGGCAAGGCTGCTTCCCTTTGCAGCGGCAGCGAGCATTGCATTTCCCAAATAGAGGAAAAGCTGCTCTCGTGGGGCATTTCCGACAAAGAAGCTGAAGGAGTCATCAGCCGCCTTGTGGAGGAGAAGTTCATCGACAACAAGCGTTTTGCCCGAGCCTACTGCCACGACAAGTTCCGCTACAACCATTGGGGGCGCATGAAGATAAGGCAGATGCTTCGCCACCTGCGCCTCACCGACGAGGAAATAGCGGAAGGAATGTCGACCATCCCCGACGATGGCTACGCGGAGAAGCTGAATGACGTCCTCAGAGCCAAGGACCGTACCCTGAAGGACACAGACAATTACCTCCGCAAAGGCAAGCTCGTGCGTCACCTCCTCTCGAAGGGATTCGAGACGGAACTTGCCGTAGATGCCGTAGATACGTACCTCTCCCAGAACTCCCTGTAGGCTTTGGGCAACGGCTTGTCTTTGTAGATGTCGAAAGCCTTTGTAGCAATCACGAACCGCTCTGCATCGCCGCGCAACATGTAGCAGCAGATGGCGTAGTCAACCATCTTCTTCTGCTGAGGACAATCCCCGTAGTAACGTGCCAAACGGAGCATCTCGATGGGCAACGGAAAGCCGCCCACGAAGTTATCTGCACGTAAGGGAACAGGCTTCTTCTGTTGCTTTGACGATTTACAAGCTGCCAGTTTCTGCCTCCGACTCTCGATGAAAGACTTATGGCAGCTGGTTTTGGAGAGGACTTCGATGAACTTCTCGCTGATTTCATAATCGCCTTCTTCGATGCTGTAGTCCACCATTTGCCTCAGACTGGAGAAGCAGATGCCGTTTGGTTGCAGTTGGCCGTACTCCTGGGCATGGTGATAGGCTTCGTCGTAGATGCAGAGGTTCAGGTAGAAGAGGCGGTTGAACTGGGATGCGACGTACTCTGTCTGGTGCGGATAGAAGAACTGGTTCTCCTCGCGAATAGGGTAGTCGAGGAAGTTGTCGGGCAGCGTTCCGAGTGCACTCTCTGCCAGCAAAGCATATCTCAGAGCGACGGAATTGCCCCGCCTTGCGTCCCCTTTGACGTGTTCCCTGTAGAGGAGGTCCTCCCACCGACCTTCGTTCGACAGGCAGACCAACTTCTTGACATATTCGCCATCGCGATTGTAGCGGCCCGTGAGTGCGTCGAAGTATGTGCCGAAGGCAGTGTATCGTTCCTCGAAAGGAATGAAGGCGACCTGCTGGCTATACACAGGTGGCGCCGCCGCAAGCAAGGCCAGAGACACGAGCCAACCGGCGCATTTCCTGAAGCCGAAGTCCTTGTATGCCAAAGCTGCCTGCGATACAATCAGCAGGGCAAGTAGGGGTGTCCTCATCAGGAAGAACCCAATCGGTACGCATAGCAGGCTCCATGCCAGTCTTCCCTTGAAGCCTTTGCCGACAGAGACGTTCAGCATCAGGAAGAAGAACAGCCATTGCAGCATGAAGGAGAGTTGGAATGTGCAGAAGAAACCCAGTATGAGGGGCGGCAGCAGTGCAAGCCAGGAGAGCCATCGCCTTGCCAGCAAGCCGATAAGTCCGAGCACCAAGGCTCCGATGCTTGCAGCGATGGTGGGCGAGCCGTAGAATTGCATCAGGAAGTCGGCCAGCCATGTGGTCAGGGCAGGCAGTGTGGCCAGCTTCAGGCACCAGAAGTCCCAGGTCATCACCCAGAAGTCGTCGCCCTCCATCGTCGTGTAGGTGTAGGGGAAGCGGATGGCTGTGTAGATGGCAAACGTCAGCACCAACGCCGCGAGCACTGTATAATATATAATGTGTCTCCTCATTCTTTCGTGAAAAAGTTAGCCATTGCATCCTTCGACACGACGACGGGTCCCTTGATGAACTCCGGCACGTTGTAGGCCATGAGCAACAGCAGGTTGTCCTCCGGGTTCTGCTGCGGCAGGAGGAAAGGCTTGTGGAAACGCTGGCCGTCCCAGTGGGCGAGCATCAGCCTGGTGTAGCGCCCGTCGAAGCGTTTGGTCATGTAGACCACCCACTTGCCGTTGCTGCTCCAGCCGTGATGACTCTCCGACCTGGGGCTGTTCAGTATGTCCGTCGGCACCATGTCGCCTGTCTCGAGGTCCATCATCTTCAGGTCTGACTCTGTGTGGTACAGGTTGAAGCCGCCGCACTCGCCGAGCGAGAAGAGCATATAGCGGCCGTCGGGCGTCAAGCGGGGCATCATGGCAGTGCCTCCCTGCCGGTATGCGCTGTAGACCGTATCGATGTCGCCGAACTTGCCCGTCGCCTCGTCGAAGGGAACACGCACGATGCTGTAGTGCAGCCTGTCGGTTTCCATAGGCATGTTCACGGGCTTGGCCGTGCTGAAATAGAGCCACTTGCCGTCGGGCGAAAAGGAGGGGAACATCTCGAGGTTGAGGCTGTCGGTGAAACGCTCGTCCTGAAGGACCTGCTCCCTATCGATGTCATAGACGATGAGGTCCGACCAAAGGTCATACACCTCTATCTTGTTCTTGCTCTGCCCATAGAAGGCCTGGTGCGTGGCGTTGCTTGAGAAGGCTATATATCTCTTCGACGGGTGCCAGATGTTATAGGAGCCGTGCCTTCCGCCGCTCATCTCCTTGATGTCCACCTTCTTCATCTTGCCGTCGCGCATCACGATGGTTCCGCCGTTCTTGCCTCGGGCGTGGAAGGTGAGGTCAAGGGGGCTGTGGTTGGCAAACGAGTGGCAGTTGACGCAACCCTTATTGTTTTGCGAGTTTTCGATGATAGGCTCCACATGGAAGTCTGTGATGTTCCGCTGGTAGATGCCCATTCGGTTCCAACTTTCATAACCGGGCGGAATGAGTCGGTAAGCAATCCAAGGGTCGATGTCGTCATTGCTTACGTGGACAGGAAAAGGCTTGAAGGCGATGCCGTTCTTGTGTTCTTCGTCCCAAACGCTCACGGCGACAGACAGTTCCGACGCATCGGAAAGCAACTTGTGCCATGCCTCGACGGGTATCTCGACGTGGTCGGTGCCGCTTCTCTCTACGCTGTTCCCCTTCTCGTCCTCAATAACGACCTGCATTCGTTCTGCATCGTGTACGGAGAAATTCAGCGGACAGATGTTCCTGGGCACCGTCACCCCGATGTAGTCGGGATATATCTCGGGCCAGGCATCCACCCTCTCCTTGGCCTCGCGCCCGTGGCAAGAGACCAGCAGAACCAGCAGGGGCAGCAGCAGATGGCGTGTCTTCATCATCGAAAAGTAGCGTTTCCGTGCTGCAAAGTTACGAATAAGCGAGCGAAAAGCAAAGGAAAAGAAGGAAATTCTTTTGTTTGCTTTTCCGAGCGGGAGTAACTTCGACGCAGTCAAGGTTACGAAAAGAAGAGCGAAAAGCAAAGGAAAAGCCGAATTTATTTATGGAAATTCGTGGAGTGTTGACGTTAATTCGTGTCTGACATCTTTAACATATAATTGCCATGAATCACTCACGAATCGTGACATAGAAAGAAAACAACGGATTGAACGGATTGGACGGATTAGTTGCGAACTAAACTGTCTTTTCGTGTTTTCCGTCTTTTCTGTGTGACATCGGTTTTCCTGTGACTTGCCCGCTCTTGTGAACATGTATCAAACTCCTATGTCTTTTTGTGAGAAAATCTTGACAAAATTTTGTCACTCATTGTGGTTCTTCGGGTCGTGACGAGTACCTCAAATCTCAACCCGGCGTGCCGATTTGGTCAAAGACCTATACTGCATTGCCTTTTCCCCTATGCCGATTTGCCCCTTCCTCCGTGCCAATTTTGCCCAAAAACTTTGCTTTGTTTAACGTATTACTAAACCTCTCATGTACTTTTATGACATCACGCTCAAAAATGCCTCTTTCTAACTTCTTGATAATCACATAGCATTCGATTTAAGCCCATTTTTTGCAAATTATGAAGAAAAGTACCACTGCACCAAAAATAATGCCTTCACGGAGGTCACATTTGCGAAAATTTTTACAAAATTCATATAATACAACAAAAAACTCCTGCCGCTCTTTCGAGCTGGCAGGAGTATTGTCTCCTCTCTCTCGGAGAGGCGAGCAGGATGCTTCTTTACTTCTTGTTCAGGTAGAGGTCAGCCTGTACTGCGCAAGCCACCGAGCAACCTACCATCGGGTTGTTGCCGATGCCGAGGAAGCCCATCATCTCTACGTGAGCGGGCACTGAGCTGGAGCCTGCGAACTGAGCGTCGCTGTGCATACGACCCAGCGTGTCGGTCATGCCGTAGCTGGCAGGGCCTGCTGCCATGTTGTCGGGATGCAACGTGCGACCTGTACCGCCACCGCTGGCAACGCTGAAGTAAGCCTTGCCTGCACGGATGCGCTCCTTCTTGTAGGTACCTGCAACGGGGTGCTGGAAGCGGGTGGGGTTCGTAGAGTTACCGGTGATGCTGACGTCAACGTCTTCCTTCCAGAGGATAGCCACGCCTTCGCGTACGTCGTCGGCACCGTAGCAGTTAACGGCTGCACGAGGTCCGTTCGAGTAAGCGATGCGCTTCACTTCCTTCAGCTCGCCAGTGAAGTAGTCGAACTGTGTCTGTACGTATGTGAAGCCATTGATGCGGCTGATGATCATGGCAGCGTCCTTGCCCAGGCCATTGAGGATGCAGCGCAGGGGCTTGTCGGCTGGTCTCGACTTGTTGGCCATCTGTGCAATCTTGATGGCACCCTCGGCAGCAGCAAAGCTCTCGTGGCCTGCGAGGAAGGCGAAGCACTTCGTCTCAGGGCTGAGCAGACGTGCAGCCAGTTCGCCGTGGCCGATGCCGACCTTGCGGTCGTCGGCAACAGAGCCGGGGATGCAGAAGCTCTGCAAGCCTTCGCCGATGTAGTTGGCAGCCTCAACGGCATCCTTTGCCTTCTCCTTCAGAGCGATAGCGGTACCTACCACGTAAGCCCACTTAGCGTTCTCGAAGCAAATCATCTGTGTCTCTTCGCAAGTCTTGTAGGGGTCGAGGCCTGCTGCCTCGCAAATCTGATTGGCCTCTTCGATAGAAGCAATACCATGTTTGTTCAAGCAAGCAAGAATCTGCTTGATACGACGGTCTTGTGACTCGAATTTTACTTCTCTAAGCATAATGTATTCCTCCTATTCTTTTATTCCTTGCGGGGATCGATTGATTTAACAGCACCGTCCTCGGCCTTTGTGCGGCCGTAGGTGCCTGTGACACTCTTCAGGGCTTCGTCGGCAGGCACGCCTTTCTTGATGGCATCCATGAACTTGCCCATGTGAACGAACTCGTAACCGCAGACCTGGTCGTCCTTGTCGAGGTACATCTTGGTGATGTAACCTTCGGTGAGCTGCAGGTAGCGTGTGCCCTTGACCTTTGTGCCGTAGAGGGTACCGGTCTGGCTGATGAGGCCCTTGCCGAGGTCTTCGAGGCCGGCACCAATCATCAGGCCACCTTCTGAGAAGGCGCTCTGAGTGCGACCATAGACAATCTGGAGGAAGAGCTCGCGCATAGCGGTGTTGATGGCATCGCAGACGAGGTCGGTGTTCAGAGCCTCGAGGATAGTCTTGCCAGGAAGAATCTCGCTTGCCATTGCAGCAGAATGAGTCATGCCGGAGCAACCGATGGTCTCTACGAGAGCCTCTTCGATGACGCCGTCCTTGACGTTGAGCGTCAGCTTGCAAGCACCCTGCTGAGGAGCGCACCAGCCAATGCCGTGTGTCAAGCCACTTATGTCTTTAATTTCTTTTGCCTGAACCCACTTGCCCTCTTCAGGAATGGGAGCAGGACCATGGTTGGGGCCTTTGGCTACACAACACATGTTTTGTACTTCGTGTGAATAAACCATAATTAATAAAGTTTAAAAAATATAAAGTTTAAAAGTTAAAGATGTTTAGTTGTTTCGTAATGACGTTATTCCGTGATGTCGTTATGACGAGAAGTTCTCCCCTTTGGGGGAGTTAGAGAGGGGCTTTAGTACCCCAGTTCCTTCACTATCTGGCTTATCTTCTCCATCGTGGTGAGTCGGGTGGGGACGAGGGGCAGACGGAGGGCGTTCTCTATCATTCCCATCTCGCTGAGCATGGCTTTCACGCCGGCCGGGTTGCCATCGACGAAGAGCAGCTTGAAGAGCTCGGTGAACTTGTGATGGATGGTAAGCGAAGTGCTGTATTCGCCCTTGAGTGCGAGCCTTACCATTCGGCTGAACTCGGCAGGCAGGGCGTTGCCTATGACGCTGATGACGCCCACGGCTCCCAGGGTGATGAGCGGGAAGGTAATGCCGTCGTCGCCGCTGATGACGTCGAAGTGCTGCGGCTTGTTCTTGATGATGTCGTCCATCTGCGTGATGTTGCCGCTTGCTTCCTTGATGGCAACGATGTTCTCGAACTCTCGAGCAAGGCGTAAGGTTGTCTCTGCCGTCATGTTCACACCCGTCCTGCCGGGCACATTGTAGAGCACGACAGGCACAGGGCTTGCCTTTGCAATGGCAGCGAAGTGCTGGTAGAGACCTTCCTGCGAAGGCTTGTTATAGTAGGGGCAGACGCTCAAGACGCCGTCGATGCCCTTCCAGTTCTCGTTCTTCAGTTCGTCCAAGATAGCAGCCGTGTTGTTGCCGCCGCACCCCATCAGCAGAGGCACGCGATCGGCCACACGTTCCACCAAGTGTTCCTTCAACAATCTTTTTTCTTCGCGGCTCAGTGTAGGAGTCTCTGCCGTAGTTCCCATGATGCAGAGGAAGTCAGCGCCACCCTTAATCTGATACTCCACCAGTCGGTCGAGCGCATCGAAGTCGATGCTCCCGTCCGCCTTGAACGGAGTGATGAGGGCAATGCCGAGGCCGCGGAACTTATTTTGTGCCATACCTTTTATGGAGAATCAGAAAATGTGAAATCAAGAGAATCAGAAAAGCCTCAGGCCAGTCCTTTCTTATTGTCTACATTTCTAATTATCTTATTCTTTATTTTAATCGCGCTGCAAAATTACAAAATAAATATGAATTACGAAAACTTTTCTGCGAAAAAGCAAAAATAAAGCCCTGCTCATGGAGAAGCAGGGCTAAATGAATTAGGGAAGGCCAAGAAAATATTATATACTTAATATTTATCTTCGTAAGGAGTGCTTTCGTAGCCCTTCCTGTTGAGCTTTGCCACCCATTTATCAAGAATCTTCCTGCCCTGTGATTTGAACAACTTCACATTGCCAAAGTATTTAACGAATGCCGGGCTTATTGCATAGTAGGTTTTGATAAATAAACGACCATACCATGTTTCATCCAATGTAAAGTCCCTGTATCTGCGCAGCGTCCAAACCTCTGGACAATCGTATGAGCCGTAAACGGCAGTTGCAACGTAGCAGCCAGATGTGTCAACGGTTGGCGTTTGATATGAAGAATCATATTTTTTTACTTTTTCAGCGTATTCATTGATTTGGCTAACATTTGCATCTTTCTGCACTAAGTGTTTTATGTAGACTTTATGCTGGTCAATGCCTTGCTTCCATGATTCAGCAGCTAAACTACCATATGTATCACCAAAGTAATGGATAAGATAATCTCCCAAGTTATACATAATATCTTTGGATGCTGAAACATTGTATAAATATTCTTGAGTATAATTACCTCGTATCTGAACATCTATCCCTTCATAGTGATTCTTTGCTCCATTATGAAGCATAAGCGATATCGTAGATGTCCTGTGAAATATCTCATCTATAACCTTTTTTTGTTCCTCCGAATCTGTAACATTTTCTTTGACTAATTCCAAAACAGACCCTAAACAGTTATTTAAATCTATTGCTGCACTTTGGATTTGAGCAATTTTACATGACATCGACTTAAAATAAACAGAATAGAAATTTGCCTCCCAACTTTGGGGATCTTTAACAAGAATCATGTCGTAATACTTCATGGCATTCTCGTCGTTGTTATTGTCTTTACTTCGACGTGCAATCTCATAGAGATTCTTCAATTCGTCAGAGGTATCTACTTTAACAGTACCTTTAACATCAACAGTACCTTCAACCATCATTTTCTTGGCTTCCTCTACGGAATACTTTGTTCCGCAAGACTGGCAGACGAATACGCCGCCTTCTTTAATAAGATTGGTGCTTCCGCACATTTCACATGTTAAAGCTTTCATACTCTATTATTTTTATTGGTTACATAATTTGTCAGTAAAACAAAAATTAGGTATAGGCGTTTAGACCGCACCATTTAACTATCTGATTTTAAGCGGATAGGCTGATTTCCTACCATTCTCCTAATGAGCACATCAAAGATTGTGTCCATGTTGTTGCGCCTGTTATAGCGGAAATGGTACTCGTCAAGGTATCCTTGCATCCTCTCCTTAGAACAGTGATGGTGTATTCCACGAAGCCATCCCTTCACATTCATGATGTGTATGTGCATCTGTGGAAAGTTCTTTCCATTTTCAGACTTTCTCTGCTCTATGGTAAACTTATCCATTAACGGTTTGTATCCATTCCATTCGTCTGTGACCACCTTGGCTTCCGTACTGATGTACCTCTCGAAGAAAGGACGAAAAGAGGCTGCTGACGCATCGTCTATAATCTG
>FLNY01000488.1_pt1 | contig 29865 bp, 25 predicted proteins | sample 1140381 | NCBI WGS metagenome assembly FLNY01 (sample SAMEA3878172, study PRJEB12797) | bioreactor metagenome | biome: Moose rumen | place: Sweden | collected 2011-10 | reverse complement strand
CCTACACCATTCAGGGTAACCTCTATATAAAAACCCAAGACGGAGACATTCGCCAGTTAAGCACTGACGGAAGTACCGACGGCTCGGAGAATATCGTCTACGGCACCTCCGTCCACCGCAACGAGTTTGGCATCTCAAAAGGTACTTTCTGGAGTCCCGATGGACAACAGTTGGCCTTCTATCGCATGGACCAGAGTATGGTGCCCAGCTATCCGCAGGTGGACATCACCAAACGCATTGCCTCCACCTATACCGATCACTACCCCATGGCTGGCGAGCAGAGCCACTACGTCAAGGTGGGTATCTACAACGTCAAGGCAAGCAAGACCATATGGCTCAAACTTGTGGGTGAAGCCGACGATTACCATACCAACCTTTCGTGGTCACCCGACGGGCATACGCTCTATATCTTCGAACTGAACCGCGACCAGAACGACATGCGGCTTGTAGCCTACGACACTCAGACAGGCGAACCCATGAGAACACTTCTACAGGAGACCCATGAGAAGTACGTTGAGCCTCTGAATCCCCTTACTTTCCTTCCTTGGGATGAAGGCAAGGCAGTCATGCAAAGCCAGCGTGACGGATACAACCACCTCTACCTACTGGATGTGAAAACGGGGAAAACCACCCAATTGACCTCCGGCCAATGGGTAGTACAGCACTTTGTGGGCTTCAACAAAAAACAAAAGACCCTTATCTACCTGAGTAACGAAAGCGACCCTCGTCGCAGTTGTCTATATAGTGTAACTGCAAAGGGTAAGCGCAGCCTCATCAGTACTGACGATGGCGTTCACCGCGTTACCCTTAGTTCCGACGGCACCCAGGCTCTCGACCACTACACCAGTCCCACTGTACCTCGCAGCATCAATCTTCTGGACACCAAGACTGGCAAAGGAAGGAACCTGCTTACAGCCACCGACCCTTGGGCCGAACAAGGCTATGCCATACCAGAAATAACAAGTGGGAGCCTAAAAGCCGATGACGGAGTGACAGACCTCTATTACCGCATGGTGAAACCTATCAACTTCGATTCCACCAAGAAGTATCCCACGGTGGTCTATGTTTATGGAGGACCCCATGCCCATAACGTAGACGCAACATGGCACTGGGGTATGCGCGGATGGGAGGCTTATATGGCCACCAAGGGCTATCTCCTCTTCATTCTCGACAACCGAGGAAGCGAATGGCGTGGACGCGACTTCGAACAGGCCACCTTCCGACATTTAGGTGACGTGGAGATGCGCGACCAATTGCGAGGCGTGGAATACCTGAAGAGCCTTCCCTACGTGGACAGTGACCGCATGGGCGTTCACGGGTGGTCATTCGGAGGATTCATGACCACCAACCTGATGTGCTCTTACCCCGACGTATTCAAGGTGGGCGTGGCCGGTGGCCCCGTCATCGACTGGAAATACTACGAAGTGATGTATGGCGAACGATACATGGACACTCCCGAGCAAAACCCCGAAGGATATGCCAGCAGCAGCCTGCTGAACAAGGGCGGTAACCTGAAAGGACGGCTCCAAATCATCTTTGGCTACAACGATGACACCTGTGTGCCTCAGCATACGTTATCCTTCATCCGAGCCTGTGAAGATGCGGGCACCCAACCCGACCTCTTCACCTACCCTGGTGACGGCCACAATATGTTTGGCCGTGACCAAATACACTTGCACGAACGTATAACACGATATTTTGAAGATTACCTAAGATGACAATTCTACTTCTTGGCAGCGGGGGGCGCGAACACGCTCTCGCATGGAAACTGGCACAAAGCCCTAAACTGGAAAAACTGTACATCGCACCAGGCAATGCCGGGACGGCAACCGTAGGTGAGAACATTCCTTTGAAAGCCGACGACTTCGACGGCATCAAGAAGTTTGTCCTTACCCATAGTGTGGAAATGGTGGTCGTAGGTCCTGAAGACCCGTTGGTAAAAGGTATCTATGACTTCTTCCGCAACGATTCCGAGCTGGCTGCCATCCCCGTCATCGGTCCTTCTCGGAAAGGAGCTGTACTGGAGGGCTCGAAAGACTTTGCCAAAGGATTCATGCAACGCCACAACATACCCACCGCAGCCTATCGCACTTTCGACGGAACTACCCTGGACGAGGGCTTGCGTTTCCTGGAAACACTGAAAGCCCCCTACGTGCTGAAAGCCGATGGATTGTGCGCCGGTAAGGGAGTACTCATTCTTCCCACCCTGGACGAGGCTAAGAAAGAACTTCGGGAAATGCTGGGTGGAATGTTTGGAACGGCCAGTAGCCGAGTTGTCATCGAGGAGTTTATGAGCGGCATCGAATGTTCGGTGTTCGTGCTTACCGACGGCAAGAGTTATAAGATATTACCCGAGGCCAAGGACTACAAGCGCATTGGTGAGGGAGATACAGGCCTGAACACGGGAGGCATGGGCAGTGTCAGTCCAGTACCTTTTGCCGACAAGACATGGATGCAGAAGGTGGAAGAGCGCATCATACGTCCTACCGTAGAAGGACTTGCTGCCGAAAGTATCGAATATCGGGGATTCATATTCTTTGGCCTCATCAACGTGGAAGGCGAACCCAAAGTCATCGAGTATAACGTTCGCATGGGTGACCCTGAGACGGAAAGCGTTATGCTACGCTTGAAAAGCGATCTCGTTGACCTGCTGGAAGGCGTAGCCACTCAGACTCTCGACCAACGTGCCATCGAGTTCGACCCACGCAGTGCCGTGTGTGTGATGATGGTAAGCGGTGGATACCCCGGCCACTACGAGAAAGGGTTCCCCATCACTGGCACCGACCAAGTGGAGGGGAGCATCCTATTCCATGCCGGAACGGCAATGAAAGACGGTCAACTGGTCACCAACGGAGGACGAGTGATTGCCGTCAGCAGCTACGGAGCAACCAAGGAGGAAGCCTTAAAGAAGAGTTTCATGGAGGCTCAGAAGATACATTTCGAGGGTAAATATCTGCGTGGTGATATCGGAGCAGACCTGTAAGGCAAAAAGATTAACAAGCATACATGCAGCGAAAAAAGATACAGAACCGAATATGTACCAGCAGGATGTTCCTGCCAGTAAGCGTCATTGTCGTCCTGGCTTTTTGGTGGTTGCCAGCCCGAAAATACGACGTTTCACATGCAGGTTCGCTGGCTCTGTATCTCTTTACGGCCTACATTTTGAGGGAAACCAGCAACATCAACTCTCTCATCCGGGTTCGAGCACGTAGCGTCTCAGCCATATGGCTCTTCACCGTTGCCTGCATGGGGTTCCTCCATCCCTCCCATCACTTAGCTACAGCCACAGCATGCCTGGCAGCCAGCCATCTCTTTTTGTTCCGTTCATACCAAGAACATCAACCTGTAGTGGATGTGTTCCATTCCCTTGTACTGCTGGGCACGGGAAGTCTTTTCCTGCCCCAACTCTCGTGGCTCATGCCTTTCTACTTCTGGTATCTCATTGTCTTTCTGAGGGCCTTTTCTTTCCGCGTATTCTGCGCAGGCATCATCGGTTTCCTGCTTCCCGCATGGCTGGCCATGAACATCTGTTTCCTGACAGGTAATATTACTACAATTTCCGAGTGGTGGCTCAAGCTCACTGCACTGCAACCCATCTCACTGGATAACTACCTCCACTTCAGTACTGACGCACTCTGTTCCGGCTGGTTCTTCAGTTGGCTACTGATGGGGGTGCTAACTCTGTGGTGTGGCACACAATACCTGGCTAATAGCTATAACGACAAGATACGCACACGCATGCTGCTCTACATCCTTGTCATGCAATCAACAGTCATCATGGTACTAACTCTTCTGCAACCCCAGTATGCCAAGTCAATGCTAACTGTGTTGATGGTAAGCAGCATACCTCTCATCGCCCACTACTTCACACTCACCACCACCTGGTTTGCCTCTCTGGTTTTCGGTTTATCGGCTCTCGGTCTGACATTCATAGGTGTATCGACATTGTCTTGCAACCCTATCGTAACTACATTCTTACAGCATATAATCACTAAACTAACTCTATAACAATGAAACAGTTCAAATGGATTGACAACCTCATCGGTTGGCTGACGTTTGCCGTCGCTGCCTGGGTGTATTGCAGCACCATTGAGCCTACGGCAAGTTTCTGGGACTGTCCGGAGTTCATCACCACCGCCTATAAGCTGGAGGTGGGACATCCCCCTGGCGCACCCTTCTTCATGATTACGGGAAATCTGTTCACCCAGTTAACCAACGACCCTACGAAAGTCGCCTACATGGTGAACATGATGTCGGCACTCTTCAGTGCCCTGTGTATTCTTTTCCTCTTCTGGAGCATCACCCATCTGGCCCGCAAACTGGTGGGCACAAATGGCGTGGTGAGCACCTGGGGGCAACTGATAGCCGTTGAGGCCAGCGGACTGGTTGGCGCACTCATCTACACGTTCAGCGATACCTTCTGGTTCTCGGCTGTCGAGGGTGAGGTATATGCCTACTCCAGCCTGTTCACAGCTCTTGTGTTCTGGCTAATGCTGAAATGGGAAGACCATGCCGACGAGCCTCATAGCGACCGCTGGCTCATCCTTATTGCCTATCTCACGGGACTCTCCATCGGTGTCCACTTGCTGAACCTGCTTTGTCTGCCGGCCATCGTACTGGTATTCTACTATCGCAAGTTCCCGAATGCCAATCTCAAGGGAAGCCTGATGGCTTTGGTGTTGTCTTTCGTGTTGATTGCCGTAGTGCTCTATGGTATTGTGCCTGGCATTGTGAAGGTGGGCGGATGGTTCGAACTGCTGTTCGTCAACGTAATGGGCTTCCGTTTCAACACGGGTCTCATCGTCTACATCCTCCTGCTCATCACCGCCGTGCTGTGGGCAATCCGCGAAACCATCGCGCAGAAGAACCGCACCCGCATGATTGTTTCCTACTGCACCAGCGTGGCTATGTTGGGCATTCCGTTCTATGGGTACGGAGTGAGCAGCATCGTCATCGGCATCATCGTGCTGGCTTTGCTGGCCCTGCTGCTGAACTGGAAACAAGCTAAGGAGTACCTGGTGAGCGCGCGCATCATGAACACCTCATTGCTCTGTATGCTGCTCATCATGGTGGGCTATTCGAGTTATGCCGTCATCGTCATCCGCTCCACAGCCAACACGCCCATGGACCAGAACTCTCCCGAGGACATCTTCACCCTGGGCAGCTACCTGAGCCGTGAGCAATACGGCGACCGTCCCCTACTCTACGGACAGTCGTACAACTCACAGGTGAAGCTCCGCGTCGAAGGCGAGTACTGCGTACCCGTTTCCACCAAGGGAGCCCCCGTCTATCAGCGTGTGGAGAAGAAGACGGCCGACGAGCCCGACCGTTATGAAATTATCCGCTACGACATACACTACCAGTATGCCCAGAATATGTTCTTCCCCCGCATGTATAGCGACCGCCATCGTCAGGCCTATGAGGACTGGATGGGCGGTGTGAAGGGACACACCGAGCAGTTCGACAACTGCGGGCGCACCATCACCGTGAAGACACCCACCATGGCGGAGAACATCTATTTCTTCATGTCGTACCAGATGAACTTCATGTACTGGCGTTACTTCATGTGGAACTTTGCCGGACGGCAGAACGACCTCCAGGGTAACGGAGAGATGGAGCACGGTAACTGGATAACCGGCATCAACTGGCTGGACAACTGGCGACTGGGCGACCAGTCGAAACTGCCCTCCGAACTGCGCGAGAACAAGGGGCACAACGTCTTCTATGCCCTACCTCTCATCCTTGGTCTGCTGGGTCTCTTCTGGCAGGTCTATAAGGACAAGCCCGGAATGTCCGGGATATCCGAAGCCTCTGCTGAAGCCGGTGGCATCGGTGTCAAGCAGTTCTGGGTAGTCTTTTTCCTGTTCTTCATGACGGGCATTGCCATCGTGGTCTACCTGAACCAGACACCCATGCAACCCCGTGAGCGTGACTATGCCTATGCCGGTTCGTTCTATGCCTATGCCATCTGGTGCGGACTGGGCGTAGCAGCTCTGGCCGACTGGCTGAATCGTCTGCTGAAGAAGGAGGTGGTGGCCGCTCTGGCATCCTGCCTGTGCGTACTGATTCCTATACAGATGGCTGGACAGACGTGGGATGACCACGACCGCTCGGGACGCTACACCTGTCGCGACTTCGGACAGAACTATCTGCAGAGCCTCGCACAGGAGGGCAACCCCATCATCTTCACCTACGGAGACAACGACACCTTCCCCCTGTGGTATGCTCAGGAGACAGAGGGATTCCGTACCGACACGCGCGTCTGCAACCTCTCCTATTTGCAGATCGACTGGTACATCGACCAGATGAAACGGCCCGCCTACAAAAGTCCCGCCGTACCCATCTCGTGGAAGCGCATCCAGTACGTATCCGGAACCCGCGAGGGCGTACGCGTCTACCCCGATGCCATCAGTCAGGTGATGGACTACTATAAGGACGATCCCGAGGCCATGAAGGAGGCTCTTGGCGAGAATCCCTATGAGTTGCGGAACATCATCGACCGCTGGATACTGAATGAGAAGTCTGAACTCCAGATTATCCCTACCGACTCCATCGTCATCACCGTGGACAAGGAGGCCGTTCGCAAGAGCGGAATGATGATAGCCGCCGACTCCATTCCCGACGTGATGCACATCTCGCTGAAAGGTCGCAGCTCGGTCTACAAGAGCGAACTGATGATGTACGAGATGCTGGCCGAGTGCAACTGGGTTCGTCCCCTGTATGTGGCCGTCACCGTGGGTGAGGACAACTACGGCGACCTGGGCAAGAACTTCGTTCAGGAGGGACTGGCCAACCGCATCACTCCCTTCAACACTGACGAGAGCGGCCGTCACATCGACAGCGAGAAGATGTACGACAACCTCATGAACCGCTTCCGCTTCGGAGGTCTGGACAACCCCGACATCTACCTCGACGAGACCGTCATGCGCATGTGCTACACCCATCGTCGCATGTTTGCCATGTTGGGCCTGCAGTTGCTCAAGGAGGACAAGAAGGACGAGGCACTCAAGCTGATGCAGAAGTGCGAGGAGGCCATCCCCGCCACCACCGTACCCCACAGCTGGCGGAGCGGAAGTCTCGACCTCGCACGCGTCTGGGCTTCGCTGGGCCAGAACAAGAAAGCGGAGCAGATTGCCGTCAAGGTAGCCACCGACTCGGGCGAGTACATCGACTGGTATCTGGGACTCACCGGACGCTTTGCCCACAGTTCGATGCGCGACTGCAGCTACTATCTCTACCAGCTGCGCGAGTGCGTGGAACTGCTCTACGCCAGCAAGTCGGCCCGGGCCGACGCGTTCGGAAAGAAACTCATGGAGTACCACCAGCAGATGCAGCAGAAGTACCCCGAGATGAGGGATAGCCAACTATGATTATCGAGCAACCCGCCCGATTCCTGCGCTGGCTCTATCCCCATGCACTATGGAGAATGGACCGTCACGAGAAGGCCGTCTATCTGACCTTCGACGACGGTCCCATCCCCGAGGCCACCCCGTTCATCCTCGACGTGCTGGACCAGTTTCAGGCCAAGGCCACCTTCTTTATGGTGGGAGACAATGCCCACAAGCATCCCCACCTGCTCGAGGAGGTGCGCCGTCGCGGACACCGCATCGGCAACCACACCTACAACCACATCAGCGGCCTGTGGGTGTCGGCATGGAAGTATCTGGGAAACGTCATAAAGGCAGAAAAGATACTGCGAACGGACAAACTCTTCCGCCCGCCCCACGGTTGGATGGCACACGTCAAGTACCGCGTCATGCGCTACACGGGCTGGAGGGTGGTCATGTGGGACGTGGTCACACGCGACTACAGCAACCGGCTCACGGCCCAGGAGGTGCTGCAAAACGTGAAACGCTACACCCGGCCGGGCAGCATCATCACCTTCCACGACTCGCTGAAGAGCATCGACAAACTGCACGAGATACTGCCCGAGGCCCTGCAATGGCTCAAAGACCAGGGATATGAGTTCCGCACCTTTGAATAGCAAACAGCTGAAAGCCGAGGCCCTGCGTCTCGGCTTTCATGCCTGCGGACTGGCACCGGCAGGCCCCGTCGACGAAACCTTCATGGCCCACTACGAGAACTGGCTCCGCCAGGGCCGTCAAGGCGAGATGCACTATATGGAGAACCACCTCGACCTGCGCCGCGACCCCCGCCTACTCCTCCCCGGGGCCCAGACCGTGGTCTCGCTGGCCATGAGCTACAACCCCGGCAAGACAGACACCCAGAAAGGCATCGCCTGGTACGCCCAAGGCAAGGACTACCACGACGTGCTCCGAGAGCGGCTCAGGCTCCTTGTCTCCCGTCTCTCCCCGTCGCCTCTCCCCCTTGAAAGTTTTCGCATCTGCGTCGACACCGCCCCCGTCATGGAGAAGTACTGGGCCTGGCGATGCGGCCTCGGCTGGATAGGCCGGCACACCCAGCTGGTCGTCCCCTGCCGCGGCAGCGCCTTCTTCCTGGCCGAGATACTCACCACCTTGGAGGCCGACGTGTATGACGAACCACGCTATCCCACCCCTCATCATGCCGGCTGCCGCACCTGCCGACGCTGTCTCGACGCCTGCCCCACCCAGGCCCTGAGCGACGAGGGCATCGATGCCCGACGCTGCCTCAGCTACCTCACCATCGAACACCGCGGCGAGCTCCCTCCCTGGGCCAAACCCCATCTGAGCGAGTGCTTCTACGGCTGCGACCGCTGCCTGCGCGCCTGCCCCCACATGCGTGCCGACACCCCCTCTGACGCAGACGAGGAGTTCCGACCCTCGGCCGAACTCCTCGCCATGACACCCGAGCAGTGGCAAACGCTCACGCCCGAACACTATCGTCAGCTCTTCCGCGGCTCCGCCGTAAAGCGGGCCAAGTACGAAGGACTGATGCGCAACATCACTTCACCTCAATCTGACGACTCGAAGGCAGAGCCTCGGCAGCCTTCTTAGGCAACTCGATGTGCAGCACGCCGTCCGTCACGCTCGCCGTGATGCCCTCACGCTCCACGTCGTCGGGCAGACTGAAACTCTGCGAGTAGCTGGTGTAGCCCCACTCGCGGCGCAGCCACCGCTTCCCGTCCTCGCTCTTCTGCTCGTCCTGTTTCCTGGCCTCAATCTTCACCATCAGGTTGCCGTCCTCGGTCAGTTGCACGCTCGCCATCTCCTTAGTCATGCCGGGTACGGCCAGGGCCACGTTGTAGGCTTTGTCGCTTTCGGTAACATTGATAGCCGGACTCGCAGTGTGCACCCGGTGCATAGTGGGGAAACTGTCGTTGAAGAACTCGTCAAACAGACTCGGCATCCAGCCGTTGCTGTAACTTCTCATAACTGGTAACATAGTTTTTTGTTTTTAGTTTGTTAGTATTTCTTTTTCGTAGCGCAGCGTCTCGTTTTCGTCTTCGTAGCGCAGCGTCTTCACAATCACTTCCGACAAGAAGGTGGCCCACGCCGCTTTTGGCAGACAGTTTTAACCCTTCCGCAACACTTCTAACACTTCTTAAACCTTCCCCTCTGCCACAATGTCCCGTTTCGTGCCAACGTGACGTTTTTGTTTTCGTTTTCTTTTTTCGTTTTCGTATATTCTTCGTACCTTTGTACCCCGAAAGAGACAATATTATATATAAATAAGGTATCGATGAACTTTGTAGAAGAACTGAAATGGAGAGGCATGATCCACCAGATGATGCCCGGAACGGAAGAAATGTTGAACCAAGGCATGCAGACCGCCTACGTGGGCATCGACCCCACGGCCGACAGCCTGCACATAGGCCACCTCTGCGGCGTGATGATGCTGCGCCACTTCCAGCGTTGCGGCCACAAGCCCCTGGCCCTGCTGGGCGGAGCCACAGGCATGATAGGCGACCCCAGCGGAAAAAGCCAGGAGCGTAACCTCCTCTCCGAGGAGACCCTGCGCCACAACGTCAGCTGCATACGCCAGCAACTCGCGCGCTTCCTCGACTTCGACTCCGACGCACCCAACGCCGCCGAGCTCGTCAACAACTACGACTGGATGAAGGACTTCACCTTCCTCGACTTCGCCCGCGACATCGGCAAGTGCATCACCGTCAACTACATGATGGCCAAGGACAGCGTCAAGCGCCGGCTCAACGGAGAGTTCCAGGAAGGCATGTCGTTCACCGAGTTCACCTACCAACTCCTCCAAGGCTACGACTTCCTCCACCTCTACCAGACAAAAGGCTGCCGCCTGCAGATGGGCGGCTCCGACCAGTGGGGCAACATCACCACCGGCACCGAGCTCATACGCCGCAAACTGGGAGCCGAGAACGAAGCCTTCGCCCTCACCTGCCCCCTCATCACCAAGGCCGACGGCAAGAAGTTCGGCAAGACGGAGCAAGGCAACATCTGGCTCGACGCCCGTCGCACCTCGCCCTACCAGTTCTACCAGTTCTGGCTCAACGTCGCCGACGAGGACGCCGAACGCTACATCAAGATATTCACCTCGCTCGACCGCGAGACCATCGAGGCCCTCATCGCAGAGCACCGCCAGGACCCCGGCCGCCGCACCCTCCAGAAACGCCTCGCCGAGGAAGTCACCCTCCTCGTCCACGGCCGCGACAACTACCAGCTCGCCCTCGAAGCCTCCGACATACTCTTCGGCAAGGCCACCCGCGAGAGCCTTGTCCGCCTCGACGAGCAGACGCTGCTCGACGTCTTCAGCGGCGTGCCCCACTTCGAAGTCAGCCGCCAGCTCCTGCAGGGCGAGGGCTGCCGCGCCATCGACCTCCTTGCCGAGCACACCCCCTGCTTCCCCTCCAAGGGCGAGATGCGCAAGCTCACCCAGGGCGGCGGCGTGTCCCTGAACAAGGAGAAGCTCTCCGACCCCAACCGGCTCGTCACCCCCGCCGACCTGCTCGACGGCCGCTACCTCCTCGCACAGCAGGGCAAGAAGAAGTACTTCCTCCTCATAGTAAAGTAATAACAGGGGAGAAGAAAACGGTGAGGACATAGTCGTCCCGCTCCGCCCTCCTTCTGCTACAACAAAGCCTTGGCTCTGCCGGAGCCAAGGCTTTGTTTTCCGCCATCACCGATTTGTAAAGAAAATAAGATAACTATCTTAACGCTGTAAGATAACTATCTTGTTGACGAAAGATAACTATCTTATTGCTGAAAGATAACTATCTTATCGCCGGAAGATAGTTATCTTTATTTTTCTATCCTCGGGACCTCCGCCCCCAACGTCCCGAGGCAGCGGGGAAGAGACCGGGAGTCTCCCCGGGAAGCACAACGTTAAAGCCCGGCCGGTAAAATATTTCCCGTTTTCGTTCTCCGTTTCGTTAATTATTCGTAACTTTGGCACAACTTTGGCACACAAAGCGTTGTCTGTTGCCAGACGACTTTGACGAAAAAGAGCGTTTACGACGTTATTATCCGGCATGTGAAACCTAGGAAATTTCCGGCTATTAGGATAATGAGCAATAGACGTTCACGTCTGTGTATATGTACCTGCCTGTCAGGCAGAATACATATCCAGAAAGGCGTGAGTTTGCTTGTTATTTATAGCCAGGCTATCCTAGGGCCTCACATGCGGTAAGAAGCAAGACTTACGCTTTCTTTTTATGTTTCCAGGTCAACCAACACTTTTATTAACCAATTAAATAACAACAAAGATGAAAGCAAAACAATTCTTTAGTGTAGTGGCTCTCGTAGCCGGCATGTGTGCAATGACAAGTTGCGGCGGAAGCAGCAAGCAAGTGGCTAACCAGGCTCCTGCATATCGTACTGTAGAGGCCACCAATCCTTTTGCCTCGGGGGTCTATGAAACTCCAGGCTTTGAGCCTGATACAGAGGAGTACTTCGCAGCCCTGGGTATTGCCAACGGTCCAAGCACTCGCATGGATGTCCTGCAACTCTCGGCCCTGACCAATGCCCAGAACGTAGTTCGCCAAAAACTGAAGCACGCCTACAAGGGCATCGTGTCCGACTACAGCGACTACATCGGCAACAACGCTGGCAGCGATGCAACGGTGCATGTGGAGCGGGCAGGCGACCAGATTATTGATGCCGTAGTTAACGACACACAGGCTCAGTCCCTGAAGTTCTCCGGTGTTGATGCAAAGGGACACGTAAACTGCTACTGCGGTATCCGCATCTACAAGAAGCAACTGGCCGACAAGATTGCCGATGTCGTTTCGGAGGACGAGGAACTGAAGATTCGCTTCAAGGAGCAGGAATTCCGCAAGTATATGCAGGAGAAGTTCAAGGAATATAAGGAGAGCAAATAATGAAGCACATTGTTGCACTATTCATTTGTCTGCTGTTTCCATGCCTTTCGGCTGTGGGACAGCAGGCAAATGCCAAGGAACGTCCATCGTGGGTGGACGGATTCCGCGAGGAGTATAACAACTCCTATCTGAAGAGTTTCACGGCTGTGAGCAGTACTGCAGACGAGGCCCGCAAGAAAGCCCTGCAGGAGGTGGCCGACGAGCGTAGCCGTGCCACGGGACGGCAATACACCATCCGCGAGAGCGGCGGCGTGTTGACCATGAGCAGCACGGACGAACTGACAGTGGCAGCACAGGTCGTTGATGAGTGGCACGAAGTGTTGTCCAACGGCGCACATCAGGTATTCCTGCTCGTGCAGACGAAAAAGAATCCCATGTACACCTACGAACCCGTGTCGGTCACCAAGAAGTATCCCTTCTCGGCGCGCGTGTTCGTGCCTGGTATGGCGCAGTTGCATAAGGGTAGTACGGCAAAAGGCATCGTATTCATTGCTGCCGAAGTGGCAGCCATTGGTAGCGTGGTGGCCTTCGAGGGCATGCGCTCGTCGTATAAGTCGAAGATTAACACCACACACAACGCCAAATCGCGCCAGAACTACATCGACAAGGCCGACCGCATGCAGAACCTACGTAACGGTTTCATCGCCGGCGCGGTAGCCATCTATGCCTGGAACATCGTGGACGGCATCGTGGCCAAGGGCAAGAAGCATGTGGAGGTGGGCAACGTTGCCATGCGCTTCGCTCCCATCGCCACACCCGAGGCTGGCGGACTGGCCATGAATGTGCAGTTCTAATCTATCTATTACAATAATATTAATAAGGTATGAAAAAGATTCTTTTCCTGTGCCTCATGGCACTTCCCTTGCTCATATCCTCCTGTTCCAAGGACGAATATGACAGTTTCGGCACCCTCTATGGGGTAGTGACCGATACGAATACAGGTGACCCCTTGGGCAATGTTACCGTTACGCTCAGCCCTGGTGGTGTATCCAAACTGACGGGCAGTAACGGCCTTTTCGAGTTCGAGGAACTGACTCCCCAGCAATACACCATCACCGTGCAGAAGCCTGGCTATCAGACCAACCGCAAGACCCTGTCTGCCATTGTGGGTGAGAAGGTGGAAGCCAACATCACCATGACACCGCAGTAATAACCACTAAAGTTTGACACGTATGAAAAAGTTTTTATTAAGCCTGCTGTCCATCGCCATGGCAGCATTCATGAGTTTTAATCTCATTTCCTGTGGCGACGATGAGTTGGAAGAAGAAAAAGTCGGTAGTATCTACGGCATTGTCACCGAACTTGGCTCTGCCGAGCCGATGAGAGCCGTAGGTGTAGAATTGTACAAAAGTGACAGGCTATTACTGAAAACCGTGACTTTTGACGACGGACATTTTGAGTTTAGTGATTTGACTCCAGGTGATTATAAAGTAAAGGTCGTAGCTGATGGTTATGAGCAGACAGAGGGAAATGTTGTTGTAGAAGGCGGTCGCCAGGCAAGAATTGACCTGCAGGTAGTCAAACAGACATCCCATATTATAGCACGCACCACAGGAGTTATAACATCAGGGAATAAGGCAACATTGAGTGGCGAATTTACGAATTCATCTGGCTATTATCCATCAGAAGTAGGATTCTTGTATGCTACTACTAATAATTTGCAGGAATTCGGAACTCTCGTTAAATGTAAGGTGAGTACTTCATTTTCTACAACATTAAGTGAACTAAATGCAGGCACTTATTATTTTCAGGCCTATGCAAAAAACGCTTATGGCATAGCGTATGGTGAAGTGAGGTCGTTTAGTATAAATATCCCTCCAACTATTTACACTTGGCCCGTCACCAATGTAAAATCTGAAACTGCGACATTAAATGGCAGAATAGAAAAAGAAGGTGATCCTGCATACACTGAACGTGGCTTCGTATATTCAAAATCATACGCTACTCCCACAGTGGATGATCCTGCTGATGCCACAAAAAAAGTAATTGTGCCTGGAAGGAGTGAGCATTTCAGCGCAAATATTTCATCTCTTATAGAAAATTCCCAGTACTATGTACGTGCGTATGTAACAAATGAGAATGGAACTTTTTACGGCGGAGTTGAGAAGTTTACTCCAAAGGCCACTCTCCCATCTGTTACTACATTAGATGTCACAAATATTCTTCAGACAAGTGCTACTCTGAATGGACGTATTGATAATGAAGGAGAACCTGTCTATACAGAACGAGGGTTTCTATATTCTTCATCTTATCAGACTCCAAGTATCGACGATCCAAGTTCAGCTACGTTAAAAGTGATAGTAGGAGGTACAGGTAATGTTTTCAGTACGAGTATTTCTTCTTTGAAAGAGGGTACTACTTATTATGTTCGTGCCTATGCAAGAAGTAGCAAAGGAACATCATATGGTGATGTTCAGTCTTTTAAAGCAGAACATCCAGATTATGTAGTAATTGGTAATCTTATGATTCAGAAAAAAGATTTAGGAAAAACAACTCACTCAAATGCTGTAACATTGTGTAGTAATTCACGTGTAGCTGGCTATTCTGATTGGAGACTACCCACAATATCAGAACTTACAAGTATTTACAATAGTTATGGAAATAAAGAAATATCGAACTTTAAAAATGACTATAATGCCTTTTATTGGTCCTCTTCATACTACACAGATAAGGCTGTTAATGCTAATGAATGGTATACATATTATTATGTTATTAATTTTTATGATGGTAGACGTTCTGATTATGAGAATGATATAGATTTAAATGTTCGAGCCGTCCGCACGATAAAGTAGGAATCATGAGGGAGTCTTCCCTGCATGAGGGCTCCCTCCAATTGTCCTGAATAGAAACCAATGATTAAAAAGGGGAACACATTATTATGAAGAAGTATTTATTGAGTTTGCTGACCATCATCGTTGCAGCTTTCATAAGTTTCAACCTCGTTGCCTGTAGTGAAGATGATGAGGATGCACTTGGCAGCATCTATGGTATTGTCACCGAACTGGGCACAGCCGAACCGATGAGAGCCGTAGGCGTAGAATTGTACAAAAATGACAGGCTATTACTGAAAACCGTGACTTTTGACGACGGACATTTTGAGTTTAGTGATTTGACTCCAGGTGAATATAATGTACAAGCCGTGGCAGATGGATATGAGCAGGTAGAGCAAGGGGGTGTAACAGTTGAACCTAGTCGTCAAGCTCGCATTGATTTGCAGGTTCAGAAACTGAAGACTCGCATGGTGATACGCACTTTAGAAGCTTCCTTTGATGGAGGTAGGGTAAAATTAAACGGAAAATTCGAATACAGCGGCTATGATTATTCTCCTTCTGAAGTAGGGTTTGTGTATGATACTCAAAACAATCCCAAAGAAGGAGGAAATCTCGTTAAGGGTGAGAAGTCTTCATCTGGGAATTTTTCTGCAATTCTTGACGATTTGGAAAATGATACTTACTATTTTCAAGCTTATGCAACAAACAAGGTAGGCACTGCGTATGGAGAAGTACGCGTGCTAAAACTAAAACCTTATATTGAAATAGAAAATCTTGCGGTACAGAAACAGGACTTAGGTTCAGGCAATTTTGATATAGCAAAAGAGATGTGTGCAGCATCAAGGATTGGAGGTTTCTCTGACTGGCGACTGCCAACAATTTATGAATTGGCTATTCTCTATGCTCGCCGAAAGGAAATTGGAGGTTTTGACGACGACAGCAGATATTGGTCCTCTACGTTATATGGTAGTAACCAATGTTATATTTATGAATTTTGGTCTGGTGAACAAACCGTTTCTCCAACGGAGTACGATTACCTACGTGCTGTCCGTGCCGTCCGCACAATAAAATAACATTAAACTCTCCCTCTCCGTCATAAACGGCGGAGAGGGAGAGAGATAAAGACGATATGACAAAAGAAACGGCAAAAGAGATTTTAGGATTCTTGGTGCCTTTGTGCAGTATTGTGAACTGCTTGTTGGCGGTGTATGGCGTGTTCCATGTAGTGGATTTCGTGGTGGATGTGAAACCCATCGTGGTGCCTATTGCCAACGAGGTGAAGGAGGGGCGATTGGATGCGCGGGAAATCTTTTCGAGCAGTGGCGTGACTGTGCGGCACGACACGGTTCGCGTAGTCGAGCACGATACGGTCTATATCGGTCAGAACGAAGCCAGACAAGTGGGACGTTCCATGTCTGTGGAAACTACGGAACAACCATCAGGCATGGGCGCACGGGTGACGGCAGAAGAGGAACGACGGCTCGACAAGTCGGCAGACAACGTATCAGAGCAGGAGCGAAAGGAGATAGAAAGCGGAGAAGCCAGTTTCCGCCAACGCATGAGAAATAAACTGAATCAACATTAAAAAAAGGGTAAGCCATGAACGGGTATCGCATTATAGCATCGTGCTTATGGTTATGCCTTACGGCAACCGTCTCAGCACAATCATTTGAGGAATATAAACGCCAGCAGCAGGCGAAATTTAGTACATACGCGCAGAAGAAAGCGGAGGAATACCGGGCATACCGCGACCGCGTGAATGCCGAATATGCCGACTACATGCGACGGGCATGGACGCAAGAAGAGGCACAACCGGCAAAGCCCCTGCCCAAACGGCCCGAACCGCCTCAGCCTGTGGTGCGCAAGCCGACGGACATGCCGACGCTCCAACCCATACCCTTCGGCAAGGTGCGCGACATACCGCTGCCCAAGGTGACACTGCCCACGCCCGTCATCCCGATAGACGCGCTGGAAGAACCCTTACCCACAATACCTGGCCAGCAGTCTTCGGAGTCAGAGAAGGAACCCGAATCGCTGGAAGAGCCCGTAGCGGAGCCCATAGCAAAGCCTGAGGAACCAGAAGAGGAGAGTCTGTCGTTTCTGTGTTTCAACGGGGAGTGGCAGGTGCCTCTGACAGAGCGGCACCGCTTCCGTCTGCGCAGTACAAAAGAGGCCGACGTGGCAGATGCTTGGCGTGAACTCTCAAAGGCAAAATATACATCCGTGGTGGCGGCCTGTCTGCGCTTGCGTAACACACTGCGACTGCCCGACTGGGCTTACCTACACTTGTTGGAGAACATGTCCAGAGCGTTCTTCCCCAAAAATGAGAACGAGGCACGACTGCTGCAGATGTTCATTCTCGTACAATCGGGCTATCAGGCTCGAATAGCACAGGCCGACGGACAGCTCTACCTGCTGGTACCCTCCAGTGGAGACATCTGCGAGTATTCCTTCCTGACCATCGGGGGGAGGAGGTTCTACGTGACAGAAAAGGGGGTAAAGGCACGTTCGTTTCGGGTCTTCGAGCGCGAATTCCCTCGGGAACAGCCTTTCTCGTGGTGTATGCGTGAGCAGCCTTCATTACCCTCGACGTATAGGAGCCGCTCTCTGCAAAGCAAGCGTTATCCCGAAGCGCAGGCCACGGTGAGAGTGAGTGTGGCCCTGCTAAACCTTTGCGAGAACTATCCCCGTTGCAACGAGTGGAACTTCTATGCATTGGCTGGACTGAGTGAAGTGGCACGCGAGGACCTCTACCCCGCTCTGCGTCAGGCCATCGCCGGCAAGACGAGAAAGGAGCAGGTGGACGTGCTGCTGGACTTCGTGCAGACGGCCTTCGCATACAAGGCAGACGCGGAGCAGTTTGGCGCAGAGCGTCCACTGTTTGGCGACGAGACACTGTTTTATCCCTACAGCGACTGCGAGGACAGGGCCATTCTGTTCTCCATTTTGGTGCGCGATCTGGTGGGAACGGACGTGGTGTTGCTGGAATATGCCGACCACCTGGCCACCGCCGTCCGCCTGGGTGACGATGTCGTGGGCGACTATCTGGAGCTGGACGGCCATCGCTACGTGGTCTGCGACCCGACGTACGTGGGCAGCACGGTGGGCATGGCGATGCCGCAATACAAGGGAACGGAAACGGTGGTGATAAGGATAGGGGATTAGAGAAATGCGAAAATAGTTTTCGTTTTCGTATCTTTAATCCTGCTTTGCAGTCTATGAAGATAGGCTGCACCTCGGAAAAATGCAAATTTATTTGCTTTTTCGCTCGGTTTGCACTATCTTTGCAGTCGCAAACCTTGCTGCGGGTCACAGGCAGCTGCCGGATTGGGCTATGGTGTAATGGTAGCACAAGACATTTTGGTCGTCTTAGTTCTGGTTCGAAACCGGATAGCCCAACCAATGAGAGATTGACAATAGCCCGATTGTCAATCTCTCAGTTTTTCGTCTTTTTTCTTCGTTTCCGTAGCAACGAAGTTGCGTTTCGTTTTCGTCTCCCTCAGGGCTGGGGCAGGGAGTCGGGGGTGGAGTACAGGAAGTCGACGACCTGACGGCGCTGGCGGTCAAAGGCTCCCCACTTGCCCTTGAACATGACGGGAAGGAAGCCGCTGCGGAAGGGGGCCACGGCCTCGTACTTGCAGGAGAGGAACATGCGGCCGGTCTTGTCGATGGCTCCCCAGTAGTCTCCACCCCGCACGGCGACTACGCCCGACGTGAGGTCGCGAATGTCGTCGTACATGCAGGGGACCACCAGACGTCCGGTCTTGTCCATGAGGCCCCACTTGCCGTCGTTGAGAACCTTGGCCGAGTGTTCGGAGAGGACGACCACCGAGTCGGCACTGCAGGCGAAGACCAGTCGGCCGGTGTTGTCCACCACGCCCCACTTGCCGTCCAGCAGGGCGGGGGCGTAGCCTTCTGCCGAGGCGGCCAGGCTGTCGAACTTGCAGGGGAGGGTGTGGTAGCCCGTCTTGTCGATGTAGCCGTATTTGCCCTTCTGGCGGACGGGGGCTACTCCGTAGCGGAAGTCGCCGACACGCTCGTAACGGGAGGTGAGTATCACTTTCTTGTTCTTGAAACGCCGCAGGCCTATCAGCCCGTTCTGGGTGAAAAACTCTACGGAGTCCTTCGATGCCTTGTCGTCGGGCCGCGAGGCCGTCAGGGTGTGGACGACGAGGGAAAAGAGGAGGAAAAGGGCGGTTTTCTTCATTTCGCTGGTCTTGTTTGTGTGTGTTGTCGGTACAAAGATAGTGATTTTTCTCGAGGAAGAGGACTTTTTCGTTTTTTTGTTTTTGTAGCAACGAAGTTGCGTTTCGTTTTCGTTTATTTGTCTTCGTACGAAGTTTTTCGTATATTTGTACCCGAAATGGTTTAGCACTAACCGCTAAGCACTAACCACTAAACTAAAAAAAAGAACTATGGCAAATCTGTTTTCTCTGGAAGGTAAGAACGCCTGGATTACGGGCGCATCGTACGGCATCGGGTTCAACATCGCCAAGGCTTTCGTGGCCGCCGGGGCGAAGACCATCATCTTCAACGACATCAACGAGGCTGCCCTCGAGCGCGGACTGAACAACTACCGCGAGGCTGGCATCGAGAATGTGAAAGGCTACGTCTGCGACGTGACGGACGAGAAGGCCATCAAGGCTCTGGTGGAGACCATCCACAAGGAGGTGGGCCAGATAGACATCCTGGTGAACAACGCCGGCATCATCAAGCGCATTCCCATGCACGAGATGAAGCGCGAGGAGTTCCAGCAGGTCATCGACATCGACCTCGTGGCTCCCTACATCTGCTCGGCCGCCGTGCTGCCCGAGATGATGGAGCGCAGAGAGGGTAAGATTATCAACATCTGCTCGATGATGAGCGAACTGGGCCGCGAGACCGTAAGCGCATACGCCGCCGCCAAGGGCGGACTGAAGATGCTCACCCGCAACATCTGCTCGGAGTACGGAGAGTACAACATCCAGTGTAACGGCATCGGCCCGGGCTACATTGCCACACCGCAGACGGCTCCCCTGCGCGAGCGTCAGCCCGACGGCAGCCGCCATCCCTTCGACTCCTTCATCTGTGCCAAGACTCCTGCCGGACGCTGGCTCGACCCCAGCGAACTGGGCGGCCCCGCCGTGTTCCTGGCCAGTCATGCGTCGGACGCGGTGAACGGCCATGTGCTGTACGTCGACGGTGGCATTCTGGCCTACATCGGCAAGCAGCCCTGATTGATTCGAGATTAGAACAAAAAGGAAGAGGGAGCCTCATCAGAGACTCCCTCTCTTTGTATCGCCCAAACCATTATTACACCAAGTGACGGATGATGTCCTCGCGGTCGCCGGGCAGGAGGTCGATGACGGGAATCTCTATCATCGTGTAACAGCCGGGCTGCTGCCTCATGGAGGCGCGGGCCACGTTGACCAGCACCTGAGCCGTCAAGGCGGGGTTGTTTATCTTCATGTTGAACTCGAAGAGCTGATTGTGGGTTTGTCCGCTCACGCCTTTGCGCACAAGGTTCACGCCGTGACCTACGTCGTTCAGCGCGTCCACGCTGTCCACCTGGAAGACGTGGGTCTCGTCACTGGCAAAGTAGGGGTCGGCCTTGATGGCTGCCTCCACGGCCTTGAAGTCGGCTCCCTCCTCCAGTTCGACGTACACCATGCGGCGATGGATGCCCTGCCCGACGGGAATGGTCATCGACAAGGCATCGCGCACGCCCTCCTTGGAGCGGACGCAGACGCTGTGGCCCATCGAACGGCCCGGGCCGAAATTGGTGTAGCTGATGCCCTTGGGGGCCAGGCTCTCCATGAGCGTACGCACCACGCTGTCACTCCCGGGGTCCCATCCGGCTGAGATGATGCTGACGGCACCGCCCTGCCTGGCAGCCTCGCCGAGCGAGCGACGAAGGTCGGCTATCTGGGTGTGGATGTCGAAGGAATCCACCGTGTTGATGCCCTTGGCCAGCAAGGGTTTGGCATACTGCTCCACGCTGCGCGTGGGAGTGGCCAGGATGGCTACGTCCACGTGGCCCAGTTCCTGGATATCCTTCACCACGGCATAGTCCGCCAGTTCGGCGGGACGGTTCTCGGCACCGTTGCGGCGCACCACGCCCGCAATCTCCATGTCGGGAGCCTCTTGCAGGGCTTGCAGGGCATAACGGCCAATGTTGCCGTACCCCACGATTGCTACTTTGATTTTCTCCATAATACTTCTTTTTACCTTAAACTGTTAGTATTCCTATTCTTCCATCATGAACATGGGGTCCCAGGCTGGCAGGCGAACGGGCTTCTGCTCCAGGAGCTTCAGCACCTCAGGTGTGCAGTACTTCTTGTTTACCACCACGCGGAACATGTACTCACGGAACCACTCGTCGGTCATGATAAGGTGACCCTGGTAGCCGTAGCTGGCTCCCCAACTGTTCTCCACCTTCCATTTGGTGGGCTTCCCTTCGTCGTCCAGGTCCACAGCCATCAGCGTCATGGCGTGGCTGCTGCCCGAGTCGTAGGTCTGTATGCGCTGACGCTTGTTCATACCGAAGGTGGTGCCCAGCAGGCTCTCGTAGTCGTAGTTGTTCACGTCGAGCAGACCCGTCGAACGGTTCAGTTGCTTGCCCACGTCGCAGGAGAAGTACATCTGCGCGCTGTCCTTCAGCGAAGCAATGGCCAGGGGGGCCAGGTCGTCGATGTCGAGGTTCAGATAGAGCCAGTTGTGCCCGTCGTAGAGGTGGCGGTCCATGTCTATCTCGTACACCTTGTTATAAGGACGGCTGGGGTCGTTCATCAGCATGACGTAGTCGTTCTGCAAGTCGTCGTCCGTTCCGCACGCCTCACGGTAGAACTCCTGCGGCGTGTACTTCCGGGGCTGACTCTTGAACTTCCCGTTGCTTTCCTTGGGTGCCCAGGTGAATTCCTTCACGGGCTCGCCATAGGCCAGCGTGAGCAGCCGGTAGACAGCCTTCAGCTGTTCCACCTTGTAGGCCTCCAGCTCCTTCTGGCTGGCACCCTTCTCGCTCTTTTCCCTCAGGTTGATGGCTATCTCGCGCAACTTGCGCTTCAGGTGAGTATTGAACTCGCTGGTGTTGTTGGCCACATAGGTCTCCGGCATCACGTCCTTGGGCACCACGCCGTACTTCGTCACCAGGTCGGCCACGCCCGTATAAGTGCCTCCGTCGCTCAGCGGATTCTGCATAAGCCAGCGCACCTGAGGCGAGTCGATGTCCTGCTTGCGCGTGTCGATGATGGCCTGCAGGAAGAGGTTCGACTTCTCCAGCTGGTCGTAGAAGAAGAGGTAGACGTGGCTGAACATAAAGTCCTCCTTTCCCAGATTCTTCACGGCCTTGTGACGCAAGACGTTCAGCCCGGTGAACAACCAGCAACGTCCGCTGCTGGCCTGGTCGGTAATGCCGGAGTTCTTGGTCTCTACGCTGAAATAGGTCTCGCTGGCCTTCGGATTATTGGCGTTCAGGGCAATCTTATTGATACCACTGCCCGACTGAATGGCGTTGCGCAAGGCCTTTTCCGCTGGTCCGCCGGTCTGTCCGCTGAGGGTCTTCAGCACCTCGGGAGTGATGGACTCCTGGGCCTTCAAAGAACCGGCCTCAGAGAATAGACCACAGAGAATATAGAAAAGCAGGGTTGTCCGTTTCATACTTATAGCATTTGTTATAACCTTACTTAATGTACTCGGCCAGATCCGTCAGACGCATGTCCCCCTTGCGCAGGAAGGTGTCGTGCATGGCGAAAGCGGCGCTCAAGGCATGATGGGTGTGACCGCCACGGACCTCGGCATACTTCAGGTAGTCCTGCAGCATGGGACGATAGTCGGGATGAGCCACCTTGATGAGTTCCTGAGCCTTCTGCATGTCGCTCTTGTGACGCAGGTCGGCCACGCCGTACTCGGTGATGACGGCATCGATGAAATGGTTGGTGTGGTCGATGTGGCTGGCAAAGGGAACGATACTGGAAATGGCACCGCCCTTGGTGGTAGAACCACAGGTGAAGATGCTGAGGTAGGCATTGTTCGTAAAGTCAGCACTGCCGCCGATGCCGTTCATCATCTTCGTACCGCATATCTTGGTGCTATTGACGTGGCCATAGAGGTCGCACTCGATGGCGGTGTTCAGCGAACATACGCCAATGCGGGCGATGACCTCGGGGCAGTTGCTTATCTCAGAGGGACGCAACACCAGTTTGTCCTTAAAGAAGTCGATGTCATCGTAGATACCACGCAGACAATCGTTAGTAACCGTCAGCGAACAGGCACTGGCACTGAGCACACGGCCTTCGCGCATCAAGTGTACGGGAGCGTCCTGCAGTACCTCGGTATAGATGTTGAAGTTGGGCACTTCGGGGCACTCACCCAATGCGCCCAATACGGCATTGGCACCACTGCCCACACCGCTTTGCAGATTGAGGAACGTCTTCGGTATCAGTCCGCTACGCAGGTTAGCCAGCAGGAAGTCGGCCACGTTCTGACCTATCTGGGTGGTGATGGGATCGGGGTCCTTGAAAGCACGAGCCTCATCGGGTACGTCGCACTCCACCACACCAACAATGCGGTCGGCATCTACCTCAACGTAGGGCTTGCCGATACGGTCGCTGGCTTTCGTAATCATGATGGGGGTACGGAAGGGATGGTCCTCTATCTCATACACATCATGTATGCCCTTGCTCTTGGGACTGTGGAAAGCATTCAACTCAATGATGATGCCCTCGGTGGCCAGGCGGCAAACCGTGGGACTGATGCCACCGGCAGCAGTCAAGTAGATGTGAGCTTTGTTGCCAACCTTCTCTATGGCACAAGCCTCAATGATAGCCCAATTCACGGGACCCAGGTAACCCTGGCGTATCTGGGTGGCCATATTGGAGAGGTTGAGGTCGCTGTAGTTCAGTTCGTTGTTATTAACGTTCTTACGGAAGTCGGGGTTCGTGGTGTAAGGTGCACGGAAGTCGATGGCCTTGGCGTTGCTCAACGCTCCGTCACAGCTCTGGCCCGTAGAGGCACCCGTGAAGATACTAATCTTGAAAGGACGTCCGGCAGCATGTTCGGCCTCTGCCTTCTTAGCAATCTCTGCGGGTGTACACTTGGGAGCACCGGCAGGTGTGAAACCACTCAGACCTATCGTCTGACCATTTTGTACTAATGCGGCAGCCTCAGCAGCCATGATTTTATTAAATTCCATATTCCTTGATGATGTTTTATGATAGTTTTATCGCACAAAGGTAGTCAAAAAAAAGCATATTACGGGTATGGATATCAAAAAATGTTGTACCTTTGCAACGCATAGTGTGCGCGCATAAGAAAATTCCTCATGAAGAAACTCCTGATAGAGACTTACGGATGCCAGATGAACGTGGCCGACAGCGAGGTGGTGGCCTCGGTGATGCAGATGGCTGGATATGAGTCTTGCCAAAGCATAGAGGAGGCCGACGCGGTGTTCCTGAACACCTGCTCTGTCAGGGACAATGCCGAACAGAAGATTATCAGCCGACTGGAGTTCCTGCACTCCTTGCAGCGCAAGGGCCGGAAACTCATAATCGGTGTGCTGGGCTGCATGGCCGAGCGCGTAAAGGAGAAACTGATTGACCAATATCATGCCGACTTGGTCGTTGGGCCTGATGCCTACATGTCGTTGCCCGACCTGATTGCACAGGTGGAGACGGGGCACAAAGCCATCAACGTGGAGCTGTCGCTCACCGAGACATACCGCGACGTGGTGCCACAGCGCATCTGCGGCCCCCACATCAGCGGTTTCATCAGCATCATGCGAGGCTGTAACAACTTCTGCCACTACTGCATCGTGCCCTACACCCGTGGCCGGGAACGCAGCCGCGACGTGGAGAGCATACTGCGCGAAGCCCGCGACCTGGCCGACCGCGGATTCAAAGAACTCACCCTGCTCGGACAAAACGTGAACTCGTACATTTCACAGTTGGGCGAGTGTACATCCGAGGAGAAGCCGCAAACCGTCAGATTCCCCGACCTGCTGCGTCTGGTGGCCCGCACAGTGCCACAGATGCGCGTACGCTTCACCACCAGTCACCCCAAGGATATGAGCGACGACACCCTGCGCGTCATCGCCGAGGAGCCCAACGTATGCCGACACATCCATCTGCCCGTACAGAGCGGAAGCAACGAGGTGTTGAAACACATGAACCGCAAGTACACTCGCGAATGGTACCTGGACCGCGTGGCGGCCATCCGCCGCATAGTCCCCGACTGCGGACTCTCCACCGACATCTTTGCCGGCTATTGTGGCGAGACGGAGGAAGACCACCAACAGAGCCTCAGCCTCATGCGCGAATGTCAGTACGACAGCGCTTTCATGTTCAAGTACAGCGAACGGCCCGGCACCTACGCCAGCAAACATCTGCCCGACGACATACCGGAGGAGACCAAGATACGCCGGCTGAACGAGCTGATAGCCCTGCAAAACGAACTCTCGGCCGAGAGCAACCGTCGCTGCATAGGCAAGGAGTACGACATCCTGCTGGAAGGCGTGAGCAAACGCTCCCGCGAACAGTTGTTCGGACGGACGGAGCAGAACAAGGTGGTCATCATCGACCGCCAAGGTCACCACATCGGGGAGACCGTGCGCGTAAGAATCACCGAGAGCAGCAGTGCCACACTGAAAGGTGTTGTGGTGGTTAGGGGTTAGGGCATTAGAGGTTAGGGCTTAGAGCATTAGAGGTTAGGGCTTAGAGCATTAGAGGTTAGAGAGATAAAGAGAACAATATAAAATGCCGAAGAAAAGAAAGAAAATATCGTTCCAATGGCAGGCACTGACCAGCACCATCAGCACCACGTTTGTGCTCATCCTGCTGGGTCTGACCATCTCGTGCGGACTCACCGCCCATCGGCTCAGTGAGAGCGTGCGCCAGAGTCTGACCGTCACCGTCATCCTCAGCGACGAGGCCAACGACACTACGTCCAAGGCCCTGAAGAGACAGTTGGAGAAGTGTCAGTGGGTAAAGGAAGTGACCTACATCAGTCGCGAACAGGCCCTCAAAGAACAGACCGAGGCTATGGGCACCGACCCCACGGAGTTTCTCGGTGCCAACCCCTTCACTCCCTCGCTGGAGTTGCACCTGGGAGCCGAATACGCCTGCACCGACAGTCTGGTGTGGATAAGCAAACGCCTGAAGAGCAACCAACTGGTGGCCGATGTGGTGTACCAGAAGGACCTTATCGAACGCCTGAACAGCAATCTCCACAAGATTAGCTACGTGCTGTTGGGATTGGCCGTGCTGCTGATGCTCGTCACGCTGGTGCTCATCAACAACACCGTGCGCCTGAGCGTCTATTCGCGCCGTTTCATCATCCACACCATGAAACTCGTCGGAGCCAGCTGGGGCTTCATCCGTCGCCCCTTCATGATACGGTCCTTCTGGATAGGTCTCTCGGCTGGCATACTGGCCGACGCAGTACTGGCTGGCGGACTGCACATGCTGTGGAAATACGACCCCTCGGTGGCTCAATACCTGCCGCTGGAAAACGTGCTCTTCACGGCCATCGCCGTGCTGGTGTGCGGACTGCTGCTCACGTTGGTGTGCACGTTCATCAGTGTAGGGCGCTACTTGGGCATGAGAGAGGGAGACTTGTATGAGTAATTGATAATTATGAATTGTGAATTGATAATTGTGAATTGATAATTGAGATAATGAGAAACTTTGCATTCGACAAAACGAACTACATCCTCCTGGCCATTGGCATGGCCATCATCATCGTCGGTTTCATACTGATGTCGGGAAGCGGCAGTGACGAGGGCGTCTTCAACGAGGACATCTTCAGTGTCCGTCGCATCAAACTGGCTCCTGTGGTATGCTTCTTCGGCTTCATGTTCATGACGGTGGGCATCATGCATAAACCCAAAGACAAGAAGGAAGAATGAACGAGACACAAGCACTCATCCTGGGCCTCATCCAGGGCCTGACGGAGTATCTGCCCGTCTCCAGCAGCGGCCACCTGACCATTGCCTCCCACCTGTTTGGCATCGACGGTGAGCAGAACCTCACTTTCACAGTGGCCGTCCACGTGGCTACCGTGCTCTCCACGCTATGCATCCTCTGGAAAGAGATAGTCTGGATACTGAAGGGACTCTTCCGTTGGGACGGCCAACTGAACGCCGAGCAACGCTATGCCCTGGCCATCGTGGTCAGCATGATTCCCGTAGGCATCGTGGGCGTATTCTTCAAGGACTACGTCGAGGACATCTTCGGCTCCGGCCTGCTCATCGTGGGCTGCTGCCTGCTCTTTACCGCTGCCCTGCTCATCTTCAGCTACTACGCCCGTCCACGCCAGAAGGAGGACATCTCCCTTGCCGACGCTTTTGTCATCGGTCTGGCCCAAGCCGTCGCCGTGCTGCCGGGGTTGAGCCGTTCAGGCTCCACCATCGCCACCGGACTGCTGCTGGGCAACAAGAAGGAGCGTCTGGCCCAGTTCTCCTTCCTGATGGTCATCCCTCCCATCCTGGGCGAGGCCCTGCTCGACGTGCTGAAAGCCATGAAAGGCGGCACCGAGGCCGTCACTTCAGGAATCGGACTCACGCCCCTGCTGGTAGGTTTCCTGGCTGCCTTCCTCAGCGGATGCCTGGCCTGCAAGTGGATGATAGACATCGTCCGTCGGGGCAAACTCGTCTACTTCGGCATCTACTGTGCCGTGGTAGGTCTGCTGCTCGTCATCTTCTCTTGAGAACACAATAACATACGCAATACAATAATATAAATAAGGTGGACTTCCAAGCCGGTGAGATACTCTATTTCGACAAGCCCCTGCGGTGGACCAGCTTCAATCTGGTGGCCAAGGTGAGGTGGACGCTCTGTCACAAGCTGGGCATCCCCAAGTTGAAGGTGGGCCATGCCGGCACGCTCGATCCCCTGGCCACGGGTGTACTCATCGTATGCACAGGCCACGCCACCAAGCAGATAGACCAACTGCAAGCCGGCACCAAGGAGTACGTGGCCACCCTGCAACTGGGAGCCACCACCCCCTGCTTCGACCTCGAGAAACCCATCGACCACGTCTATCCCACCTCCCACATCACTCTTGAGCTCATCCGCGAGGTGCTGCCCCGCTTCAAGGGACGCATCGAGCAAGTGCCCCCAGCCTTCTCGGCCTGCAAGGTCGACGGCCACCGCGCCTACAAACTGGCACGCAAGGGCAAGAAGGTGGAGCTGAAGCCCAAGGTGCTGGTCATCGACGAGCTCGAGCTTCTCCGTTTCGATGCCGACAACATGCAGCTCACCCTGCGCATCGTCTGCTCCAAGGGCACCTACATCCGCGCCCTGGCCCGCGACATCGGTCAGGCACTGAACAGCGGAGCCCATCTCGTCAGCCTGCGCCGCACCCGCATCGGCGACGTGCGCGTAGAGCAATGCCAAACGATAGAAGAGTTCCTGGCAGACGACAAATGCTGACAGACAAATGTAAAATGGGAATGTAAAATATAAAATCGTCCAATATATGAAGCTTTCACAATTCAAATTCAAGCTCCCTGAAGAGCGCATCGCACAGTATCCCACCCCCTATCGCGACGACTGTCGCCTGCTCGTTGTTCACGCCAAGAGCGGAATCATCGAACACCGTGAACAGTTCGGCGACATCTTGGAGTATTTCGACAAGGACGACACCTTCGTCTTCAACGACACCAAGGTGTTCCCCGCCCGACTCTACGGCAACAAGGAGAAGACCGGTGCCAAGATAGAAGTCTTCCTCCTGCGCGAGCTCAACCCCGACCTCCGTCTGTGGGACGTGCTCGTAGCCCCCGCCCGCAAGATACGCATCGGCAACAAACTCTACTTCGGTGAGGACGACTCCATGGTGGCCGAGGTCATCGACAACACCACCAGCCGCGGACGCACCCTGCGCTTCCTCTACGACGGCCCCCACGAAGAGTTCAAGCAGACCCTCTACTCCCTGGGCGAGGCACCCCTGCCCAAGGAAATCATCAAACGTGATGCCGAACCCGAGGACCTGGAGAACTTCCAGTGCATCTTTGCCCAGAACGAGGGAGCCGTCACCGCCCCCACGGCCGGGCTCCACTTCTCACGCCAACTGATGAAGCGCATGGAGATACGCGACATTCGCTTCGCCTTTGTCACCATGCACTGCGGGCTGGGCAACTTCCGTGAGATAGACGTCGAGGACCTCACCAAGCACAAGACCGACAGCGAGGAGATGCACGTCACCCGTCAGGCCTGCGACATCATCAACCAGACCAAGGCCGAAGGCCACCGCATCTGTGCCGTGGGCACCACCGTGCAGCGCGTGCTGGAGACCGCCGTCAGTGCCGACGGCAAACTGAAGGAGTACGACGGATGGACCAACAAATTCATCTTCCCCCCCTACGAGTTCCATCTGGCCGATGCCATGGTGGCCAACCTCTACACCCCCTACTCCACCATGCTCATGCTCACCTGCGCCTACGGAGGCTACGACCGCATCATGAAAGCCTACAAGGAAGCCCTGCGCGACAACCGCTACCGCTTCGGCACCTACGGCGACGCCATGCTCATCCTCCAAGACTGAAAAAAGTCTTCGTTTTCGTAACAACGCGTTTCGTTTCAATGCTGCACCGCCTCTACCTCAGTCTCGGTTCCAACCTTGGCGACCGTCGTGCGCTCATCCTCCAGGCCCTCCGTCTGCTCGGTGAGCGCGTGGGAGAGGTCCGCCGCGTCTCCCCCCTCATCGAGACCCAGCCCTGGGGCTTCAGCTCCCCCCATCCTTTCCTCAACGCCTGCTGCCTCATCGTCACCCGCAAGTCGCCCCGCCGATGCCTCACCGAGACCCAGCGCATCGAACGCCTGCTCGGCCGCACCCGGAAGACCCCTCCCGGAGGACCCTACAGCGACCGCCCCATCGACATCGACATCCTCCTCT
>FLNY01001603.1_pt1 | contig 29976 bp, 24 predicted proteins | sample 1140381 | NCBI WGS metagenome assembly FLNY01 (sample SAMEA3878172, study PRJEB12797) | bioreactor metagenome | biome: Moose rumen | place: Sweden | collected 2011-10 | reverse complement strand
CTATGTTGCTGCACCACACTGCGCTACGCTTGTATGGTGTTATTAGCACTTCGTGCATTCAGCCTCTTCGAGGCTATTTTTAGAGGTTGCCATTAAGGAGTTCGAAGCCTCCTAGGAGACATAGGGTGTCTAAAGTTAACGTTATTGTAGTGGTAATATTGTAGAAAAGTTGTATTTTTGCAAAGTGTAAGGGTGGGGAATATAGTGTGGTGTTCAAAGTTTAAAGAGCTGGTATATAAAGATTAAAGAGAGAGGGCAGATGAAAATATTCAAGGTCATATTGTTGGTATTTAATGTTGTAGTTATTGCATTGATGCTGGGGTCCACTATGGCGGGCAAGGTGGATCCGGGCAAGTCGATATTTTTCTCTATTCTGGGATACGGTTATCTATACTTCCTGATTGCCGATGTTGTATTTTTGGTGTTGTGGTTGCTGGTGGGCAGCAAGTGGTTTCTTTTGTCGCTGGTGTCGATACTGCTGCGGTATGGTTTTCTTCCGCTCTACTTCCAGACGGGCGGTACAGAGTTGCTGACCGAAGGCGAGCGTGTGGAACGCGGAGCAGTCAAGATAATGACGTTCAATGTGCATCATTTCAAGGGAGAGGACTTTGTCGAGGGGGTGCAGGACACCAATATGATGCAGTTTCTTAGGATGATAGATAGAGAGACCCCCGATGTGCTTGCATTGCAGGAGTATGTTGGTTGCGGGGATACACTTCATCTTACTGAGCGCATAGTGGAGCGTGGATACAGATATCAGATATCGGGATATACGAGTGGTGCGATGACGGGCGAGGTGATATTTTCCAAGTTGCCCACATTGGGAGTAGTTCGTTTTGAGGAGCCGAGGAATTTCTATGCAGACCTGTTGTGGCGAGACGACACTTTGCGAGTGTACTGTCTTCATCTTGAGTCGTACGGTCTGGACGACAGCGACCAGAAGCAGCTTGACGATATCCGTCACGGGAATATGGATAGCAAGACAGGTCGCAGCACATACCACAAGTTTCGCGAGACTATTCATGCGCACGGCGAAGAGTGGCAGTTGATAGAGCAATTGCTTTCGCGGCGCACGACGCGCACCATTGTTGCGGGTGACTTCAACGACCCGCCGTCGTCGTATTTTTATCAGCAGAGTCGCACATTGCTGAAGGACAGCTACTGCGAAGCCGGACAGGGGTTCAGCACCACCTATCATGGTAATTTCACACGTCGCCGCAATGCCATCTTCCCATCGTTTCGGATTGACATGGTGTTGCATACTCCAGATATGGAGGCTATTGCCTACAAACGTATAAAATCGGATATTTCAGACCATTATCCTGTTGTAGTGACATTGGGTTCAAGGAAGAAGGAATAAGATAAATGAGGTTGGAGGAACGATATGAGAGGCTTATAGCCTATTTTGAGCAGGTGATGCCGGTGGCAGAGAGCGAGTTGCACTATAGCGACCCGTTCCAGTTGTTGGTGGCGGTGATTCTGTCGGCCCAGTGTACCGACAAGAGAGTGAATATGGTGACTCCGGCGCTTTTCGAGGCATATCCTGATGCCGGTACTATGGCTGCCGCGTCGGTGGACGATATATACACATACATCAAGTCGGTGTCATATCCAAACAGCAAGAGCCGTCATCTGAAAGGGATGTCCGAGAAGTTGGTGAGTGATTTTGGTGGTGTGGTGCCTGAGAGTGTGGAGTTGATGCAGACGTTGCCGGGAGTTGGACGCAAAACGGCCAACGTTGTTGCTGCGGTGATATGGGGGCGTCCTGTGATGCCAGTCGACACCCATGTGTTTCGTGTTTCCGAACGTATAGGATTGACAACCAATTCCAAGACGCCGTTACAGACAGAACTGACATTGGAGAAACATATACCGTCTGAAAAGATACCGCAGGCACATCATTGGCTGATATTGCATGGTCGCTATGTATGCACTGCCCGCAATCCCAAGTGTGGGCAATGCGGCATAAGAGATATCTGTAGGAAGTATCATACTAACCCTTAACTATTCCATTGACTTTAACCTTAGCATTGAGTGGATTATGATTTTTGCATCACCGTTGTTTCTTATAGGCCTTGTGGCGGTCGCGATACCGATTGTTGTGCACCTTTTTAATTTTCGTCGTTACAAGAAGGTGTATTTCAGCAACGTGGAGAAATTGGAACAGATGCAGACCGAGACGCGTCGTCAGTCCAATCTTCGTCAGTTGCTTATCCTTGTGACCAGGATACTGGCTGTAGTGTTTCTCGTCCTTGCCTTTGCGCAGCCCTACATTCCGTCACGGGAGGGTGTGGTGGTGACAGGCGGTACGGATGTCAGCATCTTTATAGACAATTCGTTCAGTATGGGTAGCAGCGACGGCAGCACTACGTTGATGGAGAAAGCGAAGAGCAAAGCCCGTGAGATTGTGGCAGCGTATGCCGGTTCCGACCGTTTCCAGCTGCTGACGTGTGATGCCGAAGGAGTTCAGTTTCATTGGTTAAGTAAGGACGACGTGTTGATAGCCATCGATGGAGTAGAGCCGTCGTCAGCGACAATGACCGTTGCGTCAGTGGCGCGTAGGCAGTCTGATTTTCTGCGTAGCGGCAGTGGAGAGAACAAACATGCGTATATCATCTCCGACTTCCAGCAGACGATTGCCGACATTGCGGAGTTTCCTGACGACAGTACGGTCAGCACGACCTTTGTTCCCCTTGAGTCGGTTGCGCAGAACAATGTTTTTATTGATTCCCTGTCGTTCGGAGCGCCTATGTTTTTCAAAGGTAGTAGTGTTACGGCCGAAGTGTGGCTAATGAACGAAGGAGAGGAGAACCTAGAGAAAGTACCTGTTAGTTTATACATAGGCGAGCGTGAGCGAGCCATTGCCGCGGTTGATCTTGCGGCCAATAGCCGGACGTCTGTCGAGATGCATTTCACTATTGATGAGATCGGAATATTGCAGGGACGTGTCGAGACCAACGACTATCCTGTGACCTTTGACGACAGCTACTACTTCAGTCTCAATATCCGCGAGCATGTGAGGATGCTGTCGGTGGAGGGTGGACAGGAGAACGAGTATTTGCGTCGTCTTTTTGGCGACGACCCGTCGGTTGACTACACATCTGTAAGTATCAAACAGATGGATTTCAGTAGGATAGAGGATAACGACATAGTTTTGCTTGACGGTTTGCAGTCGATAGGCACGGGGATGGCACAGGGTCTGCACACCTTTGTTGAAGGAGGGGGATCGTTAGTCATAGTGTTGGGTGAGAAGATAGACGAAGCCAGTTACAATGAGGCACTTGGCTTGTTTTCGGCTCCTCGTGTCGAGGGGTTGAACAGTTCGCGAGTTGCAGCGGGGGTTGTCCACACAGAGCATATCCTCTACCGGAATGTCTTTGCTGCATCCAGGATGCCGAGTCAGGATATGGAGATGCCGACGGTAGGTGGTTATTATCGTCTCACCGGATTGTCGACTTCGTTGCGTCAGCCTGTGATTACCCTTGTCAGCGGTGATGACTACATAGTCAGTACGCCGTGTGGTTTGGGGATGCTTTACATCGTTGCGGCTCCTCTCAGCGATGCCCATACCGATTTTGTCAAGCAGGCACTCTTTGTGCCGACTTTTTACAATATGGCACTATACAGTGTACGTCTCACTTCGCCTGCTGTGATGCTCGACAGGGAGGAGCCTGTGTTGTTGGGCAGTAGTTACGAACAGAACAGCGGTACTGTGAGGCTTGTCAGTGCGGGAGGTGGCGTCAGCCGTTTTGAACAAATTCCAGATATCAGGACTATGGGAGGCAAGAGTTTTCTGGTTCCTCATGGCGACATACGTGAGGCTGGCAACTATCTGTTGCAGAAAGAGGATAATCCAGTCGAAGGTTTGTCGTTCAATTATTCCCGTTCAGAATCTGTGATGCAGTTTGTCAGTCGTTCAGAATTGACGCGGTTGCTCAGCGATTACAACCTGCGTCAATGCAGTGTGATTCGCAATGTCGACAAGCCGCTTGACAGCTATTTGCGTCAGCGCATGGAGGGTCATCGTCTATGGCACTGGTGTGTGATGGTTTGCCTCCTGATGCTGCTGATAGAGACGATACTTCTGAGGTGGAAGGACCGTAGTCAAAGTTAAAGTTATGTTAAAGTTATAATCATGTTATTAGAAGCCAGACATATAGAGAAGAATTTTGGTAGTTATCGTGCTCTTGACGATGTCAGCATAGCGGTACGAGAGGGTAGTGTGTTCGGGTTGCTAGGTCCCAACGGAGCTGGCAAGACGACGCTGATACGCTTGATAAACCGAATCAGTATGCCCGACAAGGGCGAGATACTGCTTGACGGCAAAGTTATGAGCGATGCAGATGTTGCGCAGATAGGCTATCTGCCAGAAGAGCGGGGTTTGTATAAGAAGATGCGTGTTGGCGAGCAGGCTGTTTATCTGGCGCAGCTCAAAGGACTGTCGCGCGGTGAGGCAGAGCGTCGTCTCAAGCAATGGTTTGACAAGTTTGACATAGGGGCATGGTGGAACCGTACCGTTGAAGAGCTTTCGAAGGGCATGCAGCAGAAAGTGCAGTTCATTGTCACCATACTCCACAGTCCCCGGCTGCTGATTTTCGATGAGCCGTTTAGCGGTTTCGATCCAGTCAATGCCACATTGCTGAAAAACGAAATATTGGCATTGCGCGAGCAGGGATCCACGGTAATCTTCTCGACCCACAATATGTCGTCGGTTGAAGAGATGTGTGATGATATCTCGTTGATAGACAAGTCTCGAGTGGTACTCAGCGGCAGAGTTGACGAGATACGCCGTTCGTTCAGTCGCGGTGAGTTTGAGGCGGTGGTCGACGACGGCGAAGTAGTCCGGCTGTCGGCGTCAGAGGGTAAGGCATCCAATGAGTTGTTGTCCGAGCTGATGATGCAACACAGAATAGTATCGTTTAGAGAAATCCTGCCTTCGATGAACGACATCTTCATCCGGACAGTAGTCACAGAGCGAGGTTAAAAAAAGTCAAAGTTAGCGTCAATATTAAGGTTAACGTTAAAGTCAAGGTTGAAAAATGAATAAAATCCTTCTTGTAATCCGTCGCGAATATCTGACGAGAGTGCGCAAAAAATCATTCTGGATTCTTACCATTCTCGTACCGATACTGATGGCGGCACTCTATGCTATTCCTATCTATCTGGCTATGAAGCCAATGGAGAAGTCTGTCGTGCTTGTTGCCGACGAGTCGGGTGTGTTTGGCGGGTTCGATATAGGCGATACTCTTCAGAGCGACTGCCACTTAGTCTCTTCGTCAGACATTGCTTATCGTTATGTTGCCACCCTAGACTATGCTTTGAGACAGATGGAGAGCGATGACGATATCGATGCAATCCTCTATGTCCGCAATCGTGCGTCGGAGGCGATACCCACCGATGCCTGCCTCTATTACAAGAGTGAGCTTCCGTCGCAGAATGTGCGTTACGATGTAGACCGTCAGCTGCAGCGCATTCTCCGCAACCGTTTGTTGCAGGCTCACGGCATCAGCGATGACGACTATGCGTTGATTAGCAACACTAAGATAAATCTTCGTACCGAGGACTTGGAGACTGGTCGCGAGGCGTTTTTGGATGTCAAGAGTGGTTTGGGTCTGATATTGGCACTGCTCATCTATGTTGTAGTATTCATGTTCGGGTCGCAGGTGATGCGTGGTGTCGTCGAGGAAAAGTCGAACCGCATTATCGAAGTGATAGTCTGTTCTGTGAAGCCGTTTCAGCTGATGATGGGCAAAGTTGTCGGCATTGCGTTAGTTGGACTCACACAGTTCCTGTTGTGGATCATGCTTACTGGAGTAGCCCTTGTCGGGATACAGGCATTTAACGGTCCACTCTTCCATCAGGCAGCCCAGAAGCATGAAGTGACCGAGTTGGCAACCAAGGGTCCCGAGGCAGTGGTGCAGATGGAGCAGAGTGTTGAGTATGCTGATGTGCCGCAGATTGTCGAAGGCATTGCTTCTATCGATTTCGGAGTTATCGTCGGGACCTTCCTGTTCTACTTCATCTTTGGTTACTTGCTATATGCCACCCTTTTTGCAGCGGCTGGAGCTCTCTGCGACACTGATACCGACACCCAACTCTTCTCGTTGCCGTTGACGGTGCCGTTGCTGCTCACCTTGTTGCTTATGCCCGCCATGATTAATTCGCCGTCGGGTACGCTGAGTCAGATACTCTCGCTCATACCTTTCACCTCGCCAGTGGCCATGATGTTGCGCATCCCCTTTGGAGTCCCCTTGAGCCAACTCTACTGGTCGATGACGCTGCTTGTTGTCACCTTTCCTTTTGCTACATGGTTTGCTGCTCGAATCTATCGCAGGTCGATACTAAGGTATAATGTGAGGATAAAGTTAAAAGTTTAAGGAGTTCGGAACATCTTACGAGGCACAAGGTTCAATGATTTTTCCTGTTACCGGTCATTCTTTTTTATTTTATCGTGTATATTGCTGGTTTCCAATGTTTATAGTGGAGATAGTGCAAAAAATGGAAAAATAAATTTTACGGGTTTGTAAAAAGTTTGTAATTTTACGCCCAGTAAAAAATGAAAGAAAAACGTTGGATAATAAGGAAAGATTATGAAATAGAGGTTGTTGAGAAACTTGCGGAAAATTTAGGTGTTGACAAAATTATTGCCAAGCTGCTCGTAGAACGAGGTGTTACAACATTTGAAGAAGCCAAACGCTTCTTCCGACCCAGTTTAGACCAACTTCACGATCCATTTCTGATGAAAGATATGGATCGTGCGATTATGCGCATCAACGAGGCTATTCGAAACAAAGAGCGAATGATGATATACGGAGACTACGATGTTGACGGGACATCTGCCGTCGCTTTGGTCTACTCTTATTTTCACACGCTACACTTCAATCTCGACTTCTATATTCCCGATCGCGATACCGAAGGTTATGGAATATCCTTCCAAGGTATAGACTACGCCAAACGTACAGGCGTAAAGCTGATTATAGCTCTTGACTGCGGCATCAAGGCCGTTGAGCAAGCTGCATACGCAAAACAATTCGGCATTGACCTAATTGTGGGCGACCACCATCTGCCTGGGGAGGAACTGCCCGACTGTTGCGCTATTCTCGACCCTAAGCGCAGCGACTGTCCCTATCCCTACAAGGAATTGTCCGGATGTGGCATAGGTTTCAAGATTGTTGAGGCTTACATGGAGCAGAAGATAGGCGTACGACTGTGTGATTCGGCCTCGCAGCTTACACCCTACCAGCAGAAGAATATGGAGATGCTGAAACTCAAACTGCTACGCTACCTCGATTTGGTGGCGGTCTCCATCGCTTCCGATATTGTTCCTATGACAGGTGAGAACCGAGTCCTTGCTTCATTCGGACTCAAGGTAATCAACACCTGTCCCCGTCCGGGACTGGAAGCCATCCTGACTTATGGTCACATTGAACCACGCACAAAAGAAGACCGTACAGAGAATCCAGACAAGGAATCGTACTTTGTCAAAGATCTCAATATCAGCGACCTCGTATTTCTTGTAGGACCACGTATCAATGCTGCTGGGCGCATACACAGTGCATTCGACTCCGTCAGGTTGCTGCTTGCAGAGAATATGGAGTTGGCCACCAAGCTGGCCGAGGAAATCAATGCCTACAATATGGAACGCAAAGACCTTGACACCCAAGCTACTGAAGATGCCAAGCAGCGCATAGACAGTCTACCCAATCTGGCCGACCTGCACTCTATAGTGCTGGTTGGCGAGAACTGGCATCGTGGTGTTGTGGGCATTGTTGCGTCGCGGTTGGTGGAGGCCTATTACCGTCCTGCTATAGTATTCACCCGTTCCACTGACGACCTCTATGTTGGTTCGGCTCGCAGTATCAAGGAATTCGATGTCCACGCCGCGTTAGAGGAGTGCAGTGACCTGTTAGAGCATTTCGGTGGTCACAAGAGTGCTGCAGGAGTGTCGTTGCGGCCAGAGAATTTCGAACGATTCGTAGAACGTTTCGAGGAGGTTGTGGCACGCTCATTGCCGTCCGAGGCTACGGTTCCCGAAATCGAGATAGATTCCGAAATTCGTTTTTCTGACATCACACCTAAGTTCCTGCGTATCCTGAAACAGTTTTCGCCTTTTGGTCCCGACAACGTCGTCCCCGTATTCTGTACGCGTCATTTGGAGAGTTATCCGTTGCAGCCGCCGCGAGTGGTTGGGAGCAACCATCTAAAGTTTTCCGTTGTTTCGTCAGACAGTCCTCATGCCTATCCAGCCATAGGGTTCCAATTGGGCCATTACTACGGTCGCGTGAGCCGTCAGGAGACTTTCGACATTTGCTACCAGCTTGAAGAAAACTACTGGCGTGGAAAGACAGAAATTCAACTCAATGTCAAGGATATCAGGTTTTAGGTAGTGAAACGGCCAGTAATCCCATTGTGCTGCAGGGGCCGAGAACAAACCCAACAATGGGTCGTGGCAATGTGTGAATGTCACAAGCAACCGTAGCGACAACCAGTTCGAATATGTCCAGTTTATGCGTGGAGGAAGCCTCACCGGTGACGGTGACGGATTCTATGGTGGACAGGAGTATGAGGATGGCGACGTGCTTGACGACCTGCCGTAGTATCAATTTTAGTTACCACTTTACAACGGGCGGCACAATAATGTCGCCCGTTGTGCGTTGTAAAGGGTGAACGTTAACCTTAACTTTAAGTTTTAGGATATGGCAGACGACAAAAAGATTATTTTCTCAATGGTGGGGGTTGGAAAGCTCATCCCGCCTAGCCGCCAAATATTAAAGGACATTTATCTGAGTTTCTTCTATGGCGCCAAGATTGGCATCATAGGTCTGAACGGCAGCGGCAAGTCGTCGTTGCTGAAAATCATAGCGGGAGTCGACAAGGACTACCAGGGTGAGGTGGTCTTCGCGCCAGGTTACTCGGTGGGCTACCTGGAACAGGAGCCTAAGCTTGACGACACCAAGACCGTCAAGGAAGTGGTGCAGGAGGCTGTGCAGGAGGTTGTAGACTGGCTGAAGGAATACGAGGAGGTGAACAACGCCTTTGCGGAGCCGGATGCCGACTTCGATAAACTGTGTGAACGTCAGGGCGAGCTAACGGAGCTGCTGGAACAGCACGATGCCTGGAATCTTGACAGTCGTTTGGAACGAGCGATGGATGCACTGCGCTGTCCTGACGAGGACCAGCTGGTGAAGAACCTGAGCGGTGGAGAACGCCGCAGGGTGGCACTCTGTCGACTACTGTTGCAGGAACCTGACATCCTGCTACTTGACGAGCCGACCAACCACTTGGATGCGGAGAGTATAGAGTGGTTAGAACACCACCTACAGCAGTACAAAGGTACGGTGATAGCTGTGACCCACGACCGTTACTTCCTCGACAATGTGGCGGGATGGATTCTGGAGTTGGACCGCGGTGAGGGTATTCCATGGCAGGGTAACTATAGCTCGTGGCTCGAACAAAAGACCCAGCGTCTGGCCATGGAGGAGAAACAGGAGAGCAAGCGCCGCAAGACTCTGCAGCGCGAGCTGGAATGGGTGCGCATGGCGCCCAAGGCACGCCACGCCAAGGGCAAGGCGCGTCTGGCGGCCTACGACCGAATGATGAACGAGGATGTCAAAGAGAAAGAGCAAAACCTGGAGATATACATTCCCAATGGTCCGAGACTGGGCAACAAAGTACTTGAAGTCGAAGGAGTCAGCAAGGCTTACGGCGACAAGTTGCTGTATGAGAATCTGACATTCTCGCTGCCACCAGCCGGCATAGTGGGCGTTATCGGTCCAAACGGGTGTGGCAAGACGACGCTGTTCCGTCTCATCATGGGTCTCGAAAAGCCCGACACAGGCTCTTTTACCGTAGGCGAAACGGTCAAGATAGGCTATGTGGATCAGCAGCATGTGCGGATTGACCCTGAGAAGTCGGTATGGGAGGTGGTCAGCGAGGGTAATGAGCAGATACAGATGGGAGGCCGCTTAGTGAACAGTCGTGCCTACATCAGTCGCTTCAACTTCAGCGGCAACGACCAGAGCAAGAAGGCAGGTGTGCTAAGCGGCGGTGAGCGTAACCGTCTGCATCTTGCTCTGACTCTGAAGAGTGAAGCCAATGTGCTGCTGCTTGACGAGCCCACCAACGACATCGATGTCAACACGATGCGTGCATTGGAAGAAGGCTTGGAGAATTTCGCCGGTTGCGCCGTGGTCATCAGTCACGACCGTTGGTTCCTCGACCGCATCTGCACACATATCCTCGCCTTCGAGGGCGACTCGCAGGTTTACTTCTTCGAGGGCAGTTACTCGGAATATGAAGAGAACCGCAAGAAACGTCTCGGCGATGACAGTCCGCACAGATTCCACTATAAGAGGTTGCTGTAAACTGTTTTAAGCCTTAACCTTAGCGTTGACCTTGATTAAATGAAAAGACACTTATTACTACTGATGATTCTCCCGTTGGCTGTGAGTGCGCAGCACACCCGTTCTGCATTGACGCAGCCCGATTATGACGACTATAACTTGCGAGGGTGGCCGTGTAAGATAAAGGTGATGCAGACGTATGCTGACGGCAATGACATCAATTTCGAGGAGACCTATATTTTCGACTCGGTAGGCAGAGTGACGGAGTACGTGAAGCGTGGTTACGGAGGTGAGCGAGTAGTGCGTTATCCTCTAACGGTGGAGCAGCTTTCGCAGAACCGTCGCTATAGTTTCGATTTTGACGGCGATCTGTTAGAGTTGCGTCGTTATAACGACAGAGGAATTCTGTACAGTTCAGAGCATTACATATATGGCGAGGGTGGCAACCTAATACAGAAGGTAGAGTATGCGTACAGCAGCGACAGCGGTGTGGTAACGAAGCGTACTGTATCGGCATACGACAAGCATGAGCGGTTGAAAACGGTGGAGCAGTATTCTGCTGACGAGTTGCTATTGTGGCGCGAGAAACGCAGATATGACCGTCGCGGGAACCTTGTTGTCCGCAGGCAGACTTTCTATCACGAAGATGAGACCGATACCAGTATGGAGCGTCGAAAATACAGCTATGACCGTCGCGGGAATTGGGTGAGATGCGACTATTCGCTGAACGGCAGACCAGTTTATTCCATCCTGCGGGCTATTGATTATTACGGCGACTGACCCCACAATCCCGTTCCAGCGACTGTAACATGTTGCAAATGATGCGACTTGATTCAGTTGTTGAAAACTAATGGAACGATGAGGGTTGAGAAATGGTATTTTTGTTGTAATTTTACATCCTCAAAATAATACCAATCTTTGTCATAGTATGCCTTATTTCACCCATTTACATGTCCATTCACACTATTCAATATTGGATGGAATGTCGAAAGTGCCCGACCTTATCAAGAAATGCAAAAAAAACGGGATGTATGCAATGGCCCTTACTGACCATGGCAACATGTTCGGTATCAAGGAATTTGTAGATACTGTGAATAAAGAGAACGGCAAGATAAAAGATAAGATCAAGGAATACCAGACCGTTTTGGGTAACGACGGGGCAGCGGCGGAGGATAAACAAGAGGCCGAGTACCAGATAGAGCAGCTGAAAGGGCAGTTTTTCAAGCCGATAATAGGTATCGAGGCCTATTGTGCACACCGTACGCTGTATGACAAAGATGCGACAGTGAGAGAAGTAGATGCAGAGACGGGGCGTGACCGCATAGCCGACCGTAGTGGATGGCATCTGATACTGCTGGCCAAGAACAAGCAAGGTTATCGCAATCTGTGCAAGCTCACTTCGATTTCGTACACCGAGGGGTTCTTCTATCATCCGCGTATCGACCACAACCTCCTAGAGCAGTATCATGAAGGCTTGATATGCTGTTCGGCCTGCATAGGTGGCGAAATACCGCAGAAGATACTGAAGGGAGATGCCAAAGATGCGGAGGCGTCGGTGCAATGGTTCAAGAATCTGTTTGGAGAGGACTATTACCTTGAATTGCAGCGTCATAAGACAGACAAGCCCAATGCCGCATACGACACCTATCCCAAGCAACACAGGGTGAATGAGACCTTGATACGCTTTGCGAGACAGTACGATATCAAGCTGATAGCCACCAATGATGTGCATTTTGTGGAGGAGGAACACGGCGAGGCACATGACCGTCTGATATGTCTTAGTACGGGAAAAGATTTTGACGATCCGTCGCGTCTGCACTACACAAAGCAGGAGTGGCTGAAGACGCCCGACGAGATGGCGGCCATCTTCAGTGATCTGCCCGAGGCGTTGGAGAACACGCGCGAGGTTGCCGACAAGGTGGAGATGTATAGTATCGATAGTGACCCCATCATGCCGGTGTTCAGCATTCCTGCCGATTTCGGAGACGAGGAGGAGTATCGCAGTCGCATCAGTGAAGAAGAGCTTTTCGAGGAGTTCACGCGCAACGAGAAGGGCGAGGAAGTACTGAGCCGTAAGGCTGCGGAGGATAAGATAAGGAAACTAGGAGGTTACAACAAGTTGTACCGCATAAAGTTCGAAGCTGACTATTTGGCCAAATTGGTTTGGGAAGGTGCCGCGAAGAGGTATCTGAGCAAAGAAGAGTTGTTGTCCGCAGACGGCAAGATGCCGGTAGAGAAGATTAAGGTAGCACTCAGTGAGGAAATAGTGGAGCGCATCACGTTCGAGTTGCACACTATCAAGACGATGGGATTTCCGGGCTATTTCCTAATAGTGGCCGACTACATACGCGGAGCCCGCGAGGAACTTGGAGTGAGTGTTGGTCCCGGACGAGGGTCGGCAGCTGGAAGTGTTGTGGCCTATTGCCTGTGGATTACTGATATTGACCCGTTGAAGTATGACTTGCTGTTCGAGCGTTTTCTGAATCCCGACCGTATTTCGCTGCCCGATATTGATGTTGACTTCGACGATGTTGGTCGCGGAAAGGTATTGGAGTGGATTACAGAGAAATACGGTAAAGAGAAGGTGGCACACATCATCACCTATGGCACAATGGCGAGCAAGATGGCCATTACCGATGTCGCGCGAGTGCAGAAAATCCCGCTCGACGTTGTTAACCAAATAAAAAGCTATATCCCCGACCGCGGTTTTCCGGACAATATAAAGGACGAAAACAAGAAATCGCCCAAGGTGAACCTAAAGAATTGCTACAAATATGTGCCTGAGTTGCGGAAGATTATGGAGGGAAACGATGAGACACTGAAGCAAGTACTGACCTATGCTGAGGAGCTGGAGGATACCAACCGCCAGACCGGAATCCACGCTTGCGGAGTAATCATCGGTGCAGACGACCTTACCAATTTTGCACCGATGTGCACCATCAGAGATAAGGAGACCGAAGAGGATGTGCTTGTGACCCAGTATGACGGCCATGTGATTGAGAATGTGGGTCTGATAAAGATGGACTTTCTTGGTTTGAAAAACCTCACCATCATCAAGGATGCGTTGAGGACCATCAAAAAACGTCACGGTGTGGAGATAGACATCGACCACATCCCCATCAATGACGAGGCTACCTATCAGCTCTTCTGCGACGGTAACACGGTGGGTACGTTCCAGTTCGAATCGGCAGGAATGCAGAAATACCTGCGTGAGTTGAAGCCCCATGTCTTCGAGGACTTGATAGCAATGAATGCACTGTATCGTCCGGGACCTATGGACTATATACCCGATTTCATCGACCGCAAGTTGGGCCGCAAGCCAGTGGAGTACGACATCCCCTGCATGGAGAAGTACCTAAAAGACACTTATGGTATCACCGTCTACCAGGAGCAGGTGATGCTTTTGTCGCGTCAGTTGGCGGGATTCACGCGCGGTCAGAGCGACACATTGCGCAAAGCGATGGGCAAGAAACAGATAGACAAGATGAACGAGTTGGAGGTGCTCTTCTACGAAGGTGGTGAGAAGAACGGCCACCCCAAGGAGAAACTTAAAAAGATTTGGGAGGACTGGAAGAAGTTTGCCAGCTACGCCTTCAACAAGTCGCACGCCACCTGCTATTCGTGGATTGCGTATCAGACAGCTTACCTGAAAGCCAACTATCCGGCCGAATACATGGCGGCGGTGCTGACATCGTCACTGAGCGATATCAAGCGTGTGACCGAGCTTATGGAGGACTGTCGACGCAACAGGATAGAAATTTTGGCACCCAGCGTGAACGAGTCGGACATCGACTTTTCAGTTAACGAAAAAGGTCAGATACGTTTCGGACTGAGTGCCATCAAGGGAATGGGTGAAGCGGCGGCCAACGTGATTATTAGCGAACGTGAGAAGAACGGTCCCTACAAGGATATCTTCGACCTTCTTGAGCGGATAGACATGAAGGCGGTAAACCGTAAGAACCTTGAGGTACTTGTGAAATCAGGCGCTTTCGACCAGTTGGAGGGGATGCACCGGGCTCAATACATGCACAAAGACGTCCCCGGCGATAATGTGCCTACCTATCTTGAAAAACTGGTGCGATGGGCTGTGCGCAAGAAGGAGGCTGAAAGTGCGGCGCAGATGTCCATTTTCGACATGTCTGATGAGATGAAGGGAGAGGACCACCCCCCCATCCCAGAGTGCGAGCCTTGGACCAGTGTGGAACAGAGCAACAACGAAAAAGAGGTTATCGGCTTCTATATCAGTAGTCATCCACTGGATGAGTACAAGTACGAGATAAAGAACTTCGTGAATATCGATGTGACGCAGCTAAATGACCTGCAGTCGTTGCTGGTTCGCAGGGAGGTGAAGTTCGGAGGATATGTGGCAGCGGCCAAGTTCGCTATATCTCAGAAGTCGGGCAAACCCTACAGCAGCATGCTGATAGAGGACTATGTCGGCAGTTATGAATTGAGACTGTTTGGTGACGACAGTGTGCGGTTCAAGAATTTTTGCGAGAAGGGACTCTTCATATTTGTTCAGGGTGATGTGACGGAGCGTATCTATAAGAACAGAGAGGGCGAGATGGAAAACCGCGGTCCGCGTCTCCGAGTCCATAAGATGATGTTGCTCAGCGATGTTCTCGACAATTATGCGAGTTCGATAGGATTCCATATCAATATCAACGAATTGAACGACGCTTTCTGCGAACGCATACAGAAATTGGCCAAGCAGAACAAGGGAAAGATTCCGCTCAGCGTGCACGTCGACGACCCCGAACACTCGATGTCGCTTTTTATGCGGTCGCCTTCTTTGCTCGTGGAGCCCCGCAATTTTCTCTCGTTGCTCGAAAAAATTCCGGAAGTAAGCATAATAACTATAAACGGACGATGAAAGAGATAAAGCTTAGGACGGAGACTACGACCGAGGTACCGGGATTCAGCATCGGTTTTAACGATGAGGTGATGCTTATCGGTTCCTGTTTCACAGAGAATATGGGTACTGTGATGCAGGAACTCGGTTTTCGGGTGATGGTCAACCCGTTCGGCATCCTGTACAATCCTCTCTCAATAGCGACGGCATTGTCGATGTGTCTGGACTGCCGGCCGGTGGGGGAGGAGATGCTGGTGCGAAACGAGGAACGATGGCATTCGTGGCTGCATCACGGCTCGTTTTCGCGAGTAGATAGGCAGGTGTGTCTGGATGCCTGCAACGACGCCATACGGGAAGGCTATGAGTTCTTGCAGCGCTGCAACAGACTGATAGTCACATTCGGGTCGGCTTGGCATTACCGGCTTTTGAACGACGGCAGCCCGTTCGTGGTGGCTAATTGTCACAAGGTCGCTGCCGGTCGTTTCGAGAAACGTCTTGCAACGGTGCAAGAGATAGTGGATGTATGGGTGCCGTTGATGAAAAGGCTTGAAGAAAAGGACATCAAGGTAGTGTTCACCGTAAGTCCCGTACGGCACAGTGCTTATGGTAGCCACGGTAACCAGTTGGGGAAAGCGGTGTTGCTGCTGTCGATAGAGCAGCTATTGGAAATGTTTGAGCGGTGTCGTTATTTTCCGTCGTACGAGATTGTCGTCGACGAGTTGCGCGACTACCGTTACTATACTGACGACATGAACCATCCGTCGCCGCTGGCCGAACGGATTGTCTGGCAGCGCTTTCAGGAGACTTACATGACGGCGGAGACAATCGTGTGCTGCGATGAGGCAGAAAAAGCGAACAAAAGAGCCCGTCATAGGAAATTAGCAAAATGACGAAATAATAATCCAATGAAAAACATAGCATTAGTAATGGGCGGTTTTTCTGGCGAACACCAGATATCCATCAATAGTGGAAATCAGGTATATGAATCGCTGGATAAGAATAAATATAATGTATATAAGATTGTAGTCGGCAGCCTTGTAGACGGCCGTATCGACCGCCAGCGCTGGTACTGGCTTACCGACAGAGGCGAGCAGAAACCTGTGAATCGAGCAGACTTCACGGTGGTCGACGGAGGAAAGAAAATCCATTTTGACTTAGCTTTCATCATCATACATGGCAACCCTGGCGAGAACGGTGTGATGCAAGGCTACTTCGACCTGCTTGGAATAAAGTATACAACCTGCGGTTTTTACACGTCGGCACTGACCTTCAATAAGGGCTATTGCAACGCTGTAGTCCGCAATTTCCACATCGTGAAGGTGGCGAAGTCGCGTGTCTATTTCCGCGGACAGTCAGTCGACGTGAAGGATATCCGGAGCAGGCTAGGCTATCCCGTATTTGTGAAACCTGCGTCAGGCGGCAGCAGTGTTGCCACTACCAAAGTGAAACGCGAAGAGGATCTTTTGTCGGCAATAGAGGAGGCTTTTACCGAAGACGATGCCGTAATGGTTGAGGAATTCGTGAAGGGACGCGAATTCGATTGCGGAGTGCTCAAGGCTGGAGGCAAGAAATATCTCTTTCCTATAACGGAGATTATTCCGCTGGGCGGTCATGAATTCTTCGACTATGCCGCCAAATACGACGGCTTCTCCAACGAGGTGACACCTGCCGACGTGGATGCCGTCGTGGCCGAAGAGATACAGAAGGTCTCGTCGAAGCTTTACGACCTGTTAGACTGCCGTGGTGTGGTGCGTTTCGACTATATATACAATGAAGAACGTAATCGGTTATACTTCCTAGAAGTCAATACTATACCTGGACAGAGTGCAGAGAGTATAGTCCCCAAGCAAGCACGCGCAATGGGCATTTCTACGAACAAATTATATGAGATGATAATAGAAGAAGGTCTGAATAACCTTTAAATTTTAATTTATGAATAACGAAATACTGAAAAACTTGCGCGAACGGCGCAGTGTCCGAACATTCAAGGCGAATCAAATCACCGATGATGAACTCACTGCAGTCCTCGAAGCCGGCACTTACGCACCGACAGGTATGAACCGTCAGGATCCATGGATTGTGGCAGTACAGAACCCGGCGATAATCAAGAAGTTGGTTGGATTGAACGCACAATTCACAGAGCAGGAAGGAAATCCTTACTATGATGCACCTACCATCGTACTGGTCTTCGCATCGCAACCAGAGGTGTGGCCCAACGGTGTGGCCGACGGTTCTCTCGTGTTGGGCAATATGATGAATGCCGCACATGCTATTGGACTGGGTTCCTGTTGGATAAATCGCGAGAAGGAGATGTTTGACACTGACGAGGGAAAGGCACTGATGAAACAGTTCGGACTTCCCGATGGATTGATAGGTGTTGGAGCGTTGTCATTAGGCTATCCTGCAAAGCCGCTCTCTCCGGCTCGTCCACGAAAAGAGAACTATTACCGTATCGTTCGATGAACAGGCCACTTGTTGATGCAGCAACGGCCGAGAAACTCAGGTGTTATGCAGAACGGTATGAGACGGAGGCTTTTCTCGATGGCGATCCCTCGTGGTGGATGCACCAGGTGACAGGCGACAGTAACCGAGAAGCAACAGCATTTGTGGCATCCTGTCTGAGTTACGGCAGCCGCATCCAATTTATGCCAAAGATTGGGCAGCTGCTGGAATGGGCGTCGGGCGATATGGAGGGGTGGATACGTAGCGGTGCATTCGAGCAGCGGTTGCAGAGCGGTGACAGCCACTGCTATTATAGACTCTACTCATGCGAGTTGATGCATGATTTTTTGGAGGCTTACCGTCAGTTGCTTGCAACACATGGCTCGCTGGGTGCGTATGTCAAACAGAACGCCTGCGACGGTTTTGGAGCGGTGGAGGCTGTTTGCCGTTATTTCGCCCACTGCGGTATCAGTGTCGTCGTGCCGAAGGACACCTCCTCCGCCTGCAAGCGAGTCTGCATGTTCTTGCGGTGGATGGTGCGAGACGGTTCGCCTGTTGATATCGGCTTGTGGTCAGATTTTATCGACCGTCGTTCGCTGATTATGCCGTTGGACACCCATGTGCTGAGCGAGGCGGAGCGGTTAGGACTGCTAAGCGGCAGAGTTGCGTCGATGAGTGCCGCCCGACGCCTCACCGAGACTCTTGCGACAGTGTTTCCAGACGACCCGCTAAAAGGCGATTTCGCCCTGTTCGGCTTTGGGATTTCAGAGAGTAGATAGTTTTTTTCTGAATTTCCTATTTTTTTTGATTTTCCTAGAGGTTCTAGGGGTTCTGAAGCAAAATTTTTTCCAAAATCTTGATAATTTAAAAAAAAGTTGTAATTTAGCAGTGCAAAAGAGAATGTGTAGTAACGTATCAAAACCAGTGTAAATAATTAAAAAATAATAATATGGAAGTAAAGAAATCAGAAAAAGCCGACCTCGAAAAAAAGAAAGGTCTGTTCATTGAGATTGGATTGGTGACAATCCTCGCCCTTGTCCTTGTGGCTTTCAATCTGAGAAGTTCCGACAAAGCCGATTCAGGACTGAAAGATGTAACCATAAGTACTGAAATCGAAGAGGAAATCATGCAGACTGAAGAAGATCAGCCTGATGAACCGGAACCCGAACCCGAACAGCCGGAACCGGAAGTCACCACAGACCTCGAAGTGGTAGACAACGATGCCGAACTGGAACATGAACTTGGTATCGTTGACGCTGGTGACGACGCCAACAAGCAACAGGAAAATGTTGTAATCAATGTTGAAGAGGAAAAAGTCGTCGAAGAAGAAGAGATTTTCGTATTTGTTGAAGAGAATCCTGCCTACCCTGGTGGTGAAGCAGCTCTGTACGAATATCTTGGCAAGAGCATCCAGTACCCCGATCTGGCACGTGAAAACAACATCACCGGTACGGTGGTTATCAAGTTCGTTGTCGAGAAAGACGGCAGCATCACCAAGGCCTCTATCCTACGTGAAATCGGTGGCGGCTGCGGAAAAGAAGCTCTCCGTGTGGTCAACTCGATGCCCAAATGGAAACCTGGTAAGCAGAGCGGAAAGGCTGTGCGTACCGAATTCACCCTCCCTGTGCAATTCGAACTCCATTAATTCATAAAAAACAAAGCAGATAGAAGGCGGACATTATGTTCGCCTTCTTTGCTATGGGAATAGTGATTACTGGCAAGTTTTATCAAACATTTCGTTTCATACATCTCTAATAAATTTTAAATATGAATACAATATATGAAAAATTCAAGAAATGTTTTCAAAGAGATAATAATTTGATTTATAATGCTTGGATATTCGATGATAATTGTGCTTTTCCAAAAGAGAAGTATATTCCGATAATAAGACAGAATTTCGGTATAAATGATTTTAATGAGAAGATTCTGTTTGTTCACGACAACGGTTATGGACATACTTTTTTGGAAGGTCTGGCAATTACGGACAAAGGTTTTTATGGCTTGGACAAGGAGGACCCGGAAGTTAGCTTTATGAGTTGGGGCGGTTTCAACAATGTGAAGTATATAGATGGAGAGCTCTGTCTCTTCGTTGATGATAGTGTGACAGGCAGTATCCCGATATCTTATTTCGTATGCAGTTCCTTCCAAAAAAGGCATGCAAGAAAGTATGGTGAAAGCATAGCAGCGCTGCTTTCCAGTGTTGCAGATTTTGCTTTCAGGCAGCAGGAAAGCCAGTACGAGAGTTTTGCAAACAAATATGATAATATTGAGGATGACGAGGAGAAAATAAAGCTGGCATTGAAGACTATTGAGAGTCTGCCGGAGGGATCCTTTGAATTGGCTATGACCTACATTACCTTGGGCAACTTGTTTTATGCAAAAGACGAGCATTTGAATGCCATTAGCTATTATGTTAAGGCTATATCATCCGATGCTATAGAGGAGGGCAGCGAGCTGTACGGAGAAATATGTTTACATATGTATTTGAGTTATGCTGAGTTGGAGAATTATACCGAGGCGCGCCGATGGTCAGCAGAGGCTGCCATATACTCCAATGAAAAGGAGAGACTTGAGGTTGATAGTGAACATGTAACGTATCGTGAAGCGGCAACGCGTGATTTCTACCAATATGATGAGATATATACGCAAAATTTTCTTTCTCTGCCATATAATGAGCGAAAAACGCTGCTGATTGTTGATGATGTGTACGATTTGAAGCAGACCTCGTATGTCACCTTGCGGCTTGGTTCCGACTTGTCGCATCTGTCATTCCCTACAGGTCATCCGAAAGCAGATACGTTGTATGTGGCTCATCCTAAGGTTGCAAACCGTTATGTTCCGATGGAAAGCTATCAACTGGAGTTTGCCGAAGACAGGGTCAGGGAATTCTGTGAACTGGCTCAGTCGTTGGGTGCTTTACGTATAGATATCAGTGTTGAGAAGGGAATTATTAACGAAAAAGAAAGTCGCACGGTCAAGAGTGCGGGTGTCGGAGTGTCCTACAAGGGCTATGGTGTCAGTGCGGGGAAGAACCGCGAGCTGGGAGAACGCCTTATAGAGGAAATAAGTCACCATATAAATCTAAGACAGACATTCAAACCCAATCGGAAACCGTTTGTTCCGGATGGATTGTGCTGGTTCGACACTGAACCTTCGTGGCAAAGACTCGCCAGACAACGCATAGATGGCAATTTGCTCAGCCATGAGGAGAGGATTGATACGATACACAGCCAGGTGATAACGGATTCGGAATTGCACGATGTTGGTGTAGAGATACAGGCATTGTATTTAAAACTTGGAGTCAATCGTGGCATAGGTTATGAGGAGATGTTCGGCACTCAGGAACATGCGGCGATAAAAATAAAGGTCTCTTTCGCTTCGGTTGACACGCTGACAGCTGAAGAAGTTACAAAAACCGGGAACAAGGTTACAAAAGCACCTGCCGAGGTCGAGGAAAATGAGGAAAGTCCAGAATTGGTTTATTTGAAAGAATTGAAAAAACTGAAACATTTACAGGCACAGCTCGGAATCAGCGATGCTCGCGCTGCCGAACTGAGAAAGTTGCTGGAACTATAAGAAAGATATTGTTTTGATTTCTGTTAATAATTTATCAGTTCAATTTACTGGTGTCAGTCTCTTCTCGGATGTTACATTCAACATTGGAGACCGGGATCGCATAGGACTAGTGGGGAAAAACGGCGCCGGCAAGTCGACGTTGCTCAAGGTTCTCTGCCGTCGTCAAGAAGCTGAGTCAGGTGCCATAATCATTGCCTCTGGACAGACGGTAGGCTATCTCCCACAGGAAATGCTGCCTGACAGCGTGGGTACCGTAATCGACGAAGCCCTTACCGCTTTCGACCGCATTGACAGTCTGGAACGTCTACAAGAACGTATTACAGCCGAAGTTGCAGAGCGAACCGATTATGAATCAGTAGATTATGAACGGTTGTTAAACCGCCTGCATGATGTCACCGAGCAAATCTCCATGCTTGGTGGTATGAACCGTCGCGAATTGGCGGAAAAAGTACTACTCGGTCTCGGTTTCAAGCACTGCGACTTTGATAGAGCGGTAGCAGAATTCAGCGGTGGCTGGCAGATGCGCGTCGAATTGGCAAAACTGCTACTGAAAAAGCCTGATTTCCTGTTACTTGACGAACCGACCAATCATCTTGACATTGAATCAATACTTTGGCTGGAAAACTATTTGGAAAGCTACGAGGGTGCCGTTGTTCTCGTCTCGCACGACCGCACCTTTCTCGACAACATCACCAAGCGCACCATCGAGATTACTGCAGGCAAGATTTACGACTACAAGGTGTCCTATTCAGAATACGTCATCCAGATGCAGCAACGACGTGCCTCGCAGATGGCATCGCTCACCAACCAGCAACGACAAGTGGCTCAGATAGAAACATTCATCGAACGCTTCCGCTATAAGGCTACCAAGTCGAAACAGGTCCAATCGCGTATCAAGATGCTCGAGAAAATGGAAGAAATCCAGATTGATGAAGTGTCGACGGAAAGCATTCATTTCCAGTTTCCTCCCGCACCACATAGCGGCAAAATTGTCCTCGAGGCAACGGGTCTCGCAAAGTCTTACGACCAAAACCGTGTCTTTTCGGGTGTTGATTTCCTCATCACCAAAGGAACTAAGATAGCCTTCGTGGGTCGTAACGGCGAAGGGAAAACGACACTGGCAAAGATTATCGTTGGAGAATTGAGCGATTACTCCGGAAATTTTCGTTTAGGACAAGGTGTAAAAATTGGATATTACGCACAGAACCAAGCAGCGATGCTTGATGGCGAGAAAACTGTATTCCAGACCATTGACGATGCCGCAGTTGGCGATATCCGTCCTAAAATCAGGAATATACTTGGGTCGTTCCTATTCGACGAGGACGATATCGACAAGAAAGTGAAAGTATTGTCTGGAGGTGAGAAGGCTAGGCTTGCATTGGCCAAATTGCTGCTGACCCCGTGTAACCTCCTTGTCCTTGACGAGCCCACCAACCATCTCGACATGGATTCGAAAGACATACTAAAAAATGCCTTGCTGCAATATACAGGTACTCTGATAGTTGTATCACACGACCGCGATTTCCTGCAAGGACTAACCGACTCGCTCTTCGAGTTCCGCGACGGTGCAGTGCACGAATTCAAGGGTGATATCTTTGAATTTCTTGAATACCATAGGTTGCAGCACCTGAAAGACTTGGAAAAGACACATCGCCAAAGCCGTGCTGCCGATGGAGTAGAAACCGTGTCACAAAGCAAGCTGGACTATCAGCAGTCGAGGGAACGCGAGCGCGAATTACGCAAGCTGCGAGGTTCGGTAGAACGTATAGAACAAGAGATTGCGGACTTAGAAGGACTGATAGCCGCAAAAGAGGCATCCCTTGCATCGGCTACGGAGGAGACCGTTAGAAATGTGACGTTTTATGCTGATTATCAACTTTTGAAAGATCGGTTGGAGGAACGAATGACAGCCTGGGAGGAGGCAACTATAGCATTGGAAGAATATGGCACAACACAACGATAAAGGCAAAGACGGCGAAATATTGGCCCGTCGCTATCTGGAACAGGCCGACTATGAGATACTCGACATCAACTGGCGTTACGGCCATCTCGAGGCCGACATTATAGCCTATCACGATCAACACATCGTATTCATCGAAGTAAAAACTCGCCAATCAGACGACTTCGGAGAACCGGAAAGTTTTGTCGACGAGAAGAAACGACGAGCCTATATCCGTTTGGCCAATGCTTATATCACTCAGAATAACAGGGATGAAGAAGCCCGTTTCGACATAGTGTCGGTCGTATCGAACGACGGTGGTGTAACCATAAAACATATAGAAAACGCCTTTACTACAGTAGGTTGAGTCAGCACGCCATCCCTGCCACATAGCCTGTCGAGAAGGCAATCTGTAGGTTGTATCCCCCTGTGTCGGCATCAATATCGATAACTTCTCCGGCAAAGTGAAGCCCCCTCACTAAACGGGATTCCATCGTCTTGGGATTCAGCTCTTTCGTGTTTATACCACCTTGAGTAATGATGGCCTCTTCAAATCCACCGGTATCGGTGATGGGAAACTGGAAATCCTTCAGAAAGGCAAGTAGCCGCTTGCGTTCGGTGCTGTTTATTTGGTTGAGGCGTTTATAGTATTCGATATGGAGCGATTTCAAGGCGAGAGGAACCAATTCAGCCGGCATCCAGATACGTAAAGCATCATGAAAGAGCCGTGTGCCGCTCCCGTTCAGGTCGTCGATGAGACGGTGGTCAAGGGTGGAACTTTCGACTGCAGGTTTGAAATCGATATGTGCAATCACCTTCTCACCGTTGTGGAGAAGTCGGCTCACTGTACGAGAAGCCGAGAGGACGATGGGTCCGTCTATGCCGTCAGAGCTGAACATCATCTCACCGAAATGCTCGCATATCTTGCTGCTGTTCTCACGCGTAAGAGTTAGCTTTACGTTCTTCAGTACAAAACCAACGAGTTCGTCGGGAATGGCAATGTCGGATACCAGTCTGACTAGAGCCGGCACTTGAGGTGTTATAGAGTGACCTGCTGAACTTGCAAATCTGTAGCCGTCACCCGTTGAGCCAGTGAGAGGATAGCTCATTCCACCAGTCGCCACAATGACACGCTCTGCCCGCAGCGTCGTCCTGTCAGCCATAAGGACTCCTGCAACGGCACCATCCTCAATGATTAGCGAAGCCACACGGCTGCTTTTACGGATGGTTACATTCGGCAATCGCTCCAACTCCTGAACCAGCGCCAGAAAAATGTCAAGCGACTTTCCACTTCGTGGATAGACACGGTCGCCACGTTCCACAACCAATGGCACCCCCAGCGACTCGAAAAATTCCATCAGTTCCTTGTTGAAAAAAAACGAAAAAGAATTCCTCATAAAACGGGCATCAGGACCGATATGGGCGAGAAACCCCTTTATGTCGGCGGTGTTGGTGAGATTACAACGCCCCTTGCCGGTGATGCGCAGTTTGCGCCCAGGTTGCTCCATCTTTTCTAGCAGAAACACCTGTCTGCCATTACGAGCTGCAACGAGTGCAGCCATCAGTCCCGCAGCACCTGCACCAATAATAATGACCCTATTATCGTGCGATGTCTCCAATGTCTTCAGGATGAATGCATAGAACAGGAATTTGAGACTTGTGGACTATCTGCTGCGCGTTGGTACCCAGAAACAACCTTGCCAGCAGCCTGTCCTGCTCAGTATTGATGACCACCAAGTCTGCATTGATGCTTGCAGCATATTCCAGTACCGTCTTCGAGTAACTCTCGTAACGCCTTCCGCAGGTAGTGTAAGGAATCTTCTCCTTTGCGAAGAATTCCTCCACCTGTTTTAGGTAAGTGCGCAATGTGAGGGCATCCTGAGCCGATTCCAGCAAGCCTAGGATATGCACTTCCGAACCGAAAATACGTGCCATCTGCACCGTCGGAGCTACTTTTTGACGCGAATTTGCATTGACTCGTATTGGTATTACTATATGTTCCAGCTTCTTGTGGAAATTGAAACCTTCTCTGATTGTTAGGGTAGGGCAGGGAGCCTCCTGCACTATGCGTACTGCTGTACTCCCCATCCAGTACTTCTCAAAACCAGATGCACCGTTTGTACCGATGACAATCATTGGAGCATTCTCCTTGCGAGCTTCCTCTGAAATCCGCTCAGCCACTTTCCCGCTGTAGATAGCCCACGATATCTCACCATGCTGCATCTTCGGCTGCCAACTCGCACACAACTGCTGAAGTTTGTCCTGTGCTAAATGCTCGGTCGCCTCCATCTGTTCTCCCGAAAGCAACTTCTTCTCTTTTTTTATCCACAAAAGCTTTATGCCCGACTGTAGCTTGTTTGCAATGTCAACGGCAATCTCAAGGGCAACATAAGAACCCATCGAAAAATCAGTACCTACAATAATAGAATTCATATTATGATACTTTAGTAATAATTTTCTATGGCTTTAAACTTTAAACATTATTCATAGTATTCTATAACGCAAATCGGACCCTTTTATTGTACCATAACTCTATAAACTTTGCAACTATTTAATTATAATTAAGTTATAATACATGTATAATTTATTTCCAACCATTTCTCTTTTTTTGTGTATTTTTGCAAATCCTAAAAATGCATTAAGCCTATATTACATCCTCCATCTTAATCCCACTCTTAAACCTTTAAACTTAACCCTATACTGATGAACGAGAATCTTGACCCCACCGGAAAGACCCAAAGCACGAAAGACCTCGAAATAGAACGAGCTTTGCGACCTAAAGCCTTCGACAGTTTCGCTGGTCAGCAGCAAGTCCTTTCCAACCTCAAAATATTCGTCAAGGCCGCTAAAGAACGTGGTGAACCACTTGATCATGTACTCCTGCACGGTCCTCCGGGTCTCGGCAAAACTACCTTGTCGCATATTATTGCCAACGAGTTGGGTGTCAACCTCAAGATGACTTCCGGACCCGTACTCGACAAACCGGGCGATTTGGCAGGTCTTCTCACTTCGCTCGGAAAAAACGACGTACTCTTCATCGATGAAATACATCGCCTATCCCCAATAGTCGAAGAATACCTCTATTCCGCAATGGAAGACTACCGTATCGACATAATGATCGAGTCCGGTCCCGCAGCTCGTAGTGTACAACTTAACCTCAAGCCCTTCACTCTCATCGGTGCCACCACCCGTTCAGGAATGCTTACAGCACCACTGCGCGCGCGCTTCGGCATCACGGCACGACTCCAATACTACGATGCAGCCACCCTGACACAGATAGTAAACCGTTCTGCAGGACTCCTCAACCAGCAGATAACCAGTGAGTCGGCTATGGAAATAGCACGTCGTAGCCGAGGAACACCTAGAATCGCCAACCTCCTCCTACGTCGTGTGCGCGATTTCGCACAAGTGGTGGGCAACGGCACTATCACTCTTGATATCGCCCGTCATGCACTTCAGGCATTGAATGTAGACCGCAACGGACTTGACGAGATGGATATCCGCATCCTCTCCACTATCATCGATAAATTCAAAGGCGGCCCCGTCGGACTCAACACCATCGCTACCGCCGTCGGCGAAGAAGCCGGAACTATCGAGGAAGTTTACGAGCCATACCTTATTCAGGAGGGCTACATAATGCGCACTCCACGCGGTCGCGAAGCTACACAACAAGCCTATCAACATCTCGGAAAATTCCGAACCAACTCCCATCAATCCGAACTATTCGAATAAATAACACCCTCTTTAATCTTTAAACTTTGCTTAATGAAAACCCTCATCAAAAATATCAAAGAACTCCTACAAGTCGAATACCAGCCACAATTACGAGTTATCGGCAAAGAAATGTCGCATATTCAGACCATTAAAGACGCCTACCTCATCGTCGAGAACGAAAGAATCGCAGCTTTCGGCCAAATGAAAGATTTGCCTGAACAAACCTTTGATAGCGAGATTGACGTCACAGGGAAAATGGTCCTCCCTGCCTTCTGCGACTCACACACACACCTTGTTTACGCAGGTAGCCGTGAAATCGAATACATTGACAAGATTAGAGGACTCTCATACGACGACATAGCTAAAAGAGGCGGCGGAATACTCAACTCCGCCAAACGAGTCCAGCAAGCCTCCGAGCAACAACTCTACGATGATGCAATGATGCGGCTTCAAGCAATTGCTGCCTTTGGTACCGGCGCCGTAGAGATAAAATCAGGCTACGGAATGACACCTGAAGCAGAACTCAAGATGCTGCGCGTCATCCGCAGACTCAAAGAAAACTCACCCCTCACCATCAAAGCCACACTACTCGGTGCACACGGCATACCTATGGAATATCGCGGCCGACAGGGAAAATTCGTCGACCTCGTAATCAATCAAATGATACCACAGGCAGCAGCAGAGGGATTGGCTGACTACATTGATGTTTTCTGCGATGACGGATTCTTCACCGTTGAAGACACTGCTCGCATGCTTGAAGCCGGTGCCAAATACGGACTGCGACCCAAGATACACGCCAACGAAATGGCATGCTCCGGTGGCATCCAGATCGCCGTTAAATACAACGCCCTCTCATGCGACCATCTCGAATACACAGGCGACGACGAAATTGCCGCCCTCCTCGGTTCAGAAACCATGCCGACTGTCCTTCCCGGTGCTGCCTTCTTCCTTAATATGCAACACGCACCCGTTCGCAAAATGATGGATGCCGGACTCCCTGTCGCTCTTGCCAGCGATTACAACCCAGGCTCTTCACCTTCAGGCAATATGCAACTTATACTTTCTTTCGCCTGCGTCAACTACCGTATGCTACCAGAAGAAGCCATCAATGCAACCACCATCAACAGCGCTTACGCTATGGGCGTCAGCGACAGGCTTGGAAGCATCGCCGTCGGAAAACTGGCCAATTTCCTCATTACGAAACCTATACCTACATATGAGTATTTGCCCTATGCCTACGGCGAAAATAAAGTAGAAACCACCTTTATCAACGGGAAACAAATATGATAGAAGTAGAACACCTGTACAAATCCTATGGCACACTACAAGTGCTCAACGATATCAACCTCACCGTCAACGACGCAGAAGTCGTATCCATTGTCGGTGCCTCAGGCGCAGGCAAAACGACTCTGCTCCAAATCATTGGAACACTTGACCGTGCAGATCATGGCACTGTCAGAATAAACAATATAGACCTCACTACACTCAAAGACAAAGAGCTGTCACGTTTCCGCAACAGCAATATCGGATTTGTATTCCAATTCCATAACCTCCTACCTGAATTTACAGCTTTGGAAAACATCTGTATGCCAGCCCTTATCGGTGGCAAAAGCTTCGATGAGGCTGCATCCGATGCCAAATCAATACTCCAATTCCTTAATCTCGAAGAACGCGCCGGACACAAACCTTCGCAGCTCTCAGGTGGCGAACAGCAACGTGTCGCAGTGGCAAGAGCACTTATAAACCGCCCTGCAGTAGTCCTAGCTGACGAACCATCAGGCAATCTTGACTCAAAACACGCCAAAGAACTCCACCAACTCTTCTTCCAACTGCGCGAGCGCTACAAACAAACCTTCATTGTTGTGACACACAACCGCGAACTGGCCGAAATGTCCGATCGCCAGATAGAAATCAAAGACGGCGGAGTCAATACCCATAAACCTTCCTCTCAAATCCAGTCCACATTCCATCTTTGACCCATGATAAAAAAACACAATGATAACCAATCGTTTCACGTGAAACACCCCAAAACCGACAAACAACAGTTGGTTTGTGGAATGCGTCCCGTAATCGAGGCTGTCAGCGCTGGTGCCAAAATCGACAAAGTCTTGATACAGTCTAATCTTGAAGGAACTCTTGCACAAGAGTTGAAAGCTCTTGTCAAGTCTTCAGGAATTCCCTTCCAGTATGTCCCTTTGGAAAAACTCAACAGAATGACCGACAGCAACCACCAGGGAGTGGTAGCAATCATAGCACCTGTCGAATTCCATGATTTCATCACCTTAGTCGACAACCTACTGGACGAAGGTAAAAATCCATACATTGTCGTTTTAGATCACGTGACCGATGTCCGAAACCTCGGAGCCATAGTACGAACTGCAGAGTGCTCCGGTGTCGATGCCGTCGTCGTACCCACTCACGGAAGTGCACAAATCAATGAAGACGCTATTAAAAGCTCCTCAGGTGCACTCCTTCGCGTGCCTGTCTGCAGAGAGTCCAATCTCAAGACAGTCCTGAACTACGCGAAACAGACAGGCTTCATGGTATGTGCAGCAACCGAAAGAGGTGCTGTCAGCTATTTGAAAGTCGACTTCACACAACCTACCCTCCTCCTAATGGGCTCAGAAGACAAAGGTATCTCATCCGAATTGCTAAAACTGGCTGATGTCCACGCCAAATTGCCGATAAGAGGCGAGGTGAAATCGCTGAATGTCTCCGTTGCCGCCGCCATCTTCATGTACGAAATGCTGAGACAACGCAATCAAGGTTGATTAAGTATCCTTGTGACTTTCCCTTAAACTCTACGATGCCCTCTCACCGCTTTTGCAGTTGCTATGGTATTGGAGGATGCAAGCTTGCATCTTGATGGTGAGGGTGATGTATTGTCGTGTCGGTGTCCTTAGTCTTGTTTAGACTTTAGATAGTTACTTCCATAAAGTCAAGCAAGACAGTAACGGGTGGCTATAATCTTTTTTTGATTTTTTAACAGTTTGATACTGACTTTTGGGAGTGAGAAAGAGCACTAATTGCTACGTTAAGGTTAAAGACCTTGAATCGATGAACTGAGACGTTTGGTTAGTGAACTGAGAATATGATTTTTTTTTTGCTGT
>FLNY01003142.1_pt1 | contig 30008 bp, 24 predicted proteins | sample 1140381 | NCBI WGS metagenome assembly FLNY01 (sample SAMEA3878172, study PRJEB12797) | bioreactor metagenome | biome: Moose rumen | place: Sweden | collected 2011-10 | reverse complement strand
GGCTCGGTAGGTTCTGTTGGTTCTTCCCTGCTAAGTCTACCTGCATTCACGCGGCAATTCAGCGACTCAAGATCTTGCCGGGTCGCTGCATTTTGGCGGATACGGTCGAGTAGGGCAATAAACTGGTCGTCTTTCTGCCGGTAGACTTTGTGCAGTTCTATCGAGACAAGCTGCATCTGCTGCCACACCTTGGCATTGAAGAAATAGGCCGACTGATAGAAAGGACGAAGCAACTGACGGTCTTCCTCCTTGAGGACAGGCTCCAGCTGATAGATGTCGCCGACGAGCAGGAGCTGTTTGCCGCCGAAGGGCTCATAGCTGCGGGTGTAGATGCGCAGCACCTTGTCAATGAAGTCGATGATGTCGGCTCGCACCATGGAAATCTCGTCGATGATGATGAGCTCAACTTCGCGCAGCAGCTTGCGCTGTGCACTGGTGTACTTGAGCGACTCCTTGATGTGGCGGCGGTCGTAGCGCGAATCGTTGGGCAGCAGGGGATGGAAGGGCAAGCGGAAGAAACTGTGCAGGGTTGCCCCTCCGGCGTTAATAGCTGCAATGCCTGTCGGGGCCAGAATGACGTGCTTCTTCTTCGTATGAGCATCTATGTAGCGCAGGAATGTGGACTTGCCAGTACCGGCCTTTCCAGTGAGGAAAAGCGAACGGCGGGTGAAGTTGACAATCTGGAGGGCGTCCTGCCACTCCTTGTTCTCGAGGTCCAGTTCCATTTATTCCTCCTCAGCAGGTGTAGTTTCCGTGTTTTTCGTTTCGATGCTGACGGGCAGGTCGGGGATGGCTGGCTCATCGAGCGGTGCAGTGTTTTCGCGCTCAGGATAGTTGATGGCTGCGGGGAAGTAGACGACGCTGTCGTTCGAGAGGCTGTCGGGCTCATAGTATGTATAGGCGCACTGCTTATACATCTCGTCTGTAATGTTGGGATCGTGCGAGGGCGCGAACTTGGCATGATATTTCTTGAAGCGACTGTCGCCCAGCACTTTCTCGAGGAAAGCACCGCAGATGGGCATGGCTGCTCGGGCACCCTGTCCGAGAGCACCTGTGCGGAAATGGATGGCGCGATACTCTCCGCCCACCCATGCACCGCAAACGAGCTTTGGCGTGACACCCATGAACCAGGCGTCGCTGTGGTTGTTGGTGGTTCCGGTCTTTCCGCCGAAGTCAGTGTCGTCGGCGAAGGGACGGACGAAGCGCCACAATCCTTGGCTCGTGCCGCCAGGCTCCTGCATGCTGCCCTGCAGAAGTTGCTGCATGAAGAAGGCGGTGCGATAGCTGATGGCTTGCTCCTGATGGGGGGCTTCCAGATAGATCTCATTGCCGTCGCGGTCAAGAATACGGGTCACGAGTACCGGTTCCTGCATCTTGCCGTCGTTGGCAACGGTAGAGTAGGCGTTGACCATGTCTTCCAGACAGACGTCGGCCGCACCGAGAGCCAGCGAGGGGGTCTCCTCCAGCTTTGAAGTGATGCCCATGCGATAGGCCGTCTTGGCCACGCGGTCTATACCCACCTCCTGTCCGAGTTTCACGGCGACGGAATTGACGCTTTGTGCAAAGGCGCGTTTGAGCGTCATGTTGGCGTAGGTGAAGTAACCGTTGGCATTGCTCGGCGACCAGTAAATCTCCCTCTTGTAGACGGGACTCCATATCTTCATGCCCAGCGGTGCGTCCGTACGTCTTTCGCAGGGTGTCAGTCCTTGGTTCATGGCTTCGGTATAGACGAATAGCTTAAAGGTTGAACCGGGCTGACGAGTTCCCGTGACCTTGTCGTATTTCCATGTGTCGAAGTCGACGTCGCCCACCCACGCCTTGACGTGTCGGGTGTCGGGCTCGATAGCGATGAAACTGCAATGGAGGAAATGCTCCATGTAGCGGATGGAGTCGAGCGTGCTCATCTCGGTCTCCAGCTTGCCGTCGTAGCTGAAAAGTCTGACCTTATGGGGTCTGTTCAGGTATTTCCAGACGGAGTCAGGCTGTTCGGGGAAGATTTCGCTGTAGTATTTATAGGCTGAAGTACGCTTTGCGATGTTTTCGATGAAGTGCGGAATTTCTCGGCCGCGCTCGTCCTGCCAGGGGTTCTGTCCCATCCAGTGCTCATTGAACTTCCGCTGGAGGTCACGCATCTGGTTCATGGCAGCGGCCTCGGCATACTTCTGCATGCGCATGTCAATGGTAGTGTAAATCTTAAGTCCGCTGGTGTAGATATCGAGGCCATTGTCGCGACACCATTCCTTTATGTTGTTGCTGACCGCCTCACGGAAATAGTTGGCCATGCCGTCATAAGCCTTTTCCACGTAATAATTCAGTTCGATGGGGTTGGCTTTGAGCGTGTCGCAGGCCACGGCAGTCAGGTGACCGTGCTGGCGCATGTTGTCGAGTACGATGTTGCGTCGCTCACGGCTCTGGTCAGGGTGAAGCCGCGGGTTATAGGTGGTGGTGGCCTTCAGCATGCCGACAAGCACGGCGGCCTGCTCTGGACGGAGTTCAGCTGGCGTTGTGCCGAAATAGGTCTTACAGGCAGTCTTGATGCCATAGGCATTGGAACCGAAGTCGACCGTGTTGGCATACATGGTGAGGATTTCCTGTTTTGAGAAGTTCCACTCCAGTTTAATGGCCGTCACCCACTCCTTACTCTTCTGGATGAGGATTTTAAGACCGGGGACGCGTCCCAAGTAGCCAGTGGAATATTCGGTTCGTACGCGGAACAGGTTCTTCGCCAGCTGTTGCGTAATAGTGGAGGCGCCTCGTGCTTCGTCGTTCATGACATAGTCCTTGAGGGCGGCAAAGAATGCCGTGAAGTCAATGCCGAAGTGGCGATAGAAGCGTTCGTCCTCTGTGTCGACGAGGGCATTCCAGAAGACGGGATTCACCTCCTCATAGGTCACGGGGGTGCGGTTCTCGCTGAAAAACTTGCCAATCAGTATGCCGTCGGCACTGTAAATCTCGGAAGCCTGAGCCGGACGTGTGCTCATGATGGTCCGCATGCTGGGCGACTTGCCGAAAAGTCCGAGGAAATTGATGTCGACAACCCCGAGGTAAAGGACAAAAGCCAAGAAGAGGCTGACGAAGACCGTCAAGATTTTGACGTACCATGGGTGATACCTGTACAGTCCGATATACCAGTTGCCCATTGTCGCGAGTGCTTTGCCAATAGGGCTCCATAGGTGTTTCAACGACTGCAGGATGCGCTCCGTCGTGCTGGGTGTACGTTCTTCTTCCTCTTGGTTGTTGTCGATGCTCATTTAACTTTGTATGAAGTTGATGATTTCTGTCTTGTCGTCAGGCGTGAACCAACTGACTTCCGGGTCGCGTTTGAACCACGTCAGTTGCTTGCGGGCATAGCGGCGGGTGTTGCCCTTCATGCGCTCGACGGCCTCACTGAGTGACCATGTGCCGTCAAGGTAGGCGAACATCTCTTTATAGCCCACCGTGTTCAGGGCATTCAGCTCGCGTCGGGGATAGAGTTGCCTGGCTTCCTCGAGCAGTCCTTGTTCCATCATTTGGTCGACGCGCTGGTTAATGCGATTATAGAGCTCCTCGCGCGGTCTGTTGAGCCCTATCTTAACGATGCGAAACGGGCGCTGCTTGCGCTCACTCTTACGGTAGGAGGTGTACGTGCGGCCCGTCATGTGGCATATCTCGAGTGCATGGAGCACGCGGCGAGGATTCTGCCGGTCTACGATAGCGTAGTGATCGGGGTCCATGAGCCGCAACTCCTCGACAAGCTTCTCCAGCCCTTCGTCGGTGAGTCGCTGCTTGAGACGTGCGCGCGTTGCATCGTCGACGGTAGGTATGTCGTCAATGCCGTTGCACACAGCGTCGATATACATCATCGAGCCGCCGCTCATCAGGGCATAGTCGCTCTCTTGGAACAGCTCGTCGAGCAGGCTCATGACTTGTTGCTCATAGACGGACGCACTGTAGTACTGGTCGAGCGGGAGTGTGCCAACAAAGTAATGCCGCACCTGCCGCAGTTGTTCTTCGGTGGGTGCGGCTGTTCCTATATTCAGCTCACGGTAGATCTGACGCGAATCGGCATTGATGACGGGCACTGCGAAGTGGCGGGCCACGTCAAGACAGAGCGCAGTCTTTCCGACGGCTGTCGGACCGGTGATGACGATGAGTGTCTTCATGCTAATGAATCTGTCATCCGTCGTCAGCCGGTCATCTGATGATGCCTCGCTTCGATTGATCGATGAACGAGCAGATGTACTCGACTTCCTTAGAGTCGGGATATTTTTCCCGTGCCTCGGCGATGCCGTCCTTGATGATGCCATGGGCATAGATGGTGCGATAAGTGTCGTGGATTATCTCGATGGTTTCGTTCGAGAACCCACGGCGGCGCAACCCGATCAAGTTGACGCCGGCATAGCGGATAGGCTCCTTGCCGGCAATGATGTACGGGGGAATGTCCTGGCTGGTGCGGCAGCCGCCTTGCACCATGACATAGCCACCGATTCGGATGAACTGATGGAACAGCACCTCGGCCGAGATGATGGCATTGTCGTCGACCTCCACCTCGCCTGCAAACTTGGTTGAGTTGCCGATGATGCATCCGTTGCCGATGATGCAGTCGTGGGCAATGTGCATGTTCTCCATGAGCAGGTTGCCTGAGCCTACGACGGTCTTTCCACGCGAGGCAGTGCCGCGGCTGATGGTGACGTTTTCGCGGATAGAGTTGTTGTCGCCGATGATGCAGAGGCTCTCTTCGCCGCGGAATTTCAGGTCCTGGGGCTTTGTGGAGATTGAGGCACCGGGGAAGAACTCATTGCCCGAGCCGATGCGTGCGCCGGTGTGGATGGTTACGTTGTTCAGCAGATGGTTGTTGTCGCCCATCTCAACATTGGCGTCGATGACGCAGAAGGGGCCGATGATGTTGTTGTCGCCAAGTTTCGCCTCTGGTGAGACAACGGCTAATGGGTGTATCTGGTTCATTTGTTCTTTACGATTTGAGCGGTAAATGTACATTCTGAGACGACATGGTCGCCGACGAAAGTGTAGCCGCGCATTGAGGAAATGCCGTGGCGCAAGGGGGCGATAAGCTCAACCTTGAAGAGCAGCGTGTCGCCGGGGACGACCTTCTGACGGAACTTCACGCCGTCGATGCGCAGGAAGTAGGTAGACCAGCGCTCGGGTTCCTCAACAGAGTTGAGCACTAAGATGCCGCCAACTTGTGCCATGGCCTCCACTTGCAGCACACCGGGCATGACGGGCTCCTGCGGGAAATGCCCCTGGAAGAAGGGCTCGTTGGCCGTGATGTTCTTCACGCCGACGATGCTGGTAGGGCCGATCTCGATGACCTTGTCGACGAGCTGCATGGGATAGCGGTGGGGCAGCAGTTCGCGGATGCGGTTGACGTCCATCACGGGCGGCTCGTTGGGGTCGTAGAAGGGAGCCTGCACCTCGTGCTTGCGGATTTCCTTGCGCATCTCGCGGGCAAACTTGTTGTTGATGGTGTGACCGGGGCGGGTGGCCACGATGCGACCTTTGATGGGACGGCCGATGAGAGCCATGTCGCCGATGATGTCGAGCAGCTTGTGGCGTGTGCACTCGTTCTCCCACTGCAGTGGCTTATGCTGAATGTAGCCCAGCTCGTTGGCGTCGCGATGCTCTGCGTGAAGCAGGTCGGCAAGCTGGTCGAGGCGCTCCTGAGTGGTCTGGCGCTCGTAGATGACAATGGCGTTGTCGAGGTCGCCGCCCTTGATGAGGTTGGCCTGAAGCAGGGGCTCCAATTCGCGCACGAAGACGAAGGTGCGTGCACCGGCAATCTCCTTTTCATAGTCAGCGAGTGAGGAGAGCGTGGCAAACTGCGAGTTGATGAACTTCGACTCGAAGGAGCACATGGCCGTGATAGAGAACTCGTCGTCGGGCAGAATGGTGATGCACGAGCCGCTTTCCTCGTCCTTCACCTCAATCTTCTTGCGGATGACGTACCAGTCCTTGGGGGCTGCCTGCTCTTCGATTCCCACCTCGAGAATCTTCTCCACATATTTGATGGCCGATCCGTCGAGGATGGGGAACTCGGGGCCGTTGACCTGGATGAGGCAGTTGTCCACGCCGAGGGCATAGAGGGCCGACATGGCGTGCTCGATGGTGGAGACACGCGCCTCACCCTTGCTCAGCACGGTGCCGCGTTGCGTGTCGCTGACGTTCTCGGCTATGGCGTCGATGGTGGGCATTCCCTCCAGGTCGATGCGCTGAATCTTATAACCGTGATTCTCTGGTGCGGGGTTGAACGTCACCGTTAGGCTCAGTCCTGTGTGCAGGCCTTTCCCGCAAAGCGAGAAGCTGCCTTTCAGAGTCTTTTGTTTCATAGCTTTTCCTTTTTCAGATATTTATTTGTCTGCAAAGGTAAGCAATTATTATTAAATAAGCGAACGAACGTCCTATATTTTCTGTTTTTTTAGTAATCGGCTCCGCTACGCTCCCTTTCAATACAACTCTGATTCCGGCGGCTTTTCATCGTCAACCACTCATCCCCATATATATGGGGGTTTGAGGGGTTTGACGACGCAAAACCATGTCGTGGGCAGGGGAACTTTGAGGGATGTTTCATCATTCTGATGAGCCTGATGCTCTTACAACTGCTTTTAGTCAGGGGTTCCGCTTTACCCCTGGGAGAGTACCGCCTTAGAACAAGAAAGGTTACGGTAAACAGAGGGTTTACCGTAACCTTTCCAGATGATGTGGATGACGTGTTTGAAAGGTAGGAGCCGTCCTACTGTTTGAGGGCCTCCATCTGTTTCTTCAGCTCACCAAGCTCGCGATACATGTCGGGCAGACGACGCAGGATGGCCATCGACTTGAAGAACTGGCGGGGCTCCATGGCTGGAGAGCCGATGAGTTGCTCATTGCCCTTGGTAGAGCTTATGACGCCACATTGCGCACCGACGAATGTCTTGTCGGCCACGTGGATATGGCCCGCAAAACCTGCCTGTCCGCCGACCATGCACCACTGGCCAATCTTGGTCGAGCCGGCCATGCCGACCTGTGCTGACATGACGGTGTTCTCGCCAATCTCGCAGTTGTGGGCCACCTGTATCAGGTTGTCGAGCTTTACTCCCTTACGGATAATCGTAGCATCCATCGTTGAGCGGTCGACGCAGGTGTTAGCGCCAATCTCGACATTGTCTTCGATAATGACAATGCCGATCTGAGGAATCTTGTCGTAGCCCTCCTGGTTGGGGGCAAAGCCGAAGCCGTCGGCACCGATGACTGAACCGGCATGGATGGTCACCTGCTGGCCCAGCTGACATCCCTGATAGATGGTCACGTTGGGATAGATGAGGCAGCGCTGGCCGATTTTCACGTCCTCGCCAATGACCACATGGGGATAAATCTGCGTGCCGTCGCCGATGACAGCTCCGTCGCCAATGACGGCGAAGGCACCGATGTAGACGTCCTTGCCCACCTGAGCCTTGTCGGAGACGAAGGCCAGCGGGTCGATGCCCTGCTTGCGCGGCTTCATCGACTCGTAGAGTTGCAGTAGCTTGGCCACAGCCTCATAGGCACTCTTTACACGAATCAGCGTCGGCTTGACCTCATGCTCTAATTGCACATCGTCGTTGATGAGCACCACCGACGACAGAGTCTCGTAGATGTAGTGGATATATTTGGGGTTCGAAAGGAATGAGAGGGCGCCCTCACGGCCTTCTTCAATCTTGGCAAATGTGTTCACCGTGGCCTGTTCGTCGCCCTCGATGCGACCGCCCACGAACTCGGCAATCTGTTTGGCTGTAAATTCCATAATTGACTTGTTTTGCTTCTTCTATATAACTAAAGTTATTTCGCTGGTTCGCATTGGTACGTAAGTGTCTCACCTGCGATTTGGCCGCAGGTGAGACACCTGCGTACCAATAGTTGGCTGCAAAGGTACAAATAATTATTGAAAACGCTGGTAACAGAGATAGTATTTTCTGATTTTTTTAGAAAGCAGTTGCACGTTGAGCAATTCCGATGCCTCAGAGATGTTGCGGATGGTACCGTCCTTATAGAGGATGTCAATGGAGTCGTCATCGACCGAGTACATGTCTTTTTGTATAGGTGCCACGAACATCAAGTAGTGAGATTCTTCGCGGGGGATGCCCATCTTCTGTGCTATCTCGTCAAGCAGAGCGTTGAGGCGTTCCTCGGTGGGCGGCTCCTCGCTGACCTCCACCTTGAAGATGCGGCGGTCGAGCATGTCGGCTGCGAGGGTGGCAAGGATTTTGTCCTGACTGTGCCGCCAGGCTTTCATGGCGCTCCAGATGTCGCTGTCGTCGAGTTCGCCATACATATGGAGGGCTTCTTCGGCATGTTCCTTGAACCATTTGGCGTCGACGTTGTTATGGATGAAGTAGGCAAGGGCAGGGGAGGCGAATATCTCTTGGCCGCGGCGAGTGAGTTCCTTGGCGCGTAGCAGCATGTTGACGAGCACTTTCTCGTAGCCCACTGCGGTCTTGTGCAGATAGACCTGCCAGTACATCAGGCGGCGTGTGGTCAGGTAGTTCTCGAGCGAATAGATGCCTTTCTGCTCCACGACGAGGCGGTCGTCGACCACGTTGAGCATCTTGATGATTCGGGCTGAGCCGATGTTGCCCTCGGTGACGCCAGTGAAGAATGAGTCGCGCCGCAAATAGTCGAGGCGGTCCATGTCGAGTTGGGAGGAGATGAGCTGGTGGAGAAAACGCTTGGGGTATTGGTCTTTGAAAATAGAAATGGCCAGGTTGAGCTGCCCGCTGCCGAGGTCGCGGTTGATTTGCTCCATCATGAGCAGTGAAATGTCTTCATGCGAGATGCCCGTGATGAGGGTGTTTTCCAGGACATGCGAGAAGGGGCCGTGACCGATGTCGTGCATGAGGATGGCGGCCTGAACCGCCTCGGCTTCAGTATCAAAGATGAAAATGCCCTTCTGTAGCAGCGACTGGATGGTTTCCGACATGAGGTGGAAGGCTCCTAATGAGTGCTGGAAACGGGTGTGGCGGGCACCGGGATAGACGACGGAGGCCAGCCCTAACTGGTTGATACGGTTGAGACGTTGCATCAGCGGATGGCTTACGATGTCGTAGAGCAGTCCGCGGGGAATCTTGATGAATCCAAAGACAGGGTCGTTGATAATCTTGACGTCGTTCATTGCTATGTCTAATGGCTACACTCCTTTATTCCTACACTCCTCAGCTGAAGATGATAGTCTTGTTCTTGTAGGTCAGAATCTTGCGCTCGATGTGCTTGGTGACGGCTCGCGAGAGGACTATCTTCTCCAAATCGCGACCCTTGAGGACCAGGCTCTCAGGCGTGTCCTTATGGGTAATGCGAACTACGTCCTGCTCGATGATGGGTCCTGCATCGAGATCGGTGGTGACATAGTGGCTTGTGGCCCCTACAATTTTCACGCCGCGCTCCCATGCCTGATGGTAGGGGCGTGCGCCGACGAAGGCGGGCAGGAAGGAGTGGTGGATATTGATGATGTGGTGGGGGTAGGCCTTGATCATGTCTGGGCTGATGATCTGCATGTAGCGGGCCAGCACGATGAAGGTGACACCCTTCTCTCGCAGCAGTTCCATTTCAGCCTGCTCGACTTCCGCCTTGTTGGAATGGTCCTTATTGATAGACCAGACGTGGTAGGGGATGTCGAATTGCTCAGCCACGTATCGCAGATCTTCGTGGTTGCTCACAATACAAGGAATGTCGACCGCCCATTCGCCTGACTTATAGCGCGCAAGCAAGTCGTAGAGACAGTGGCTCATGCGACTGACAAAGATGGCCATGCGAGGCCGCACGTCGTTGAAGTAGAGGCTGAACGTCATGTCATAGCGTTGGGCATAGAGCGTTGTCAGGTAGTCGTTGATTTTCTCGCGAGGGATGCGGAAATCGTCGAGTTCCCATTCTATGCGCATGAAGAACATGCCGTCCTGCCTGTCGACGTATTGGTCGAGATAGACGATGTTACCCTGATTGTCTGTAATGAACTTGGTGATCTCCGAGATGATGCCCTGCCGGTCGGGGCAGTGCAGCAGGAGAATGGCGGTTGGTTTCATTCTGAGTGTTGTTTTTGTGTTAGAGTCCGCGGCGGCTCAGTTCTTCGGCCATCTGCTGTTGCAGTTCGCGTGCCTTATTGCCAGCTACTTCGGCGTAGTGGTCGTCGCTGGAGGCGTAGATGATGCTGCGGGAAGAATTGACTAGCAGACCGCAGTCGCCGTTCATGCCATAGCGGCAAACTTCCTCAAGGCTTCCGCCCTGAGCGCCCACGCCAGGGACTAGCAGGAAATGCTCGGGTGCTATCCGGCGGACGTCCTCGAACATGTGTCCTTGAGTGGCTCCTACGACGTACATCATGTTTTCTTTTGTGCCCCATTGTTGGCTTTGGCGCAGCACGCGCTCAAAGAGCCGCTCGCCATCCGTGCTTTCGGTCAGCTGGAAGTCCTCAGAACCTTTATTCGACGTGAGGGCCAGCAAGACGACCCACTTGCCTTCGTATTCGAGGAAGGGCGTCACCGAGTCCTCGCCCATGTAGGGAGCCACTGTCAGTGCGTCAAGATCGTATTCCTCAAAGAACGTGCGGGCGTACATTTTCGACGTGTTCCCTATGTCACCACGTTTTGCGTCGGCAATGATGAGGTGGTGGGGATGATGGCGCTTCAGGTAGTTGCACGTCTTGATGAACGCCTTCATGCCTTTGATTCCATAAGCCTCATAGAAAGCCAGGTTGGGCTTATAGGCCACGCAGTAGGGTGCCGTAGCGTCAATGATGGCTTTGTTGAACTCGAAGATGGGGTCGTAGAGGTCGAAGACGCATTGTGGCATCTTCTTCGGGGCGGTGTCGAGACCTACGCAGAGGAACGAACGCTTCTGCCGGATCTGATCTATCAGTTCTTGTCTTGTCATAATGTTCTTGGATTAGAGTTCTGTTTCTTTCATTCGTTCTGCATTCTCTGCGACGGTCAGGGCATCAATCATCGGCTGGATGTCGCCACCGAGGAAACCCTGCAGGTCGTGGGTGGTGAAGCCGATGCGATGGTCGGTCACACGGCCCTGTGGAAAGTTGTAGGTGCGAATCTTAGCTGAGCGGTCGCCGGTCGATACGAGTGTCTTGCGGCGCGAGGCAATGTCGTCCATGTACTTCTGGTGCTCCTTGTCGTAAATAAAGGTGTACAGACGTGAGAGGGCGCGCTCCTTGTTCTTCGGCTGGTCGCGCGTTTCAGTGCATTCGATGAGGATTTCCTCGGTCTCACCAGTGTTGGGGTTCTTCCACATGTAGCGCAGACGAACGCCGGACTCCACCTTGTTCACGTTCTGGCCGCCGGCACCTGAGGAGCGGAAGGTGTCCCACTTGATTTCTCCCTCGTTGATGTGCACCTCGAACTTGTCGGCTTCAGGCAGTACGGCCACCGTGGCAGCTGACGTGTGCATGCGGCCTTGCGTTTCGGTAGCTGGCACGCGCTGCACGCGGTGAACGCCTGACTCATACTTCAACGTGCCGTAGACATCAGCTCCTGAGACAGCAAAGTCGACCTCCTTATAGCCGCCCACGGCGCCTTCGCTGACGTCTGTGACTGACAGTTGCCAGCCCTTCGACTCACAGAACGACTTGTACATCTTGAACAAGTCACCGGCAAAGAGGCAGGCTTCGTCGCCGCCCGTGCCAGCTCGGATCTCCATCTGCACGTTCTTGGCGTCCTCGGGGTCTTTCGGAATCAACGCGATCTTGATTTCCTCCTCAAGCTTAGGCTGAAGGGCTTCGTTGGCAGCCAGTTCCTCGCGGGCCATTTCCTTCATCTCAGGGTCATCTTCGTTGGCCAGGATGTCCTTAGCCTCACGAATGCCGTTGAGACAGGCTACGTAACGCTTTCGGGCATCCATGATGTCCGACAGGTCCTTATATTCCTTTGTCAGCCGCACGAAGCGCTGCTGATCGCCAATGACACTGGGGTCGGTGATGAGCGTAGAAACCTCCTCAAAGCGGCTCTCCAGACCGTCGAGCTTCTGTAGTATGCTGTTGTTATCCATAGTTGAATGTACCAAATTCCGATTTAATGGTGAGGCTTCTCGTGCCATCCTCGATATGGCCTACCACCTGAGCGTCGATGTTGAAACTCTTGGAGATGGCAATGACCTGTCTGGCCACCTCGGGGCGCACATAGATCTCCATGCGGTGGCCCATGTTGAAGACTTGATACATCTCGCGCCAGTCAGTGCCGGAGCACTCATGGATAATGTGGAACAGGGGCGGCACGGGGAACATATTGTCTTTCACGATCCGACAATTCTCGCCAACGAAATGCAGCACCTTTGTCTGGGCACCACCCGTGCAGTGCACTATGCCGTGCACCTCAGGCCGCAGTTCATCCAGCAGCCGCTTGATGACCGGGGCGTATGTGCGGGTGGGGGAGAGCACCAGCTGACCTGCATCAACAGGTGACCCCTCAACAGCATCAGTCAGCTTGTATTTCCCGCTATACACCAGTTCGTCGGGTATGGCGTGGTCGTAGCTCTCTGGATAGTTTTCAGCCAGATACTTGGCGAAGACATCATGACGGGCAGAGGTCAATCCGTTAGAGCCCATGCCGCCGTTATAGCGCTTCTCGTAGGTGGCCTGTCCTGTGCTTGAGAGACCCACGATTACATCGCCTGGGTGGATATTGGCATTGTCAATCACGTCGCAGCGTTTCATGCGGCAGGTCACGGTCGAGTCGACGATGATGGTGCGAACCAGGTCGCCCACGTCGGCCGTCTCGCCGCCAGTGGGCCAGATACCGATACCCATCTCGCGCAGTTCGCTGAGCAGTTCGTCGGTGCCGTTGATGATGGCGGATATCACCTCACCCGGCACGAGCATTTTGTTACGCCCAATGGTACTGGACACGAGGATATTGTCCGTGGCGCCTACACAGAGCAGATCGTCGGTATTCATCACGATGGCGTCCTGTGCAATACCTTTCCATACGGAGAGGTCGCCCGTCTCCTTCCAGTACATATAGGCAAGGCTCGACTTCGTGCCGGCACCGTCGGCATGCATGATGTTGCAATACTCAGGGTCGCCCCTCAGAATGTCCGGGATAATCTTACAGAAAGCCTGAGGATAGAGTCCCTTGTCGATGTTCTTTATTGCAGCGTGGACGTCCTCCTTGGCGGCTGAGACACCACGCTGCATGTAACGGTTGTTCATAGATTTGAAATCTCGCTCTTTGTCAACTTAGACGCCAAAATCCACTTTCGGAGCCTTTTCGGCACCAGCCTCAGCCTCAAACTTTGCCATCTTGTCGAAGCCAAAGATACCAGCGAATATGTTCTTCGGGAATCGACGGATGGTGACGTTGTATTCCTGAACGGCTGCATTGTACTTATTGCGAGCCTCGTTAATACGGTTCTCTGTGCCTTCCAGCTGCACTTGCAGGTCGCGGAAGTTCTCGTTGGCCTTTAGGTCGGGATAAGCTTCACCAACGGCAATAAGTCTTCCCAATGCACTCGACAACTCGCTCTGGGCTGCTTGGAACTCTTGCAGCTTTTCTGGTGTCAGTTCACCGGCTTCGAGATTGATGCTCGTAGCCTTAGCACGGGCGTTGACAACACCATCAAGGGTCTCCTTTTCGTGAGCGGCATAGCCTTTCACCGTCTCCACCAGATTGGGGATGAGATCGGCACGCCGCTGATAGGTCGACTGAACGTTGGCCAGTGCAGTGGTGGCTTTCTCCTGCACCTCAACCATAGAATTGTAGGCACCTGTTGCCCAGCTGATCAGACCTAGGGCAACGACTGCGATCACGATGATTGTAATCAGTGATTTCTTCATAAGGCTTTTATTTTTTAATGAGTTATTGTTGTGAATTCTTGCTTTTGCTTTAATGTGACTACCAACTTGACGTGGCACCTCCACCACCGGAACTGCCACCACCGAAACCTCCACTGAAGCCGCCTCCGCTGAAGCCTCCGCCTCCACTCCAGCCACTCCGTGACGAGCCTCCGCCCATGTAGACACCCGACGATTGGGGCTGCACATAGAAGGGGTTGGGATAAAAATAGTGGTTGCCATAGTTGTCACTATGCCATCCGTGGCGCTTTGCAACGAAGAAGTAGACGCCCAACCACCCAAGTCCAAGCAGCAGGTAGAGCATCAACATCTGGAAACTGGTGTCAATGTCGTCATCGTTGAGTTGCATCTGAGGCATCTCCTTTCCTTTTAGCAGGTTGTAAGTTGCCTCTACCATGTAGATCATGCCGCTGTCGGGCATTTCTTCTTTCATGCAGGGCACCAGATACTGCTCCTGAAGCCTGAAACATTCCACGTCGGTCAAGTCTGCTTCAAGTGAACGGCCGGTGTGTGAACGGAACAAATGGTCGCCATAAGCCAGTACCATGACCAGTCCGCGGTCGTCCTTGCCCACCTTGTATGTGTCGAAGACGTCTTGGGCAAACTGATAAATGTCCTGATTTGCAACATGGTTGACGACGATAACAGCCGATTCGATACCGAGCGAGTCGTCCATTTCTTTAAGTCGGGCATTGAGCCTCTCCACAGTCTCGTTACTAATGATGGCATCAGGGTTCGACACGTAGAGCCGGCCGTCGGTCAGGTGGGGCATGGGCACGCTTTGGGCTGTCCATTCCGTCGTAGCGTCATCGGAAACAATAACCCGCTGTGGCTGGACTTCTTCTTCGGTAGATGCACCGAGTGAATAGCCACATGCTAAGAGCTGGGTGAAGATACCGGCAACGAAGAGCCATTTCCACATACGATTCGACTTTGACGGCTTCTCGGACTTAGCCCATTCTTTAAGAAACTCCTGACGTTCCAGAGTGTAGGCAGCCTTGTTCTTGTAATACTTCTTCTCATATTGTCGGCGCAGCTCGCTTTTACTGACACGTGACGTGGCCGTGAAGCTGTCTCGCTTGGCAATCTTGGTCGTTTTAACGTCCTCCTTATAGTTGTCTTCAAGCAATCTCGTCACAGCATTGTAGCGGAACACGATATCAAGCAGTTTCTGGCGCTTCGTCTCGAGCTGTTCTTTTTCTTCGCTATTGTTGCGGTCAAGAATCAGACCACCTGCAACAGCACCTACGGCTGCAATGGCATAGGCCCACAATGCTGACCATGCAGTATCGTCAGTACCGTGGCGGAGACCATATTGGTCGGCGAAGACGATGCCGATGAGAGACACCAAGGTGAAGACAAGGATTCTGGTGACGCTGAATAGAGAATTAGACTTTGTGTTGCCGTTTGCCATCTGTAGGTCTGTTTGTCGTTGTTTTTATTCCTTGCCTTGCCAGAACTCCCACGAGGCGAAGGCCTGCAGCAAGAGCATTTCAAGGCCGTTCTTCACGTTGGCCCCATGCTCTGCACCGAGTCTCATGAACATGGTCTCGTCGGGATTATAGATTAGGTCATAGAGGATGTTGCGCTCTGTCAGTGCTTCGTAAGGCAGTTGCGGGCACTCCTCGGTCTTGGGAAACATACCCAAAGGTGTACAGTTGACGATGACATTATATTCCTCAACCACCTCGGGCGTTATGGTGGCATACTGGATGGTGCCAGGACGCTCGTAGCGACTGACATGGATGCACTCCAGCCCGAGCGACTTCAGACCGAACTCCACGGCTTTGGAAGCTCCGCCTGTGCCTAGTATGAGCGCCCGTTTGTGATAGCTCTCCAGCATGGGCTCAATGCTCTGCGTAAAACCGATGACGTCGCTGTTATAGCCTCGAAGGCTGATGTTCTTGCCTTCGTGTACGACGCGAATGACATTGACGGCCCCGATAGCGCGAGCTTCAGGACTGATGTAGTCAAGGAACGGCATCACCTTTTCTTTATAAGGAATGGTGACGTTGAGTCCCCTCAATTCTGGATTGGAACCGAGCACCTGGGGCAGCTCGTCGATGGAGGGAATCTCGAAGTTTAGGTATTTCGCATTGATACCCTCGTCGGCAAACCGCTGATTGTGGAAGCTGATGGAGAAAGAGTGCCCCAATGGATAGCCTATAAGTCCGTATTTGTCCATAGTCGTCTTTATTTTGTTGCAAAATACATCGTACAGATGCCGAACGTCAACCGGCGGAACGAAGCCTCGCTGAAGCCGGCCTTGCGTAATATTTCAACCATGCGCTCGCCCTGCGGGAAGGCTTCGATGGTCTGAGTCAGGTAGGAGTAGGCCTGACGGTCTTTCGAGATGAGACGCCCGTAGGTCGGCAGCACCAGGTGGGAGTAGAGCCAGAAGAGCTGCTTCATGGGAAAACCGACTGGCGTTGTCAGTTCAACGACGCTCAGGTGGCCTCCAGGGCGCAGCACGCGGCACACCTCGCTCAGTCCGCGGTCGAGGTCGGCAAAGTTGCGTATGCCGAAGGCCGCCGTGACGGCATCGAACGTTCGGTCGGCATAGCTCAGCTGCATGCAGTCCTCGTGCTCGAAGACAATCGTGTCCTGCAGGCCGGCCGCCTCGGCTTTCTCTCGCCCGACGTCCATCATGCCCTCACTGATGTCGGTGCCCACAAGCCGTTGAGGCTTGAGCATCCGGGCGGCCAGGATGGCAAAATCGCCCGTCCCGGTGGCAATGTCGAGCATCTCCTGCGGGCGGTAGGGCTCCAGCTGCCGTATGGCTTTTCGCCGCCAACCGCGGTCGATGTTCCACGACAGCCGATGGTTCAGCTTGTCGTAGGTTGGAGCGATGTTGTCGAACATCTGCTCCACCTGCTGCGTCTTGTCCCCCTCGTGGTATGGGTTAATGCCTTCCTGCTCGTACATCACGAAGACCTCTCACTTTCTCACCTCTTTCAGATATTCGCTGACATTGCGCTCAATGCGCTGGGCGATGTCGCCCTCCTCCGTGGCCTTGTCGAACTTCTGGCCTGTGATGTGCTCGTAGAGCTCGATGTAGCGTTCGGAGACGCTCTCGGCATAGGCATCGGTAATCTCCGGCATCACCTGTCCGGGCTCGTTCATGAAGTTATGCTCGATGAGCCACTGGCGCACGAACTCCTTCGACAGCTGGCGCTGAGGTTCGCCCTTACGCAGCTTCTCTTCGTAGCCGTCGGCATAGAAGTAGCGGCTGGAGTCGGGCGTATGGATCTCGTCGATGAGATAGACCTTGCCGTCGCGCTTGCCGAACTCATACTTCGTGTCGACCAAGATGAGGCCGCGCTTGGCGGCAATCTCCTGTCCGCGGGCGAAGATGCAGCGTGTGTAGTCCTCCATGACGGCGTAGTCCTCAGCCGAGACGAGGCCCTGGCGGATGATTTCCTCGCGCGATATGTTCATGTCGTGCCCCTCGTCAGCCTTCGTCGTGGGGGTGATGATAGGCTCAGGGAATCGCTCGTTCTCCTTCATGCCGTCGGGCAGGGGCACGCCGCAGAGCTCGCGGCAGCCGTTCTTGTATTCGCGCCAGGCCGAGCCGGTCAGTATCGAGCGGATGATCATTTCCACGCGGAATCCCTCGCACTTCAGTCCAACGGTCACCATGGGGTCGGGCGTTGCCAGTTTCCAGTTGGGGCAGATGTCGGTTGTGGCATCCAGGAACTGGGCGGCAATCTGGTTGAGCACCTGGCCCTTGAAGGGTATGCCCTTCGGCAGCACCACGTCGAAAGCCGAGATGCGGTCGGTAGCCACCATGACCATGAGGTCGTCGTTGATGTTATACACGTCACGGACTTTGCCGTGGTACACACTCTTTTGTCCCTCGAAGTGGAACTCAGTCTTTGTTAATGCGTTCATTGTCGTATGTTTCGTATGCGTTTACTATTCTTGTCACGAGTTTATGGCGGACGATGTCCTTCTGGTCGAGCCTGACCACACCGATGCCCTCCACATTATTTAATATATGCAGGGCCTCGATGAGCCCGCTCCGCTGCGAGTGGGGCAGGTCGATCTGCGACGTGTCGCCCGTGATGATCATCTTCGTGTTCCAGCCCATGCGGGTCAGGAACATACGGATTTGAGCAGGCGTCGTATTCTGCGCCTCGTCGAGGATGACCACGGCGTCGGAGAGCGTACGTCCACGCATGAAAGCCAGCGGCGCAATCTGAATCTGGTGCTTCTCCATCATGTCCTGCAGCTTCACCTGCGGCAGCATGTCCTCCAGCGCATCGTAGAGCGGCTGCAGGTAGGGGTCAATCTTGTCCTTCATGTCGCCCGGCAGGAATCCGAGCTTTTCGCCGGCCTCGACGGCGGGCCTCGAGAGGATGATCTTCTTGGCTGTCTTTTCCTTGAGAGCCCTGACGGCCAGGGCTATCGAGAGATAGGTCTTGCCCGTTCCAGCCGGCCCTACGGCGAAGACCATGTCATTGTCGTTATAGGCGCTGATCAGCCGCTGCTGGTTCTCGCTGCGCGCCTTGATGGGGCGGCCGCCGGTGGTATAGCAGACGACGCCGTCGGGCACCTCGTCGCGGGTGCGATGGCCGTTGACAATGTCGATGATGTCCTCCTCGCGGAGGGCATTGAACCTCACCACATGCATCCGCATCCGTTCAGCCGCTTCCTCAAAGGCAACCATCTGCTCCTCGTCGCCGATGATGCGAATGACGTTGTCGCGAGCCACGATGCGCAGTTTCGGGTAGAGCGCCTTCAGCATCTGCAGATGCGAATTGCCGACCCCATAAAACACGACGGGGTCGATGTCTTCCAGTACAATATGCTTCTCTGTCAAAGTTTCCTAAAAATACGTATTTATTTAAATTTGTGTGCAAAGTTACAAAAAAACCTTCGAATAAAAGAGCGACTTTGCGGAAAAAATGTCGCTGAGGATGAAAAACTGCCAAATTGTTTTGCCGTCTCGACGATTTGCTGTAACTTTGCAGGCAAAATCTACGAAGCGTTGGCAACGAAACGACTCAAAAACCGATATCTGCAGACGCTGGGCCTCGCTACGATAGCCCTGGCGCTGGTGCGGTGTGCCTTCCCCGGCGTAGCCGGTGGTGAGCGTGTGCCCGTTGTCTGTGAGGTGCTGACGGGAGCCCAAGCCGAAGCAGCCAGCCATTTGGCCGACGGCGAACAGCCACACCGCATTTACAGCGTGCCGAGCTATCGGGCGGCCTTCCCCGACAGCAATTCGGTGCAGCTCGGTGCTGCGAGGCGCTGGGGCGTAAAGCCTGTCAAGGACCGCCAGGACGCCGAGGCCCGTAAGTCGGAACTCGTCTATATGGGTGCTTCGCCTTATTATCATGTTGATCCTCTGCGTTCCAGCATTCCTTATCTGGTGCCGAGGGCGTCAGTGCTCCTTCAGGATATTGGTCAGGCCTTCTTCGATTCCCTTCAGGTGAAGGGCGTCCCCCTGCATCGCTTTATCGTGACGAGCGTGCTGCGCTCACAGGCTGACGTTAATCGCCTGCGCCGTTCGAACCCAAATGCGACGGAGCAGTCGTGCCATCTTTACGGCACCACTTTCGACATTGCCTATAATCGTTACGAGACGGTCAGTGACCCCGACGGCCCGCGCCGTCGCGAGGTGCGTAGCGACACCCTGAAATTCGTGCTTAGCGAAGTGCTGCGCGACATGCGCGAGGGGGGACGATGTTACGTGAAATATGAGGTGAAGCAGGGCTGTTTCCACATGACCGTCAGATGAAAATAACGCCGGTTTTGTAAAAATAAATCGCAATTGTTTTGTTTGTTTTTGTAACTACCTGATAATCAGTTTATATTTTGTTTTCATGAAAAGAAACGGTCCTTTTCGATGTAAAAAACGGTCCTTCTCGACCCGAGAAGTGGCCCTTTTCGGTCCGAAAAGCGTTGCTTTTTCATTCCAGTTATAACCTTTTGTTGAATTTTATGACACTTCACGTGGTGTCGTTTTGTTTCATCCTGAAACGGCAGAGATGTCACCTGATAAGGCAAATAGGGTTAAAAATTGCTTAAATCCTTTTTTGTTTCGGGAAAAAGTTGTACTTTTGTAGGCTGAAATAAAGAGGGCAAAATGCGTCAGCGGGCTTTAAAATAGCTTCTACGGCGATTTCGCCCCGGAACGATAAACATTAAAAACACTCAACAGAACAGTGGATCAGACGTTTGACAACGACAGAATTTTGAAGATTAACATTGAGGAGGAGATGAAGTCCTCGTACATCGACTATTCGATGTCGGTTATCGTGGCTCGTGCCCTCCCTGATGTTCGTGACGGATTCAAGCCCGTCCACCGCCGTATATTATATGGTATGATGGGCATTGGCAATACCAGCGACAAGCCGCATAAGAAGTGCGCCCGCGTCGTCGGTGAGGTGCTCGGTAAGTACCACCCCCACGGCGACAGCTCGGTCTATGGCGCATTGGTGCGCATGGGTCAGGAGTGGAACATGCGCTATACGCTCGTTGACGGCCAGGGTAACTTTGGCTCGGTCGACGGCGACTCCCCCGCAGCCATGCGTTACACGGAGTGCCGCCTCTCGAAGATGGGCGAGCACATCATGGACGACCTCGACAAGGAGACGGTCGACATGGATCCTAACTTCGACAATACCCTGCTGGAGCCCAGCGTCATGCCGACGAAGGTGCCCAACCTGCTGGTTAACGGCGGCAATGGTATTGCAGTAGGTATGGCCACGAACATGCCCACCCACAACCTGAGCGAGGTCATCGACGGCTGCTGTGCCTTCATCGACAATCCAGACATCGACACCGACGGTCTGATGCAGTATATTCCGGGCCCCGACTTCCCGACGGGTGCCTATATCTACGGTCTGCAGGGCGTCCGCGATGCCTATGAGACAGGCCGCGGCCGTATCGTCATGCGTGCGAAGGCTGAAATTGAGAGCGGTGAGACGCACGACAAGATTGTCGTTACCGAGATTCCTTACGGCGTCAACAAGGCTGACCTCGTGGCTTATATTGCCGACCTGGCCACGCAGCATAAGATTGAAGGCATATCGAACGTCAACGACGAGTCAGGCCGTCAGGGTATGCGCATCGTGGTCGACGTGAAGCGCGATGCCAATGCCAATGTCATTCTGAACAAGCTCTTCAAGATGACAGCCCTACAGAGCTCATTCTCAGTGAATAACATCGCGCTGGTTCCCATCAAGACCGGCGACGGCACACGCCTGCGTCCCCGTCTGCTGAGCCTGCGCGAGTGCATCCGCTACTTCATCGACCATCGCCACGAGGTGACCATCCGTCGCACGCAATATGACCTGCGCAAGGCTCAGGAGCGTGCCCACATCCTGGAGGGATTGATTATCGCCGTGAACAATATCGATGAGGTGGTGCACATCATCCGCCAGTCGCAGACCCCTAGCGACGCCCAGCGCAATCTGGAGAAGCGCTTCGACCTGGACGAAGCCCAGTCGAAGGCTATCGTAGACATGCGTCTCAGTCAGCTCACCGGCCTGCGTGTCGATCAGCTGCATCAGGAGTATGACGACCTGATGAAGCTCATTGCCGACCTGGAGGAAATCCTGAACAACCCCGAGCGCTGCAAGGAGGTCATGAAGCAGGACCTGCTGGAGGTCAAGGAAAAATACGGCGACGAGCGCAAGACGGAGATCATCCCCTTCGACCATGAGTTCAATGCCGAGGACTTCTATCCTGACGACCCTGTGGTGATTACCATTTCGCATCTGGGCTATATCAAGCGCACCTCGCTGGCAGAGTTCCATGCTCAGGGCCGTGGAGGCGTAGGGGCCAAGGGTGCCCGCCATCGCGACAACGACTTCACGGAATATATCTATCCCGCCACGATGCACAACACGCTGCTGTTCTTCACCCAAAAAGGCCGCTGCTACTGGCAGAAGTGCTACGAGATTCCAGAAGGCGACAAGAACTCTAAAGGCCGCGCAATCCAAAACCTGCTCAACATTGAGCCCGACGACCAGGTCAACGCCGTGCTGCGCATAAAGAAGTTCGACAATCCCGAGTTCCTCAATAGTCACTACGTGGTCTTTGCCACAAAGAACGGTATCGTCAAGAAGACCTGTCTTGAGGCCTATAGTCGTCCGCGTGCCAACGGCGTCAATGCCATCAACATCCTTGAGGGCGACCGCGTGGTCAGCGTCCGTTTAACTAATGGTCACAACGAACTTCTCCTGGCCAACCGCAACGGTCGTGCCGTGCGCTTCAATGAGGATAAAGTCCGCACGACGGGCCGCGTCTCAACCGGTGTCATCGGTATGCGACTCGACGGTGGCGACGATGAGGTGGTCGGCATGGTTTGCGTCAACGATCCGCAGACAGAGACCATTATGGTTGTCTCTGAGAATGGCTACGGCAAGCGCTCCGACATTGAGGATTACCGTATCACCAACCGTGGCGGCAAGGGCGTCAAGACGATTGCCATCACCGAGAAAACGGGCCGTCTGGTGGCCATCAAGGTGGTCACCGACGAGAATGACCTGATGATTATCAACAAGAGTGGCATCCTGCTCCGCCTGAATGTCGACCAGGTGCGCGTCATGGGCCGTGCCACTCAGGGTGTCCGCCTGATAAACCTGACGAAGAAGAATGATACCATCGCCTCCGTCTGCAAAGTGACAAAGGCTACCGATGAGGAGGATGAGGCTGAGCATGTCAGCGTGGATGAAGAAACCGGCACGGTAGAGGCCCCGATGGTCGACTTCGCTGAGCCCGAAGACGAGAACCAAAACTAAAACTGTTTAACCAAAATGATAACGATTATGAAGAAAATTATGATGATGGCCCTGATGGCAGCAGCTGCCACCACAGCCTTTGCCCAGGATGCCCTGGTGAAAGAAGCCAAGAAACTCACTTCCAGCGGCAACTTTGATGCAGCTATCGAGAAATTGAAACCCGCTCTGACGTCAAGTGAAACCCTCGACAAGGCCGCTGCTTGGAACGAGATGGTGCAGGCTCAGTATGGCAAGTACAATGCCATTCAGACGACAGAGATGGAGAATAAGGTGAAGAAACTGGAAGTGCCTTACGACACCATTGGCATGAACCGCGCTGCCGTGGAGGCTTTCAAGGCCGCCATGAAGTGTGACGAGTTCGACCGTCAGCCCAATGACAAGGGCAAGGTGAAGATCCGCTTCCGTCAGGCCAACCAGCAGAAGATGCAGAACGTGCGTCTGGCTATGATCAATGCTGGTCTGAACGAGTATAACCACAAGAACCTTGATGGCGCCCTTGAGGACTGGCAACTCTATCTTGACTCACCCACAAACGAGTTCTTCACCGGCCTGGCCGACGTGACCGACATCACCAAGGACCAGTATCGCTCGGAAATTGCCTACTATGCAGGCCTCGTGGCTTATCAGAAGAAGGACTACGTGACCGCCGTGAAGTATGCCACCATGGCTGCTCAGGATCCCAACAAGGCCGCAGACGCTACTGAAATCATGCTCTTCTCGAAGAAGGAGACGCTGAAGAACAAGGCTGACTCGCTGGAGTATCTCGGCATGTTGAAGGACCTGCATAAGCAGAATCCTGAAGAGGACCGCTACTTCAACCTGTTGATGGACTACTACACCCGCGCTAACGACCAGGCTGCCCTGAAGACTTGGGCTGAGGAGGAAATTGCCATCAACCCCGCCAACAAGATGGCTTGGGCCCTGAAGGGTGAGGTGCAGATGAACGACCGCGAGTGGGATGCTGCCGTCGAGTCTTACAAGAAGGCCGCTGAACTCGACCCCGAGTTCGTGCAGGTCATCTTCAATGCCGGTGTGTGCCTCAACTCTAAGGCTATCGACTTGAAGGATGAACTGGCTGACAAGAACACTGGTGGACTGACCAAGGCCAATGCCGACCGCGTGAAGGCTATCCTGGCCGACGCTCAGGTCTATCTGGAGAAGTCGAAGGAGCTCGATCCCTTCCGCGAGAAGGTCAACTGGGCTTATCCTCTCTATCAAATCTACTACTCGCTCGGCGATGAGGCTAATGCTAACGAGATGGAGAAGCTCGTCAACTCAAAGTAAATTTAACACAACTGAATGAAGCAAACCGCAACCTTGCTTCTCTTACTAATGACAACACCGTGCCTGATGGCTCAGAAGAAAGAGCTCAGTCAGGCACGGTCTTCTATCAAGAGTGGCAAATATGAAGAGGCGGAGCGGTCGATGACGGCGCTGCTGAAGGACTCGGCAAATAGAACGAATAAGCGTGTCTATCTGACGTGGTTCGACGCCGTGTGGCATCAGTACGAGCAGGGCAATGAGAAGCTCTATCTAAAGCAAAAGTACGATACGGCCGCCTTCTTCACCAACACCCGCAAACTCTTTACGATTGCCGAGACGCTCGACAGTCTGACGCCCGAGAATCGGCAGAAGCATGCTGCTCAGCTCAATGCCATCCGTCTGAACCTCTTCAACGGTGGCACTTACTACGTGCGGAAAGCCAAATGGAGCGAGGCTTTCAACTATTTCGAGGCTTACATTGACTGCGCCCGTCAGCCCCTCTTTGCCAGCTATCGCTACGACTCTGTCGATCGTCGTATGCATGAGGCCGGCTATTGGGCTACGTATAGCGGCTATAAGATGCAAGACCCGGTGCTCACACTTCGCTATCGGCATTTAGCCCAGCTCGATTCCATCCATGGCGACTTCACGCTCCAATATATTGCTGAGGCCCGTCGTTGGCTCAAGGACGAAGAACTCTACCTGGCGACCCTTCAGGAGGGCTTCCGCCGTTATCCTCAGTTCCCTTATTTCTTCCCACGACTGATGGATGTCTACACCAGCCGCGGACAATATCAGCAGGCATTGGCTGTGGCTGACAGTGCATTGGCTGTTTGCGACTCGTGCGAACTCTATCTCTTTGCCAAGTCGTCGACGCTCCTGAGGCTCCAGCGCTACAAGGAGTGCATCAGCTATTGCGACCGTCTGATAGCCATCAACGACTCCTTGCCTGAACCTTATTTCAATGCCGGGACGGCTTATGTCAACCTGGCTACAGGGCTAGATGCCAAACGAGAACGCAAGCTCGTTCGTCTGGCCTATCAGAATGCCCGCCACTACATGGAGCGCTATCGGGCCCTGATGCCCGACGAGCGCGAAAAGTGGGCTCCGGTGCTTTATCGCATCTACTTGAACATGAACATGGGAAAGCAGTTCGACGAAATCGACCGCTTACTAAATAAAAACGTAAGTAAATGAAAAAAATCTGTATCGTTGCCGGTGCACGCCCGAACTTCGTGAAGGTGGCCTCGCTGATCCGTGCCATTGAGAAGACGGATGGTGCTGAATATAGCTTAGTTTATGCTGGATGTGAGGATGACCCCACGCTTGAGCCATCGCTCTTTGAGGACTTGCAGATGCCCCGTCCGCAGGTATACTTGGGTGTCGACAGCACTAGCCTGAATGAAATTACGTCGAGGGTAATGGCTGAATTCGATGCACTGCTCGACCGCTGTCCTGCCGATGTAGTCATCGTCGTCGATGATTTGGCGTCGACGATGGCGGCTGCCATTGTGACAAAGAAGCGCGGCCTGAAACTGGCCCACCTCGTGGCTGGTACGCGCTCGTTCGACATGAAAATGCCGAAGGAGGTGAACCGGCTGGTCATTGATGCACTCAGCGACTATCTCTTCACGGCGGGCGTCAAGAGCAACAGCGTGGCCTCGCGTGAGCAGGCGGATGGCTCCAATACGTATATGGTCGGCAACATCCTGATGGACACTCTGCGTTTCAATCATCAGCGGCTGCGCTGTCCACGGATTGATGTCGAGGAGGGGCAGTATCTGGTTTTCACGCTCAACCGCAAGGCTTTGCTTGCCAATGAGGCTCACTTGCAGCAAATGGTCGGGGCGATGGCAGAGGCTGCCGGCAATATGCCTATCATCGCTCCACTACGGGGACAGGCCTCTCAGGTCGTTGGACGCTTACAATCCTCCTTACAGATCATTCCTCCTTTGTCGTATCTGGAGTTTGGCTGGCTGACGAAGCATGCCCGCGGCATTATCACCGACTCTGGCAATGTGGCTGAGGAGGCCACGTTCAATGGCGTGCCATGTATCACGCTTAACAGCTACACCGAGCATCTGGAGACCGTCACCGTCGGTTCAAATGTCCTTGTGGGTGAAGATCCTGTCCGCCTGGCTGAAGAGATGCGGCGGATGGTCAGTGGCACATGGAAAACAAGCGCCCTGCCTGACCGCTGGGACGGTCGCACGGCAGAGCGCATCGTCAGCATTCTGACATCAAGTCTTTAGGACACATCGGAAATAAGAAAAGAGGCGCTTCTTGAGAGTAATATAGGGGTATATTGCTCTCAAGAAGCGCCACTTTATTACCTAAAGAATGCTTAATAGTTTTCAGCCTTCACCTGGAAGTATGCCTGAGGATGGTCGCAGACGGGACACACCTCGGGAGCCTTCCGGCCAATGACGATGTGACCGCAGTTGGCGCATTGCCAGATGACGTCGCCGTCCTTTGAAAACACTCGCTCCTTGCGCACGTTGTCGAGCAGCTTGCGATAGCGCTCCTCGTGGGCCTTCTCAATCTTGGCCACACCCTCAAACTTCTCTGCAATCTCGTCGAAGCCTTCTTCGCGGGCCTCGCGGGCCATGCGGGCATACATGTCCGTCCATTCGAAGTTCTCACCTCCGGCAGCAGCCTCCAAGTTGCTGGCCGTGTCCTTGATGGCACCGCCCTCCAGCAGCTTGAACCACATCTTGGCGTGCTCCTTCTCGTTGGCTGCAGTCTCCTCGAAGATGGCGGCTATCTGAACGTAGCCGTCCTTCTTGGCTTTCGAGGCCCAATAGCTGTACTTGTTGCGGGCCATTGACTCACCTGCAAAAGCTTCCTGCAGGTTCTTCTCGGTTTTTGTTCCTTTCAGTTCTTTCATTGCTTAAAGTATTTTGTTTAGTTTAATAATGTCTTCAGACAGTGATTTCACCGCAGATGCTCTGCTTCATGAACTTGCGCACCTGTTCTGGGGCGTCATAGCGGCCTTGCAGAACCATCAGCTTGGTGACGGCGCTCTCCACCGTACCGTCGTAGCCGCTGATGACGCCTGCTTCCTGCAACTGGTATCCCGTGTCGTAACGGCCCATTTCTACACGTCCTTGCAAGCATTGGCTGATGTTGACAACCACCTTGCCGCGGCGCGTTGCTTCCTTCAGGGCGCTGATGAGCCATGGGGCCTGTGGAGCATTGCCGCTGCCATAGGTGCGCATGACGATAGCGCGCAGGGTGGGCATCGTGACCAGATGTAGGATCATGTCCTCGCGCACACCAGGGAACAGCGAGAAGATGAATACATTGGCGTCGAATTTCAGTTGGGGCGTCATCCGACGATAACGGTCGGGCTGACGGATGAACTCCTCATGATAGGTAATGTTCACCCCGGCATCAGCCAGGTGCGGATAGTTGAACGACTCGAATGCATTAAACTCGTCAGCGCTTTGCTTGGTCGTCCGGTTGCCGCGCATCAGGTGACCGTTGAAGTAGACCGACACCTCCGGCACCATGGCCGTGCCGTCCTGATGGCGGGCAGCCGCTATCTCAATCGACGTAATCAGGTTCTCCTTGCCGTCGGTGCGCAATAGCCCGATGGGCAACTGGCTTCCGGTCAGGATGACAGGCTTCCCCAGATTCTGCAGCATGAACGAGAGGGCAGAGGCAGTGTACGACATCGTGTCAGTGCCATGCAGGATGACAAAACCGTCGTATTGGTCGTAGCTTTTGTCGATGAGACTTGCCAGTTGCACCCAGAACTCCGGCGACATGTCGCTGGAATCTATGGGTGGCGAGAACTGGTAGGTCGCAATCTCAATCTGAAACTGCGCCAGTTCCGGTACCCGGTTCAGCAGATGTTCAAAGTCGAAGGGCTCCAACGCCCCAGTCTGCGGATTACGGTTCATGCCGATGGTCCCGCCGGTGTAAATCAATAGTATTCGTGTTTGCATGGTTGAGAGTTGTGGCGGAGGGTCAGAAGCGGATGTCGAGCTCCAGGTCCACCATGTTGTATTTGTACTTGTTGATGTACATCGTGTTGTAGTCGCGCGTGTGGTCGTCGATGCGCGAATACATCAGGTTAAGCTCCAGGTTTTTTGTGAACAGATAGTCGATGCCACCTTCATAGCGTACGGAGCGCACGTCGCCGTTAGCACCGACGTCCTTCCAGATCTTCTTGCCGCTGGCATACTCGTCGCGATAGACGTCGTAGCGGGCCTTCACATGGAGTTTGTTCTTGATGATGGGCACAATGCCGAAGACGTAGAAACCGTCAGCACGGTCTCCCTTACGGCGCTCAAGAGTGTTTGAACCGTCGCCTGCCGATGCCGTTCCGAAGCCTTGGCTGTGGATATACTCTGTGCGGAAGGTCCAGTCGTTTTTGTCCCATTCGGCCGAAATGGTATAGCGGTTTTTCGAAACGCTCTGGTTTGTCTTTCCGTCAATGGTGTAACCGCCGCGCGAACCTGTCCATCCGAAACCGCCGATGCGCAGTCCCTTGACGGGCATAATCCAAGCGCCGCCGATGATATCCTTGCGATTGTCTTTATCCTTGGTGTTGATGCCTTCACCGTTATAGACGCCCACCTGATAATGGAACAGCGGATGGCCGGCCACGCGGAACAGGTCGCCCTGCAACTGTACACCGATATCGCGGCCACCGGATGATTTCTCTCCTGTGCGATCCCCGAAGCCGGACAGCTTATTCACTGACATAGCATAGGAATACCAGCCCTGCGTAATGGGGTGGGTTGGGTTCTCAAAGGTGAACGCACGCTTAAACTGACCGGCCCTGACCTGCAGGAAATCAAATCTGCGCCATTCGGCATAAAGGTCAACCAGATTGAATGTAGCAGCTGCAGGACCGGCATTTGATGTACCCTGAGCCTGCACGCGCCAGTCGACGTCCTTTCCAATCTTACCGTCAAGAATCAGTCGGAGCAGTCTCAGGTTGATGCTGTTCTGCTTATCTCCTTTCTTGTCGCTTGCCTGATACTGCACCATGCCGTAGCCGCTCAGCTTCATGTTGTCGTACCATTTCTTTTCTTCTTGTGCGCTGGCACAGATGGTAGCCAGCATGAGCACTGTTGTTGCAATGAGTTTCTTTGTCATAGTTTCCGTAGATTATTATTTTCGTGTACAAAGATATGGAAAAAAAATGATACTGCCAAATTTTCGATGAATCTATTGTTTTTTTTCCTAATTCCGACCTTTCATGAGCACAACATTCTCGACGTGAGGCGTATGGGGGAACATGTCGACGGGCTGGATGGCCTCTACGTGATAGTCAGCATCAAGCTGCTGCAGATCACGGGCCTGTGTGGCAGGATTGCAGGAGACGTAGACGATGCGTTGTGGGGCGGCGCGCAGGATGGTTTTCACGACGTCAGAGTGCATGCCGGCGCGTGGCGGGTCGGTGATGATGACGTCGGGACGGCCGTGGTGGGCGATGAAGTCGTCGGTCAGGATGTCTTTCATGTCGCCGGCATAGAAGAGCGTGTTAGTGATGCCATTCAGTTCAGCATTCACTTTGGCATCCTCAATGGCTTCGGGCACATACTCGATACCAACAACCTGACGGGCTTGACGGGCTACGAAATTGGCAATTGTGCCCGTGCCGGTATAGAGGTCGTAAACAAGCTCCTGGCCGGTCAGTTGTGCAAAGTTGCGGGCCACCTGATAAAGATGCAGTGCTTGCTCGGTGTTCGTCTGATAGAACGACTTCGGGCCTACTTTGAACCGTAGATCTTCCATGAGTTCGAAGATATGGTCGGAGCCGCTAAACGTCCTAATGTCGAGGTCACCAATAGTGTCGTTACACTTCTGGTTGTCGACATACATCAGTGAGCTGATTTGCGGGAATTTGTCTTTGATGAACTGTAACAGTGGGAAAGCTTCTTGCTCGCCTCCGGTTTCGTCGTAGTGGAACTGTATGATGACCATCCATTCGCCGCTGTTCGAATTTCGGATAATGACGTCGCGGAGGAGTCCCTTTTGGGCCTTGAGGTCGAAGAATGCGAGGTCGTGTTCTAGGGCATAATCGCGGATGGCGTTGCGAATTTCGTTGTGCAGTGGGTCCATCAGGTGGCACTGCTCGATAGGCAGAATCTTGTCGAAGGCACCGGTGATGTGAAATCCTATGGCGGGGATATCCTTGCGGAGCGACTCATCGCCCAGCTGCTCGCGCGTCAGGTAGCGGCGGG